>VAOU01063514.1_pt1 | contig 13444 bp, 10 predicted proteins | sample 3393871 | NCBI WGS metagenome assembly VAOU01 (sample SAMN08290440, study PRJNA428436) | hydrothermal vent metagenome | isolation source: Deep-sea hydrothermal vent chimney | place: Atlantic Ocean: South-mid Altantic Ridge | depth 1820 m m
CCCAAAAGCTCATTAATCGTCCAAGGGTGGTTAGTTATCCCTGCCACCATTGCTGGCGTCTTTGGTCTGAATATCCTGTCTTCTCCTCGACTGAGTGTTTCGTGAGGCCGTATAAAATTGTAAAAAGATACGCAAATAGCAAACTTGGCCTTCAACCACCGACCGGATTTTGCAAAGGTAAGTCCTTTCCGCGTCAAGTGGGCATCCCACAACCTCCAGTTAAGGTTTGATCTTTCCACAAAGGAGGTGTTGATCGTGTTACCCGGCAATTCTTGCAACTTCTTTTCAATTGAGACAAACAAGGGCTTGTCCCGGGTTCTTCCGATTAAATCCTTTAAAAAACAACGCGCTTCTTCCAACGTACGATCCCCTATCAGAAAACACACTATAAGCCTTGTCGGCGTGTCCAGTGCTGTCCAGATCCACCTCCTCCCTAACTCCTGCTTGAGCTCTTCTTATTTAACCTCTCTGCATCAACGGGTTCATATAAGGCGCTCAATATCTGAAGACTGTTATGTCTGGCTTCATTGTTTCCAGGGTTTATCTCTAAAGACTTACTGAAACACTCCCTTGCCCGATCGATATCTTTTTTTTCAAGATATATAACCCCCAGGTTGTTCCATATTTCGTCTTTTCCGGAGTCGCTATTCAATGCCTTTTTAAATAATTGAAATGCCCTCTCGTTAATTCTCAGGTGATAACATAACTCGCCTGTCTTGTTAAGCAACTCTGTAGAGCCACCTTCTTGCAGGATATTCTTTGATATATCCTCAATAATTGGAAGGATGTCTCTGAATTTATTTGTTACCATCAACATTTCCTTTATGCTTGCCTCCATTTGTTGAAGGGTGTTTTTTAACTCCTCGTTCTTCAGTTTCTCCCTTTCGATCTTTTTTATCGTTTCTTCATAATCGCTCATTATCTCATAGAGCGCTTCCTCAGGTATTGTTTCTTCGTTAAGATATAGTGAATTATTCCTTTTTCTGAGTTCTGACCACTCCTTAAAAGACTCTATTTTTGAGTGTCTGTACGAGGCAAATATAGATAGGTTGTCCCAGCTGAAACCGCTTAGTTTTACATGACCGTTTTTCACTGCAAATTCCCACATCTTTGTACCAGGCATCGGCATAAGAATATTTACAGGACAACCGGATCTGAGTTTATCATCAAGAAGGTTGTTTACAATAAATTCATAGGTGGCTTTCACCTCTTCCACCGTCTCTGTGGGAACACCGATAATAAAGGAACAGACACAGGGTATGTCGTGTTTATGGAGAAGATCGAGCGCTTTCTGATTTTGATCCGATGTAGTCTTTTTCCCCAGTATTCCAAGAATCCTGTCAGAAGCTGATTCAGCGCCAAAACAGACAGACTGAATCTTTAGTCGTTTTATGGTTTTACAAAACTCATCAGTGATAAGGTTAGCCCTGACGGAAAAGGAAAAATTAAGCTTATCTGAAAGTCCTCTCTGCTCAAGCAATTCACATATCCGTTTGAATCTGGATAGGCTTATCACAAAAAGATCATCCTCAACTATGATATGGTTTATATCCGGGAATATGCCGACAATCTCTTCTATCTCATCCACGACATATTCAGCGCTGAACATTCGAGTTTTGTCCCAGAATGCAGAACTACTGCAGAAGGCACACTTGTAAGGACATCCTCTGGAAGTGAAGATATACTGGGTTCCATCCGGAAAGCGCTCAGGATGGGGAATCCTGTCAAGTGGGTTGATCAGATGCCTCCTTTTGGTCATGACAATTTGTCCATTATCCCGGTAGACTATCCCCTCTATATCTTTCAAATCATCCGGAGTTAAGCATTTCTTCTTCTTTTTTATCAGCTTAATGAGTTCCAGAAAGATTTCTTCCCCTTCTCCCATTACACCGATATCAAAGTCCTCGCTCATGGTTTCGGGAAGATAAGTCACATGGTGGCCGCCTATAATAATTAAAACTTCCGGGGTTACCCTTTTTATCCTTGATGCAATCTCAAGTGCCCTGCCATAGTCCTGTGAAGTTGAGGAAATAGCGATAATGTCGTATTTATCAATCTCCGTTGCCGTTGGTTTAATAAAATCCATTTCAACCGTAAAATTAACATTATTCACAAGATATGATTTGAGATATCCAAAGGCAAGGGGCTTAAACCAGTGAACATCCACACTGTTTGTGACCTGAACAAACCCTATCCGTAGCTTACTCATTAAAGACCCTCCTGATTAATAACAATGATGATGAAAACATCGACTTAAAATATTGCATTTATATTTTTTAAGCAAGGATTATGCCATTATCTTGTTGAATGTGAATAAAAACATGGGTAGTAAAATTTCTTACCAATGAAGTCAAATTTTAATGTTATCTTATCCTTATCACATACATATGATGCATGCCGTCGCGACAATAGCCTTTTTTCAGCTTTTGCCCAGTGGATATCCTCTTCACAGTTGATCTGTGGTTGTCTTTGGTTATATCTTTTGAATCGGCATCTTCCCGTTGTTTCGCTTTTATGGCAGCCTTAATCCGGCAGAAAATAACTTCCTTGATCCCGGAAGAATCTTCATTATGTGCGTCATCATGCCTGATAGAGGAGGCTGAAGTGTCAATTCCTTGACTGATATTTGGAAAGTGTATCTTATTTATTAAAAAAAACTTTGAATTAATTTGATTAAATTTTCAATACCTCACAGTCTCGGCCTATATTGATGCTCTTTATGATTGCAGGGTTGCAGGGTTGCAGAGGCAAGTCTTGTAAAAGCTGTTGGGGGGAGATAAGTTACACGGGGTTTGCCGGAGAGAATAGAATACTATTATAATAGAAGCCGGATATGGAGATATGACCGACAATGATATCACAGGGGATTGATAAATGAAGAGACGGACGCTTTTTTTTGCCATTATCATTATTATCATTATTGCAGTGGCCGCCCTCCTGGTACTTTCGTTTTCAAGGAGGGGGAAGAGCCCCGGATACATTACAACAGCCGGAATCATTGAAGGTGTTGAGACCAACATTTCAACAGAGGTGCCGGGCATAATTTCGTACATATGCTGTAGTGAAGGTGACGCTGTAAGAGAGGGAGACGTTGTCCTCAGGCTTGTAAGTAAGGACCTCAGGGCATTGGTAGAGCAGGCAAAGGCGGGCGTTGAGAAGGCAAAAGCCGACGCCATGGTATTACGGTCTGCGATCAAAAGTTCAAAGGCTGATATTGCAAGTGCAGTTGCGGATATTAAAAGCTCCGAAGCCGACATGAAAGGGGCCATGGCCCGTATGGAAGAGGCGAAAAGACAGATGGACAGGGCAAGTGCTCTCTATACAGGGAAAGTTATATCAAAAGAATCTCTGGATGCGGCTATGACCACCTATAAGACGGCTGTTGCAAACTACAAATCTTCAGAGGCAAGGCTTGCAGTATCATATTCACGGAAGAACGCTGCTGAAGCACAGTTAAAGACTGCTGAGAACCGTCTTGACGCTGCGTGGGCAGCCGTCAGGCAGTCTGAAGCAAATCTGGCATATACCCGGGCCAGGCTCTCTTACACGACTATAAAGAGTCCCTTGTCCGGAACAGTTGTCTTCAAGGCGCTGGAAAAAGGCGAGACAGTAACTCCGGGGATAACGGTTTTGACAATAGTTAACCTGCAAAATCTCTATGCCAGGATTGATCTGGAAGAGACCAGGATCGGGGATATTAAACTCAACGGCCCTGCAGCGGTCAGGACTGAAGACATCCCCGGCAGAGTATTTAAGGGAAAGATTTCAGAAATAGGCATATATGCCGGGTTTGCAACACAGAGGGACGTTAGCCGGGGCAGGCAGGATATAAAGACATTCAGGGTCAAGGTTGCCTTGGAAGACCCGGCCGGGCTGTTGAAGCCCGGGATGACGGTTGAGGTAGAGATACCTGAAAGGATACAAAATGGTTCAGGTAAAAAAGGCGGTTGAGGTCACCGGCATAACCAGACAATACGGGCAGATTACCGCTGTGGATAATGTGAGTTTCGATGTGTTCGAGGGTGAGATCTTCGGGTTTCTCGGGCCAAATGGGGCCGGAAAGACAACCCTCGTCAGGATGCTTACAACTCTCATCAAGCCCACAAGCGGTACGGCTATGGTAGCAAACTGCGATGTGATGAAAAAACCCGATATGGTGAGACGGCAGATCGGGGTCGTTCCTCAGGCTATGACAAGTGATCTTGACCTGACCGGCTACGAGAATATGGACATCTATGGACGGTTCTACGGTATCCCCAAGAGGGAAAGGAAGGAGAGGATCGGTTATCTTCTCGATATGGTGGGCCTGACGGCAAGGGCACACGGCCTTGTTGCAACATATTCAGGCGGTATGAGAAGGAGACTTGAAGTTGCTAGGGTTCTTGTCCATATGCCCAAAATACTCTTTCTGGATGAACCTACCATCGGACTTGACCCCCAGTCCAGAAGGGCCGTCCGGGATTTTCTGAAAAAGCTGAGGGCTGAAGATTCGATGACGGTTTTCCTTACGACCCACTATATGGAGGAAGCGGAGACCTTGTGCAGCAGGGTTGCTATTATTGACTCCGGGAGGATAATAGCCCTCGGGAGCCCCGGTGACCTTAAAGCACAATTGCCGGGGAACGATGTAGTGTCTCTCACGGTCGAAAACCTCCCGGATGCTGTTGTCGAAAAGATCAGAATCTTGACATTTGTACACAAGGTTGCTGTTGAAGACACTATTATAAGGATTTCCGTTGACAATGGTGCACAGGACCTCCCGATGCTCATAGAAGAGATCAGGAAGGTCAGCCTTCTCATCGGGGCCGGGATACCCCGGAAATGGGGCAGGTGAACAGGATGCCGGGTGTGTAATATGTTGAGATTGCTTGCAGTTGTTGACAGGGATTTGAAGAAGTTCAGGCGTAATCCGGTTGTGTTTGCCATGAGTATACTCATGCCCCTCATTTACCTTGTAATCCTCGGCAATTCATTCCAGGGCAAATTGCATGCGCTTCCCATAGTGGTGGTAAACCAGGATTCAGGTCTTTATGCCGGACGCATTATGGACAATCTGCGGGCAATTGAAGCCGGGGCAAAGACACTGACAATTTACATCGGCACGGACCGGAAAGCGGCCATAGAGGGCGTCAGGGAAGGAAGATATAAGGCGGGACTTATTATCCCTCCTGATTTCAGCAGGAGGGTGGACCTGGGAAAAAGAGCGGAAGTAGGGCTCTTTCTTGATAATACGGACGGTATATCCGCAAAGACAATAAGCCTTACCGTAAACAGCGCCCTACAGGCTGTTTATTCGGATTATGTGCCGATAAGGGAAAAAGGCAGCGGGTTATACCTCAGAGACACGGAGCTATACAGAAAAGTGGATTATTTTCAGTCCCTTGTCCCCGGTGTGGTGATTATGGCCATTTTCCTGGGTACCCTGACTACGGGGGCATTTAATCTTGTTATGGACAGATTTCTCGGTATCGATGAGAGCTATCTTCTTACCCCGCTTTCCAAACTGGATATAGTGGGCGGCCTTGTCATAAGCGGCCTGTCCATTACCACCGCCATCGCTGTTTTGATATTCGCAGTGAGCATACTTATAACCGGTATCCCGCTCTCAAACGGGATTGAACAGTCCGCCTCCATATTGCTTATTATAATTCTCACTACACTCTGCCTGCTGAGCCTGATGTTTGTTATCCTTGGCAGATTAAATCATCCGAGGATTGTCGGGATATTAAGCGGGTTTCTTAATGTAATACTCTTTTTCCCAAGCGGTGCAGTCTATCCGGTTGCGAGTTTTCCCCGATGGCTCAAGATATTTGCAAAGGTAAATCCTGAAGCGTACGCAGTTCATGCACTGAAATCCATCCTCTTCAAAGGCTCCAGCCTGGGGATGGTCCGGGGGGACATTGTTTTTCTTTCAGTCTTCACCGTGGTAATGATGACGGCGGCGATAGCGGTTTTCAAGAGGACCCTTTGATTGTCTATGTGATACTTGCGACCGGGCTATTATTAAAGCCTGCACTCATCCCCTGTAAAAAAGGAGCAGTTGATAGCCCTGATAGATCCCAATCCTGTTTTTTTCTTTCGGCTGTCTCTATAAACAATTCTCAGGATATGCCGACAGGTTTTGGGCCTTTATGTTCTTTCCCTTTTGCGATACCAAGGTATAGAGCGCTGTTTATCAGACCTACGTGGCTGAAAGCCTGCGGGAAATTACCCAACTGTTTACCCGTTTCCGGCTCAATCTCTTCGGCAAAAAGCCCTAATGGACTTATGTATTTAAGCACGTTCCGGAATATCTCTTCTGCCTGCTCTACCCTTTCCGAAAGGGCTAAGGCTTTGATGAGCCAGAAAGAACAAAGGACAAAATAGCCCTCTGAACCCGGCAGGCCATCATCAGCTTCGTACCGGTAAACCAGTCCATCCTTTGTAACCAGTTTCTTTAAAGTAGCTTCTATCGTACCTTGAACTCTTGGGTCATTAAAGGGGAGAAAACCCATAAAGGGAATAAGGAGGCTGGTAGCATCGAGAGTTTCTGAATCAAACGCCTGGACAAAACTGTTCAGCTTCCTGCTGTATCCTCTTTCAAGAATAGCCTGCTTAATAAGTCCTCTTACTTTTTCCCACTTCTCTATAGGGGCTTTAAAGCCTCTTAAACTCGACACCTTAATCGCTCTGTCAACAGCTACCCAGCACATAAGTTTAGAATAAACAAAATGGCGATCCTTTCCCCTCACCTCCCATATTCCGGAATCTTTTTCATTCCATGCCAGGCAGACGTAATCAACAATACGTTTAATAAACTGCCAGCTTTTATGCGATACGGTTTCTCCATAACGGGTGGTCTCATAAATCGCATTTAATAATTCACCATAAATATCAAGCTGTCTTTGTTTAGCGGCATCATTTCCGATTCTTACGGGACTGGAATTCTTATATCCCGAAAGATTTTCCACGATTTGTTCCTCAAGGTCTGCTTCCCCGTTAAGGCCATACATTATCCGGATCAGGGAGGGATCTTCCGTTCGACTGAGAATCCCGCTCATATATCTGCGAAAGTCCTGTGATTCTTTGTCATGGCCCGAATGAAAAAGCGCTTGAGAGGTAAAAGAAGCATCTCGAATCCAGGCATACCGATAATCCCAATTGCGCACCCCCCCGATGTGTTCGGGAAGAGAGGTTGTCGGTGCTGCAGCAATAGCTCCGCTCTCCGGATTTGACAAGAGCTTTAACACCAGGGCTGAACGCACTACAAGATCATACCAGGGTCCGTCAAGAACACATCCCGAGGGTAAACATTTATGAGCCCAGTTGTGCCAGAATCTTCTTGTTTCTCTCAACAGATCTTCACAATCATTGGGGGACATGGAAATGCAGTGATTATATTGCAGGATAAACCATGCGGTTTTACCGCCTTTCAGGGTTAGCACCCTTCGGGCTTCCTGCTCATGAATCTCTAAAGGAACAGGGGATTGCAAAAATAGATTTTCATTTCCCCCCCGGGCAATAATTCCTTCTCCTGTAAGTTCAAAACCGGGAAGCTCTTTAGCATAGTCAAAACGCGGCCTGAAGCTAATTTCCAACTCTGCTTCTCCTTTTATACATTCAACTCTTCTAAAAACCGCCCTTGCATAGACGTTACCTTTTCTTCCTTCCGGCTTCATGAAATCCGTAACAACGGCTACGCCTAAAGGAGTGGTAAAAGTAGTCTGCAGGATATTTGTATTTTCCACGTAAGACTGGAATGACTCGTATTTTGTTGCCGGATTTATTCGGAAATGCCCGCCTCTTTCCATATCAAGCAGTGCTGCAAATACTGAAGGAGACTCCAGATACGGCAGACACAGCCAGTCTATTGAACCATCCCTGCCTATCAGTGCACATGTTTCAAGATTCCCGATGATTCCATAATCCTCAAGGTCTTTAAAATATGTGCTCATGAAACTATTTTTTACCCATCTGACGGGGATGCCCTCCCGATCGCCAATGGGATTCTATATACTCGAGGCTTCGTCCCCTGGTTTCCGGAACGAGGAAATAAGAAAACAGCCAAGCCACAATCCCTACCAGAGCATAAACCCAGAAGGTACCGGATCTGCCCAGGATTTTTATCATGGAAAGAAACGTAAGGGCAACAATAAAGTTAGCCCCCCAGTTTGCAACAGTTGCAATGCTCATTGCCAGACCGCGGATCTTCAGCGGATAAATTTCTGAGATTAACAACCAAAAGACAGGCCCCATGCCAATGGCAAACGAACCCACATAAAGCATTAAACTTCCTACAGCTACCCACCCCATTGCTTTTGACAAATTGGGCAACTGAAAAGCAAATCCCAGCATTCCCAGACTGAATATCATACCGGCCAGACCAATCAATAACAACGGCCGCCGGCCAACCCGGTCCAACAACTGCATTGCCACAATGGTTATGACCATATTGATAACGCCGACGCCGACAGTGGCTAAAATTGCAGTTGATGCTGACTGGAATCCGGCAAACTGGAAGATTGTGGGAGCGTAATAAATGACGGTATTTATGCCTGTTATCTGCTGTAAGACCGCCAGACCGATACCGACGATCAATGCCGGCCTTAGAAGCGGGCCTGCCAATGCCTTCCAGTTGCCGCTTTGCTGAGCAAGGCCTTCCTGGATTCCCCGGAGTTCTTCATCAACATCGGAAGTTCCGCGTATCTGTTCGAGCACAGTACGCGCTTTATCCATCATGGCACGGCTGACAAGCCAGCGCGGGCTTGACGGCATAAAAAACATACCTATGCCTAAAATGCTTGAAGGAATCGCCGCTAAGCCAAACATAAGGCGCCAGTTTCCACTGCTGGATAAAGCATAACCTATTAAGTAGGAAACGACAATTCCAATGGTAATCGCAAGCTGGTTAAAGGAGACCAGCTTGCCACGTATATCCTCAGGAGAAATTTCGGAAATATACAGGGGCGTAGCAAATGAGGCTATTCCAATGGCAACACCAACGACAAACCTGCCGGCAACCAGCCAGGCAACACTCAATGCCAGTGCCGTTCCAAGAGAGCCGCAGGCAAAAAGAGCAGATGCAACAATGATGACTCTGCGCCGGCCGAAACGATCGGCCAGTCTTCCGCCAACAACAGCACCGATTACCGCACCTACCAGGACAAAACTAACGACAAATTCTTCCAAAGTCGCTGAGAGCATAAATCTCTTCTTAATGAAGAGAATAGCGCCTGAGATAACCCCGGTATCATAGCCAAAAAGCAATCCACCCAACGCAGAAATAGCGGTCACGATATAAATAAATGAGCCGCGATGGACTTGTTGACGGTTAATGTGATTTTTTATCATAAGATAAGTCCTAATTTGGTGACATTGAGTAAATTGTAACAGATTGTGATTACTCCGGTCTATATCGATAATGTGCACGGAAGGATCAGTCCCGTAAGGCGGGATTAGTATTGTATCTTCCATGCACAACAGTATGCCGTAATCAGTATGAGTCAGTTCAGTGAAAAATGAAAAAAAATGTCTGTTTTGTTAAAATAAAACCCGGTATTTACCTGTATTCTTCATTCCTCTATCGGTAAGCAGGAAACAGGGCGATGGAGTTCGCCATTAACCGTCCCGATAAATCGGGATTAATGACTCCTGTATGTTTGAACGCAGGAGGTCCCATGCAGTCTTCTTCTATAAACCTGATCGGCCGTGAAGGTCAATTAAAGACTTTAACGGAGCAAATCCGTTGCAGAAAATCTCTTCATATCTACGGCCCTGAGGGATGCGGCAAGACAGAACTTCTTCTGTTGGTTTATTCAAACTGGAAGAATATAGGTAGATCAATCACGCCTGTTTACTGTAATGACAGCAGGAATCTCAGGGATCTGCTTTTGACCCTCGCCCTGCAATTCTTAAGTCAATTCAAAAAACTTGAATTTACCGACAGGTTTCACAGGAGACATGAATTCCTGCACCCACATCAGTTAAAATCCCTCAATCTTGATGAGCTCAAAAAAGCGATGTATAACTGCCTCTCGAAATGCAATTTCTGTATTATCCTCGATCATCTTGAAAATGTTACCCCAAAGCTAAATTCATTTCTGAGGGTACTTTATGAAAAAACAGTTGTTATAACGGCAAGCAGGCAGAGCTGGGAAATAAGAGACCTGAATTCCAGGGGCCGGCTTGAATATTGTCTGTATCTTGCCCCCAAACTAAGAATAGAAAACCTGTCCCCAAGGGATGCCTTTTTATTGATGGAAAATATCTTTCATAAAAATCCCCTTAAAGTTCATAACCCCCGGGAACTGTTTGCACAGGTTTATCATATAACAAAGGGCAACCCCGGGATGATCACGGATATATTCAGAATCGCTGAAGGCGGGGGATATATATCCGATGGCAATTTAAACCTGAGGCTCCTGTTAATAGACAGAAAAATTGAAAACCTGGAGAACCGGTGACATCCCTCCGCCCACCCGGACGGATTTTAATGATTTATGGCTTTATTTGAATTTCTGAATTGACTTCTAAAGATATTGTGTGCTATATTTTCTTTAATTACCATGGTGATGGAGTTCACCCTAAACTGTCCCGATAAATCGGGGCTAATAACTCCTGCAGTTGTTTTTGTTGGATTTTCATTTGAGGGGATTAAACCAACAGGAATGATTGGTAAGGAGAAAGAGATGAACTCTAAGGTTTATCATATAAATAGAGGGATTGAATGCAATGTTTGTTCCCTTCCCGCCTATCCCCTCAGTAGATTTAATCTTCCTGTGTTTCAATTCAGACTGACGGAACGCATCCTTACGGTTTACATCGGTCCTTCCCTTTCAGTATGCAATACTGATACTGATTATCTCATGCCGGAGGCAGAGAGATGATAAGCAAGATCCTTTTTAATCTCCTCCAGGTCATTGTTGTAATGGCCTTCGCTCCCCTTGTAAAAGGCGTACTTAGCCGTCTTGAAGCGATGGTTCAATCAAAGCGCGGGCCTGACATTCTTCAGCCGTACCGCGATATCCGGAAGCTCTTTCACAAGGAAGAAGTGGTCTCCGAACAGGCATCATGGATATTCAGATTTACACCATATGTGGTCTTTGTCACCCCGCTCTTTGTGACCCTCCTTATCCCCGTGCTTACAGCCTATCCCCTGTTTTTTGCCTTTATGGGGGACATGCTCGGCGGGGGATTCATCCTGGCACTCGGAGGTTTTTTCGCAACTATTGCGGCAATTGATACAGGTAATCCCTATGGCCCGATGGGAGCAAGCCGTACGCGTATGGTCGGTTTTCTCGCCGAACCCGTCTTTATGATCGTCTTCTTCACCGTCTCCTTTGTAGCGGGTTCAACCATACCGTACATCGTGCAGGAGGCATGGATAACTCCGCTGTCGAATTTCTTCGAGCCCTCACACGTGCTGGTGATGCTTGCATTCTTTATGCTCATCATTGCGGAGGCCGGTCGTCTTCCGGTCGACAACCCCTCCGGCCACTTCGAGCTGGCGATGATAGATGAGTCAAAGACCCTCGAATACTCGGGTCGCGGGGCGGCCCTGATGAAGTGGGGCAGCGCCATGAAGTTCTTTGTCCTGCTCTGTATATTCCTGAATGTCCTTGTCTCCCCCTGGGGGCTGGCCCGCGGAGACGGCCTGCTGGAGGTCTTCCTGGCAATACCCCTGGTCATGATAAAGATATTCGTCTTTATACTCTTTCTGGTGATAATAGAATCCTCTCTTGCGAAACTCAGGCTATTCCGTATTCCCGAGTTCCTGGGCGCGGCGTTTATTACATCCATTGCAGCCATGATAATGTACTTTTTTTAACAGGAGAGATTATGACGATTTCGTCGTTGACACAATTAAATGCACTCGCCGGGGGGCTGTTTCTGCTCTCTACTTTCGGGATTGTTGCCATGCGCCAGGTCCTTGGATGCCTGAAGATGTTCGTGCTCCAGTCCATCTTTCTGGCAGCATCCGCACTACTGCTTGGATACCTTCACCAGTCCATCCATCTCTTTGCGGTAGCGGCCATCACCCTGATGGTGAAGCCGGTACTTATCCCGTATCTGCTCAGGCGAACGGTCGGCAACGGGGTAACGGCGCGCCGGGAGATATCACAACTCATAAATATCCCGACATCACTTCTCATCGCTGTCGGGTTGACCATCGCATCGTATTTCGTTGCCAAACCGCTCCTGTCCGGAGCCGCCGGGACGACTACAGGTGTCAACCTGCCTATCGGCATAGCGTGTCTGCTCCTCGGCGCCTACACGGTGACGGTAAGACGGGAGGCCATACCGCAAATCATAGGGATACTTACCATGGAAAACGGCGCCTTTTTCGCCGGTATATCCATCGCCCCGGATCTGCCCCTTATTGCGGAGTTGAGTGCGGCCTTCGATGTCCTGATCATAGCCCTTGTTATGGGAATACTTACCAGGAAGATACATGAGCGTATAGGGAGCACAACAGTAAGCGACCTTAAGACACTGAAGGAGGAATAACAGCGGATGGAACTTATCTTTATCCTGATCATACCATTAACGGCAGCTGCCCTCTCCCTGGTGCCTGCAGACAGGAGGTTTGCACCCGCGATAACCATTGCAGGGGCCTCCGCAGTATTGATCCTGGCACTGAAGACGGCCTTCATGGTTATAAAGACCGGGGTGGTCGTCGCCATTGCCGACTGGGTCTCCTGCAACAGCCTCAGCGCTCTCATCCTCCTGCTGGTGGCATTCGTGGCACTGACTTCCGCTATATTTTCATGGGGCTACATTGAAGGGCATACGGATACGGGCGCAGACAGGGTAAAGAAGATACAGCGCTACTATTTCCGGTTCAACCTCTTTGTCTTCTCGATGATAGCGGTTGTCCTCTTCTCACAGGTAGCACTTGTCTGGGTTGCAGTGGAACTTACCACCCTCATGTCGGTCTTCCTGGTGAGTTTTGACAATACACGCCAGGCGCTTGAGGCGGCATGGAAATACGTTGTTCTTACCTGCATGGGGGCGGCATTTGCGCTCATTGGCATACTGCTTCTTTACTGGGCGATGAAGAGCGCCGGAGGCAGGACATTTACATGGGAGGAGCTATCCGCCGTATCACAGGGGATAAACCCCGGGATACTCAAGACCGCCTTTATATTTATGCTGGTCGGTTTCGGCACCAAGGTAGGGCTTGTCCCCATGCACACATGGCTTCCCGACGCCCACAGCCAGGCCCCCTCTCCGGTCTGTGCACTCCTGTCGGGCGTGGAGACAACCACTATCCTGTATGTTATCCTGAGACTGCTGCCGATCCTTGAGGTATCCCCGTCAATTCATGCCGGGGAGTGGTTCCTGGTATCAGGACTCGTATCGGTAGGCACCGCTGCCTTTCTCCTGATCCAGGTGAAGGATTATAAACGGCTTTTTGCCTTCTCCACGGTCGAACACATGGGGATCATAATGGTCGCCGTGGGGC
>VAOU01106247.1_pt1 | contig 13426 bp, 9 predicted proteins | sample 3393871 | NCBI WGS metagenome assembly VAOU01 (sample SAMN08290440, study PRJNA428436) | hydrothermal vent metagenome | isolation source: Deep-sea hydrothermal vent chimney | place: Atlantic Ocean: South-mid Altantic Ridge | depth 1820 m m
CCGACTTTTCTACACGACTGACATGTGTGCTGCCAAGGATATTAACCCCGCTATTCAACATCTCTTCCATCAGGCATTCGCGCAGACTGGCATCAAAACTTCGTAAAAATACCTCTTTACGCAACATCATGGTTACCCTGCTGCCAAGCATATTCAATACACCAGCAAGCTCGACGGCTATATATCCTGCACCAACAACAACGACACGTTCGGGCAGGTCTTCAAGCTCAAAAAATCCATCACTGGTAATCCCATGCTCAGCTCCCGGAATGTCCGGTACGGTCGGTCTGCCGCCGGTCGCAATCAGAATATGTTCTGCTTCGATTTTCTGATTTTCTGAATCGCCAACAACTTCAACCCTGTGTGTATCAACAAACCGTCCATGACCTCGAAAAATTTTTATATCATCCAGATCGAGATTGCGCTGGTAAATGCCGTTCAGGCGGGCTATGTATGCATCACGTTTTTTCTTCATTTTCGGCCAGTCATAGCCGTGGCGCGTGATATCGAAGCCGTAATCTGCCGCCATCTCCAGTCCGTGCGCCAGGGTGGCTGCGTTCCACATTACCTTCTTGGGCACGCAGCCGACATTGACACAGGTACCACCGAGTCGCCCGCTTTCAATAATGGCAACTCTGGCACCAAAGGATGCCGCCCGCCTGGCGGCTGCTATACCACCGCTACCGGCACCAATGACTATCAAATCGAAAACTTCATTCATAATGTGTGATTCCCGGGTTTTTCCTGCTTTCAATACGCAGTATTATGTATGCAATAAAACCGCAAAGGACTTCTGGTGTGGTAAGTATCGTTCCAGATGCTCCGAATGACTGAAGGAACCCTGTCTTGCCCAACGAGAACCCTTTATTAGCGCCACATGATATACCTCTGTTTGCTGCCATAAAAGCCAGCCATATCCGTCCTGCGCTTGAGTCTATCATCACTGATAACCAGCAAGCCATAAATGCCCTGGCAGGAATAGAAGACCCTGACTGGAATGTTTTTATCCAGCCGCTCGAAGAACTTGATGAACGTCTGTCAAAAATGTGGGATACCGTCTCTCACCTGAACTCCGTACTGGATGATGAAGAATTCAGGGAGAACTATCGGCTATGCCTGCCGATCATTTCCGACTATGCCACCAGCCTGGCACAGAATGAACAGCTTTACCGGCAGTATCAGGCAGTACGGGACAGTCCTGTATTTGCACAATTTGATCTGGCACAGCAGAAGCTGATAGATAACGCACTGCGCGACTTTCGGCTCTCAGGCGTTGCATTGCCTGAGACTAAAAAAGAAAGCTTCAAGGCAATCCAGTCTGAACTCTCAACATTAACTAACCGCTTTGAACAAAACCTGCTTGATGCAACAGACCACTGGTTCCTGCAAATCCTTGATGAGGAAAAACTCTCAGGGCTTCCCGGCACAGCGATTAGTCTTGCTGGGGAACAGGCCGCTCAGAAAGAACTTGACGGTTGGGTATTCAACCTGCAGGCACCTTCCTATATCCCATTTATTATGTTTGCCGATGATCGTGCCTTGCGCAGGCAGATGTACGAAGCCTATGTTACACGTGCCAGTGATGCAGGGCCGGATGCCGGCCGCTGGGATAATTCAACAATTATTGACGATATACTTAAGTTACGACGGGAAAAAGCGGCTTTACTGGGTTTTGATGATTATGTCGACTATGCACTGCAGACACGTATGGCCGAAAATGGTCATACGGTTCGCGACTTTCTTTCACAGCTTTCTGCCGCAGCCAGACCGTCAGCTGAAAGAGAGTTTTTTGAACTTGGCACCTTTGCCTCACAGGATGGCATAACAGAACTTCAGGCATGGGATCTGCCGTATTACAGTGAAAAACTACGCCAGCAGCTTTATGACATCTCGCAGGAGGACGTGCGCCCATGGTTTCCGCTAGATAAAGTTCTGCATGGCCTGTTTGGGGTAGCTGGTCGTCTTTATGGACTCACCATCAAACAAAACAAAAAGATTGCAGCATGGCACGCAGATGTACGCTACTACGAGATCAGCGACAGCGCAGGAGAAGCACGCGGGCGGTTTTTTCTTGATCTTTTCGCCCGCAAGGGAAAACGCGGCGGGGCCTGGATGGGTGACGGCATCAGCCGCAAACAGACATCAAAAGAAATACAGAATCCTCTTGCCTGGCTGATAACTAACTTCAGTCCGCCGACAGCGGGCAGGCCATCACTGTTAAGCCACGATGAAGTCATCACCCTGTTCCATGAATTCGGCCATGGCCTGCATCATATGCTGACGCGTGTTGCCTACCCGGCAGTCTCCGGCATCAATGGCGTACCCTGGGATGCCGTTGAACTGCCCAGTCAGATGATGGAAAACTGGGCCTGGCAGGATGAAGTACTGAAAATGATTTCCGGTCATTTTAAAACAGGCGAACCGCTGCCTGAAGAAATGATCAAACGCCTGAATGATGCAAAAAACTTCCAGGCCGGAATGTTATTGCTGCGCCAGCTTGAATTCGCCCTGTTTGATCTAACTATCCATCAGGGAACAGTTTCTGTAGACGTACAACAGACTCTGGATCAGGTTCGCGCTGAGATAGCGGTATTTATCCCACCTGAGTTCAATCGCTTCCAGAACAGCTTCTCGCATATATTTGCTGGCGGTTATGCCTCTGGCTACTATGGCTACAGCTGGGCAGAAGTGCTTTCAGCTGATGCCTTCAGTCTGTTTGAAGAAAAAGGAATATTTGATCCAGACACCGGCCGCTCTTTTCTTGAGAACATACTGGAAAAGGGCGGTAGTCAGGATCCTCTGGTATTATTCAAGGCCTTTCGCGGTCGTGAACCCGAGATTGATGCACTACTGCGACACCGTGGTCTGGCGGCCTAATGTAAATCAGCCTGTAAGCAAGAGATATGGCATAATCAATCAGAGGCAACCTGGAATTAGCTGCTGATCAATTATGTGCATACTAGCAGGGTGCCTTTATTAAATTAAAGAGGACCGTCATTGCGAGCGAAGCGCGGCAATCTCTTTGCTTGAAATCAGTCAGTTAGAGATTGCTTCGTCACTACGTTCCTCGCAATGACGACACAAAGAGGTGCCCAAATAAAAGATCTGCCTGGTCTATCCATTTCTGGAGAATTTTTTCATGCAAACGTGCAAAGTAGCACTCATACAATTATTGGTCGGAATTGCCGTGGTACTGTTTCTGGTATTTCTAAATTATGATTTTCTGTATGGATTTTATATTCAAGATCAGGAAACACTCGCCGGCCCCATCATCAATGGCTTCATACTTGTTCTGTTCTTTACCGGACTGGTGCGAATTATTCAGGGCTACGGATATTATTCACGGGAAGAGGCCGCCTTAAAACAATTTCGTAAGAATCTGACTCGCGATATTGATGAACCGGATGAAGGCATCTCCGGCCACAGCATAATCGTACAAAGATACCAGCGCGTCAGAGAACTGCAGAAGGCTGGCACAACCGTAGACCAAAATGCCCTGGCTGCAACCCTGGTTGCACAACAAAGCCTGAGAACCAGTTATCCCATTTTTATAAATAACATTCTTATTCTGGCAGGAGTATTCGGCACCATCATTTCCCTGTCAATCTCACTGGTCGGCGCCAATGAAATGATTTCCGGTAGTGGCAGCATCTCTGGTATGACTACGGTTATACATGGTATGTCCACGGCATTATCTACCACCATGACGGCCATTTTCAGCTACATATTTTTCCATTTTTTCTATAGTAAGCTGACGGATATCCAGACAAATATTCTAAGCCAGATCGAAGAGATTACACAAAGCCTGTTGGACAGTCGCAGCGTTACTGAATCAGACGTTTTGAGAAATACGGATAATATTCTTCAGCAGTTGCAATCATTGATCGCTGAAATGAAGAGCACACAGGAAAAAAACAGCCACGCTGCCATGCTGCTTGCAAATGTTATAAAAATCTCCCAGGAGAGTAATGGCAGTATTAACCACCATATGGACAGACTGGAAACACTGCTGCGTGATGGCTTCCGTTTGCCAAAACTTAAAGATTCATCAAAATGAGCGGCTTTGTAGATCTACGGCTTAATCGCCGTCACAGTGAAGACGAGGGCTTCTGGCCCAGCTTTACTGACATCATGACAGTTATCGTGATGATCTTCCTGTTGGGCATGGTCGTCGTCATACTGCAAAACATAGAAGTCACCAATAATATGAAAGCTGCTTTGCTGGAAAAACAGAAGGCTACCGAGCTGGCAGAATCGACCTCGCAGGAAAAAAGCATCGTAAGCAACCAGCTGTCTGATGCAGAGGAAGAACTGGCACGTCTGCGAATGTTGATAATTCTTTCCAATGACCAGCGAAAAACTATGCAGGGCAAACTAACCACTGCTCAAAAGGAGTTGCAATCCTTAAGCGGCCTTTATTCTGCCCTGCAGGAAACTCATGGTTCGGTAAAACTTGAAAAAGAAAATGTTGAAAAGCAGCTTGAAGAAAAATCGCAAATTCTGGCACGTATTGAAGCTCGGCTGGATGAACTGATTCAACGGCAAACGGCATTAACATCCGAACTTGCCAGCAGTAAAGAGGCGAGGAAGCTCACCGAAAGCAAACTTTCTGCTATCACCTTACAGGCTACCAGTGCCGACCAGGAACTTGCCAGCATACGTGGCGAATATAGCAGCCTGCAGGTGAAATATGACAAGCTGATAAAACCTGCAAGGACCTCAAAAGGCAAACATGTCGTCGAGGTCTTCTATGCAAAAAAAGACGAAAACCACATCTATAAAATCAAGGATACAGGCCAGCCTTCCTCAGCGGTAGTTAGCAAAAAACAGTTACACAGCAGACTTGCCAAATTGAAAAAGCAATACGGTAAGGATCTCTATATTCGTCTGATCTTCCCGGAAGACAGTCAGCTTTCCTACAACGACGCCTGGAAGTTCTCCAAGGATATTCTGGGAAAATATGATTACTACCATGCGAATTAGTATCTCATTGAATACTGTACACACCTTTAAAAATTGTGTGATTTAATGCAAAAAAAACGAATTCTTTACTTAATTACCCGCTCAGAACCGGGGGGTGCTCAATCCCATGTCCTTGAACTCCTGAAGGGGTTTAAGGATCAGTATGAGCTGGTACTGGCAACAGGAGAAGAAGGTTTTCTGCTCGATGAGGCCAGGAGTCTTGGCATACGCACTTACCTGATCGCCAACCTTCAGAGAAACCTGTCACCCACCAGGGACTATAAAGCCTATAAGGAAATAGTTTCGGTACTGAAAGAATCCAGACCTGACCTTATTCACTGTCACTCATCCAAGGCAGGCATACTCGGTAGACTGGCAGCACATAGACTTGGGATAAAAACGGTATTTACTGCACACGGATGGTCATTCGCTGAGGGCACACCCCTGTCACGAAAATTGATTGGCCTGTTACCGGAACGCCTACTCGCCTGCTGGACGAATTACATTATTACAGTTTCTGATACGGATCGGGATCTCGCCATTCGCTACCGCATAGGCAGACCAGAAAGAATAGTTACGATACACAATGGCATAGCAGATCAGGCACTCCCAACGGTTAATAAAGATAATGTAAGACCCATCACTCTGATCATGGTTGCACGGTTTGCTGCACCGAAATATTACGCACAGTTGATCGATGCAGCTGCAACGATCAAAGCGAATTTCAGGCTACGACTAGTAGGAAATGGTCCACTGCTTGAACGAATGAAGAAACGCGCAGAAGAATTAAATCTCTCGGATATCGTCGAGTTTTTAGGCTCACGTGATGACGTTGATGCCCTGCTTGCCGACTCAGACGTTTTTATACTGGTATCCGACTGGGAAGGATTTCCTATCAGTATTCTGGAAGCTATGCGGGCTGGCTTGCCTGTTATCGCATGTGATGTTGGTGGAATACATGAAGCCATTACTGACCGCACCAATGGCAGGCTGGTCCCCCGTGGAGAGATAGCGGGACTCAAGCTGGCGATGCAGGAGTTAATCAACGACAAGACACTCAGGCTGGAAATGGGCACTCAGGCCAGACGGCAATTCGAGCGATTATTTACAACAGATATTATGCTAAAAAAAATAGAGGCAATATATCGTTCGCTCGAAGCTAACGCCCTCTATGCCAGAGCATGATACGCAATGTCTTCATAAGAATTGCAAAATCCAGTAACAGGGAATAGTTCTTTATATAAAACAGATCGTATTCCAGCTTTTCACGTGCATCTTCTACAGACGCACCATACGGATACATCACCTGGGCCCAGCCAGTTATTCCTGGCAATACAAGGTGTCGCAGGTCATAGTATGGGATCTCATTTACTAACCTTTTAATAAATTCAGATCGTTCCGGACGCGGGCCGATAAAACTCATATCCCCTCTCAACACGTTTAGCAATTGCGGGAGTTCATCTATCCTGATCTTTCTGATAAATCGGCCAACTCGTGTGATGCGTGGATCATTATCCTCAGCCCATTTAACTCCATCCGTTTCAGCATCGTTAATCATTGATCTGATTTTATATATATAAAAACACTTTCCATTTAACCCAACACGCAATTGCGTATAGATGACAGGGCCACGGGAATCCAGTTTCACAATTAAACCTGTAATTAATAAAATTGGGCTCAGTAGAAGAATGCATACTACTGATAGAAATATATCTATTATGCGTTTAATTTTGAGGCCAATTTTATTTTGCAACAGGTAAAATCCACCTCCCTGCACAAACCAGCCATGTTTTAAATGCACCACGGGCACCTTAGACTGATATTGTTCGTAAAATGCTGTGAAGTCGAATACACCAGCACCGGATGCCCGGATTTTCATTAGTGTCGATATTTCAATATCCGTGAAGGTGTGATCTGTAGCAACAACGACATCTGTTATACCGTGTAAATCGGCTGATGTTAATTGACTCACGCGACCCTGAACAGATTTTGTGTAGTCAGCTGGCAATGCATCTTCGTTCTCTTTATCATCCAGTAAGATCACACAGTCAGATGAATCCAGACTGAAATCCTCTATCAGGCATAGTAATTTTTCAACACTCCCGAGGTATAGCCACCGACTTGCTTCCTGTATTTTTTCGAACCACCTGGATAATGCATACCTTGACCAAAACGCCCAGACAGAAAAAAGTATCAATGTAACCGGCATCACGCCACGACCGAAAATTGAATCAAACTGTAATGGGCCGAAAGCATATATAATTGCTGCACTGACTAATACTGAAAATAAAGACGCGAATGCAGCGGTTAGTGGTAACCTTGAGAGAGCAACAGGGGTTTCTATTCGATAGACGTCTGTTACATACAGAGTCAGTAGAACTGCGGCTAATACCGAAAAAAATGGTATAGATAATAAATCTATAAATATCCCCAGGCGGGCATAATGAACAGTTTCGTAAAGTATTGATATTGCTACAATATCACCGAGAAGTAAGACCAGCCCTGCTTTTGCCCATGTAATGCGGTGTGGTAGTGCGCCTTTCATAACGTCTTATATGGTTTGTGTATTTCAAATATCTTCATTAATTCAACATGGCGCGATGATACCATAACAGTACACTGATGAGCGCAGGGATCATCAGACCTGTCATGGCCATCTGAGAATGGAAACACGTATCCTGCCATGCTGGATGGAGTCCAGGCCAAATATCATAAGTGTCAGATTACACCCAGATTTTTTTACAATTTTCTGCTCTACTGGCTTGTATTCCATATGATATAAGCTAGAATCTTGTTGTAATGCAAAACGAATAAAGTAATAGGGGAGGATCGATCAGTGTACGAATTTCCGAAGTTGTTTACGAAAAGGTTTTTAATAATTGGATTGAGTCTGGCGTTAGTAATCATTTCTGGTTGTTCAACAACATCCAAGTATCCCCAAATACCGGTAGATCAGCGCAATCTGCCTCAGGATTTCAATTACATAATTGGTCCAGGCGATTCGATGGAGATTTTTGTATGGGGCAATCCTGAATTGACGATGGGTGTGCCTGTCAGACCAGACGGAAAAATCACTACCCGTCTGGTGGAGGATATTAAGGCCAGTGGAAAAACCTCAACACAGTTGGCTCGTGATATCGAGGTGGCTTATTCCGAGTATGTAAAAAATCCGGTTGTCAGCGTCATAGTCAATGGCTTTATCGGCATCCCTCCGCAGCAGGTACGAGTAATCGGCGAGGCAATGAGACCTCTAAAGATTCCATATTACAAACACATGTCTCTGCTTGATTTAATGATAGCAGTAGGCGGTTTGACTCCTTTCGCTAATGGCAATAAGGCTGTTCTCATTCGGGCATATGATGGCAAACAAAAAACATTCAGTGTGCGTCTTGATGACCTCGTAAAGGAAGGAGATATCTCGGCAAATCTGTCACTGCTTCCGGGCGACATACTTATCATTCCAGAGTCCTGGTTCTAATTAAGATGCAAGTAATACTGGCACAAATATCTGACTATTTCTGGGGAGCATGGCGCTTCCGCTGGCTTATGCTGGCACTGGTCTGGCTGATATCTATAGCGGGCTGGATCTGGGTAGCAACCATACCGGAGCAATACCTGGCTACCGCCAGAATCTACGTTGATACAAATTCTATTTTGCGCCCACTACTGAGAGGCCTGACTGTTCAGCCGGATTTAACCCAAAGAACAGCCTTAGTGAGCAGGACTCTACTCAGCCGTCCGAATCTGGAAAAGCTGATGCGTATGACAGACCTGGATCTACAGGTAAACTCTGAGCAGGATAAAGAGGATTTATTTACTAAATTGAGTAAAAAAATCAGCTTAACGGGTGATCGTCGCAATCGATCCCTCTATACCGCATCTTTCAAACATAAAGACAGGGACACAGCAAAGTTAATGGTCCAGTCACTTATATCAGTGTTTACTGAAAGTGCGCTTGGAAGCAAACGCATGGACAGTACTGAGGCACAAACATTTATTGAAAGACAGATAGCTGATTATGAGGTGCGCCTAAAAGAAGCAGAGACCCGTATGGTAAACTTCAAACAACGAAATGCTGCTGTATTGAATGGAGGCGTTGGCAAATATTATGAGCGCCTGCAAGAGACAAAGAACTCTGCCAGTGAAGTACGCCTACAGCTCTCTGAAATGGAAAACAGACGAGCTGAGCTTGAGCAACAACTCGAAGATGACCAGGATGAAGACTCAGCGCTTCTTTATACAGGTATGGATGAAATTCAAAGTAATTCGCCACTTGATCTGCGTATTCAATCTCTGCAGGAGAAGCTGGACAGATTGTCATTAAGATACACTGGCCGACATCCTGAAATGATTCAGTTAAAAAGCATGATAAGTGAGCTGAAACTGAAAAAACGCAAGAACAGGTCAGGCCCTTCAAAAAACACTCCAGAATTGCTGAACAACCCTGTCTATCAGCAGAAACAGAATATGCTGGCAGAGACAGAAGCGACAATAGCGGAGCTTAAGGTGCGCGCTGAGGAATATGATAAAAGAGCTAAGGAACTGGAAGCGAAGGTCAATGAAGTTCCAGAAGTTGAGGCCCGATTGAAGCAACTGAATCGAGATTATGGGGCAATCTCAGCCCAGCATGCCAAGCTGCTTCAGCGTCGAGAATCGGCATTTTTATCAGAAGATATGGAGGAAGGTGCCAGTACTATTAAATTCAGGGTGATAGATCCACCATTTGTACCATTGAAGCCGACCGAGCCGAATAAATTGCTACTCAATACAGGCGTGTTTTTTGCGGCCATCATCGCCAGTATGGGTATCGTATTTCTGCTCTCTCTGCTTTATCCCGTTTTCCATAATCGGCGTACTCTCAGACAGGCTACCGGGTTACCTGTCCTTGGATGTGTCACCTTTATCCCATCTCCTGATCAGGAGCGCAAGACATTGATTGGAGGACTGGTGTATGCCTCCCTGGCCCTGTTTCTCGTACTCGCATTTGTAGGTGTGAATATGAGCCAGGATATCCTTTCTATTTAGTTGCGCGAGACTATTATGAGCATTATCGAAAAAGCAGTAAATAAACTGGAAAAGAAATCGGCCGTCACCCTGGCCGAACCTGACCTTCCTGTTCTCTCCGAGGTTGAGGATGTTGAAGAAATCTCTATCTCAAGCGATAGCCCGTCACACGATTCCTCAGTAGAAGTTCACGCCACGACGCAATCGGAACCAGGACTCCGCGAGACAATAAATATTCCATTTGAGCGCCTTAAATCATTGGGGATGATCACACCTGATATGCCCAGAAGCCGTATTGCAGAAGAGTACAGAACTATCAAGCGTCCTTTGCTGATGAACATCGCCGGAAAAGGTGCTGCTGAGGTCGATAATATAAATGTAATCATGGTAACCAGCGCCTTGAAAGGAGAGGGTAAGACTTTTTCCTCGATAAACCTGGTGCTGAGCATCGCCATGGAACTTGATAAGACGGTATTGTTTATCGATGCAGACATATCAAACTCTTCAGGGGGGAGGCTACTTGGCATAGACGATGACCATCCTGGCCTGATTGATATACTGGAAAATGAGGGCCTTGGTATTGGTGACATCATGTTGAACACTAATCTTCCCAATCTGCGTATAATTCCAGCAGGCCATGTCCATGACAATGCAAATGAACTGCTCGCCAGTGAGGGCATGCACCGTGTCGTCGAGGAATTATCTAATCGATTTTCTGACCGTGTCATTATTGTCGATACACCACCGCTTTTACAGACTACGGAGGCAAGTGTTCTGGCAAGCCTGATGGGACAGATTGTGGTGGTTGTAGAAGCAGAAAAAACATCTCAGGAAGCTGTTGATGAAGCACTGCGGCACATTGGTGGTGATAAGGTAATCAGTATGCTACTCAATAAGAATAAGCAACATCATATGCGCAAGTATTATGGCTATGGATATGGCTATGGGTACGGAAATAACGCACCCATGAGTTCACAATCAGTATAGGCTCCCTTTATCCCCGATGTATAAAAGTAGATGGCCACTAACTGGTGGGTTGCTAATTCTTTCTTCGATATTGCTATTTACATCTGAAGCCTCGCATGCTGCGAACTGGAGGCTGTCAGAAAACCTGAGCCTTGGCGGCATTTTTACTGACAATGTCAGGCTTGTTGAAAAGGGGAAAAAGAGTCGCCTTATAGGTATGGTAACGCCCAGTATACTCCTGCATGGGGAGGGGCGTAGAGCAAGGTTTGATCTGGCTGCATCACTGATTTTCAACACCGGTATCGATAATCCGGTTCTGCCACGGTACAGAGCATTGCTTGGCACCGAGCTGGTGAAAAATTCTCTCTTCTTTAATGTAACATCGCAAGCCGGCCAGGGCCGAATAAATCCTTTCGCAGCAGCCGGAAGTCCTGTGGTTAACCAGACAGGGAACTCTACTACAACATATGTAAATACTGTTAACCCCTATTTCGTGAGTCGATTGAATGGATTTGCCGATTTGAGAATCGATTACAGATACAGCGATATTCGTTTCTCAGACGATACGATTGATCCGAGAACACAACAAACCTTGAGAGCAAACCTATTTACAAATCCGAGGTCATCAAAAATATCCTGGGGGCTGGTTGGATCTTCTCGAAAAACTGAATATGACAGTGATACGCAGGCCGACAATACAAGGTCATACGTAGACGCGGTACTACGCTATCAGCTTAACCGCAAATGGAGGGCAGCGGGATCGGTTGGAACAGAGTCGAATACCTTTGAATCAGATACCCGGAGGGAGACAGGAGGTTCTCGATGGTATCTGGAGGCCAGGTGGACACCGAATTCGAGAAATGCCTTCACTGTCAGGCATGGTGGTCGTTTTTTTAGTTCTTACACGAATCTGGATTTTTATCATCGTGCGCGTAAAAGTGTATTTAGACTGGAATACAGAACACAGCTGAGGAATTCCAGTGATAATCTCAGTGATCGAAACATTTTACCGGCCGCGAATCTTTCCGGCCAGCCTGCCAATCCGTTTACTAATGGCCCTTTTGTGCAGCCGAATGATTTCGTTGACTTAACAGATAATGGTACATACGTGCAGGATAGATTCAGGGCCTTCTATACTCTAACAGGAAAGAGAACGGTACTGGATCTGGTTGGCCAATATGATACACGGGATTACCTCGACTCTTCCCGAGAGACTGTTTTTTCAAGGGCATGGGTCGGAATTCAGCGAGGTCTGACCAGGAGATATTCTGTTCGTTCGCGGCTCAGTTGGGATGCTACAGAAGAGAAGGATACAAATAATGCTTCAGAGACATGGAGGTTCTTACTGGCACTAACACGACCAGTTGGACGCAAGAGTGGTTTATCACTCTCTTATTCTTACGCAGATAGACAATCCGATAGCCCTGGTAACAGCTATAAAGAAAACCGGGTAGCCCTGTTCTTTAATACCAACTATCAAGGCATTCCTGGGTATGGTTTCAGGTACTAGATCGGATGCTCAGATTCTCTGTGTTGTTGGAGCAAGACCTAATTTTATAAAAATCGCCCCGATCATGAGGGAGCTGAATAATCCGAAGCTTTCCCTCTCGTGCAAACTGGTGCATACCGGCCAGCACTATGACGCAGCCATGAAGCACTCATTTTTTGAGCAACTGCATATCCCTGAACCCGATATCGACCTGGATGTCGGTTCTGCCAGTCATGCCGTGCAGACAGCGGAGGTCATGAAACGAATAGAGCCCGTTATAGATCAGCTGATACCAGATGCTGTTCTTGTCGTGGGTGACGTCAATTCTACAATAGCCAGTGCACTGGTATCTGTAAAAAAAGGGATCCCTGTATTTCATGTGGAAGCAGGACTAAGGAGTGGTGATCGTACAATGCCTGAGGAGATAAACCGTATTCTGACAGACCAGATCTCAGATATGCTCTTTACCACAGAAAGAAACGCTCTCGATAATTTAGCACACGAAGGGATCGACCGGCAGCGCATCCATTTCGTCGGCAATGTCATGATAGACAGCCTGCGTTACAACCTTGTCAATGCCATACCATCGGGTCATACGCTCTCATCTCTGTGCAGTAAGGATCAATCTTCCCGATTTAAGGCGGATTATGGTGTTGTTACTCTACATCGGCCTTCCAATGTGGATGACCCGGGAGTATTGAGGCACATGCTCGTCGTATTGCGGGAGATTAGCGACAGCCTTCCCCTGGTATTTCCTGTACATCCCCGGACAAGACAGTCTATTGACGATGCCGGGCTGGAGGATCTTGTTTCCGGGCCGCAATTTCTCATATTGCCTCCTCTGGGCTACAGGGAGATGTTAGGCCTGATGAAGGACAGCAAAATTGTCCTGACAGATTCAGGCGGTATGCAGGAAGAAACCACAGCACTGGGAATCCCCTGTATCACTTTGCGGGAAAATACAGAAAGACCCATTACAGTAGAAGAAGGGACCAATACAATTAC
>VAOU01081519.1_pt1 | contig 13327 bp, 10 predicted proteins | sample 3393871 | NCBI WGS metagenome assembly VAOU01 (sample SAMN08290440, study PRJNA428436) | hydrothermal vent metagenome | isolation source: Deep-sea hydrothermal vent chimney | place: Atlantic Ocean: South-mid Altantic Ridge | depth 1820 m m
CCAGAAGTTGTCGCCGCCAATAGAGTTCATATGCGGATAGACCACCGAAATCGCCGCCGCCGCCGCGATCATGGCCTCGACGGCGTTGCCGCCGTCTTCCAGAACCCGCAGTCCGGCCCTGGCCGCAAGGTGATGCGGCGCGGTGACCATGCCACGGTAAGAGCGCTTGGTTTGAAGCATCGTGTCGTCCCTTATATCATCGATTAATGGTTTTGGGCCTTAATCCAGGCGTCAAAAGCGGTTAGAACCCCGGCCATGGCGTCCCAGCCCGATGTATGGCCGATGGCGTCGATGCCGTCGAGAGTACTTCCAAAGGCCTCGGTGCGGTCTTCCATGATGGCGGCCATGGCTTGGTGAATGCCGGCGCTTGCCAATCCTTCGGCTGCCGCCGCGAGATGGGCATAGGCGACCCGATTGCCCGCCGCAAGGGCGCACCGCCGGCAAGATGCCCATAAGCTGCGGCAAATAGACTGTTCGGCCAGGCCGTGCAACGCAATCATCATGCCGCCGAGAAAGTCGTCGCCGGACGGCGTCAGGCCGGGACCCATGCCGAGCAAAGAATGAGCCCATCGCAGTCCCTTGGTGATCTCGCGGTCGGGTTCACGGAACGAGGCCGCCAGCCAATCGGCCAGTTCCTTGACCGGCCTTTCCGCAATCGCGGGTCCGTATCCGGGACTAATGAGGCTTCCAAGGCCCTCGCGAGGGGGCCTTCCGGCGGCTGCCTCGCGGAAGCGGGCGAGACCTTTTTTCAGGCTTTCAGCTCCCCAGGAGGCGGACAGCGGACCCGGCGTCCATTCTTCGGCTTCCGCCAACAGGAAGGAAAATCGCTCGCCGACCCTCATGATATTCGCCGATATGCTGACTTTGGCGTTCAGGTAAAGCCCGCTGGCCGGCCAGTTGGTGGTTTCCGGCGCGCTTGTAGTAAGGTTCAATGGCGAGGCTGCCAAGGATTCGTTGCCGATGCAGGCGAGGCCTTCTTCCGTCTCCACATAAAAACTGCGGTCGAATACGGCGGCGACCCGGCCCTGCCCGCCGTCATTCAGTATCCTCGACGCCACGCAACCGCGTTGGCTGACCGAGAATTCAAAGTGATCGAAACGGCTATCCATCGGCGGCGACGATATGGGTGCCGGCTTCGCCGCGAAGCGCCGCCATCGCCTCTTCCAGGTGGGCGATGATGACACGCTCGCCGCCGCCTTCCAGGAAACTGAGCGCCGCATCCACCTTCGGCCCCATGCTGCCGGGCGGAAAATGTCCTTCGGCTCGCAATTCCCGCAATTGCCGCGTCGTCACTTGCGCCAATTCCTGCTGCTCGGTGGTGCCGAAGTTTATGGCGACGTTCGATACCGCCGTCAGGATTATCAACAGCTTAATGCCGAGGACGTTGGCAATGTGAGCGGACGTGAGATCTTTGTCGATTACCGCCTGGACGCCTTTGCGCACGCCTTTCGGTCCCCGGATGACGGGAATGCCGCCGCCGCCACCGGCGATCACCACAGTGCCCCGGCCGGCCAGGGCCTGAATCAGTGATATATCGCAGACGTGTTTGGGTTCCGGCGACGCAACCACATGCCGCCATCCGCGCCCGCAATCCTCCTTCATCAGCCATCCGAGTTCCGCGTTTATTCGCGCAGCCTCTTCGGCGTCATAGAAAGCGCCGATGGGTTTTGCCGGGTCTTTGAACGCGGGATCGCCGGGATCAACCTCGACCTGGGTCAACAGACAGGCCACATGGCGGTGGCTGTCCGCTTCGCGTAGCGCGTTTTCCATGGCCTGCATAAGAATATAAGCGATACCGCCTTGCGAATGAGCGACGCAGATATCCAAAGGCATGGGGGCGATGGTATCGCGGGTCAGCGCCTGACGCATGAGGATCTTGCCGACGACCGGGCCGTTGCCGTGGGTGACGATCAATTCGTTGTCCAGCATCGCCAACGGCAACAAGGCCCTGGCGGTAGCGGCGGCAATGGCTTTTTGTTCGCGCGAGGTTCCTTCAATATCCTCGGGATGGGTGGCGTTGCCGCCGATGGCGACGAGAACCCTGGCCGGTATTTCGAACGACGGAACCATTGATAGCCTCTCAATCGTTGGATCTGATCGCCAAAAGCGCCCAGGCCGCGGCGTCCGCATTGCTCGGCGCGACGCGGACACCGGCTTCTTTCAGCTTCGCCATCTGGGCGGACCGTGTTTGAGGATCGCCTTCGGTGCCGGTGATCGAGGCGATGATAAGCGGCCCGCCGTCGGTCTGGTGCGCCGTGAGCACGCCGGCCAAGTGGCCGGCGGGGTCGCGGTGGGCGCCGTAGCCGATGACGACGTCGGCCAGAACGACGCCGACATCGAGGTCGCCAAGAGCTTCGATAATGGCGTCGTCGCGGACCGTCGGATCGATCATCGGGTGCGGTTTGCCCTGGGTGTATGCGTCGTCACCGAGATCGAGCAACTGATGCCCCGCACCGCCCGGCGGCGAGGCGCCGGGGATCGGCGCGTTCGAGGCCACCGCTTCCCCGGCGGCCAAGATTATGACCTGGGCCTCGGCGCAAAGGGTGCCGCCGGAAAACAGGCCGCGAATTTGCCGCCGCCCGGATGGCGCCGCCCAATCGCCGTCCGGCTCTGCCATTCCGGCAATGCACTCACCTATGCCGAGGGCGGCTCTGGCGGCATCTTTCAGGGAAAAAACCTGGGTGGCGTTGACCGGCATGGGCAGTTCGCCGGCGCCGATGAAACAAACCGTCGCCGGTTTATCCATTTCGCCGATCCGCGCCAAAACCCGCGCCGTGACATCGGCGGCGGGCGGCTTTGAGACCAGGACGATATTCTTGGTGGCGGGATCGGACGCCAAGGCGTCGAGCGCCATCAAAGTCGAAATACCGCCGATTTCCGTCTTCAGGTCGCGGCCGCCGACGCCGATGGCGTGGGAAATACCGCCGCCGTATTGGCCGATCAGACAGGAAATTTCCTGGATGCCGGTGCCCGAAGCGCCGACGATGCCGACCCCGCCGCCCGGCACTTTGTTGGCGAAAGCCAGCGCCGTGCCGTTGATGATCGCCGTCCCGCAATCTGGCCCCATGACCAGGCGGCCCAGTTTTCGCGCTTCGCGTTTCAGGGCGGCTTCTTCGGCCAGCGCGACGTTGTCGCTGAAAATCATGACGTGCAGGCCGTGGTGGATCGCTTTGCGGGCTTCGGCGACGGCGAAATCGCCAGCTACGGAGATGAGCGCCAGATTGGAATCCGGCGCCAATTTAACCGCGGCGCGCAACGTTCGCGGACGCCAGGCGTCAGCTTCGCCGCTCTTCGCTGTTGGTCTGTCCAGCAAGGCGTGGGCTTCGCTCAGCGCCCGGTCGGCGCTTTGCCGGTCTTGCGCCCGAATGCCGATTAGCAGATCGCCGCCGCTGGCTGCCATGCCTGATTCGGAAAACAAGCCGGCATCGGTCATTAAGCGCTGATTGGCGGTGCTCGCCATCATAAGCGCCGCTTCTTCAATGCCGTCCAGCCCGGCAATAGTCCGCGAGAAACGCATGAGGGCGACGGAATCGAGATAGAAATCCTTGCGCACTTCGTTGACGACTATGGCTTTCATGATACACCGACGCTTTCGGCGAACGCCCGCAAGGCCTTCTCGAAGCAAGCCATCGGCGCCCGGGCCACACCGGCGCCGACCTGTCCGACACCGGGTTCCTTATGGGCGATTCCGGTATTTATAAACGGCGTCAGACCCGTCTCCACCACCAGCCGGATATCGATGCCGGTAGGCACGGCCAGATAATCAAGGGCCGGGATGGTCCATTCCGGGTTTTCACTGATCGTGATCTCGGCCATGGCGTGGGTGAAGGAGGGGGCGTCGGACGCTCTGCCGGCGCCGACGAAACCGGCGACCGCCGGCGCCGCGGCCATGGCGAAGCCGCCGAGACCGATGGTTTCTATGATCGTCGAGTCGCCCATGTCGGGGTTTGCATCGGCTTTCGTGAAGCCTGGGAAATAAAGGCCTTCCGGCATTTCCACCGGCGCCGTGAACCATCTGTCGCCGGTTGCGCTGACCCGAATGCCGAAATCCGTGCCGTTGCGGCTCATGGCGGTGACCATCGACGCCCCGTCGATACCCCGCACCGGGTCCATGATCGCCTTGCCCATGGCCATGGCGATGTTGAGGAAGAACTGATCGTTGCCGCCGATGAAGGCGAGGGCTTTGGACAATTCCGCGGTGTCGTTCGCCGTCGCCGCCAGAGCCGGAGACAAGGCCCGCAGCATGAGGCCGGAGCACGCGATGTTGCGCTGATGCATTTCGTCGCCCATGGTCAATCCGCGGGCAACGAGGATTTTGAGCGGCAAGCCACCCATGGATCTTAACGTCTCGCCGATGGCTGGACCGAAGACGTCGCGAAGCCAGCGCAGACGATCCAGAACCTCGTTGTCGTTGCCGCCGAAGCGGATAACCTTGCCAAGGCCTTCGTTGATTACGCAATAGGCGCGGTTTTGAAAGGTGCGGTTCTCGACCACCATCACCGGTTGGCTGACGGTGGTCATGCCGGTCATCGGGCCGACGGCGTCGAAGTGGTGGTTGGGATGGAAATCAAAGGCGCCCGCGGCCGCCATTTCGGCGGCGGTTCGCAAGTCCGGCGCCCATCCTTCGAATACCGCGATGCCGGTTACGGCGCCGCGCATGGGGCCGCACATATGGTCCCAGTCAATCGGCGGCCCGGCATGCAGGATCATGCGGTCTTTCAGACCGGCAATGGCATCGGCGGCTGGGATCACGTCGACCAGAACCGGATCGCCGGACAAAAGCCGCCTCAGTGCCTGTCGATTGGCGGCCTCGATGCATCCCCCCCGGTCGCCCAACAGCTTGGCCGACAGACCGGCTAGATCCGGGTTTCCGCCGGCCGGCGGCGACCAGTCCACATTGACGGCCTCGACGCCTTGCTTTCCCAGTTCCAGGGCAAATTCCCGGAGGCCTATGTTGACGACCTTGAGGGGGCCTTCGAGGAGCTTTTTGATCTCCGGTTCACTCATTTATTTGCTGTCCTAGGGCTTGTGAAGCTGCGCCGGTTCACGGGTGAAGATCAGTCGTCCGCGCTTGAATCCAAAGAGCGGTATCGCCAGTTCCTGAACGGCGGCAACGCCCGAAGGACAATCCAGAACGACGATATCGGCGGGGTTGCCGACCGCTATTCCGTAATCTTTCAGCCGCATAAGGCGCGCCGGACGATGGGTTACCATCTCCAGACATTCGCGCAAGCCCGCCGCCGTTCCGATTTGGCCGATGTTGGCGTAGAGGTTGGCCATGCGGATCATCGAGCAATCACCGAACGGGGTGAAGGGATTGAGCAGGTTGTTGGTGGACAAGGCGCAGTTCACGCCGCCCCTTATAAGCCGGTGCACGGGGGCGACGCCGCGGACGATGTCATGGTCCCGCTCGGCGCCCATGAGGTAAAGGTCAGTGGACGGCAGAACGGTGACCGCGACGCCGGTATTCGCCAATCTTTCGCCAACCACCGCCAGTTGTTCCGGCGTCAAGGCGGAAAGTTTGCTGACGTGGCCGATGGCGACGCGACCGCCGTAGCCGTGGGTCTCGGTCAATTCGCACACGTCGCTGACGGTCATTCCTTGCGGGTTGGTGTCAAAGTCGAGATGAAAATCGATATCGACGTCGAATTCGCGGGCCATTTCGAAGACGCGCTCGATTTGGCGGCGCGGATTACTGTCCGTATAAGGGCAACCGCCGACAATGCTGGCGCCGCGCTTCAATGCCTCGACCATCAACTCATCGGTGCCGGGATTGTTCAGCAGCCCTTCTTGCGGGAAGACGCAAACCTCCGGATCAATGGCCCAGGCGTACTCGGCAATGAGCGGCAGCACCGCCTCGATGCTCTTGATGCCTATTTGCGGGTCGACTTCGAGATGCGCCCGCATGCGGGTCGTGCCCTGGAGGATGCATTTCTCCAGGGTGCGGATGGCGCGGGCCCGGATATCGGCTACAGTGAAGTCCTTCTTCGCCGCCGCGACTTCGCGGATCGCTTCATCCAAGGTTCCTTCCTCGGACTTGCAGCGATCCAGGATACAAGCCTTGTCGAGATGAATATGCGATTCGATGAAGCCGGGTATGGCTAGGCGGCCATCCATGTCGAGAATTTCCCCGTCCCCTGAAAGGCCTGCCCCGATCGCGACAATGTTGCCGTCGGCGATGCCGATATCGGTAATGGTCTCTTCGCGCTCGCCAAGTACGCCGGCGTTCTTGAGGATTAGATCCATCAGCCGCCCCCCCCGAGATACGCCTGTTCGACGGTCTTGTCGTTTTTCAAATCGGCCGCCGGGCCTTCATGAACGACGCGCCCCGATTCAAGAACGTAACCGCGATCGGCAACCGACAAGGCCATGCCCGCCATTTGGTCGACAAGCAGGATCGTCCGGCCTTCGTCACGCAATTCGGCGAGAACCGAAAATAAATCCTCGATGAGGGCCGGCGCCAGGCCGAGCGACGGCTCGTCGAGCATGATGACCTTCGGTCGGGCGACAAGGCCCCGGGCGATGGCGAGCATTTGTTGTTCGCCGCCGGACAGCAATCCGGCGCGGCTTTCGCGGCGCCGGCGGAGAGCCGGGAAGCGGTCCAGCATTTCCTCGGTTTCGGAGCCGTCGTCGTAATCGTCGCGGCTGTAGGCGCCAAGCCGGATGTTGTCGACGACGCTTAGTTCGGGAAATACCTGGCGTCCCTCAGGCACCAGCACCAATCCTTTGCCGGCGATCTTATGGGCCTGCCATGTGGTTATGTCTTCGCCGATGAAAAGCACGTTGCCGTCAACGGGCCGATGCAGACCGCTCAGCGATCGCATCAAGGTTGATTTACCGGCGCCGTTGGCGCCGAGCACGGCGACGAATTCACCCTTGCCGACCTGGATGTTCACGTTCTTCAGAACCGGCGCCGCGCCGTACCCGGCGCTGAGATCGCCGACGCTCAGCATAATGTCGCCGGTTCCGGCAAGTGCGGTATTGCGGGCCCGCTCGATGACCTCGCCGGTGCCGAGATAGGCTTTGCGGACCAGGTCGTTGTTCCGGATTTCCCCGGGCCTGCCGGCGGCGATGGGCGTTCCCGCGTCGAGCACGACGATATGGTCGGAAACTTCCATGACCAGACCCATGTCATGTTCGACCAGAATGACGATTATACCGGCCCCGGCGATCGCGCGCAGCAGGGGGACCAGCAATTTCGTATCCTGGGCGCTCAGCCCCGCCGCCGGCTCATCCAGCAACAGGACGCTGGGCCGGATAGCCAGGGCGCGGGCGATTTCGACCAGCCGTTTGTCGACGTGGGCAAGGTGCTTGGCAAGGGTGTCGACGTTTCCCTTGTAGCCGACGAATTCAAGAAGCATCCGGCACTTGGCGCACGCCCCGGCATCGCTTCGGACATGGGTCAGGGCCGATTTCAAACCGCCCAAATGACCTTTGCGAAGGGCGATCAGTAAATTTTCTAGAACCGTCAAATCGCCGAATAACTGGGTCGTCTGGTAGGTTCGGGAAACGCCGGCGCGCGACACCAAATGAGACGGCTTACCGGCCAAATCATCGTCGGCGAGACGAATGTATCCACTGTCTGGTTTATAAAATCCACCGATCATGTTGAGGACGGTCGTCTTACCGGCGCCGTTCGGGCCGATGATGCTGGTCACGTGGCCGGATGCGGCGGTGAAATCGAGCCCTTTTACCGCCTGGACGCCGCCAAACGAGATCGCGAGATCGTTGACGGCCAACCGGCTGCCGGTGCTTTGCCGGCTCAGGAATTCGCCGATATTGCCGATATCGGAAGCCTCCCCGTCACTGGTCCGCGGGGCGTTCGGGCCGTATTTACGAAATCTTGCGCTAACGGCGCCGACAATGCCGGTCGGGGCCAGCCACATCACCACGAGTAACAATCCGCCGAAGAACAACAATCGGTATTCCGCGAAGTCGGAAAGGAATTCCGGCAGCAAGACAACGACGATGGCGCCCACCAAAGGCCCAAACACGGTGCCGCTGCCGCCGATAATGACAACCAGCAGGAACAGAATGGACTGAAAGAACGAGAATGAACTGGGGCTGACGAATGCCGTAAGGGGGGAAAACAATCCACCGGCCAAGCCGGCCGCCATGGCCGAAAGGCCGAAGGACGCGGCGCGGATGACTATCGGATTGAGACCAATGGACTTTCCCGCAACCTCCGAATCGCGCACCGCCCGCATGGCCAATCCCCATTCGCTGTCGGCGAAGCGCCAATAGAGGAAAATAACCAGGCCGGTCATGGCTATTATCAGATAGATTGTCGCCAATTCGCTGAACTCGGTACCGAAAAGCTCGACCGGGGGAATATTCATCATGCCGTTGGCGCCGCCGGTCAGGCCGCGCCACTCGACGGCGCCTTGATCAACGATGAAAGCAAAGGCGATGGTGACCATGGCCAGATAAGCCCCGCTTACCCGCAAGGCGGGGATGGAAAGAAGGACGCCGACGGCGCCGGTCACCACAAGCGCGATAAACAAGGCCGGCCAGAACCCAACCCCGGCGGTTGCCGTCAGAATGGCGACGGCATAGGCGCCGATGGCGTAAAAACCGACATGTCCCAAGGACACCTGGCCGGTCAAGCCGAGCAGAACATTCAAGCCGACGCCGACCATGGTGTAAAATCCGACGGTAGCGAGAATGTATAGCTCATAGCTGTTGGCTATGCTCGCGTAGGCAAACGCGGCGGCTCCCGGAAGCAGGGAAAGGATGATCTTCAGCGGAGTCATACCTTTTTGACATCCGCCCTGCCGAAGAGGCCGTTGGGCATCATCGCCAGGACTACTATGACCAGCGAGAAGGTCACAATCTGGGTATATACGGAGCCAAACGTCGAGGTAATCAGGGTTTCGACGACACCATAGGCAAGGCCGGCGATCATGACCCCCCACGGGCTCATGATTCCGCCGATAATCGCCACGGCGAATGCTTTGATGCCGAACATGGTGCCCATGTCGGAGGCCACATTGAACAGCGGTGCGATCAAAATGCCGGCGACGCCCGCAAACACGGTTGAAACGATATAGGCGCCGACGACGGCCTTGCCGACATCGATGCCGAGAAGCCTCGCGGCGTCGGGATTTTGCACCACGGCAAGTTGCGCTTTGCCCAATTTTGTCCGCCGGGAAACGAAATGCAGACCGCAGGCAATGGCCAGGCCGACAACCGGGATCAGGAGTTGCAGTGGATAAACGCCAAGATCGCCGATCAATATTGGATCTTGCGCCAACGGCGACGGCATGCCGCGCGGTTCCTTGCCGAAGGTGAACATAACGACGTTTTCGAGGACGATCCCGGCCGCCACCGTCGCCATCAACCAGGCATTGGATCCCCGGCGGGCGAAAGGCCTAACCACGAATCTTTCCACTATCCATCCCCAGACTGCACAAGCCAAAAGCGCGATAATCATGGCGCTTAACGTCGGCCAACCCAAGGTCACGTCGAAGCTGTAGAAAACCACGGCCCCCAGCATCATCGACGATCCCTGGGCAAAATTTACCGTCTGGGACACCGAATAGGTGATGTAGAAACCCAGCGCCAGCAGCCCGTACATACTACCGAGACCAAGGCCCGTAATGATGGAGGATAAGATCAGCATACTTTCAGCGGATGCCGTGATTGTAGAGGGCGCATATCAGGGAATGGCTTCAAGATTTCTCGTTGAAGACATGAGCGTTAATCGGCGCCGGACGGCCCGTGCATACTTATGCGGAGGCCGCCCGGTCCGATGGTGATAGAGCTATTTTACCGGTTTGATCTGATTGCCGTAGAACCGGACCATGACATAGTCGTTGTAGTTCAACGCATCATGATTTTTGTCGGTGAACGGTTTTTTGTAGTTCTTGATCAAACCGTTGTAAGGGCCGATCGACAGGAGCGCCTTGCGGATCGCTTCCCCGTCCGTGCTGCCGGCCTTGTCCAAGGCCTTGGCGACCAGATGCATGGCGTCGTAGGCGTTGGCGACGCCGACCGGCGGTATAACGTCTTCCGGGCCTTTGATGTCGTCATATTTGGCAATCAAACGTTTCAGAAGTTTCGTCCCGACGGCGTTCTGTTTACCGAAAAAACTGTAAGTCTGAATGAAATCGACCTTGCCGGCCATTTTACCGGCCAGTTCCGGGAAACGACCGCCGGAAATTCCCCAGTGCGACACCACCGGGACATTCCAGCCCATGCGGCCAAGCGATTTCATCATCTGCGCCCCCGGCGCCGCATTGGCGACCAGAAACAGCGTGTCGGCGCCGGCTTTCTTCAGGCGAAGAAGTTGCGGCACGACGTCCACATCCTTGCTTTCCAGTTTTTCGATGCCGACGATTTTCACGCCTGCGGCCTTGCTGGCCGCTTTCAAACCTTTTTCGTTGGATTCGCCCCAGGGGTTGTTGATCAACATCAGGCCGGCCTTTTTGGTCGAATAGGTCTTCTTGGCGTATTGCATCAGCGCCCGGTCGACGATGGCGTCGACGGCTGAAACCCGGAAAACGTAGTTCGGTTTCGCCTTGTTGCGGGTAATCGGCGTCGCCGCCGCCCATACCCCTATGAACGGTTTTTTGGCCTTGTTGGCCACGGGCACGATAGCCAGTGAGACCGGCGAATCCAGGCCGCCGAAGAATACCGCCACTTTCTCCTTGAAAATCAGCTCCCGCGCCGCAATCTGGCCCTTGGCCGGATTGGATTCGTCATCACGCCGGATTAGCTCTATCTTGCGTCCACCAAGGACGCCGCCGGCGGCGTTAATCTCTTCGATGGCCATGGTCAGGCCGCGGGTGATCGCTTCTCCGGATTTTGCCGATTGACCGGACAGCGCCGCAACCAGGCCGACCTTCACCGGCTCGGCCGCCTGGGCGCCGGTAGCGATTGTCAATGCAGCCAATGAGCCTGCAAGCGTGGCCAATAAGCCACGGCGTGAAACTAGGTGCTTAATAAACATCTCTGCCTCCCTGAACAATCTATGATAATTGCCGCTTGATCTCCGGCAACCATCGGTTAAACGCCATCACTTTGATCGCAGTCTTTTATTATTAAGTAAGTATTCTCTTACTTCATTTGCTTTCCGAGTCAACATAATTCATGATGGAAAGATCAAAGCATAAAAGATGGCCGTGAACAAATGGCTTTAACTGCTCGTAAAAAGAAGTCTTCAAAAGCCGCGCCGCGCCGTAAACGCGATGCGGCGGCGACCCGCGAAAGGATATTGAAAGCCGCTCTCGCCGAGTTCTGCGAGAAAGGTCTCAATGGCGCGCGGACGGCCGGCATAGCGGCCCGCGCCAAATGCAATATCCGGATGCTCTATCATTACTTTGGCAATAAGGAAGGGGTATATCTGGCGGCGTTGGGACTTGTTTACGCCCAACTTCGCGCCCGAGAGGAAAAACTGGACCTGCTCCATCTCGATCCCGAGACGGGAATTGCGGCGTTGGTGGAATTCACCTACGACCACATAATGTCACACCAGGAATTCATAAAAATGATCTGCATCGAGAACATTCAGCAGGGGAAATTACTGCGCCGATTGGAATCCGTCCCACAAGGCGCCATGCCCCTGGTGGAATCCATCAAGACCCTTTTGCGGCGCGGCCAAAAGCAGGGGATTTTTCGTAAATCAGTCGACCCTGTTCAGCTGTACGTATCCATTCTATCGCTCAGTTATGTGCATATTTCCAACAAGTACACGCTGTCGATTACCTTCGGCCAGGACTTGACCGACGGCGAATGGCTGGCGGCGCGGCGCGAACATGTCCGCGATATGGTCCTCGGATTTCTCATGGCGTGAGATTACACATCTAATGTAGCTTGAGGCGGTTGATCAGCGCCGGATTGGCCCATTTGGGTTGGCGGTCTTCGAGAAGCACGCTGTGGCGGTATCCTGTCCCGCCTTCTTTAGTTGAAAGGACCACCCGCGCCCAGCGGGGCACCACTTCGTTGTTGATGTCGTCGATAATGGTGACCGCGGCCTTTTCCAGCGAGTCCCAAGCCATGCCGCCGAGGACGTCCAGATAAGCGGCGAATGATCCGGGATCGAGAATGTCCCGGTCCGGCACGTAGCGAAGCGCGACGTCAATTTTTCCCGTATCCATCTTTCCTTCGATGGTGGCGACGTATTCCTTCGCCGGATCCGGGTTGGGGGATACGGCGAGATAGCCGCGGCGTTGCAAAAAATCCATTTAAATACTCCTAGGTTTTTTAAACCGTCAGGCCTTCATTTTCGTCGCCGCCGCCGGTCCGGTCGATGTCGATGAAGCTTGCCGCTGCCTGGAAGCTAACGCCGCCTTTGATCCCCGTCGCTTCGCCGGCGTCGCGGAATATTCGGCGAATATCTTCGCGCATGGCCGGGGTCAGGGGATCGGGGCTGCGGACGATCAGGTCGAGCCGTTTGGTCTCGCCGCCGCGGACCAGTCCGTCCAACTGCATCCGCCCCATGCGGCTGAGGCTGAGGTCGACGATGAAGCGCGTTTCCGCCTTGTCGTCTCCGGCTTCGTCGCCGTCGCCGTCGTCGGCCCCGTGGCGGCGCGTGTGGAGGCGGATATGTTCGATGCCTTCACCACCGAGAAGAGGAATCAGCATGGAACGCCATTCGCCGCCCTGGGGGTCGTTGGTGGTTCGGCGGATGGTTCGGAAATCGTCCCCCAGCTGCTTTAGAAGGCCGGGGCGCAGCCGTTTCAGGGCGCGCTCGACGCCCTCTCCAAGCCAGCCCCGGAGGTCACCGCCGCGGAGCGCCGAGATGAAAAAAAGTATCCCGGAGCTTAACGAAGAATCGAGGCGCGGGATAACCCGGGCCGCCAGGTGACGGGCCGCCGCCGGGTTGCTCCCGGCCAAAATGGTCAGGGTTTCACTAAGCGCCGGCCAGCGCCCGGCGTCGATGATTTCATTGCCGCCGGCGGGGCTCGGGCGGCCAAGGCTTTGGCGGGGCATTTTTGGTTTACCGGTAATTTCAAGGGTGACGCTGCTTCCTTCCGTCGCCGTCGCCTGGACGCCGAGCGCCATGGAACCGCCAGGTGTCCGGAAAACCGGATTACCGGAGGCGGTGGCGCCGGCTATGGTGCCGGTTATGCGTCCGCCTTGATTGAGAATCAGAGGGCCGCCGGCGGCTGCCGGGTGGCGGGCCGCCGCTGCCGGTTCGACAATCGACACCCGCACCGTCACCTGGGTGCCGGCGGGAAGCACCCTTGCGTTTATTGACCCGGCGGCGCGGGGCGCGCCGCCTTTCGCCGTCGCCGGGGATGTGGACCGTATTGTTAAGCGGGCCTTGCTCGCTTTTGCCGCCGCCTTCGCGCCTTTCTGGATTCCGGTCAATGCCCAAAAGCGG
>VAOU01003764.1_pt1 | contig 13324 bp, 15 predicted proteins | sample 3393871 | NCBI WGS metagenome assembly VAOU01 (sample SAMN08290440, study PRJNA428436) | hydrothermal vent metagenome | isolation source: Deep-sea hydrothermal vent chimney | place: Atlantic Ocean: South-mid Altantic Ridge | depth 1820 m m
CGTGAGGCTGATGCGCAGGATGAGGAGCGCTACCAGACGATATTTGCCCGGAAACCCGGGGCAGTTGCCGCTCCTACAGCTAGTCTGCATTTTGATGAAGCCATTTTGCATAGTCTGCAGCAAAAAGGCATTAATACAGCTGAAATCACGCTGCATGTCGGTGCGGGGACATTTCAGCCGGTACGTGCTGATGATCTGAATCAGCATGTTATGCATGCTGAGACTTTTGATTTGCCAGTAGAAACAGTTAATAAAATACTGCAGACAAAAGCAGCAGGGGGCAGGGTGTATGCGGCAGGAACCACCAGCCTGCGGGCGCTGGAAGCGGCATCAGAAGAAGGGGAGCTAAAGCCCAAGTCAGGTGATACCCGATTGTTTATTACGCCGGGTTATCATTTTAAGATTGTGGATGGTCTGATCACCAATTTTCATCTGTCTGAATCAACCTTGCTGATGTTGGTGTCAGCTTTTGCAGGTGTTGAGGAAATTCAGCATATATATCGTCACGCCATCAATGAAAGATACCGTTTTTTCAGCTATGGAGATGCAATGATCATTCTTCCCAGGGGGGGCGGCAGTTGTGAAATTTGATATTCATCAGACTGACGGCAGGGCACGTACAGGCAAGCTGGTATTTCCTCGCGGCACAGTAGAGACACCGGCTTTTCTACCAGTTGGAACCTATGGCGCAGTTAAAAGCATGACTGCAGAAGAGCTAATGGCAGGCGGTACACAGATTATTCTTGGCAATACCTTTCACCTCATGCTGCGTCCGGGGGGGAATATCATCCGCGAGCATGACGGACTGCACCGATTTATTCACTGGGAAAAACCAATTCTCACCGATTCAGGTGGTTTTCAGGTCTGGTCGTTGGGGAAAATGCGTAAGATCTCTGAAGAGGGTGTGCGTTTCCGTTCACCTGTCGACGGTGCCGAGGTATTTCTTGATCCGGAAAGATCAATTGATTTTCAGCATGTACTGGGTTCAGACATCGTAATGATTTTTGATGAATGTACGCCATACCCGTCAACGGAGGATGAAACTGCAATATCCATGCGACTGTCATTGCGCTGGGCGGAGCGCTGTAAAACTGCACACGGCGAGCATCCATCCGCACTGTTTGGCATTGTGCAGGGAGGCATGTTCCCGGATCTGCGGCAGGAGTCCGTCGAAGGGTTAAAGGACATTGGCTTCGATGGCTACGCCATAGGGGGTTTATCCGTAGGTGAGCCAACGGAGCAGATGCTCAAGGTGCTGGATGGCCTGAATCCTTACATGCCCACCGAAAAACCTCGTTATTTGATGGGTGTCGGCCGACCCGAAGACATTGTTGAGGCAGTTTCACGCGGCATTGATATGTTTGACTGCGTTATGCCGACCCGTAATGCACGCAATGGCTGGTTGTTTGCCGCAAATGGCAATGTGAAGATTCGCAATGCAAAATATGCGCAAGACACCCGTCCAGTCGATGAAGAGTGCTCCTGTTATACCTGCCGCTACTATTCAAGAAGTTATTTGCGTCATTTACAAGCTTGTAATGAAATTCTTGGGGCACGTCTGGCGACTATACATAACCTGCATTATTATCAGGAGCTGATGTGCGGTTTGCGCGAGTCTATTGCGAATAGGGAACTTACGCAATTTATCGAGAATTTCTATAGAAAACGGGGCACCCAGCCACCTGATGTGGCATAATCTCGCTGTTTTTATACTGGGGCTATTGCCTTATCCCATTATTTTGATTATTTCAGGGAAACACAGACGTTTCCTCGAAAATGTGACTGGAGTTAACCATGAGTTTATTTATATCTGATGCCTATGCGCAGGCTGCCGGTGCACCTCAGCAGGGCGGTTTCATGCAAATCATATTCCTCGGTGGTATTTTTGTAGTGTTTTATTTCCTGCTTATTCGCCCACAACAGAAACGGGCAAAAGAACACAAAAAAATGACCGAAGCCCTTGCCAAAGGCGATGAAGTGGTTACCACTGGCGGCACCCTTGGTAAAGTCACCGGGGTTGGTGAATCATTTGTCACGGTAGAAGTTGCTGCAGGAGTGGAAATCAAGGTACAGCGGGCAGCCATTCAGGCACTGATGCCAAAAGGAACAATCAAGTCAGCCTGACCTGGAAAACCTATGAATAAGTATCCACTGTGGAAATATCTGCTTATCCTGGCTGTCATCATCCCGGGCTTTTTGTATGCATTACCAAATCTGTATGGTGAAGATCCTGCACTACAGATCTCAGCTACACGTACTGCTGTGATTGATGAAGGCACAGAACAGCAGATTAAAAGCGCGTTAACTGACAAGAAAATTTCTTTTTACGGCCTGGTAAGACAGGAAAGTGGTATACAGCTACGATTCAAGAACACCGATGATCAGCTGAAAGCAAAAGAGGTCGTTGAAAAGGAATTGGGTGATAAATATACCGTTGCCCTGAACCTTGTACCGGCGACCCCTGCCTGGATGGAGATCTTTGGTGCCGAGCCCATGTATCTTGGACTTGACCTTCGTGGTGGTGTCCATTTTCTGATGGAAGTCGACATAGACGGCGCGATCAGCAATACAGAAAAGCGCCTGGTTTCTGACCTGCGTTCAGGTATGCGAGAGAATAAGATACGTTATCTGAGTGTGGTCAGCTTAAAAAATGGTGGTATACAGGTGCTTTTCCCTGATCAGGAGCGACTTACTCAGGGCCTTAACACGATAAAAGATGATTTTACCAGTCTGTCAGCCAAGGAAGTTGAACGGGATGGCAAGCCATCACTGATTCTGCGTCTGACTGAAAAGGCTAAAAGAGAAATCAGGGATAGCTCGGTCAAACAGAACATGACTGCGTTGAGAAATCGAATTAATGAACTCGGTGTCGCAGAACCCATAGTACAGCAGCAGGGTGATAATCGTATCGTCGTCCAGTTACCGGGCATTCAGGATACTGCCAGAGCAAAAGAAATTATCGGTCGTACGGCAACACTTGAAATAATGATGGTGGATGAGAAAAACAGCGGCAACATTCAGGCCGCTCTCGAAGGACGTGTGCCGGTTGGCTCACGCCTTTATCGTGATCGCCACAATGCGCCTATACTGCTTAAAAAAGGGATTATCTATTCTGGTAACAACATCATTGACGCATCGGCCGGCATCGACTCAAGAAATGGCGGTGCTGTCGTCAACATCACTCTGGATGCACGTGGTGCTTCGATAAATCAGCGCATAACAGGTGAAAACATCGGAAAACGAATGGCGGTGGTCTACGTTGAACAGAAGAGTTCAATTAAGAAAGATGAGCAGGGCAATGTGGTTGTTGATAAAAGTGGGCGTCCCGTTAAAGTAAAAAGTCGCATAGAGGAAGTCATCACAGCACCTGTCATTCGTGATCAGCTGGGTAAGCGCTTTCAGATCGAAGGCCTTGACAGCAGTAAGGAGGCACGTGATCTTTCACTGTTATTACGCGCAGGCGCCCTGGCTGCACCGATAGAGATTGTTGAAGAGCGAACTATCGGCCCTAGCCTGGGTAAAGAAAATATCCGTACTGGCTTCCTTTCCGTCGCGTACGGTTTAGGCGCAATTCTCATTTTCATGCTTTTTTATTATCGTATTTTTGGTTTGGTCGCCGATATCGCGCTGGTACTTAACCTGATATTGATGGTTGCTGTATTGTCATTGTTCCAGGCGACCTTAACATTACCCGGTGTGGCAGGAATTCTGCTGACGATAGGTATGGCTGTCGATGCAAATGTTTTAATTTTTGAACGCATAAGAGAAGAACTTCGTAATGGTGTCACCCCGCAAGCGGCTATTCATGCTGGCTATGACAAGGCCTTATCAACCATTGTCGATGCAAATATCACGACCCTTATCGCGGCGATTGTCCTGTTTAACTTTGGTACCGGACCGATTAAGGGATTTGCTGTTACCCTGTCTATAGGAATTGTCACTTCTATGTTTACCGCAATTATGGTTAGTCGCGGAATAATCAACATGATTTATGGCGGCCGTCAGGTCAAAAAACTGGCGATTTAGGAGTAATAAATATGGCTACCAAAGAGAAATATAATATAGATTTTCTCGGCATGCGTAAGCTGGCTATGGGCTTTTCATTGTTGTTTGTGATCATCAGTATTGCCTCTCTTGCGATACGTGGACTGTCGTTCGGAATTGATTTTACCGGTGGCACGCTGGTAGAGGTTTCATACCAGAATACGGTCGAAATAGAAGAGGTGCGGAATACCTTGTCCGAAGCAGGATTTAACGATGCCATCGTACAGTATTTCGGTACTGCTAAAGATGTCATGATACGAGTGCCGCTAAAGGGCACGGAAAAGGGGGCCCAGATCAGTGAGAAGATCATGCGTTCCCTGCATAATAAACTCGACGAGTCTGTTACCGACACCGACCCTGTAAGCAAGGAACAGACCTGCTCGATTAAAGGGCAGCGACAGGTCTGTCAGGTACAGATGAGGCGGGTAGAGTTTGTTGGTCCGCAGGTAGGCGATGAGCTGGCAAATCAGGGCGGACTGGCGATGCTGTACGCTTTGTTTGGGATTCTTGCCTATGTCGCTTTTCGTTTTGAATGGCGCTTTGCAGTGGGTTCAGTTATCGCCCTGGTGCACGATGTCACCATTACCATTGGCATATTTTCACTATTCCAGATGGAATTTACACTGACCGTGCTTGCAGCAATTCTTGCAGTAATTGGCTATTCATTAAATGATACCATCGTTGTGTTTGATCGTATCAGAGAGAACTTCAGAAAACTGCGCAAAGAAAATCCGCAGGAAATTATGAACAGATCCATAAACCAGACCCTGCCGCGTACAATACTGACATCATTGACAACACTTCTGGTGCTGGTCTCGCTGTATTTCTTTGGAGGAGACATTATTCATAACTTCTCTGTGGCATTAATCCTGGGTATCGTCGTTGGTACCTATTCATCTATATATATCGCCAGCCCTGCAGTACTAATGCTTGGCATATCGCGTGAGAATCTGCTGCAGGTGAAACAGGAAGGCGGAGATCAGAAAACGACTCTCTGATTGCTTTTGTATTAATTAACTAGAGGTACCATTGAGTTATAAATGTGGAGTAGATATGTTCAGTAAAGACATGAAAATTGCAGGTTACGATGATGAACTGGCCGCAGCAATTGAAGATGAGAAGATGCGCCAGGAGGATCATATTGAACTGATTGCCTCTGAAAATTATGCCAGCCCGCGGGTGATGGAGGCTCAGGGTTCGGTACTGACTAATAAATACGCAGAAGGCTACCCAGGGCGACGCTACTATGGTGGCTGCGAGTATGTCGATATCGCCGAGCAACTGGCCATTGACCGTGTAAAGGAATTATTCGGTGCTGATTATGCCAATGTACAGCCGCATTCTGGTTCACAGGCCAATGCCGCAGTATATCTGGCACTACTGCAGCCAGGTGAAACGATACTGGGCATGAGTCTGGCACATGGCGGCCATCTTACCCATGGTGCAAAAGTGAATTTTTCTGGCAAATTGTTTAATGCAGTACAGTATGGTCTGAGCGCAGAAACTGATGAAATTGATTATGATGAAGTAGAGCGACTGGCGAATGAACATCATCCGAAGATGATCATTGCCGGTTTTAGTGCTTATTCCCGAATTGTAGACTGGCAACATTTTCGTGATATTGCTGACAGTGTCGGTGCCTATTTGATGGTTGATATGGCCCATGTGGCAGGTCTGGTTGCTGCTGGTGAATACCCCAATCCAGTAGCAATTGCTGATGTGACGACTTCGACGACGCACAAAACTCTGCGTGGCCCCAGGGGGGGAATAATCCTTGCCAGAAGCAATGAAACTATCGAGAAAAAGATCAATTCTCTTGTTTTTCCGGGCACACAGGGTGGTCCACTGATGCACGTTATTGCCGCCAAGGCTGTTGCTTTTAAGGAAGCGCTGGATCTTGGATTCAAGGATTATCAGCATCAGGTAGTGATAAATGCCAGGGCCATGTCAGAAACTATCATCGAAAGAGGATACCGCATAGTTTCAGGTGGTACCGACAATCATCTGATGTTGATTGACCTGATAAAACAGGAAATTACCGGTAAAGAGGCAGAGGCTGCGCTTGGCCGAGCCAATATAACAGTCAATAAAAATGCAGTACCCAATGATCCCCAATCACCTTTTGTGACCAGCGGAATTCGAATTGGAACAGCAGCCACCACAACCCGTGGCTTTACAGAGGAAGATTCTCGTAATCTAGCCGGCTGGATGTGTGATATCCTCGACAACATCAGCGATGAAACAGTTACCTCACAGACCAGGGTTAAGGTAACTGAACTTTGCGCCGAACGGCCTGTTTACGAATAGGCACGGGTAACCACAGGAAATCCACGCGTCATGCACTGTCCATATTGCAGTACAGAAGACACTAAAGTTATTGACTCGCGTTTAGCGAACGATGGCGGAGAAGTGCGTAGAAGGCGTGAATGCCTCAACTGTCATGAGCGCTTTACCACCTACGAAAAGACAGAGTTGCCCTATCCCTCAATAAAGAAAAATGATGGTTCTCTGGTAGATTTTTCTGAGTTGAAATTGCGAACAGGCATCATGCGAGCACTGGAAAAAAGGCCGGTGGAAATAGAGGATATTGACGCTGCAGTCGCACGTATTATCCATAAGTTGTTAGCCTGCAGCGAACGTGAAGTGGAATCCAAGCAGGTAGGTGAGTGGGTAATTGAAGAACTCGCCCTGATCGATGATGTTGCATATGTACGTTTTGCATCAGTATACCGGAGATTCCAGGATCTGGATGCCTTCCATCGCGAACTGGATCTGCTGAAACATAATCGCAAGAAAAAGAACTCCGCTATCAGTATCGTTAAAACCAAAGAACTTTAAGCTCCGGGCATTATACTGTGAGCAGTACTATTTTTAGCGCATACGATCACCAGATGATGACTGATGCCCTGTCTCTGGCACGCAAAGGAATAGCGACTACCCAGCCAAATCCACGTGTCGGCTGTATCATTGTTAAAGACGAAAAAATAATTGCGCAGGGCTGGCATAAAAAAGCAGGATGCGAGCATGCTGAATTATTGGCATTGCAACAGGCTGGAGAACAGGCACAGGGTGCAGTTGCATATGTCACATTAGAACCCTGTTCACACCATGGTCGCACACCGCCCTGTACAGAGGCTTTGATAGAAAGTGGCGTAGATGAAGTTATTGTCGCTATGAAGGATCCCAACCCACTGGTGGCCGGACAGGGTATAAAAAAACTGGAACAGGCAGGCATTAAAGTTCGTAGTGGTCTGTTAAAACAGCAGGCAATGGAACTGAACCGCGGTTTTGTTAGTCGAATGAATCGTGGTCGACCCTGGGTGACGGTGAAGTTTGGTGCATCACTGGATGGACGCACGGCAATGCATAATGGTGAAAGTCAGTGGATTACAGGGCCGGCGGCACGCGCTGATGTACAACACCTACGTGCAGCCAGCAGTGCAATTCTGACCGGATCCGGTACGGTGCTTGCGGATGACCCGTCATTAACAGTCAGGCTGAATGAAGCAGCAAGACAACCATTGCGCATAGTGATGGATAGCAAGCTTAGTATCCCTGACAGGGCAAAAATATTTATTGATGGACATCCATTGTTGCTTGCCACGGCACTGAGTGAAAAAGATGACCGCTTTCAACAACTAAAGCAATTTGGAATAGACATCCGCTCTTTTCCTGCAGGTGAGTCTGGCCGTGTAAATTCCAAACACCTGCTACAATGCCTGGCGGAAGACTATTTATGCAATGAAATACTGGTCGAGGCGGGATCGGTTGTATGCGGCAGTCTACTGGCCAGCGAACTGGTTGATGAAATTGTACTATACCTGGCGCCTGTAATTATGGGCTCGGCAGCCAGGGGAATGTTTGATATACCGGGACTTGATAGCATGGCACAAAGAGTCCATATGAACGTGAAAGATGTCAGACCGATAGGGAAGGACTGGCGGTTCATAGTACAACCGGATTATCAGAGCGAAGCGGAATAAACATGTTCACAGGAATTATAGAAGCCACGGGTAAAACCATCAGCCTGCAGCGCAAAGGGAGTGACGCCAGAATCAGCATCTATACCGGCAGGCTTGATCTCAGTGATTCGGGAATAGGTGACTCCATTGCGGTAAATGGTGTTTGCCTGACGGCTGTTTCATTCGCAGCAGATGGTTTTGAGGCGGATGTTTCAGCAGAAAGCCTTTCTCGTACCACACTGGGACGGTTGAAACACGACAGCCCAGTAAATCTGGAGCTGGCAATGCGTCCAGACACACGATTTGGCGGCCATATTGTCAGTGGTCATGTTGATGGTCTGGGGAAAGTGCTTGATATACGGCCAGTGGGTGAATCAATTAGCCTGAGAGTGCAGTTGCCCAATGAGCTGGCCTGCTATGTTGCACAGAAAGGCTCTGTGACGATTGATGGTGTAAGCCTAACCGTCAATGCTGTTCATAATAAAGAATTTGAGGTCAATATCGTCCCCCATACTCAACAGGAAACGATTATTGGGCACTACAAACCGGGTAGCCACGTTAATATAGAGGTTGATATCATTGCGCGCTACCTTGAAAGAATGCTTCAATGCGGAATTTGTGGGGCAGGGCATGCAGATAATGGCGATGCCTTGCTGGAAAAGATACACGACATGATAGATGACGGAACCACAGTTCGCTAACCATCCGGAAACTAAAAATGAGCCTCGATAAAATAGAAGACATTCTGGACGATTTGCGTCAGGGTAAAATGGTCATACTGATGGATGATGAAAATCGTGAGAATGAGGGGGATCTGCTGATGGCAGCAGAATGTGTCACCCCTGACGACATTAACTTTATGGCACGATATGGACGCGGTCTGATTTGTTTGACGCTGACGGAAGATCATTGCAGGAAACTCGATCTGCCTTTGATGGTCAACAATAATCGTACGCCCTATGCGACAAACTTTACGGTTTCCATCGAAGCAGCTGAAGGAGTAACAACGGGCATTTCAGCTGCGGATCGCGCAAAAACCGTACAAGTCGCCGTAAATGAAGAGGTTCATGCGGATCACATCATTACCCCGGGGCATGTATTCCCCCTGATGGCACAAAAAGGCGGTGTGCTTTCCCGCGCCGGGCACACCGAGGCCGGTGTCGACCTTGCTGCACTCGCTGGTTTACGACCCGCCAGTGTGATCTGTGAAATCCTGAAGGAAGACGGTACCATGGCGCGCCTGCCTGATTTGCTTGAATTCGCCAAGCAGCACAAGCTACGTATTGGGACCATCGAAGACCTGATTCGTTATCGCAGGCAGTATGATTCGTTGTTGCGCCGGGAAGGCGAGACGCACTTTGACAGCCGCTACGGACGGTTTAAAGCGAATGTTTATCGTGACACATTAAGCGATCGTGAACACCTGGCACTGGTACGAGGGGATATTGACGCTGATACCGTGCCGGTGATCCGTGTACAGGTTCACAATGGAATCTATGATTTGCTGGGCGATCTGCAGGAGGAACCAGGCTGGACCATAAACAATGCGATGGAATACATGGCAGATGAAGAAAATGCAGTACTGGTTATCCTGAACAATGCTGACAGTAAAAATGGTTTGCTTGACAGTTTAAAAGGCACGCTACTGGAAAATGTTGAAAAAGATCAACATGCTCATGAAGACAAAAATGTTTCTGCAGATCCGGAAACCCTCAGAACCTTTGGTATCGGTTCACAAATACTGTCGGATCTTGGTGTGAAAAAAATGCGGGTGATTAGCGGCTCGCCATTAATTATGCACTCATTGGCAGGATTCGACCTGGAAGTGGTAGAATTCATTACTCAATAACAATTTGGATAAAAATATGAGTCATATCAAATCGATAGACGGAGATTTTAATGCAGGAGATGCAAAGTTTTGTATCCTTGCCGCGCGCTTCAATTCATTCATTGTTGAGCGCCTGGTGGAGGGTGCAGTTGATGCATTGGTACGCCACGGCATTAGCAGTGAAAATATCGAAATTATCCGGGTACCGGGTGCCTACGAGATGCCTATCAGTGCTCAGCGGATCGCACAGACTGGCAACTATGACTCGATTATCGCACTGGGTGCGGTGATTCGTGGCTCAACGCCGCATTTTGATTATGTTGCCGGTGAATGCAGCAAGGGTCTGGCACAGGTCAGTCTGGCTGCTGATATGCCGATTATTTTTGGTGTGTTGACCACTGACACAATCGAACAGGCAGTTGAGCGGGCAGGGACAAAGGCCGGCAACAAAGGTGCTGAAGCAGCCGTTACGGCCATCGAAATGATCAGCCTGTTTAATAAATTAGAATCCTGATGTCCGGCAGTAGTCGCCATCTTGCCAGACGTGCTGCGATTCAAGCTCTATATCAATGGGAGATGACACAGCAGCCACGCCTGGAAATTGAAAAATACTTTCTCGCTGATGATCGTTTAAAAAAGACTGACAACGCTTATTTTCAGGAACTGGTACGTGAGATTCCCAGGCTTGTAGAAGATATCGATAGCAGCCTCTTGCCGTACATAGACCGTGACATCGCTTTGATTGACCCTATTGAAAAGGCTGTTTTACGCCTGGCTGCCTACGAACTCATTCACCATGCCGAAATTCCCTATCGTGTAGTGCTCAATGAAGCAATTGAACTGTCCAGAACCTATGGTTCTGATAACGGCTATCGTTTCGTCAATGGTATTCTGGATAAAATGGGTGCAGAAGTACGCTCCATTGAGGCTGCAGCAAATCAATAGTCACTGCGTTGGACGAATTCTCCATCATTCAGCAGTATTTTTCCGACGCTAAAAGCAGAACCACTCAAGTCGGTGTTATTCTCGGTATAGGGGATGATGCCGCTATCATAAGACCTGCTGAGGGAGAGGAATTACTTTTCACGACAGATACGCTGATTAAAGGTGTCCATTTTCCTGAAGAGACGGCCCCTGGAGCCATTGGCCACAAGGCCCTTGCCGTCAATTTGAGTGATATTGCTGCAATGGCAGGACAGGCGCGATGGTTTACCCTTGCCCTTAGCCTGCCAGAGCCTGATTCTACCTGGTTGAAAGCCTTTTCAGATGGATTGCTTACACTGGCGAAACAATTCGGTGTGAGCCTGGTAGGCGGTGATACGACACGAGGCCCATTATCAATAACATTGTCTGTTATTGGAACCATCCCAGAGAAAATGGCGATTAGACGTTCAACTGCCAGACCGGGTGATGCTGTTTTTGTTACTGGTCAGCCTGGCATGGCTGCATTAGGTCTTGCAGCAATTAACAATGAGATTATCCTGTCTGACATAGAACAGTCGAAGTGCCGCAATAAACTGGATTATCCCCAGCCACGTCTGCTGGAAGGCCAATTTTTAAGAAACTATGCCTCGTCGATGATTGATACCTCTGATGGCCTGGCTGCAGATCTGGGTCACATACTGCAGGCAAGTGGTTGCAGTGCTGTCATTGATTCAGAAAGGCTAAAAAACTGCCTGCCTGCAGCAGCAGATTTACCGGGCAAGAGCACCATAGAGGCGGCCCTCCATGGTGGTGATGATTACGAATTGCTGTTTACTATTCCTGCTAGCAGGGTTTTGAAGCTCGAACAATCCTGGCATCACTCATTTCCATCATTGACGCACATTGGTGAGATCACGACAGGTGAAGGAATACTGTTGAGAGACAGCAATGGGGATTTCGTGAAAGTTGCAGCACGTGGTTATAATCATTTCAATGCCTGAAAAAATGCTCAAAAATCTCCATACAGCCGAAGTACTGGCCACACATGTTTCTCATGACTGAAAATACACATTCCCCGGATTCACCCTGTAAAGGAATCCTGCGCGATCCTGTTCACTGGCTCGCATTCGGGTTTGGCAGTGGGTGCAGTCCCATTGCACCCGGGACATTCGGGACACTGGCCGCTATCCCGATCTTCTTATTACTAAAAGAATCTCCGCTTTGGTTATATCTGTTAATTGTCCTGTTAATGTTTCTTATCGGTATCTGGCTATGCGGTGAAACAACAAAGAAACTGGGTGTACATGACCATTCCGGAATCGTCTGGGATGAGATTGTCGGTTACCTGGTAACCATGATTGCTGCACCGCAGGGCTGGATCTGGATTCTTGTTGGTTTCATACTGTTTCGTATTTTTGATATCCTCAAACCCTGGCCAATTAGCATTGCTGACAAACGGATAAGTGGTGGCTTCGGTATCATGATTGATGATGTTCTTGCGGGGATGGCTGCTTTTGTCATCCTCCACCTAATTGCCTATTACAGTATCGTATTATGACTGAAAAAATTACCAAAAAAGAAGAGGAATGGCAGCAGCGCCTGACCGCAGAAGAATTTGTGGTTTGCCGGCAGAAGGGTACAGAAAAGCCATTTTCTGGTGAATATTATGATTCAAAAGAAGAGGGAGCATATCTGTGCCGTTGTTGTGGTGAACCTCTATTCAGTTCATCTGCAAAATATGACTCAGGATCTGGTTGGCCCAGTTTTTTTCAATCGTTAAACCACGACACGGTGAAAGAAGAGCAGGATAGTACACATGGCATGACTCGCACAGAAATACTGTGCAACCGTTGTGGTTCACACCTGGGGCATGTTTTTCCGGATGGGCCCGAACCTACCGGCCTCAGGTATTGCGTCAATTCACTGTCGCTAAAATTAGAGAAGAAAGCATGATGACAACATGATGGACTTCATAGAAAAAACAAGTATTACTAAATCTACTCCATATACGACTGCTGATGGTTCTACAATACGTGAATTGATGCATCCGGAACTGCATGGAAATCATAATCAAAGTCTTGCTGAGGCTACCATTTCAGCAGGGTGTGTTACCCGGTTACACAAACATTTCATTTGTGAAGAACTGTACCATGTGACACAGGGCGAAGGTGAAATGACACTGGGAGAAAAAAGATTCCCGGTTAATGTTGGAGATACTGTATGTATCCTGCCCGGCACAGCCCATCAAATAAGAAACACTGGCGAAAACGATTTAAAGGTATTGTGTTGCTGTGCCCCTCATTACTCTCATGCTGATACAGAACTGATTGATGACTGATTCTATTAACAGAGGTGCCCTGGTGTATATCTACAGAGTCAGACAGGAACATCGAATCTTATTATGAGGTTTTTTTAATGCCCAGGATTTACATAGCCGGACATAGAGGAATGGTCGGAAGTGCTTTGTACCGAACTGCAAATAGCAGAGGTTACCATGACATTATTACTCGCACACATAAACAAATGGATCTTTTAGATCCGCAGGCCGTTGATGACTTTTTAAAAG
>VAOU01091230.1_pt1 | contig 13303 bp, 9 predicted proteins | sample 3393871 | NCBI WGS metagenome assembly VAOU01 (sample SAMN08290440, study PRJNA428436) | hydrothermal vent metagenome | isolation source: Deep-sea hydrothermal vent chimney | place: Atlantic Ocean: South-mid Altantic Ridge | depth 1820 m m
ACCTGCGGCGGGAAAAACGATATTGTACATGCCGATAAACATTACCTGGCTTTCCAGCCGAAAACCAATGCGATTTTTGAATGTAATGATGGCGGCATTTATAAATCTAAAGATGGAAAACATTGGACCGACCTCACCAGTGGCATGGCCATCAGTCAGATATATCGGCTAAGTACATCGGCTACCGTCAGCAATGAAGTACTTACCGGTCTTCAGGACAACGGGACAAAATTACTTTTCTCGAGTAAATGGTACGATGTTATCGGCGGCGATGGCATGGATTGTCAGATTGATTATACTAATGGGAATGTGCAGTATGGCGAATCGCCCAATGGGGATATCGAAAGGACAAAAGACCGTTGGCAGGATTCTAAAGATATTAGCTCCGGCATAACAGGAAAAGGCGCCTGGGTCACACCCTTTCTCCTGGATCCAAAAGAACACAAAACCATTTATATTGGATATCAGGATGTGTTTAAATCAACCGACCAGGGCGATAGCTGGACAAAACTTTCAAGTTGGAATGGGAAAACCTTGCGCTCGCTTGCCGTCGCACCATCTAATCCGCAATACATTTATGCTGCTACGTATTCTATCCTTTACAGAACAACCGATGGCGGACAAACATGGAAAAAGATTACGGGTTCTCTTCCGGTTAATTATGCCAGTATTACTAACATTACCGTTAAAAACGATAATCCCAATAAGGTTTGGATTACTATGGGGGGGTTTAATAATCTCGGTGTCTTTGAGACAAGAGATGGAGGCGAAAGCTGGGATAACGTATCTACAGGGCTCCCTGAAATACCTATTAATTGTATTGTACAAGACACATTGAAAAAGGATACTACAGAATTGTACGCCGGAACCGATTTGGGCGTTTATGTGCGAAAAGGCCAGTCGCGCTGGATTCCTTTTATGGGACATCTTCCCAATGTTATTGTAAACGACCTTAAAATTCAGTATAACAAACAGGGTAGTGGCAAATTGTATGCCGCTACCTTTGGTCGTGGTTTATGGTCTTCTCCTTTGTTTACCGGCTACATCCCACAGATTAAACAAGCAGATTTTGAAGCCGATAATGTCAATCCTTTCGTTGGCGATACGGTTAGTTTCACCGATTTATCTACCAATAAGCCCATTGCCTGGAAATGGGAGATTACGCCCAATACTGTTACTTATCTGGTGGGAAACGATACTTCTCAAAATCCAAAAATTAGCTTTAATGCTGTCGGTTCATATACAGTAAAACTTACTGCTTATGATGCAGACACTTCTTACACCAAGACAAAACAAAATTACATTAAGGTAAAAAGCCCACTTAGCGTTAAGGTTATCGCTAACCGTACAACTATTTGTTCTGGTGATACAACGCAGTTATTTGCTATTGCGAACGGCGGCTCCGGTAATTATGTCTTTAATTGGGGCTCAACTCCATTTGGCTTTTTCTCATCAAAGCAAAATCCCATAGTCAAACCTGGTGCCGATTCTGTTTCCTATAATGTATCGGTTTATGACGGAGGTTTAGTTGCTAACGGTAGTATTAAAATATACCGGGAGGAATGTACAGGAATTCATAATAATGAAGCATTGCTGGGAAAAGTTAATATTTTCCCTAATCCTAATTCCGGAAATTTTGTAATTGAAGCACAGAAAAACATTTATCGTATTGAAATTGTCAGTCAGAACGGAGCAAAGGTATTCAGCAGGATTTACAACAGTAATAGAATTGTTGTAAATAAGACCCTGGCAAATGGAATTTATTTTGTGGAAATATTCATAGGTTCCGAGTCAGGCGTCAAAGGAATGATTACGCGCAAACTGGTCGTTCAGTAAAGGAATACACTCTCCTTTCTCAGTGTATTTGAGATTCCTTAGTTTTTCCTGCTGATGGTAAATTCAATGATTTGTTCCAGTGCCCGGCGGGCTTCATTATCCGGAAACTCATGTAGTAGTTCTATGGCTTTGCCTTTGTATTCCATCATTTTATTTCGGGCATAGTCAATACCGCCCGATGCCTGAACCTCGTTTATGAGCAGTTTCACACTTTTGACATCCTGATTTTTTCTTTTAATAATACGGATAATCTTCTTTTTACCGGCATTGTCTGTGTTATTCATCAAATAAATTAAAGGGAGCGTAATTTTTTTTTCTTTGATATCGCTGCCGGAAGGTTTGCCCGTAACGGATGTTTTTCTATAATCCAGCAAGTCATCCATGATTTGAAAAGCAATGCCGGTAAATTCGCCTACGTGCCAGAGTTTTTCTATTTTTTTTCGGTCGGTTATGGTTGATGATGCTCCGGTGGCAAAGCAGGAAGCCATTAATGAAGCCGTTTTCTTTCTGATAATTTCAAAATAGATATCTTCGCTGATATCCAGTTTCCGGGCTTTTTCCATTTGCAGCAGTTCCCCTTCACTCATGTCGCGCGTTGCCTTGGCAACAAATTCGAGCAAATGATGATTGTTGGTTTCCACCGCCAGTAAAAGTCCTTTTGCCAGGAGATAATCGCCGGCAAGCACCGCTATTTTATTTTTCCATAATGCATTGATAGAAAATAGCCCGCGGCGTTTATTCGAATCATCCACTACATCATCGTGTACCAGTGTGGCGGTATGCAGCAGTTCGATGAGCGTAGCGGCATAATACGTTGTTTCACTGATTTCTCCCATCATTTTTGCCGAGTACATTACGATGATTGGCCTGATTTCCTTTCCTTTTGTTTTCAGGATATACTTCATAATGATGTCCAGCAATGGCACTTTGGACCGAATTGTTGTACGGAAAACCTTATGATAGGCTTTTATTTCTTCTGCAATAGGTTTCTTTATGGCGCTTAAATTGCTCATAGGCTCTGTGCGTACAAAATTAAGGCTATTTTTTTGAATAGGCTTTCTCTTCTTTGATAAATTCAAATCTCAATTCATACCAAATATTTATACTGTTTTTTCCGGGATAAAAAAGATAGGGTCTTTTTATACAAATGTGAGAAAATTATTACTCACATGGTTGATAAAGGAAATATAAGAATAAATGTTGTTCCGTTTCCTTTTTCCGAAACGAAGGTTATTTCTCCCCCCATCTCGGTCATGAGATTTTTCACAATGGCAAGTCCCAGACATGTACCTGTGGATTTTGTGGTGAAATAGGGTTGGAAAATATTTTCTTTATCCTCTGTACTAATTCCATTTCCGTTATCTGTCAGGCGTAATTCAGCATGATCCTTCTTACAGATTATTTGAATTTTTATCTCTTTTTGACTGATCTTTTCCATCGACTGTACCGAATTTTTCAGAAGGTTGTTGAAAATTCTTAACAAATCCTGTTTGGAAGTTTTTACGGGAATGTATTCCCTGTCTGAATCAATCTCTATCTTTATATCGTAAGATTTTTTGAATAGGGTTGTGGTCGATTTTATAGATTGAATTAAATCTGCTTTTTCATTAGTAGGGAAATTCATTTTGGAGAAATCCGAAAACATACCAGCCACATCATCCAACGTGTCAATCTGGTTTATAAGTGATTGGCTGATAGTCCTGAGTTTTTCTTCAAAAGTTGAATCTTTGGCTGCATAAACTTTTTGAAGATATTGTACATTTAGTTTCATCGGGGTCAGCGGATTTCTGATTTCATGTGCGATTTGACGGGCCATTTCGCGCCAGGCTTTTTCCCTTGCAGAATATTTTAATAACCTGGCGCTTTCCTCCAGCTTTTCTACCATTTGATTGTAAGCATCAATAAGTTTACCAATCTCGTCATTTCTACCCCATTCTATTTTTTCATTTTGTCTTTCAATGCTTACGGATATGATTTTATGTTGTAAAATTTGAAGCGGACGGGTTAGCAATCTTGATAAATAAACCATTAACAGCATCCCCAGCATCCCAGTAATTACAAATAAGTTAATCAAATTGGCTAACATTTGGTAGTAAGTATGTTGAAGCTCCGATTGTCGTGCAAAATAGGGTAAGTTTAAAATACCCGCTTCCACGCCGTTACTGAGAATAAAAGGGGCATACGACGAATAAAATCTGACATTTTTTATTTTTTCTTTACCAAAATAAAAAAGTTTATGTTTTTTTTCTATTTGTTCGTATGCTTTTGGATTCATCAACTTTGACTGAAGCCCCCTATTGAAAATTTCCGGTCGTGATGAGACAATCAGCCATCCCGAATTGTCATACAAATTGATATCTGAAAAGAAAATCATAGAGAATTTTTGTAGGTATGATTGAATTTCCTGTCTGTTTTCCAGCCCCATACTGCCCGATGACGATAGTTTATGTTGTAATTCGATGAGTACCGAATGGGTTTTTTCTTTCATGTTATTGCCGATGGTATTACGGTTATTCACATTAAAATAGTATAGGATAATGGCTGTAAGCGTGAAGAAAACGATAAGCATTGTTGTAAAAAGAGTCAATTGCAAACGGGTACTGAAAGAGTAGCGAAAGGTTTCGAGAATTTGTTTTCCAAAGGTCAAAGATGTATAGATTAACAAGGAAATTCCTGATAGTATAAAAAGTAAGGAAAAGGGTAATAACCAGCCTGAAAGGTTCAGTTGTGGCCGGCTTACGATGAGAATTTCCTTTTTATTTACGGGTAATAAAAAATGCTTGTAGGCATCTTTTGTAAAAAATTTCCTTTTAGGCGCTTTTTTAAAATAGGCGAGGTCAATAGGATATAGAAAATCTCCAAATTTGTATTCGAGTTTCCCCTGCTCATAAAACGCAAATGAATAGCCGGAAAGGTGTAATTGGCTTGCTGACACATCTTGCAGAAGTTCCGGATAACCCAATCCTTTTGGAATAACATTAGTATAAAATTCTATGTATAAGTTTGCCCATACTTTATGGGTCAACGTTTTAGAATAATGAAATCTGGCCAGATAATAAATACTTTCTCTGGTATTGTTGATTAACGAAAGCTCGAAATCCGGACGTTTTAACACAACTTTGCCCCGTAGTTGATTAAAAAAAGCATCACATCCTACAACTTTGTTATAGGGCTGTATCTCAAGCCTTTGTCCGGGTTCACACAGAGTAATTTGCCGGCTGTAGGCGGATAACATTCCGTGGAAATATTTTTTGTTTAAATAATTGATAATCCATTGTTCTTTGTTTTCCCGGTTTGATGTTATGGCATTAATGATATTGGTGTCTTTTAATATTTTGTCTGATGAATTTTGAAGAAGATATTGCAGATACGGATCTTGTTTTTGCGTAAGCATGTTTGCAGTAAAACGCTGATGGGCATTGCGGTTCTCTCGTTCGTTAACATTGAGCAAATAAGCTGCCGATAACGAGAGCAACAGGATGGCAAGAATGCTGTGGATGTATGGTCTTGTGGCGCGTTCGAAAAACCAGATTACTATCGATAGTGTCAGGACAATCGAAAAGGTCAAAAGGATTATTATTTTTTCGACAGGGAGTGTGAAAAAGAAGATCGCTCCCACCAATAATAGTGAAACCGCAAATTGTATATAAGTGATGTTTTTTCGTTTTAAAAACTTGAGAAAAGAATTTAACCAAAGATATAACAACAGATTCACTACAAGAAAAAGTATTAGCCTGCGAATTCCGGTTTGGTTAAAATATATATTTTCGGAAAGCGACACTAACCCTCCGTTTTGCAGAATAGTTTCCGCCATGTAATACAGAAATAACGGGAAGGAAAATATGAGAAACTGAATAGGTAAAATTTTTAAAAAAGCATTTTTTTCCCAGAGTTTTTTCTGCCGGTTTAAATAACGAAAAAACATAAAAAGAACCATGCACAACAATATGAAATCTAAGAATAAACCTCCGGGAGTGGAAAGACCGGGAATATTTGTAATTTGACCGCTGAGCCAAAAGGAATTTTTAAGTATTTGCGGAAACCCCAGAAAATATTCAATCGCGCGAAGTATTACCAGGTCGATGACAAACGATAGAAACATTAATAAAGTATATCGTCCGTGTATTCGATGCTCTAACCCTTCGTATATTAAATAGATAATTAAGACAAGAAACAGAATAGCTGAGAGATACAGAAAAAACAGGATGGTGAGTAAGTATTGAGGAAGAACGCCTGATTTTATTTGTAAGGAAATATTGAATTCTTTTAGCGGATAATAATCTCGTCCGATTTTGTTTTTGTTTTCGATTTTGACACCGTAAGGAAGATTTTTTTCAGACAGCTGATAAAAGACGGCTATAGTGAGATTTTTTTTCCGGGACTTCAATCCGATGTACCAATTCTTATTTGAATGTATAATTTTTATTTTTGAGTTGGGCATGGACGGCATTTGCTCAACAGGCACCTGATTACTGTTCCAATAAATTATAGAATCGTTTTGTTTGACAACAATATGTTGTTGATCATCTGATAGTTCGGCGTTAAGATTTTCCCAGGTTGGTGCTTTTTTTTGACTAAACAAATTGAATATTTTTTTCTGGGTATTAACACATTGGTTACCAAATAGATTAATGGTTTTTAGTGTCTTTTCAACTAATGATTGTGGCTTGGAAAACGTTCTTGCCGTGTACGACACTGCAAAGAAGGCAAGGATTGTGAGGAATAATCCTGCGCAAAAGAGATAAAATTTAGATAAAAATTTATGCCTGTCGTTTTTGTTCATCATGCTTTTGTTCGGAAAAGTAAAAGTAGTAAAAATTGAGGGATGATTTTCAGAAGTAGCAGAGCATTATTACCAACGTGTGATATTGGTTCCTCAGGTTTTCTTTTCGACAAATTTACGGATAGAAAAATTGGCGTAATTATCTTGACGCGTCTGTTAAAATATAGATAATACTTGAATAGTTTCCGTCATTCGATGCTTTTATATTTGACCGGATGCCATTGACAAAAGCGTTGAATGTTGCAAAATTGTTTCTTTTGTACCGCTCGCTTAATAAGCTTACATAAAAAGCGTCTAATTTTAACGGCAAGCGATTGATAATACGTAAGTTATGTTTGTTTGCCAAACTCCTGAAAGCATCCGGAGAGAAATGGTAAAGATGTCTCGGAACATCCAAGCCAGCCCAATAATTTTTATAAAACGTTGCATCCCAAGATGTTGGATTTGGTAAAGCAATAATAAGGTAACCTTGTTTCTTTAAAAGATGTTTCGTTTCCTGTATTCTTTCGTTCACATCCGGTACATGTTCTAAAACATGCCACATACTAATAATATCGAAACTTTCCGGCGTAAAATTTTTGATAGAAGACTCCTCTTCCACCTTTAAGTCAAATTGCTCTTTTGCAAAGCTCCTTGCCTTTACATTTGGTTCTATTCCCCGGCAGTACCAATTATTTTTTTGGAAATAGCCGAGTAGTTCTCCTGTTCCGCATCCAATGTCCAAAATTGTACCGGTTGGGATAAGACTACTAATAATGTCATATTTTCGTTTGATATTCTTTTTGCGCAAAAGCCCGTAAAGTTTGCCCATAAATCCGCTGTCACCGGTGTTGTGCGATAGATAATCCGGCGACTCATAATACCGGCCTAAATCCTCATCCTCCGGTCGTGGATTTGTAAATATAAGATTACAATCTTTGCATTTCCACAGAGAAAATTTTTCCTGTGTCAGGAAATAATCCGTCACATCTAATTTTTTGAAAATGTTTTTTGAATTACAAACCGGACAAGATGTTGCGATTTTCATAGTGGTTGTTTCACGTGAAACATTTCTTTTTAACGACCTAAATAAACCAGTAAAACATTTATATCAGATGGGGAAACACCACTGATTCTCGAAGCCTGGCCAATGGTTTTCGGTTTGATTTTGGTTAGTTTTTCCCTCGCTTCGTACGAAATTGAGGCAAGCTTGTTGTAATTGAAATCCTCTTTCAAAATAATATTCTCAAATTTATCTAATTTTCTGGCTATATCTTCCTCTTTTTTGATGTAGCCCTCGTATTTGATTTGTATTTCAGTAGACCTGATTACTTCTATTGACAGGTTGTTTTCTGTTACAAGATTTTGAAGTTTAACATTTGCAGAAATCAGCAAATCCAAGTTTACCTGTGGTCGCAATAAAACCGCAGCAAGCTTTACCTTTTGTTTTAATGGCGCTGTGTTGCTTTTCTCCAGGGCAGAGTTAACCTCTGACGGACTTACGCTTTCCTCGTAAATAAAACGTGTTAATCTTTGGATCTTTTCTTCTTTTTGCTTGTATTTCCGATAGCGTTTTTCCGAAGCCAGTCCTAATTTGTAGGCTTTTTCTGTCAGCCGTTTGTCAGCGTTATCCTGGCGTAATAAAATCCGGTGTTCAGCTCTTGAGGTAAACATGCGATAAGGTTCGTCCACTCCTTTTGTGATAAGGTCATCAATCAAAACTCCGATGTAGGCTTCAGAACGTTTCAACACGAACGGTTCGGTGGCCTTTATTTTTAGATGTGCGTTGATACCGGCCATCAATCCCTGTGCAGCTGCCTCTTCATAACCGGTGGTCCCATTAATTTGACCAGCGAAAAACAGGTTTTTTATGATCTTGGTTTCCAGATTGTATTTTAATTGTGTAGGCGGAAAATAATCATATTCAATGGCATAACCGGGGCGGAATACTTTTGCCCTTTCAAAACCGGGAATTTCTTTCAATGCTTTCACCTGAATGTAATCGGGCAAAGAGGATGAAAATCCGTTGAGATAATATTCAATGGTATTCCAGCCTTCTGGTTCCACAAATAACTGGTGACGGCTTTTGCCGGAAAAACGTTCGATTTTATCTTCTATGGAAGGACAATACCGTGGGCCCACGCCCTGAATTCTTCCGGCAAACATCGGCGAATCTGCAAATCCCAGTTTGAGTGTTTCATGAACTTTTGGTGAGGTGTAAGTAATCCAGCAGCTGCGTTGCTTTGTTAGTTTGGTTTTTTCAAGGAATGAAAAATTTTCCGGATTTTCATCGCCCTTTTGTTCTTCCATTTTTGAAAAGTCGATGGTACGTCCATCTACACGAACAGGGGTTCCCGTTTTCAAACGACCGATTTCAAAACCAAATGATTTTAGCTCGTCGCTTAGGCCATAGCTTGCAGGATCGCCCATACGCCCGCCGGCAAACTGTTTTGTCCCGATGTGAATCTTTCCGTTTAGAAATGTGCCATTGGTCAAAATCACGGTTTCTGATTTTATTTCAATGCCCATGGCTGTTTTTACACCATATACCGCATCGTCTTTAATGAGCAGGTTAGTGACAATGTCCTGCCAGAAATCAAGATTCGGAGTTTCTTCCAGCAGGTGTCGCCATGTGGCTGAAAAAAGCATACGGTCGCTTTGTGCCCTCGGGCTCCACATAGCAGGCCCTTTGGATTTGTTTAGCATCCTGAACTGAATCATCGATTTGTCAGTTACAAGTCCGGAATAGCCGCCCATAGCATCTATTTCACGTACAATTTGTCCTTTGGCAATGCCCCCCATAGCCGGATTACACGACATTTGTGCAATGGCATTCAGATTCATGGTTATAAGCAGAACCTTTGAACCGAGGTTTGCAGCCGCAGCAGCAGCCTCCGATCCAGCATGTCCTGCGCCAACAACAACGACGTCATATTTTTCAAACATTCCCATAATGTTCCACGTGAAACACAACTATTTTTGCGGCAGCAAAGATAGGTAATAATCCTCTTTGGAGCGCATAACGCGTTTTTCTTCACCGGTATGATCGTTGTAACCCAACAAGTGTAACACACCATGAATAAGAACCCGGGCAAACTCACGTTCAAAATCAGTTTGTAATGCAGAAGCATTTTCGCGTACACGGTCGATGCTGATAAAAATTTCTCCCGAAATGATTTCCGGTCGGGTAGAAAAAGGAAATGTAATAATGTCAGTCAGATAATCGTGTTGAAGAAAATCACGGTTTAATTTTAATAAAAATTTATCACTGCAAAAGTGATAAAAGATATCTCCCGGATGGTGATTTTCCTCTTTTATGACATATTTTACCCATGGAAAATATGAAGCGGGGTCTAATGTAATATCGGCTTTATCTAACTGAAACTCAATCATTTAACCCGTGTTTCATGAGGGCGTTTTGGCGATAGCCTTTCAACGATCGCTTCCGTATATTGATAAATTCATCCGGAAGCGCACCAATACTGAATTGTAAAATCAAATGTTCATCTTCTACAAAGATGTTGTCGGCCACCTTTTGGATTAGGAAAACAGATTGTGTCGAAGTGTCTTTGATATCTTTTAACTGGTATTCGCCGAAAAATAATTTAAGTATGGAATGATTAAGCCCGTTAAAATTGAAATAAATCTCTTCATTTTCCGAATGAGAAACAATCTCAATTATACAATCCCCCTGCATTTCCGATACTAAATGAATAAGATTGGAGAATGAAGTGATGATATTTCCAAGATAAATTTCGTTAATGTCCCATCGGCGAAATAGATTTTCGATATAATTCTCTACATGGCTAATAGCTTTGTCGTCAATCTTTAAGCTATAACGATCTGCCTGTTTCATTATCTCAATTTTTAATTTCCCGTCACATTATAAACTTCTTTTTATACCCAAATTAACAACTAAGGTTACCAACTTTTGCCGATAAACATCATATTTCTTTTTTCTCTATTTCTGAAAAAAAATATTTTCCCTGTTAAAAAACTATGGTTGGTACTTATCCCTGTTTTTGTAATTACAACAATCAATGTGTCAGCTTAAGGATGGATTTTTATATTATCTGTATTGAAACAGCCTGGCATGTTTTTATTCGTAAAGATATCCGGTAATGGAACGCTTTTCCCAAAAGTAAAATAAACTAATTTAGCCGGCATGATTTTAGTAACCGGAGGAACAGGACTAGTAGGCGCGCATTTGCTCTATCAGCTGACGCAAAAAGAGGAAAAAGTGCGGGCGCTGCGGCGTGCAACGTCTTCCATTAGTCAGACCGAAAAAACCTTTTCATTTTACACTTCTCGTCCTGATAAGCTATTTTCAAAAATCGAATGGGTTGAAGGAGATATCCTGGATATTGATTCCCTTTTGCAGGCGATGGATGGGATTGAAAAAGTGTATCATACTGCAGCAATGGTTTCTTTTGACCCGCAAGATGCAGGCGAAATTCTGGGAACAAACGTTACTGGAACAGCCAACATGGTGAATGCCGGTCTCGAGAAAAAGGTTAAAAAACTTTGTTACGTGAGTTCGGTGGCTGCTCTGGGGCATGCCGGTATGGAAGATGTAACCACTGAAAAAGCCGAGTGGAAAAGCGGGCAAAGAACCTCCCCATACGCCATCAGTAAATATGAAGCGGAGCGGGAAGTGTGGCGTGGCATAGCCGAAGGGCTAAAGGCTGTCATTGTAAATCCGGCCATCATCCTTGGCGCAGGAAATTTTAATACTGGCAGCTCCAGGATGTTTCAGACGGTTTATAACGGTTTAAAGTTTTATACACGTGGAATCAACGGTTACGTGGATGTGAATGACGTGGCCAAAGCCATGATATTGTTAATGGAAGGAACCTTTTCAGGAGAGCAGTTTATCCTTAGCAGTGAAAACCTGAGTTATAAAAAATTGTTTGAAATAATGGCGCAGTCGTTGGGCGTGGAGCCTCCCAAACACAAAGCCGGGATAGTGCTGAGCGAACTCAGCTGGCGGTTGTTGAAAGTCCACTCCTTCCTGACGGGCAAAAAGCCATTGATAACCAGACAAACGGCCAAAACTGCGAACCAGTTTTACCGTTACAGCAACGAGAAATTTGTGAAAGCCACGGGAATGCGTTTCATGCCCATGGCAGAAAGTATCAAAAGAACTTCCGGAATCTTTTTGAAAGACAAATAGCTACTTTCCCATGATTAGTTTTTCCAGTCTGTCCAACGCCTCGGCTTCCGAAAGATTTCTGAAAAGGATTTTTTCTTTTTTGTAAAGGTTTACTTTCCCGGGAGCAGCACCCACAAAACCATAATCGGCACCGGCCATTTCGCCTGGCCCGTTCACCAAGCAACCCATCACGGCAATTTTTAATCCCTTGATATTACCCAATCGTTTTTTTACCTTTTCCAGTATTTTTTCAATATCGAAAAGTGTGCGTCCACAAGAAGGGCAAGCAACAAATTCGGTTTTTGAATAACGCAATCCCCGGGCCTGTAAGATTTCCATGGCCAGTTCTCTGAGATGCCGGTTATTCCCGGACAGACCATTAACAATAAGCAAACCATCCGCTTTTTTATTTTCGTAAGCAAGGTAGAAATCTACCGGGGCACAAAGCATCAGGTCTTCCTCAGGGAGTCCGTGATAGGAGAGGAGAATTATCACAGTCTCCTCCGAAAAATCTTTGGTGTCGCCAATAAAAGCCACAGCCAAACGCTGATGCCCGGACATTCCTCCGGAGTTCAGGTATCGTACCTTTACACCCGGCTTCGAAGACTTCCTTCCATGAAATTCTACCAGCCGCCGGGCCACCGGTATTTCCCTCTCAGGAGCTTCTGTGAGCGAAACACGGATGGTGTCGCCAGTACCTCCGGAAAGCAGTGTGCCAATGCCCATGGCCGATTTTATCCGGCCTTCGGTTCCGTTACCCGCCTCGGTAACGCCGAGATGCAGCGGATAGTCCAAGCCGTGCTTTTGCATTTCCTGTACCATAAGACGGTTGGCCTCTATCATGGTTTGTACATCGCTTGCTTTCAACGAAAGTATCAGATTTTCAAAATGATATGTCTGACAAATACGAATGAATTCCATAGCAGAAGACACCATCCCTTTAGCCGTATTGCCATATTTGTATAAAATTCGGTCAGACAGCGAACCATGATTGATACCGATACGGATGGCTGTGCCGTGATGTTTGCAAATATTCAACAGCGGTTCCAGGTTTTGTGCTGTTTCGTCCAGCTCTTTGCGATAACCAGCTTCGGAATATTTTTTGTCTTTGTGGTGCGAGCCCGAATAATTGCCAGGATTGATACGCACTTTTTCCACGATTTGGGCAGCTATCTCTGCCGCTTTGGGCATAAAATGAATGTCCGCTACCAGCGGGATATAGATGCCTCTTTCCTTCAAAGCCATCCGAATATTTTTCAGGTTTTCGACTTCCTGTACGTTAGCGGCTGTAATACGAACCAATTCGCAACCGGCTTCTGCGAGGTGGATTACCTGCGCAACCGTAGCATCGGTATCCAGCGTGGGTGTGTTGGTCATACTTTGTATGCGGATGGGCTGCCGACCCCCGAGACGAAGATTCCCGATAGTAATTTCCCGACTAATGAAATCTGTTGGCATATGACCTGTATCTTTTCTCGGGCAAAGATACTATACTGCTCCAAAAAGAGTGTAAAGTGAGTTTTTCAACAGATGAAAAAGTCTGAAAAACAAAA
>VAOU01076399.1_pt1 | contig 13301 bp, 10 predicted proteins | sample 3393871 | NCBI WGS metagenome assembly VAOU01 (sample SAMN08290440, study PRJNA428436) | hydrothermal vent metagenome | isolation source: Deep-sea hydrothermal vent chimney | place: Atlantic Ocean: South-mid Altantic Ridge | depth 1820 m m
AATAAATACCGGTGGGGTGGCCGAGCGGTTGAAGGCACTGGTCTTGAAAACCGGCAGGCCCGAAAGGGTCTCGTGGGTTCGAATCCCACCCCCACCGCCATTACTTAACTGCCTGATATAATTGTCTTTTTTGCTTTCTTAACGCCCCAATTTGTCCCGTATTTCCAAGGATTTACGGGCATTCCAGCATCATTATGTGGGCCCCGGAGACCGGATGGTCCCACAATATGCGGTCCGGGGTCGCTAATATCTCCGTCGGCCTGTTTTGTGGCGTCACTCAAAACCAGTAACGGATGGTTTCTCAGGTGGTTTCTGCCCTGTTGCCGGCGATATCAAGAGCATTTCAGCCCTTCGCCTGGACGAAGGGTGAGCTGGTCCCAGAAAATCGGACAGTGGCGGTCGCTTAAGTACGAGGCCGTCTACCTGCATGAACTGACCGACGACTTTGTGGCTGAACGGGTGATCGCAGAGTGGATCGACTTCTACAACACCGAGCGGCCCCATTCATCCCTAGGCGGCCAGACACCGACGGAAGCTTACGGAATCGGGCGGCCTATGGATATAATGTATAAAGCTCGCGCCTTACCCACATCCCCACAGGCTCCACAACTCAAACAAGATATGATAAACAGGATTTTGGCGGCATGATCAGCACCGGGAATGCACCTTAACTTGGTTGCCAAACTGTCCAGCAAAGTGGGACCACCTCAATCAAGGGTCTGGAAAACCTGATTACCGACGCGAGTTTCCAGCAGGCGCATTGATCAGTGATAGACTATTTCGAAAAAAGGGCGGTTCGTTCAAGTAAAATTTGAACGAACCGCCCACAGTAGGAAGTATTGTACAAGGCTCGGCTCCATTAACTAGGGGTGTATGGAGCCGAAGAGGAGTTGGGTTGACGGCGCCTAATGACGCCGAAACCCATATCGACGATCTCGTCACTTGAAAGTGACGTAAAGCGCAAATATCCACGCCTTAGAATCGCCAATCTACCGCCCCTGGAGAGAGATGGGACGAAAGCCATGCGGACCATTGTGGGTCTCCAAATCAAAAGTACTGCTGATATTATGTGACATCTCACTGTCACTCATGCGCTCAATGGCGACAAACAACTCGGCACCGTCGGGAAACGGGCAACGGGCGCCTAAGCCCGGAAGAATCCGTCCGACATATCGTTGCAACAGATCATAGGTGAGTATACCAACGCGTTACGCACTCTAATGTCGCCCAGATGACATAGTCGGTAAGATTAATTAGCCATGTTCGTTAGCGTCAATGGACCGTTGTTTTTTTATTTTCACGTTTTTCCAAAACGTCTTCCCGATGACGAAAAATGTCAGCGCCATAAGCCCCATGGCCACGGGGCGCTGGAAGAACATTAAGGTGTCGAACTGGGAAAGAATCACCACCTGCTGAAAGGCGCGTTCCCATTCGGGAGCAAGGATGAAGCCAATCAGGAAGGCGACATACGAAAAATCAAATTTACGCATGAAGTAGCCGACGATGCCGAAAATCAGCATGACGATGACATCGAACATCGATGACTGACCCAGGTAGGATCCCATGATGGAGGTAAAAATGATAATGGGGTAAAGGATTGACGCCGGAATATCCACGACCTTGCAAAACAGTTTCAGACCAAAACGGCCGATGATGAGCAGAAAAAAACTGGCGATGATGAGACTGCCGTAAACACCGTACATAAGCCGAGCGTTTTCCTCGAACATCAACGGCCCTGGCTGCAGCCCTTGAATCATGAAAGCGCCCATCAGCATGGCAACGGCAAGGTTGCCGGGAATCCCCAAGACAAACAGGGGAATCAGGCTGGCCGCGACGACCGCGCTATTGGCGGACTCGGATGCGCCGATCCCCTCAAGCCGGCCCTTGCCGAATTCTTCGGGGTGTTTTGAGCGCTTCATCGCTTGGTCATAAGACATGAATGACGCGACCGGCGCGCCAAGGCCCGGCATGGCGCCGACACCGATGCCGATGGCGGTCCCTCTCAACAGGGTTCTGGCATTGCCGATGAATTCCTTCCACGAAAGAAGACGGTCTTCTCGTTTACTCGAGGACACATTCGGCGCGTGCGTACCGACGCCTTTGATGACGATTCTTTCAAGCTGGATCAATATTTCTGAAAACGCCAGCAGACCGATAGCCACGGGAATCAACCTCACGCCGTCGCCTAACTGATAGATGTCGAAGGTCAGCCTGGGTAATGCCGTGACGGGCTCGGTGCTGATCATGCCAACGGCCAGGCCCAAACTCGCGGCCATCAGGCCGCGGAAAATGGAACTGGTGCCTATACCCGGTATCACCGTCAACGCCAGCGAGATCAGCGCAAATACCTCTGCCGGTCCCATGAACAGCGCCACCGCGGCAAGGGGGGCGGCGATGACAATCAGAACACCTGTCGAAATGAAATCGCCGGCAACGGAACTGTAGAGCGCCATCCTGAGCGCCTTTTCACCCTTGCCCTGCAGGGTCAGTGGATAGCCGTCCCACGCCGTTGCCGCCGCCTCGGGTGTTCCTGGTGTTCGCAACAGCACCGCCGACACCGCGCCGCCAAAAAACGCCCCTTTGTTGAGACCGATCAGAAAACCGATCGCGGTCAGCGCCGACATATAATACGTGACCGGAATAAACAGCGCGATCGCCATGGGACCGTTGATGCCGGGGATCGCGCCGATCAAAACGCCAATGGCGACGCCGATAAAGACATACATCAAACTTGCCGGCGTGAGAGAATCCATCAATCCCGCGATGATCATTTCCATAGGTTTTTATCCCGGTTATTATTTTGTTTGTTTAAAAAAACTGGGGTCCCGGAATGGGAATGCCGAAGCCGTAACGCATGGTCACGTACAAAACCGCGACGGCCGCAACAGAAACGATGATCGACTGTATAATTTTCCTGCTGCCGATCACATACTGAATGGCAAGCATGAACAGTAATGCGGCGGGTACGTACCCGATGTATTCAATGCCGATGACAAGCAAGGCACAGGGAACCATAAAGCTGAGAAGACGGAATAGCTTGACCCTGCCGACCTGGGTAAAACCGGTTGTCTTCCCGTCCTCGGGAAATTCACTTTCTTCGGGCGGCAACGCCTTACCCCTAAGCTTGGCAACGCCATTGCGCACCAAGGCAAGAAACGACATCAACAAAATGACGGATATGGAAACGTTCGGGACCAGGGCGGGCGACGCGCCGTAGCCCGGATAGGGGGGCGTGTAGTTGGGAATTCCCCAAGCCAGCATCAGGATGCTGAACGCCGATATCAGAAGGTATGCGACCGAGTCTCTTTGTGTTCTTGTCAAACCATCTTCCCCCATAACCAAGCAAACTCTGCCCGCCCGGCGCCCATCGAGCGTTATCGACATCGACATTTTGTTAATTTACCGCAAATGAAGTGACCCGGTTAAACCAACCGGATCGCTTCATTTTGCCGCATTATTTATTTTTAGCCTGTTCGCCGAAGGTCTTGTACATGTCCTTCATGGCCTTGTCGGCGTACTCTTCTCCCCACGTCACCGGGCGCATCAAAAGGTTCTTGGTGATGAAGGTTTGGGTTTCGGGGTCGTTCGCCAGCTCGGTGACGGCAGCCAATATCTTTGCCTTGGCAACCTTGTCGATGCCCTTCGGCGCAACCAAGAGAACGATCATCTCGATCTTTTCGTTGTAGCCCTGTTCCTTCAAGGTCGGCACGTCCGGGATCGGCGGCAGCCTGTAGCCCAACGCCGAGGCGATCAGCTTGATGGAGCCCGCTTCCACAAACTTGTAGAGAATGGCGCCGACGTAGCCGATTTGCACATGGCCGCCGAGCACCGCCTGAATCACGGACGGTCCACCCTTGCTCGGGAGCAGCGCAAGTCTCACGCCTTCCTTTTTGGCCATGCGAACAAGGGCGTCGCGATCATCGGCGCCGTGGAACATGGCGTTCAACGTCGAATTGTTGTTCTTTCTGGCCCAGGCGAAGGCTTCCTTGAGGGTTTTCCAGGGCGCGTCGCCCTTGGAGATAAAGCCGCTGGAGTTCAGCGCCAGCAGGGTGAGGTAGTCAAAATCATCATATGTATATGTCAGCTTATTGTGATGCGGCTCATAGGTATAGGCGGTCGCCGACGTAACGCCGATGGTGTATCCGTCCGGCTTGGAACGGCTCAGTTCGGTCGCCATCACGGTGCCGTGGGATCCGGTAACGTTCTTGACGTTGATCGGTTGTCCCAGAATTTTGCTGAACCGCATCGCTAAACCGCGGGCAAGGCGATCGATCTGCGCCCCCGGCTGAGTCATGGTCAGGAACGTAATAGGACGGCTTGGATATTCGGCGGCCACGGTGGGACCTGCGAGCGTCGCCGCCAGCAAGAGACCGAGCCCAATAGTAATCATCTTTCTCATCGTTTCGCCTCCATGTCGTCGGATTTATTTATCGTTATCAGGACTCTAAATAATAGAGCCACTTTATCGTTTTATTTTCAGTATTGTATCAGCCGGAGCCGAACGATTATGTCGTCCAGGCGACAATAATGAGCCAGACCGATCAGTTAACGTCAGCAGAATAAAACCCATAGATATGGCTTGGGATTGGCATGAATTCGGTTGTTCTTTCGGGGTTTTCCCCAGATTTTTCGGGGTTTTCCCCAGATTTAGAGACAGGTACCCTGTTGGGCCGTGCAAGGATCATCGGAACGGCGCGGCATCCGCTGTTTATCGAAGCCACGCCCCTTGCCCAACAGATGTGTTCGCCATCGACCAGAAGGAATTCAAGGCCTTCCTCGCCACCCACCCCGAATCGGCGATGATGATGATCGACCTCCTCGCCTACTGGCTCCGGATTATGGGCGAAATGCTGCTCAGCGTGTGGTCCAGGCGCATTAAAACTGCCCCTCAACCGCGTCCCGGGGAACAGCCCCGTGACCCCCGGGCCGCACCCTTGGCTCACCGCTTACGCGGCGTCGCGCAGCCGCGCTCTGCACAAGCCTTCGGCTTTCGGTTTAATCTCACTCATTCATTCTCAATGCCGCATGGGCAGGTGCATTAAGCTTCGTGATCAAAAAGAATTTGTTCCAAGACCTTGGGATGGTCGATGTGTATGTGATGGACTTCCCAATGCAATGCGCTTCTTCGTTTGAAGTCGTTAAGCATGGTCGTAACGGATTGCCGTGAGGCGCCGATCATATCGGCGATTTCCTTGTGGGTAAGCGTGATGTCGACGCAGACTTCCGGCGGGTTAAGTTTGTAGTATTTGTAATTACAGCGATGACTGCCGTAGCTTCTCGCAAGATTCAAAATCAACAGGGCCAACCGGAAGGCAACGTCGCCGGTGGAAAGGCTCATGAGTGACCGGCCCAAACGCCGCAGATGGGTGGACAGCACGTCGATTGTGTTCATCGCGACAATGGGATGGGTCGCCATGAAGTTTAGAAAATCGCCCCGCTCGATAGAAAGTATCTCCGTCTCGACATTCGCTTGGGCGTAAATCGCCCGCTCCGCGCCGCTCGAAAGCTCGGCCAGCCCGAACATTTCCCCCGGCAGGCAAAACCAAAGGATGGCCTCTTTTCCCGATGGAGAAATTTGGTAAATCTTCGCCTGACCCGACTTGACGATATAGACCCGCCTCGCCGGCTGGCCGGCCTCGAAGATATGTTCGCCCTTGTCGAAACGCCATTTCCTGGTGACCTTCAGCAGGGCGTTACGATCATCGTCATCCAATATGCCGATGAAATCCGATGGCGGAAAGTACCACTGATCCCCGACCGTCCAAGCGATATCCGAATTCTCGCGCTCCGGCGCCCTTGTATGGCCGAAAACGCTCCCCTCGGACCGTGTTGGGTCCGCACGCTTGCCGGAAGCTTTGTCAAAACGCCCGCACGATCTTTTCATAATATTACCAGCCTATCATGCAAATATGTCGGCTGGCCGACAATGTTTCTTCGACTCTTGTGTTTAAATTGACGGCGTTAAAGAGCTTGGGAAATAATGACCGGCGCGTAATCTACGAACAGTGGGTCCGTGGGGAATATAAAGATAGATAAAGAGGATAATGGAGGGGCAAACCACCGTTCGGCGTCGTTTTCTCGTGATTTACAAAGCATACGGTCTGATCGTTATGGCGCCATGGCGCGCGCTGGTCGGAATTCCGGTTTTTTATCCGGCTGCGTCCTGGCCGTTCTAGGAATTTCGGTGGGTCGCCGTGGCGCGGCCCGTCAAACCTTCCGCGGGAACCGCCCCGGACAAGACGTCGTTTGGCCAATCGGAGGACATCATGGCTGAGAAAAAACCGACCGACATCAACGAGGTCACAACGGAAATCATCGACGCCGATCTTCTCATCATCGGAGCCGGAAACGCCGGCTGTTTCGTTGCCATCGAAGCGCGCAAGCAAGCCCCCGGTCTGAAGATCGTCATCATGGAAAAGGCCCATATCAACCGCAGCGGAGCCTGTTCCTCCGGTATGGACGCCATCAACACCTACATCCCGCCGGACAAGACACCGGAGGATCTGGTCCGTTGGTGCCGCGCCCAGGTCGGCGGCGGTCCGATCCGCGAGGATCTGGCGTTAAGCAATTCAGAGGAACTCAATGAAGCCGTCGACGACCTGGAACGGTGGGGTCTGCCCATCTTAAGGGACGAGGATGGCAATGTTAAATACCGCGGCGACTGGGACATCTCCATCCACGGGGAACAACTAAAACCGATCATGGCCGAGAAGGCGATCGAGACCGGCGCCGATGTTTACAACCGCGTAGTCGGCACCACCCTTCTGATGGACGGCGAAACCTGTGTCGGCGCAATGGGCTTCGGCATTCGCAATGGCAAGTTCTATGTGTTCCGGGCCAAGGCGACGGTGGTTTCCACCGGCGGGGCTTGCGGCCTTTACAAGTCTTACACCTCCGATTCCACCAACTCCCATCACCAGACCTGGATGTGCCCCTACAACGTGGGCACCGGATACGCCATGGGTCTGCGGCAGGGCGCCGAATTCACGTCAATGGAGCAGCGTTGGGTGGCGACCCGGTCAAAGGACTTCTGCGGACCCATCGATACCATCTCCGTCGGCTACAAGGCGCCGATCATCAACGGCAAGGGTGAGCGGGTGATGGACAACTACGAGCATTTGGGTGGCGACAAGGCGCCCCGCTACATTCGCGCCAACGCCCCGATGGAGGAATGGCTGGCCGGACGCGGTCCCACCTACTGCGACACAACCCACCTCTCGCCGGACGAGGTCAAGGCCCTGAAGACGGACTATCTGAACGAACGCCCGTCTTTCGTGCTGTTCCTCGCCAGCCTGGGCCAGGACATCACCAAAGACCCAATCGAGATCTACGGCAGCGATCCCTACATCAACGGCGGCCACACCCAGAGCGGCTTCTGGGTCGATATCGACCGCATGACCACCGTTCGGGGGATGTTCGCGGCCGGCGAGACGGCCGGCGGCCATCCCAACAAGTTTGTCGGCGGGTGCGCCGTCGAGGGCAAGATATCGGCCCGCGCGGCCATCAAGTACATGACCAACCTGTCCCTCTCCGAGCTGGATCAGGATCAGGTGGATAGGGAAAAGGAACGGGTCTTCGCGCCGCTCCTGCGTGGCGGCGATTTCGACGGCGTACGCGCCATCGAGATGGAAGAACGAATGCAGCGCCTGATGGACGAGTACGCGGGCGGAACCTCGCAATTCTACCGCACCAACGAAGAACGGCTGGACTATGCGCTCAAACACCTGAACATCCTTCGGGATCAGGTGAAATTCCTGAAAGCGGAGGATCTGCACGACTTGATGCTGGTTCACGAAGTCATCGACCGTATTGAAGTCGCCGAAGTGGTCGTCCACCACCTGAAGTTCCGCAAGGAAACGCGCTGGCAGGGGTGGCAGACCCGGACCGACTACCCGGATATCGACCCGGAACTGGATTGCTTCGTCGAGACCCGGCGCAATCTGGAATCCGGCGAAATAGAAACCTTCACCCGGCCCTACGAACAGTTGGTTTCGGGCGATCGGTACTCCTCGTAAGACACAGGGAAAAATCATGCCTCCAAGAATTGATGCAACTAAGTGCGACGGCTGCAAGGCGCAGGATGAACCTCTGTGTGTGCAAATCTGTCCCGGAGATCTTTTCGTCCTCGCCGACAACGGGGTCGCCTATTGCCGCGAACTTCGGGATTGCTGGGACTGTATGTCCTGCACCAAGATCTGCCCGGTGGCCGCCATCGAAACCCGCGTTCCCTATCAGTTGGGGTATCACTTGGCGAAATTGGTGCCGATGATGGGAACCAACACGATCACCTGGACATGTATCGACATCAACGGCAAAGTGGAACGGTTCCGATACAAGAACAGAATCGAACCGGACTGACGTAACGGAGACGAACCGGCGGGTTGGTGATTTCACCAGCCTGCCTTCGACATCATCCCCGTCCATTTGATGGGGGAATGCGCGGGCGCGGTCGAACAAGGCTTTAGTCCGATATCTTCGAACGATGGTTTGTGGAGAGTTTCGTGCCCAATACCGCAATCTTCTTTTTCGATCCGGCGCGGCGTCTCTCCGATGCCGTGGATTTCGACTCCCTGGTGGAAAAACTGGCCAAGTCGAAGGGCGTTGTCAGATGTGAGGTCATCGAAGACCCGCGCGCCGGGGACTTCGTCGAGTCCTTAAATCAGGGCCTGAGGGACGAGGAAATCGATCGCATCTTGTGGGTCGGCCGGTTCAGCCCCCACCAACAGCAAGAGCTCAGGGATGTTTTCGCTTCCGCTGGATTGAATCCGTTTCTTCAGGAGTGGTGTGATCTGGAGGAGCAGGGAATCCATCTCGACAACGCCAAGCCGGAGATTCGCTCGCGCAAGGCTATTGTCGTCCTGCGCATGGCCCTGGCCCGCACGTTGTTGCTTGAGGCGTTGGAAGCCGAGGAGCGTCCGGGGTCGGATTCCGTTCTCGTCATTGGCGGCGGCGTTGCCGGATTGTACGCGGCCAACGCCCTCGCCAATCTCGGGAAGGCGGTAAACGTGGTCGAAAAGCAGGCCGGCGTCGGGGGCAAGGTCGCCCTGCTGTCGCGTTTCTATCCTCTCCTCTGCGATCCCCATTGCGGTCTCGATTTCATTCTTCGCCAGCCGGTTTCCAAGCCGATTGCCTATCACACCCTTTCGCGCTTAACCGCCCTGGAAGGCCAGCCCGGAGCGTTTTCCGCCAGCATCGAAAAACAGCCCCGTTTCGTCAGCGAGAGCCTGTGTAACGCTTGTGGCGAGTGCATCGCGGTCTGTCCGGTCGATCTTCCCGTTCATCTGGACGTGGTCCAGGACGTGCCGCCGGTCTCCACCCAAACCGGGATAGGGGCGTTGATCCCCTCGACCCGAAAAGCCGTTCATTCCCCGACACCGATGGCCTTTCCACCCGCCTTCGTGGTTGAGCGCGACCATTGCCCGGAGGGATGCCGGGAATGCGAGAAGGCCTGCCCGACCAGAGCTATCGATCTGGATCAGAAGCCATGCGAGGAGACGTTTGACGCCGGCGCGGTCATCGTCGCTACCGGATGGGATCCGTATCCTCTGTCCAATCTGGAGGAATTCGGATACGGAAAGTTGCCCAGGGTGATCGGAAACCTGGAGATGGAGCGGCTTCTACAGTCGTCGCGCAACGAGTTCGACGTGGGCTCCCTGAAGGAGGTCGGTTTCATCCAGTGCGCGGGCAGCAGGGACGACAAACACCTCAAGTACTGTTCCTCCGTTTGCTGCTCCGCGACCTTGAAACAAATTTCCCATTTGAAGGCGTTGGCGCCGGAGACACGCTGTACGGTCTTCTTTCAGGACATCCGCTCTCCCGGCTTTGACGAAGACTTGTATCGCGAGGTGGCGGCAATGGGCGGCGTCGTCTTCGTTCGCGGCCTTCCCTCGATGGTGGAGGCCGCCGCGAACAATCGGCTGAGCGTGACCGCCGAGGATACCCTCGGCGGCGGCCCGGTTTCCCTGGACCTGGATCTGTTGGTGCTTGCCGGTGGGATCATCCCGTCGCGGGGAACCTCGGAGGTGGCGGAGATCCTCGGCCTGCCCCGCAACCGCTACGACTTTTTCGAATCCCACCACCAGTGTTTCCCTGGTGAAAGCCAGCGCACCGGCATTTACGTTGGCGGCGCCTGCCGCGAACCGATGAACGTGGCCGCGTCCATCGAATCGAGCCACCACGCCGCGATGAACGCCCTGGCCTTCCTAGGCGGACCCGTGCGCGTCGCTCCCACCTTCCCGATTGTCGATAATCGCAAGTGCGACCAATGCAAGCGGTGCGTCGAGGAATGCCCCTATTCCAGCTTCGTTATCGACGAAAAGGGATTCCCCTATCCGGACCTCGCGAAATGCCGCCAGTGCGGTAACTGCATGGGGGTGTGCCCGGTCATCGCAATTTCCATGCGCCACAACACCATCAAGCAGATGGCGAACCAGGTGGAAGCCTTCGACACCGGCTTCATGGGCGACGAGGAACCGACGGTCCTGGCCTTTCTATGCGAGAACGACGCCTGGCTCGCGGCGCGCTCGGCGGTCGATCAAGGGCTTCAAGTCCCCGCCAACGTCATTCACCTGAAGGTTCCCTGCGCCGGCGTCATCAACAACGCCATCGTGGCGGATGCCTTGGCCAACGGAATTGACGGAGTGCTGATCGGCGGATGCCATGACGCCCACTGCCACACCATTGCCGGAAGCAGCCTGGTGCGCAAACGAAGTGGCGATTTGAGCGACAAACTGAATTCCATGATGATCGAACCGGAACGGGTTCGTTTCGAGGCCATTGAGATACGCGACGAGGAAAAATATGTCGCCCTCCTCAATGCCTACATCGCTGAACTGCGGGAGATGGGGCCGAACCCCCTCAAAATCTAGGCCATGAACCACCCGCCGCCCGGTCAAAGATTGCTTGTGAATAATCAGCGGAACAGCGACGCCTGCGTCCAGTGCGGAAGATGCACGGCGAGCTGCGTCGTCGGCTTCGTCACCGCGCATTCGCCGCGCATAATCGTCCGCTTTCTCCAACGGGGGTGCGTGGACGAGGCCGTGCGCAGCCCGTTTTTGCGTCTCTGCCGCCAATGCCTGGCCTGTACGGTGTGCTGTCCAAACGGCGTTGACGTGGCCGGGATCATGCGCGATCTCTCGCGGCGCGGATTTCTTTTGATGTGAACTGGACGAGACAATTAACGACATAATTACCAACATCCGAAACGAGGCCCGTAAGTTACTAGCGGCGGGCGCGGTCGAAATGGTCGTCGGTTTCGCCCGGCCCACGGCGCCAATGGCCTGCCGACCAATTATCGTCCGCTCGCCAGACCAGGCGGATCTGCTCTGGTGGGACGAATTCTGCACCATGAACGTGGCCAGATTCGTCCCCCGTGGAACGGGCCGCGCCATTGCAGTCGTGGCGAAAGGCTGTGATTCGCGAAACCTGGTCGTTCTTCACCAGGAGGGACGGATCGACCTGACCGGCGAGGTGACCGTTCTAGGAGTTCCTTGCCGCGGCATGATCGATGCGGAACTGGTGCGCCGGGCCGTCGACGATCCCGATGCCATCGCGGAGGTTCTGGTCGACGGGCAAACGGTTTCGGTCGATGGAACGGCCCTTCGGCGAGACGATGTCCTAAGGGAATCTTGCGCCGGTTGCCGCCATCCCAACCCGGTGATTGCCGATGAATTGATGACTGCCGAGGTTCCCGTGGAAGGCGGCGAGTCTCGCCATGGCGGGATCGAACACCTTCAATCCCTCTCGCCGACCGCGCGTCTGACCTATTTTAACGGCCTCTTCGCCGACTGCATAGCGTGTTACGCCTGCCGCGACGCATGTCCGTTGTGCTACTGCGAAACGTGTTTTTCAGAGACCTCCAAGGCTCTCTGGCTGGACGAACCCGCGGCCGATTCGGACGCCTTGAGTTTCCATTTCTTCCGCGCCCTTCATCTGGCGGGGCGTTGCACCGATTGCGGGGCGTGCGAGTCCGCGTGTCCGGTCCACATTCCGGTTCGACTCCTAGCCGCCCAGGCCGGCGCCGCTTTGGAGAATGCATCCGGTTTCGAGGCCGGGCTTGCCATCGATGCCGCCGCGCCGGTTCAACTGTTTCAACCCGCCCTTCATGAAGAATAGGCGATAGGTCATGAGCGAAAAAATACTCGACAAGACACGCCTGAACGCCTTCCTCGACACGGTGAAGAAGGACTTCGCCGTGTGGGTTCCGGCCGAACGGAACGGCATCGTCGATTTCAGGCCCCATGACGCCGACACTCCGCCCGAGTTGCCCCGCCGCGCCCGCGCCTCGACAAAAAAGTTCTTCCAGCCCCAGCGCGAAACTCTTTTCTGCTTTGCCGGTCAAGGCTTCGCGGCGCCATGCGTGGAGTGCGCCGACGTTCCGCCGCCGGGAAAAACCGCCGTCTTCGGCGTTCGCCCGTGCGACGCCAGGGCGATGGTGCTGGACGCCCTGGTTTTCGTCGACGATCCGGCCAATCCCCATGAAGACGAATTCTTCCGCCAACGCCGCGATGACACGGTTCTTTTCGGGCTTGGCTGCAAGACGCCGGGCGGCGCCTGTTTTTGCAACCGCACCGGTGGCGACCCCTTCGGCGAGGACGGTCTCGACGTGATTTTCACCGAATTGAGCGACGCCTTTCTCGTCAAACCGCTGACCGAAAAAGGCGAAAAGGCTATCGCCGGATTCCCCCTGGAGGCCGCCGGCCAGGCCGCAATCGAGTCCGCTTCCAAGGCCGCCGGGAAGGCCCGCGCATCGATGGCCGACGGCCTGGACTTTGCCCGTATCGCGGCGCTGGACGTGAACCTCCTGTTCGAGCTGCCTTTATGGGATGAGACGGCCGAATACTGCCTCAATTGCGGCGTCTGCACCTACCTGTGCCCGACCTGCATTTGTTTCGACGTATTGGACCAGACCAATTCCCAAGGCGGCAAACGCCTGCGGACGTGGGATTCGTGCATGTCTGCCCAGTTCACCCTTCACGCATCCGGCCACAACCCCCGGCCCACGGGACGCGAGCGCGTTCGGCAGCGGTTCCTCCACAAGCTCAAGTATTTCCTCGACGTTCACGATGGCCGCGTCTCCTGCGTCGGGTGCGGGCGCTGCGTTCAGCATTGCCCGGTCAACATCGACATTCGCGAAATCGCCGAACGGATGGCCAGCGCCGCCAACGCCGCCAACGCCGCCAACGCCGTCAGCGCCTAGGGCAAATTCATCGGATTAGCGCTGATTTGCTCTAATAATCGGCGGGCATGGCGTCGAACTCCGCCTTCGTGAAGACCGGGCCGTCCTTGCAGACGAATTTGGA
>VAOU01039891.1_pt1 | contig 13249 bp, 12 predicted proteins | sample 3393871 | NCBI WGS metagenome assembly VAOU01 (sample SAMN08290440, study PRJNA428436) | hydrothermal vent metagenome | isolation source: Deep-sea hydrothermal vent chimney | place: Atlantic Ocean: South-mid Altantic Ridge | depth 1820 m m
ATTGAACTTGAACCGCCAAGATGCCAAGAATTTTCTTTATAAAAATCAACATGCTATTAGCTTGGCGACCTTGGCGGTTGAGCGTATTAATCAGAGGTTCCCTAAGTAAGTGTAGGAGCGCCTTCCCAGGCGCGAGTAATATAGTTCGTGAAGGGCACACCCAATCATTTGCTGGGTATATAGTGCAAGGCCCGTGTTATCCAGCTTTCAAGAACACTTTGAGCACATCACAGTTACTCTCCAATGGACATATTCAAACTTTTCTATATTGAGGCCGCCCATTCCCTCCCTAATGTGCCCGAGGGGCATAAGTGTCGGCGGCTGCATGGCCATAGTTTTCGGGTAGAGATCCATGTGTCAGGTCCGGTGAATGAACCGGAGGGCTGGGTACAGGATTTTGCCGAGTTGTCCACGGCCTTTAAACCGTTATTTGAACAACTCGACCATCACTACCTTAATAGCATCGAAGGACTGGAGAACCCTACCAGCGAGAATTTCGCCCGCTGGATCTGGCAACGACTCAAGCCGGAACTGCCCTTATTGTCCAAGGTCGTCATCCAGGAAACCTGTACCGCCGGATGTGTCTATACCGGGGATGGGTAAACTATAGGGTAGCCGCGAACCTCGGTACCCCCATTGTGGGGTAGTCGCTAAGGCGCAAAGGATTCGCGGGGGGGACGAGAGCAGTGTAGTCAGATGACCGTCATTCCGGAGACGCGTAGCGTCATCCGGAATCCAGGAACCCATAATATCTGGCTCTTCGGAAAAATTTGTGGGTAGCTCTGAAGCCTAGCCCCCTCTACCTCCGGGAGAGGGTACTTTTCGTTACAGGCTCATCCATGATGCATGCTTCGTCAAATCCTGTAAGGTTTGTTCAAGGCCTCACAAAGTGGTGTGTGAAAAGTATTTCTATATCTGGATGCCGGATCAAGTCCGGCATGACGTATAGCCCCGTGTAGAAGGGTGGGCATTCATGCCCGCGCAACTAAACATACGCAATGACAACTATCGGGATAGTTGACCAGTATGCGGTGGGCACAAGTGCCCACCCTACGATTACTATTCTTTCTTTGCGTCTTAGCGCCTCTGCGGCAAAGCAGTCTTATTTTTACGAACTCAACGCCTTTTTTGCCAGGGCGACCCGCTTAAGATAGGCCTCCCGGGCGATGGCGACATCTTCCAAAAAGAAGGGGAGTTCTTTCAGGGTCAGGGCCTGGGGGCCGTCCACCAGGGCTTTTTCCGGTACCGGGTGAAAATCCACCAGGATCATGTTGGCGCCGGCGATAACACCCTGGGCGGTGACGTGCTGCACATCAAGCAGACCGTCCGGGGCCCGGTCCCGGGTCCCCACCGAGTGGGAGGGGTCGATACAGATGGGCATGCGGGTGAGGCGCTTGACGGCGGCGACGTGGGCGAAGTCGACGAAGTTGCGATGCGGATCGCCCATGTTGGTCTTCATGCCACGCAGACCGAAAATCACCTTGTGGTTCCCCTCGCTGGCCAGGTACTCCGCTGCATTTAGAGATTCTACCAAGGTGATACCGAAGCCCCGTTTGAGTAACACCGGGAACTCGCTTTGACGCCCTACACTCTTGAGTAGCTCAAAATTCTGGGTGTTGCGGGTGCCGATCTGTAACAGCACCCCAGTGGGGTTGCCGGTTTGGTTGAGGGCGTCGCGAATCTCATCGACGTGATCCTCATGGGTGATCTCCATGGCGATGACCTTGATGCCATACTTGCCGGCAAGTTCAAATACCCAGGACAGGCAGTCTTTGCCATGGCCCTGAAAGGAGTAGGGATTGGTGCGGGGTTTGTAGGCCCCCATACGGGTACAGACCTGGCCGTGTTCTTTCAGGGCCTTCATCATCATCTCGACGTGTTCGGGTGTGTCTACCGCACACAGGCCAGCAAAGGTATTGAGGGTGTCTTGGGCAAATCGTATACCATTGTAGTCAAACCCTGTGGGGCGGCTATCGTCCCGGTGGCGCCCCAGAATGCGGTATTCTTTCGATACCCGTACCACCCGTTCTACACCGGCCAGACCCTCGATCTCTGATTTCTCTAAACTCGCGGTATCACCTACCAGGTAAATTTCGGTCAGGGTTTGTTGTGTGCCGATCTCCTTATGGATACGCGTGGTGATGTTGTCGCGGTTTTCCAGGAACTCCAGGATATCCTTGAACTCGGGACTGTTTTTGTCGATGTCGGATTTGAGTATGACTATCATCGAAGAGGGACCTTTCTGGGTCGTGGGTCTATTCATTGGGGCGCGTATTTTAACAACTGACGCGCAGAAGGCACGTTTTTATTAAAAATAATTTACAAAATGTATTGATCCAGGTCAATGTGGTGAGCCAGAGCCTGAGATAGCCTCCGCTACCATGTCCCCATTGAGTGATCGCCCAAAAGGGGGCGATGCCCCCATCATTGCCTATTCTCTGCACGGCAGTCGGTACCTTAATATCACTAACCGTTGTAGTCTTCGCTGCCGATTTTGCCCCAAATTCAATCGCCAGTGGCAGGTGCAGGGTTATGACCTGCGTATGGTCCGGGATCCTGATGTGCGTGAAATCGTGAATGATATCGGTGACCCAACCCTTTACCATGAAGTGGTTTTTTGTGGGCTTGGTGAGTCCACCCAACGTCTTTACACCCTGTTATCGGTAGCGTCGTGGGTGCGGACCCAGGGTGGCAGGGTGAGGCTCAATACAGATGGTCTTGCCAATCTGGTTTACAGCCAAGACATTACCCCGCAGCTCGAAGGCCAGGTGGATGCCTTATCTATCTCCCTCAATGCCCAGGACGCGGCGACCTACGATTATCACTGTCGTCCATCATTGCCCCATTCCTACCATGCCATGCTGGATTTTATCGGGCGTGCCCGCCGTTATGTCCCCGAGATCACGCTGACGGCTATTGACGGGCTGGACGGCGTGAATATCGTCGCCTGCGAGCGCATTGCCGAAAATCTGGGTGTTGGCTTTCGGCGCCGGGTGTTGGATCAAGTCGGGTAGTATATGTGCGAATGAATTCGCACCTACAATCTCTTCTGTAGGGTCGAATTTATTCGACTGGTTTGTGCTTGATGGGGGTGTCGGCCAGGTTGCCCCACTCGGACCAGGATCCTGGGTAGGCCCGCACCCGTGGATAGCCCAGGGCCTTTAACATGATATAGGTGTGGGCAGAGCGATGGTGGGTCTGGCAATAGACAATGATCTCCTTGTCCTCGGTAATCCCAAGGTCCATCATTTCCTGGCGCAACTCAGATGTTGGGCGTAACCGCAGGCTATTATGATGATCCATGGCCAGGACCCAATTGTAGTTGATGGCGCCGGGGATATGGCCGACCCGTTCGGCAAGCTTCTCTTCGCCGTGATACTCTTGTGGCGAACGGGTATCGAGTAAGGCAATATTCTTATCATTGAGGTGGGCCAGCACATAGTCTCGATCTGCAACGATGCCTTCAGCATAGATGGCTTGGTATCGACTTTTGATGACTTCTTTTATCTCTTGGCTAATAGGGTGTTTGTCGTGTCGCCAGGCGCGAATACCGCCATCAAGCAGCGAGTAGTGCTTATGCCCAATCGCCGCCAGGGTCCATAACAGGCGGCCGGCTCGACCACCGCCTTCATCGTCATAGGCAATGACGTGGCTGTCGGTCTGGATCCCCAAGCGGGATAGGACGGTGGACAGGTGGGCAATGTCAGGCAATAGACCTGTGGCGAGCTTTCTGGTCGCGGTAATATCGGCATAGTCGAGTTGTACGGCGCCTGGAATGTGTGCTTGATAGAAGGATTCTGCCGCGTCCACATCGACGATAACCAAATTATCGTCTCCCAGGCGAGGGGCCAACTCGCTCGGGGGCAGGATGAGGGGGAAACGGCTTGATGTCATATTTAATCCTTTTACAATTGCCTGGTTCACTAAGAATAGAGCAGTAATGAGTCTAATGCAGTTCATTAAATCAATTTAATTTGCTCATGGATACCGTTTCGACATTCAGCACTGAAGCGGCGGTGTTCAATCTGGCCTATGCCTGGGGTCAGCCTGCGGCCCAGGCGGTTATACGCGCCACGCCGGAGGATTTTGTTGTTGATGAGCAATTGAGCTTCACGCCCACCGGCAGCGGTGAGCATTTACTGGTGCAAATCGAAAAACGTCACACCAATACCGATTGGGTAATTCGCCAATTGGCCAAGCTGTTGTCGCTGTCTAAGGTGGATATAGGTTATGCCGGACTCAAGGATCGCCACGCCCTGACAAGGCAATGGTTCAGCCTGCGCCTGCCCCAGGACAGGGAGGATCAGCTCCAGGGAATGGAAGACCCAAATATTCACATTGGTGAGACCCACCGTCACAGCCGTAAACTTCGTCCCGGCGCCCTGAAGGCTAATTGCTTTCGCATCAGCTTACGGGACGTCACTGCAACGCCAGATACGTTACAAGCACGTCTTGAAGTCATCGCCAAAGAAGGCGTACCGAATTATTTTGGCGAGCAGCGATTTGGAATCAAAAATCGTAACCTCGATAAGGCGGTGGCCCTGTTTAAGGGCGGGCAGGTCAAGAGCCGACACCAGCGGGGGCTCTATTTCTCTGCTGCCCGTTCGATGTTGTTTAATACTATTTTGTCTCATCGGGTGAAATCGGGGACATGGAACAGGGCCCAGGTTGGGGATGTATTTATTCTCGATGGTCGGCGTAATGTGTTTTATCAGGACGATATAGATAGCACGATACTGGAGCGCATCACAAATCAGGCGATACACCCCACTGGACCCTTGTGGGGGAGGGGCTCGTTACCCACATCCATAGTCAGTTGGGAGCGACAGGTCTTGGAGCCGTTATCAGATTGGTGCACAGGTCTGGAGGCCGCCGGCCTGGAATCGGCACGTCGAGCTTTACGCTGCCCGGTCAGGAATCTTGCCTGGGAGTGGATGGGGCAACAACTTATCTTGCAATTTGAGTTGACCGCTGGGAGTTATGCCACCAGTGTGTTGCGCGAGTTGATAGACTACCGTGATGTAAGTTGATGACCCACGCCATTAACCCTGTAAGTCAGAATTCATTCCAACATGCCAGAGCAAGGGGACCTATTATGTTGAGACTATTTGGAACACGGGCGTCGTTATTGTTCACGGCACTCATTGGCCCACCCTGGCCGTAAAGATTGTCCTTTGAATTTGCAGCCTGCTTAGTTCCCCAGTTCTTTTCGAGAACTCAGGTTTCACACCCTGAGGGTTCGAAGCCTAATATTCGCGCAGCGTGACACAAGGCATCGATCCGGCTCTTGTGCAGGTAGTCTGGATTAATTTTTTCGATGATGCCCTGATTCTTTAAAAACCTCATAACCCTGCGCCGGGGGCTGACCAGAAACACATGCCGGTCCATTACCAAGGTATCGCTGATTATATCGTCAATGGCGCGGGTGGAGGTGAAGTCGAGCGCGGGTACATCGGTTAGATCCATAATCAGGGCTTGGTAGTCATTGAATTCGGTCCAGCGCTTTATCATGCCTTTGGCGGCGCCAAAACTCAGCGGACCTTCCATGTGATAGAGCAGGATCTGGCCTTCGGCCTTGCCGAGGATAGCGGCCTCGTGATCGGTTAGTGGCGCCTCCTTACTGGGTTGATTGATTGCGGTAATGCTTTTTAACTGTAGGTCGGTCATGCGTTGCAAAAAGAGAAAACTGGCCATGACCATGCCGATGGCGACGGCAGAGATGAGGTCCACGAAGACGGTAACAAAGAACACAACGAACATGATGGCCACGCCGGCCTTGGGAGCATGGCGCAACCGTTTTAGATAGTCCCAATCAATGATATCGGTACCGACCTTAATCAGAATCCCGGCGAGTACCGCGTGAGGGATGTATTGCGCCAATCCACCTGCACCCAGCACTACCGCCAAGAGGATCAATGCGTGTAAGGCCCCGGATAAGGGTGTACGTCCCCCAGCATGCACATTGACCACGGTACGCATGGTAGCACCGGCACCGGGAAGACCACCAAAGAATCCTGCCACGGTGTTACCAATACCCTGACCGATCAGCTCACGGTCGGATTTGTGGTGGGTGCGAGTGATGTTATCGGCAACCAGGGAGGTCAGTAGGGAGTCAATGGTGCCGAGCGTGGCCAGTACCAACGCCGACTTCACCATATCTGTGAACAGGCTCCAGTTCATATTCAGCACTGGGAATTGCGGGCTGGGCAAACCGGTGGGAACCTCACCGAGAAGGCTCACCTTGCCCTCGGGTATAAAGAGCAATAACATCCCAGTACCGACTAGCAGCGCCACCAGTGGCGAAGGAATCAATTGGTTAATACGTTTGGGCAAAAAGAAGACGATCACCAAAGACAACAAACCCAGTAACATGGCATAGGCTACCGGATTGGCGAAGACCTCGGGCAGGGCCTGGGCCGAGGCCAGGGGTCCGCCTGCCGTGACGTGTCCGAGCAAGGGTCCCAGTTGCAGCAAGATAATGATGACCCCGATGCCACTCATGAACCCGGAGGTTACCGGATGAGGGACCAGTTCAATAAACCTGCCAATCTTTAAAACCCCAAACAAAATTTGAAACAACCCACCCATGATCACTACGGTGAAGGCCAGGGCGGCGCCGTGGCTGGGATCGTCTGGGAACATGGAAGTGTATTGGGTGAAGATCACCGCCATCACTACGGTCATGGGGCCGGTGGGGCCTGAGACCTGGGCCGGGGTGCCACCGAAAAGGGCAGCAAAGAAACCCACAATGATGGCGCCGTAGACACCTGCGATGGGTCCGGCGCCGGAAGAGACCCCAAAGGCCAGGGCCAGAGGGAGGGCCACCACGGCAGCGGTGAGACCCCCATAGATATCACCACGGATGTTATTAAAGTGAAGACCGTTTACAAAACTCATTTAAAACTATTCCTGATCCGTGTTGTTGGGGAGCTATATGCCGGTTGTGGAAGGTCGCGTACTTTACAGGGAAGTGGGTTCTAGGGGAATGCTACCAACGCACACCACAGTTACACGATTAAGCAGGTACCCGATAGATTGGTAACGAAGAAATCGTGGGCATGGGATCTGGATGCATCACCTAATATAGAGACGCCAAGAAAAACCTTTTGGAGGGGGAGTGCCGGGAGCGGCGACGTACATGGAATAATTAATTAATATTTGTAGCGGCTGATGGCCTCTTGTAAGGTATGGGCCAGCCTGGTCAATTCTTCGCTCGCCCGCATAATATTTTGTCCGCCATTGGACGTTTGTTGGGCAATATCGCTAATACTAATGACATTTCTGTTGATTTCTTCTGCTACGGTGGTCTGCTCCTCTGCAGCACTGGCAATCTGGACGTTAATCTCTGAGATGCGACTCACTGTCCGGGTAATCGCATCCAGTGAATTGCCGGCCTCGGCCGATTGTTCGACACTGGCTTCTGCCGCCGCCCGGCCTTTTTCCATTACATCCACAGCATTTTTTGCACCCTGTTGCAGACGTTCGATCATTTCCTGAATCTCGTTGGTGGACTGCTGGGTTCGACTGGCTAGGGTTCTCACCTCATCGGCTACCACAGCGAAACCACGGCCCTTTTCACCTGCTCTTGCGGCCTCAATAGCTGCATTGAGCGCCAACAGATTGGTCTGCTCGGCAATGCCTTTGATGACATCCAGGACACCGCCGATGTCTTCACTATCGGTGCGTAGGTGCTTGATTACATTCGAGGCATTCTCAACTTCTTGTGCCAGCAACCGAATGGATTCGGCGCTCTGACTGACGATTGCCCGTCCGCTCAGTGCCTCTTGATCGGCCTCTTTTGCTGCTGACTCGGCGTTGGCAGCGTTGGTGGCTACTTCCTGAACGGTAGCCGCCATTTCGTTTATAGCGGTCGCTACCATATCGGTTTGTGTTTCCTGAGAGGTGAGTCCTGTGCTGGTCTCAACAGTAATGACGGCCAACTTTTCGGCCGATGCCGCAAGTTGTGCGGTGGAGTCGGCGATCTTGCTGATAAAGTTCCGGTGCTGGCCTAAAAACTCATTGATCCAATGGGCCACATCAGTGATTTCGTCATGACCCTCCTCATCAATGTGGACCGTGAGGTCCCCTTCGCCCTTTGCCAGGTGTTCAAGTGTGTTGCGCACTTGGCCAAGCTTGCGCGTTACTACGCGTCGATAAACGACAACAATCGTTGCAATGATGGCTAGCAGAACAGCGATGAATGCTGAAATTATTTTAATGCTGGCCAGGTTGTTAGCGGCTACTTGCGCAGAGAGATCACTGCGTATTTCCAATACTCCACGCACATCACCCAGCTTCCAGTCATTTTTTGGTGTTTGGGGGTGGGAGTTGTGACAGCTGACGCACGTATCTGAAACCATCCTGTCGGCTATGGCTACCCTTATATACGTATGGCCATTAATCGTCTCTTTTTGAAGATGGACCGACTCGGGATCTTTTTGCAAATGTTTCCATGCATTGCTCTGGAATGTGTCCAGTTTTCGTTGTTTGCGATTTGGAAAGGGGTAAGCACTATACAATAAAACCTGCGTGCCTTCGTTCTTTAATATCTTGCTGAGGTCGTGGATCAGAGTCGCCGGTAATGGGAACGCCTTTTCGTTATTCTTATGATTGATTGCCGGGCGCAAATCTGAACCTTTGGCGACCTTATTCACAATATTCTTGACATAGTATTTGCGCAGTGCCTTGAACTGAATGGCAGTCTGCTGGCCGGAAAATTTTGCCTGTTCTATCATGCGAGCATCAAGCTCACGGGGGATGTAATAGATCAGAAAAACGAGAGCAAGACCAAAAATCACCAGGATGGGGATGATTATCTTGGACAACAGACCATGAGTCAGGAATTTCATCTTTATTTAACCTTTAGCATCGCTTTACTTTGTTTTCGTACCTACTATTAATACCCCGACCGCTTGCGGCGGGATGGTTTATTTCGCATCCGAACTCCGGGTCACCCTGGTTTCGATGGGACCCTTACATTTTTTATCCTTAGAATTAAGGATGGCTGTGAATAGATTTGCAAGAACCACGCCAAATAAGCATTTGTGTTGTTTTAATTGGTTGCAGATCTGCATTTATGGGCCAGGGTATTCAAAAGTCAAAATTCCAACAGTTTTGCAATCATCCACCCATCATCTGGGCTAAAATAGGGTCGGTAATGAAATATGTATTTGTAGCGGGGAAGCATGAAAACACAGCCCTATGAGGCCCCCATGACGGATGGGGATGCCGCAGAGCGTTTAGATTTGTGGTTACAGGAGGTGGCCGGGGTCAGGGACGAAGCGGAAACGGCGCTGATCCATAAGGCCGGGACATTGGCCTTAGAAGCCCATGCGGGCCAGTATCGTGATTCCGGTGAACCTTATCTAAGCCATGTCCTGGCGGTGGCGCGCATTCTGGATGGCATCCATCTTGATGCGGCGACAGTGGCCGCTGCCATGCTCCACGATGTGGTGGAAGACAGTGATGTCAGCCTCAATCAGATCCGCGAGCAGTTCGGCGAAGAGGTGGCCATTTTAGTGGACGGGGTCACCAAGATGGACGTGATCCAGAATCTTAGCGGACCCTCTCAAGCGGCCTTCAAGGTTCATGCTGAGGCCGAGAGCCTGCGCAAGATGCTGTTGGCCATGGTCCAGGATGTGCGCGTGGTGCTCATCAAGCTTGCCGACCGGCTCCACAATATGCGTACCCTGGATGCCCTGTCCGAACCCCGTCAACGCGCCATTGCCCGTGAGACCCTGGACATTTTCGCGCCCCTGGCCAACCGTTTGGGAATTTGGCAGGTAAAGTGGGAATTGGAAGATCTGTCATTCCGCTATTTAGATCCCGAATCCTATCAGCAGATAGCGGGTTGGCTCTCAGAGCGGCGTGTAGATCGGGAACGCTTCGTGGAAGGTTTTGTGGAAACCCTGTGCGCCGAGTTACATGAGGTCGGCATTGATGCCGAGGTGAGTGGACGGCCAAAACATATCTATAGCATCTGGCGTAAGATGCAGCGCAAGCATGTGTCGTTTGAGAATATCTTTGATATTTTAGCGGTGCGAGTGTTGGTGGATGACATCAAAGCTTGTTATGCCGCACTGGGGGTGGTGCATTCCCAGTGGTCTTATATCTCCGGTGAGTTTGATGACTATGTAGCTACACCCAAGGAAAACAATTACCAGTCGATTCATACCGCAGTGGTGGGCCCGATGGGCAAGACTATTGAAGTGCAGATCCGTACTCATGGTATGCACCGTCAGTCGGAGTTGGGCATCGCCGCCCATTGGCGATACAAAGAAGGGGTTAAGATTGATTCCGGGACCGACTCTGGTTTTGACGACAAGATCGCATGGCTAAGACAATTATTGGAATGGAAAGATGAAGTCGCCGACGCCAGTGATTTTGTCGATCAGTTCAAATCCGAGGTATTTGAAGACCGGGTCTATGTGTTTACCCCGGTGGGCATGGTCATTGATTTACCCCTGGGGGCGACGCCCCTGGACTTTGCTTACCGTATTCACACCGAAGTCGGCCACCGTTGCCGGGGCGCCAAGGTCAACGGGCGCATGGTGCCCTTGATCTATCGGCTCAAGACCGGTGAACAAGTGGAAGTGCTTACCGTGAAGAAAGGTGGGCCCAGCCGCGACTGGATGAATCGTGATTTAGGTTATTTGGCCACCTCCAGAGCCCGGGCCAAGGTGCAGACCTGGTTCAAACAACTAAACTATGCGCAGAATGTAACCGATGGTCGTGCTACCTTGGATCGTGAATTGCGCCGTTTGGGGGTCAGTGATATTGGCCACGACAAGATTGCCGAGGGCTTGAAGTTTAAGAAAGTGGACGATATGTTGGCGGCCATAGGCCGTGGCGAAATACGCCACGCCCAGATCAGTGGCGCCGCTCAGCTGCTGGTTGCCCCTGATCCTCACAAGCAAGATATCCCTCAGCCGTATCATCTCCCGCCATCAAGCAGTTCTACCGCAGCAGTCAATATAGAAGGGGTGGGCAATTTGTTGACCCATATGGCGGGTTGTTGCAAGCCCTTGCCCGGTGATGCCATTTCCGGCTACATCACCCACGGTCGTGGCATCACCATTCACAGGAGTGATTGCCCCAATATCCTGCGCTATATTATCGATGGCAAAGAAAGGCTGGTGGAGGTGCAGTGGGGCCCCCGTGTGCTGGCCACCTATCCTGTGGATATTGAGATCATCGCCTATGATCGGCATGGTTTGTTGCGAGATATTACTGCGGTATTGGCCAATGAAAAAGTGAGCGTGGTGGCGGTGAATACCCAGATGGACAAACGTACAAATATTACTCATATGATTATTACTCTGGAAATTCCGGACCTGGATAAGTTGAGCCGGGTCTTGGGTCACATCACTCAACTGCCTAATATTACTGAGGTGCGGCGTCGCCGACAGTGATGCTGCCGTCGAGCGTAAGAGTCGTAAGAGGGTGAATAATCTGAGGACCCTATATATAGGTATGTGTGTGCTGGTGCCTGTGTGGGCCTCTGCTTGTCAGGCAACGGGTCACAGTTTACCCGTTGCAGAGTCTATAGACTTGAGCCGTGCCCAAGCACAAATCAACATTGATGGCCGTGATTACCGCCTGCAAGCCGATATGTGGCAAAACCGTATCCCCAGAGTCGAAGATGGGGTGCTTCAGCGGCCCATGGTGGTGCTGATCCGGGTCAGTGCCGTAGATGAAAACCCGATCCCCGACGACATCCATGCCGATAGCATATGGCTTATTCAGGGCGATAACCTTTGGCAAGGGGCATTCTCCGATGAAGTCCGGCTCAAAGACCCGGCTCGGCGGCATCAATACGAACGCATTGCCCGCAAGGGACCCCTCTGGAAGCCCGGCAGTTCGGTAGACGTGATTGTTCGCGTACTAGACGGCAAGGGCCGGTACTATTTGCTAAGGGTCAACCATCAACAAATAAAAAAGGCCTACTAAACTGCGCGTGTGAAAAGAAGGACGACACCTTGAACATGGTAAAAGCTATCCTGTTTCCCTGCCCCTGTTGCATTTAGATTGACCTCGTTCCCACGCTCCTGCGTGGGAATGCATATGTCGGGACTTACTGAGGGACGAGAGTCTGTTGCGACATTGATGGTGACCGGTATAGATGGCGATGTTCCGGCGGGACTTACTTAAGGGCACTTCTATTAACCCCTCTCCCTCCGGGAGAGGGCTAGGGTGAGGGTGTAAACAAAGCTAAGACACTGATTTTATTATCCCCTCATCCTAACCTTCTCCCGGGTGGAGAAGGAATTATCAATTAATAGAAGTGCCCTTAAGGGACTAAGGCCGGGCCGCAGAGGCATTGAAAATACTCCATATAGGCTCAGTAGATTTTAGTTACGCATTAGGCCAGGAAAAGAGGCGACACAGAGGGGGTTGTTCGCACAGTTGGTACAGTAGTGAGAAGTGTTATGAAGCAATCGACTTGACCCCCTATTTTATTTATGATCTACAGTCTTGTTAGCAACACAAAAAGGACATTACATATGCCAGAAGTATCAAGGTTTTTCGGTATCATCATTCGGATGTTTTATGATGAACACAATCCACCACATTTTCATGCGGAATATTCTGGTAACAAAGCTGTGTTTGACTTTCAAGGAAATGTAATTCAAGGAAATTTCGTCAAGAACAGCAACTAAACTCGTGCGAGAATGGATTGACCTGCACGTAACAGAACTTGAAGAAGATTGGAGGCTTGCAAGAGAAAGCAAAGAAATTAGAAAAATCGAACCATTGACCTGAGGAAATTCATTGTGTGGAATATGAATGATGTAATAAAAATTGATTACAAGGATGACTACATCTATAACGTTGTGTTCGACGATGGGGTGTCAGGTGATGTTGATTTTTCCAAATATATTGACAAAGGACCAATATTTGCACCATTAAAAAAGAAAGAGTTTTTTAAAAAAGCCACTATAGAGGGCGGAACAATATCTTGGCCAAATGGAGCGGATGTTGCCCCTGAAACGCTATATGAGAAAATAAATTGCTAACAAGTGCAGAGGAATTAATTCCTAGGCAATTACTTATACCTCTTTGCGAAATCAATGGTGTGAGTCGGTGGAGAATCGATTTCGTGCATTAAAGATGATGAGATATGGCAAGGGGAGTTCTCCGATGAGGTGCGGCTCAAAGACCCGGCTCGGCGGCATCAGTACGAACGCATTGCCCGTGAGGACCCCTCTGGAAGCCCGGCAGCACGGTAGATGTGATTATTCGCGTATTA
>VAOU01002502.1_pt1 | contig 13184 bp, 10 predicted proteins | sample 3393871 | NCBI WGS metagenome assembly VAOU01 (sample SAMN08290440, study PRJNA428436) | hydrothermal vent metagenome | isolation source: Deep-sea hydrothermal vent chimney | place: Atlantic Ocean: South-mid Altantic Ridge | depth 1820 m m
CCCATGTTGCGCATCAGAAAATCAAGATGCCAATCATTTTTTTTACCCAGCCCCATATATTCAATAGACCAATAGGCTATTTCGCTGACCAGCAAGGTCACTACAAGCACAATCAGATAGCTGACATACCCTGCCATTGTATCGTTGAACCTGATCAGCCACTTTCGGGAAATACACAGCATGGCAGCACTGGATAATGCAATCCATTGTATAAACAACGAAATCATCCCCAGTTTGTCCCAGGAAAGATTCTGTTCAAGGGGCATTGTCAGCAGGATTGTAAAAGCCAGCAATTCTGCAACCACCACAACTGTAAACACAATGCGGATACCACAGAAATCAGGTAAAAATATCGTTTCTTCCCGGTCAGTTGTTTGTTTACTGTTTTCCATTCTGTCATTCTGATTTGGTAATTTCACCGACTCACGATTATTATTCTAGCCTAAAATTAACAGCTGAATACTTTAACCCGCATATTTCACATAACCATTAATTGTTTCTGATATAATCATGTCATCTTTAAGCCCGGGGTGCGGCAATATGGACCAGGATAAAAACAGACAAAAGTTATGGGACGGCCGTTTCAAGGAACCGACCGATGCCTTTGTCGAAAAGTTTACGGCATCGATCGCTTTTGATAAAAGGCTCTATCCCTATGATATTGCAGGGTCAATCGCCCATGCGCGCATGCTTGCCCATACCGGCATTCTGACTCAGGATGAATGTGATCAGATTCTGACCGGCCTGGAGGATATTCGTAACGACATCGAGACGGATAATTTTGCCTGGTCGGTTAAACTGGAAGATGTGCATATGAACATCGAGTCCAGGCTGACATCACGTATCGGTGATGCCGGAAAAAAATTACACACGGGCCGCTCACGTAACGACCAGGTTGCAACGGATATTCGTCTGTATATGCGGGATTCCATTGACCACATCACCAGTGAACTCACCCGCCTGATGACGGTGCTGGTCGATCTTGCAGAGCGCGAAGCCGACACCATCATGCCGGGCTTCACACATTTACAGGTCGCGCAACCGATAACATTCGGGCATCACATGATGGCCTGGTTCGAGATGCTTAAAAGGGACCACGGCAGGTTCCTTGATTGCAGAAAACGCATGAACGTCCTGCCGCTTGGCTCGGCAGCATTGGCCGGAACCAGTTTCCCCATTGACCGGCCCTATACCGCAGAACTATTAGGCTTTGACCAGGCATCGGAAAATTCACTGGACTCTGTCAGCGACCGTGATTTTGCCATTGAGTTTAATGCCGCAGCATCAATTCTGCTCACCCACATGTCACGTTTTTCAGAGGAACTGGTTCTCTGGACATCGGCCCAATTTGACTTCGTTGGCCTGCCCGACCGCTTCTGTACCGGCTCATCGATCATGCCACAAAAAAAGAACCCGGACGTACCTGAACTGGTGCGCGGTAAAACCGGCAGGGTAATCGGCAACCTGGTAGCATTGATCACGATAATGAAAGGACAGCCACTTGCCTATAACAAGGATAATCAGGAAGACAAGGAACCCCTGTTTGACACGGTTGATACGGTCATCGATTGTTTACGCAGCTTCTCGGATATGATGCCAAACCTGGATGTCAAAAAGGAGAACATGATCAACGCAGCCAAAACCGGGTTTTCAACTGCGACAGACCTGGCCGATTATCTGGTGCGAAAGGGCCTGCCCTTTCGTGATGCGCACGAAGTGGTCGGCAGGGCAGTACGGCTGGGTGTCGAGAAGCAGACAGATTTATCAGACATGTCCCTGCAGGAACTGCAATCCTTTTCAGACAGGATAGAAAATGATGTATTCGAGGTTCTGACCCTTGAAGGGTCCGTCGCCTCTCGAAACCACATCGGTGGTACGGCCCCCGGGCAGGTAAGGGCGGCGATACTTCGGGCAAGGGAGACACTTGATACCGAATAAATACTTGCCCCTGGCAACCTGTTGAGCCCGGAATGATTCCCGGCAACTGCTCCATGCCTTGCCCTGTCTCCATGCGGCCGTGCGGCGGCGGGGAACCGGCCCCTTCCCTCACACACCTCGTTACAAACACCTGAGTCCGGCGGGCTCCTCCTGGGTGTCCTGGTTGTCAAAACGCCCTACTTCCGGCTTTCCGATATAGTAGCCCTGCACATAATCCACCCCGAGAATACGTACCATCTCATACACCTCCCTGGTCTCGACAAATTCCGCCACGGTAATCATTCCCATCCCCCTGGCGACATCAACCAGTGCCTTGACGAATAACTGGTCATCTTTATTTCGGTGAATATCACGTATAAAACTTCCGTCTATTTTCAGCACATCGGCATTGAGCTGCTTAAGGTATGAGAAAGAGGAAAATCCCACACCGAAATCATCCAGTGCTATCCTGCAACCCAGCTCCTTTACCTTGTCTATAAAATTAATGGCGCGGGTTATATCCTGAAACGCAGCACTCTCTGTTACCTCAAAAATAATTCTTTTTCGATCAAGATCGGTTTTTTCAAGTTCAGCCTTGATCAACTCGAATATCGCCGGCTCACCGACTGACAGACCAGACAGATTAATGGTAAATGTAACATGGCTCTGTGACCCCGGCAGGCCACTCAATACACCGATGGCCTTTTTAACAACCCACGAATCGAGTTCACGGATCAGCCCGAACTGTTCGGCCGTCGGTATAAAATCACCCGGGTAATGTAACTTGCCATTAGACGCGCGCATGCGCACCAGAACTTCATACCTGGATGCCGCTTCACCGGTTGTTGGCTGTATCGGCTGATAAGCGAGTTCAAACAATTCATTCTCAAGGGCATTGTGTATCCTGTCCTTCCAGGTCAGGTCTGAACCCATTTTTTCTTGCTGCTGGTCATCCGGCTCATAAATATGCGCACGATTCCTTCCTTCGGATTTTGCGATATACATCGCTGTATCTGCCTTTGCCATCAGCTCGACAGGGTCACTTGAATGATCCGGAAAAATAGCAACGCCTACACTGGCTGTCGTATTCATGATCTTTCCACTGTACATCGGCTTGAGCTGGTTGATCTTTTTTACAATATCCTCAACACGATTTTTCATGAGTACACTGTCTGTATTAACAAAAGCTATAACGAATTCATCGCCACTTAATCTTGCAACATGATCAGTTGAACGTGCCAGCTTCCTTAGAAGACCGGCAAACTGCACAATAACTTCATCCCCGGCAGCATGACCTGCCGTGTCATTTATTAATTTGAAATGGTCAAGATCAATAAGCAATAATGCCCCTTTTGTACCCATTCTTTCAGCAACCTGTATCTCCCTGTCCAGATCCTCCATAAACCGGGCACGATTGGATAAACCGGTCAGATGATCCTTGTTTGCAAGCCGCAGTAACCTGTCCTCATTATTTTTCATTTTAGTTATGTCGCTGGCGGTGCCGCGATATCCTGCAAAGGTATTATTGATATGGTATGGAGTGGCATTAAATCTCAAGCATATTCGATAGCCCGGCTTGTTCGTTACCCAAAGTTCGATATCCTTGAAACCCCGGTGTTTTGCATCATTTAAATAATGCCTGCTTATCTCATCAAGGTTATCGCGCATGAAGATACTGGCTATATCCTTGCCAAGCATTTCATCTACCTCATAACCCAGTGATTGTTTAACGGAAGGCGACAAATAAGTGAATAATCCATCGGTATCTGCCTCCCATAGCCAGTCTGATGAAATCCCTGCAAAATCTGACATGCGGTTCTTTACCAGGCCTTCCTGATACTCCATATTGATGATGTTGTTTCTCATCTGGTCGAGTGATACGGCCAATTCCCCCAATTCATCCTTGCGTGACATATTTGGCACATCAATTGTCAAATTTCCCCTGCCGATTTCCTGGCTGATGTGGGCCAGGCTCTTTAATGGCCTGGATAATTCTGCCCTGCTGATATAAATTCCGATAAGGGCGACAAAAAGCATCACGATCAGTCCTGCATATATTGTATTCTCGAAAATCATATCGTATGTTTTCATTTTTTTATCGAGCGAAATACTAAGCAGAATAAATAATGACGGTTCTTTATGCGCGCCATCATATAGCGGATATTTCATACTGTAGTAATTTATCCCTGCAATATTTAACTTCCTGATACTATTAAACCCGTCGGTCTTTGAGAAAATATCTGCCTGGTAGGCAAATTCGGGTACCGTATTGGTGAACACGGCATCAGGCCTGTAAAGCACAATGTCCAGATGGTGGATATCCTTCAGGTTCTGGATATCACTTTTTGTAATTACCTTGCCCTGAATCATCACCCCGGCCAATGTTTTATTTTTCTGCACAATCGGGACAGCAACTATATTGACAACTTCATCATCAATAATTTCATAGCTGTTAAGCAGCCTTTTTTTTAAGCCCGCTTTTTTTACGATTCTTTTCAGGCCGGCCAGATCCAGCACCCGTTTGGAAGAAAAAACAGCCCGGCGCGAAACCCCTGTTGCGATCTTTGTACCTGCTTGCTCCCTGTAGAACAAAAGAAAGTCACCGCTTGTATATTGCAGCAATTGCTTGAGGCGGCCCCGCATTACCGAGCTGTTTTTTAATGAATCCGGATTACCGGACTCCAGCTGATCCTTTAAAAATTTACTGTTCTGGGCCAATTGATAGCGCCGGTGATTAAAAAAATTCTGGCTAACGACATTGGCGTTATTCAATTCCACAAGGGCTTCATTGCTGACATATCTACCAATCAAAAAAACGGTGATGACGTACATGCTTGCCAGCACAACAAGCACCAGAGAGACAATAAACAGGGCATTTTTCCGCTCGATATTCATGCAGGCTCTTTCTTCGACCTTTCACAGTTATTCTTTTAACTATGTCGACTGGCGCGGGTAAAAATGAAGTGCCCTGTTCCCATACGCCGGCAGAATACAGCCTGAAATCAGGCCCGGATAATGATATGTTTAGTAAAACCGGACGGGGAAATGATATGGACACTGACAGCCTGGAGATCCTGAGGCAAAAACTGGCTGAATTTGCACGGCAACGGGACTGGGACCAGTTTCATTCACCCAAAAACCTGTCGATGGCCCTGATTGCCGAGGCAGCTGAATTAGTAGAGCATTTTCAATGGCTTACAGAAGACGCCAGCAATAACCTGGCCGCCGGAAAAAAACATGAGGTCGGTCTGGAGCTCGCCGATATACTGATTTTTCTGGTCAGGATCGCAGACAGGCTCGGTATTGACCTGATCCAGGCCGCTGAAGAGAAGGTCACAATTAACGAAACCCGCTACCCGGCGGAGCGGGTTCGGGGACAGGCAAAAAGGGCGGAGGAATATGACAAGTAAGCCTGCCGGCTCCTCACCTCCCTGACTTTTATGCGGATCAGTATTCGCCCGCGCCCACATCGGTATAAACTTGTCGGGCCACTTTAATACGCAGAGCCTATTTATTTCTAAAGCATTCCTTTGTGTGACCGTTAATAACATAAAGGACGTATAAATCATGGATATAAAAACAACAATGGAAATGTGTCAAAATACTGACAGTCTGCCAGTAATTTTAACAATGGAGAATGTCTATATGATCATGGATAAATTAAATGTCGCTAACCAGTCCATCCTGGAGTGCTGTCCAAGCGACATTGTACAACTGGACAGCTCATATAATGTCACCCGGATAGGTGAAGGTCTGTGTACACTCATGGGCCTCAATGCTGAGCAGGTCATTGGTCAAAATGGACTGGATATTCATCATCACTTGAAAAAATTGCTGGAATCAGAAAATCACACAAGCATCACCACGACTGATGGATCTACCTACAAGTACAACCACATAGTGCATGCAGGCAAAGATGGCGATACTGGCACGTTACATGTCTTCACCAATATCACATACATCGTCGATCTGTATAACGAAAACCAGCGATTAAAAGAAGAGGCAAAACAACTCCAGCTCATTGACCGGGATACCAGCCTGCTGACACACCGGGCGCTTCTGCTAATTCTTGAGTCCCAGGTTTCTCAATGCAGACGATACGAAACACCTTTGTCCATCATCAAGCTCGCTTTTGAAGCAGACAGGGACAATCCGGATTTCAAACACAAGATACTCAAGATCAGCCGCTTATTGAAAGAGCAACTGCGCTGGTCTGACCTGATCGCGCGCTCCGGTGAAGGTCAGTTCACTATTATTTTACCGGAAACTGAACATAAGTCAGCGGCAAATCTGATCAGCAAACTAAGGAAAATGATTTGCCAGTGGGATGATAACTGCCATGTCAATTTTGGTACCGCAAACTGGGCCAAGGGCTCCAACTCGACTGATCTGCTCAAAGAGTGTGATAATAATCTGGTTAAAAATTCAGGCAGCCAAACCATCGGTCAGGATGTTGCGCAACTGTATGGACACAAGAAATAAATGGCAATATATAAATAATGGCACAGGAGAAAAAAAAACGGTTCTATTCTGACGACGACAAATCCGTACTGGCTATCAAGGACCGTTTTCTGAAAGTAAATAAAGACCGTCTCAATACGGTCAGGAATACACTCAGACACCGTCAGAGGCAATTCCTGGATATTGTTCCCCTACTATTTCATTATAATGATTTGCGCCTGCCGGGACACGTCGGAGAAGAGTGTCCCATCGGGATTTATGACTACAGCCCCGCCAGCGAAAGCATTGATGCAGCAAGAAGCCTGGTAAAAAATTATGGGGATAAAAGATCTCCATTACGTGAATATCACATCTACGCCCTTTACGTGATCGGCAGTGCCGGCACAATTGCCTACACAGATAAAAGTGATCTGGATATATGGGTCTGTCATCGTTCTGACCTCTCCGAGGAAGACGTTTATGCATTACAGCAGAAATGTGACAAGCTAACGGTGTGGGCCGCATCAATAAGCCTTGAGGCGAATTTTTTTCTTCTCACACCGGAATCCATTCGTGAGGGCAGAATCGAAAGCATGTCGGAAGAAAGCAGTGGCAGTGCCCAGCACTTGCTACTCATCGAAGAATTCTACCGATCGGGTCTGCTGCTGGCAGGCCGTGTCCCGGCATGGTGGCTTGTGCCGCCTGATCAGGAGAATAATTACTACCAATACCTTGAAAAGCTCCTGTCAAAAAAAATTATCGCAGAAAATGATATTGTTGATTTTGGCGATGTCAACAGCATATCGCCGGCAGAATTTTACGGGGCCGCTCTCTGGCAGCTAAACAAGGCCATCACATCCCCCTACAAATCAATATTAAAACTGCTTCTGATGGAATCTTACGCAAGTGAATACCCGAACACCGAACTGTTGTGCACCCGCCTGAAGCGAGCCATCTATGATGGTGAAACCAATATAGACAAACTTGATTCCTATGTACTTATGATTAGCAAGCTGGATGAATATTTTTCCCATAGCGAGTCACAGGAGCGGCTGCAACTTGCCAGACGTTGTTTTTACTTCAAGGTAAACGAATGGCTGACAGACAATACACAGCATGTTAAATCACGAACACATGAGATAATGTCGGAACTGACCAGCCTGTGGAAATGGACACGCGATGACCTGCTGCTACTGGACACGAGGGATAGCTGGAAAATTGACAGGGTTCAGGAGGAACGAAAAATACTGGTCAAGGAACTGACAAACAGCTATAGAATGTTAACTGACCTGGCCCGCCAGCACACCATGGAAACCAACATAAGCCAGGAAGACCTTAACATTCTGGGGCGCAGACTTTATACAACATTTGAACGCAAGGCAGGCAAAATCGAGTTGGTCAACCAGGGTATCTCTGCCGATGTCTCTGAACGCAGGCTGGCATTCGTGCATCTGATGGTAAATGGCACACCAACATGGCTTTTATACAGAAGGGAATACAAGCCGGATAGTAAAGCAAGGCAGGTACCCATCAAGCGTAGTCAGGGTATTCTTGAGCTCGTTGCATGGAGTTACTTCAACGGGCTTATCGGTAACGAGACCATGGTCACGCTTCAAAACTATTTACAGGGAATAAGCTCGGCTGATTTACTGAAACTGATCGAAACATTCCAGAGCCGTTTCCCTGGTGGAAAGATCAGTAAATCCAGCGTCAAACAACTAAGCGGACCTGCCACCATTGTTAACTCCGCTATTTTTGTTAATCTCGGTATCGACCCGTTTTTATCTCACTCAAGAAGGGGGCTGCAACTGACCAGTAATCGGTCAGATCCATTAAGCTTCGGGGGAAAGTGGCAAAATCTGTTACAAAGCTGTTGCAGTCTGGTTATCACAAGTTGGGGTGAAATCCTTACAAGCAAATATGACGATGGTGATTGCGTGCTGGATTGCCTGACAGAATACCTGTCATGGACACCGCTTTCGCGAGAGGCGAAGCCATCCGCCGCAATCATCTATAGCTATTCAGCCTCACAGGGTGGTTCAATCTCACGTCGTATCGCTAAATTACAGGATGATTTGATTCTGTATTTTTACAAGAACAAATGGAAGCACACAGCACGATATATCATGCGTATTGAAAAGCGCCATGTATTACTACAGATGGAAAACGGAGTGCCACGCTACCAGCATATCCAGAATGAACGTGAATTGATAAAAATTCTCGGTGAGCCTCAGGAACAATTCAGTCCTTACATGTTTGATCGTTATGCCAACGATATTGGTATACTGAACATTCTGCCACGTTATAACCAGCCTAATGTCATCCAGTTATTCTATTATGACAAAAATGACACCGCAGACATTTTTGTTCTGGATGAACACGGATCACTTTACTACCAGGAGATGGAATATTTTGATATCCCGACCATGCTCGGTCATTACAGGCATTTCTTTGATGCCGCTATCAAGCGAAGGAATATGCAGGTATCAGCGGAATTATCTACAGGCAAAACCTATACCTATGAATTTTACACCATCAATAAATCAAGCAAATCAGGTTTCTATGTTGAAATAAAACAAAGGCCACGCATATCAAGCAGACATAACTATTTTGATATACAGGTCATCGGCGACATCTTCAATATGAATCAGGACAGCCTGTACCTTTATTGCAACGGCAAGGAATTCTCAAATCTTGAGTTCGGTTCAAATGTTTTACGCGAAGCAGTTTTACATATACTCGGTACCCGAAAAAAAGGTGAGCGCTACCCGATCTATATAACGGATATCGACATGAACCAGAACCAGTCGGTCAGTGATAACACCTTGCAAACAGTTGAGTTACTTAATTATAAAAAACAGATTGAAGAAAGACTTAACTACACACTTAACAATATATAACACTGCAAACTATGCCGGTATAAAACCGGATTCATGTCACTCTGCATGAGAAACATCATCCATAATCGAGCGGATATCATTCGCCCAACGTTGATATAAAATGTTCATGTCATGATCATCCACCACCTGCCTGTAGTGCAACGGGTTTAACGCAACTATAATTGTTTCATCTCCCTCTGCAAAAATAACAAGTTTAAGCGGCAGGAAGGCGGCCATTTGCGGATGCCTGTCGGTTATCTTTTCAAGTTCCGGCTGTTTCCCGAAAAAAACTATTCGATACCGGTCGGTTTTGTAACCTGCCCTGGTAAGACCAATGTCAACACGCTGTATCCTGGACAGGGTGTACTTATGGGCTATGACCGAGTTTTGCAGGGCCGCCATGGCCTCGGGAAATCTGAGACTGGAACGTACCATCATCACATCCTGTGCAAGGGCAATATTCAGGAACCCCGGCAATGTCAGCAGAAATACGATTAACTTTAATCTGATATGCCTCAAAGGGATGCCTCCTCAAGAATATCTTTATACATTCTGGTCATTTGCGCACACAGTTTATTCAGCTCATCGTTGTCAAATTTTTTACTCATGGCCGAAGGATTGATGCTGGTCATTTGTACCTTTCCGTTTTGTTCCAGCAAGGTTATGCGGCAGGGCAGAAACAATCCCACGCGCGGATCAATTTTGAGCGCCCTGTCCAGCATGTTAAAGTTGCAAAAATAAACGATAACCTTTTTGGCGTCCTCCTGCCCTTCCTTGACAAAACCTTTTTCAAATTTTTGAATACGAATAAGTTTAAAATTGGAGCCGCGGATCGCCCGTTTAACTGCAATAAGGGTATCCTCCATATTTTCGGATGACTCGTAACTCAGGTAATCGGTGATTTTTGCGGCTTTTTTTACGGGATGATGCCTTTCAAACGACCGTACATAGGTAACCAGGTCATTGATATCATCTTCCTTCAGGCCATTTCCCCTGTATGAATTCATTGGCGTCCCAAGCCGGCCCTTGATCAATGTCTGCCTGATCATTTCATCGCTGGCGGAAGACAGGAACCCCGGGTTATTGATCGCTGGCGCAATAATGGGTAGCTTGCGAGGCCGGGAAAAGGTCACACCCGTACCCGTACCGCCTTCGCCTGTCATGCCATGACAGGCCGTGCAGTGTTGTTTGAACAAATCTTTACCCTTTTTAACGTCGCCCTTGATTTTTGTCTGAAGAAAAACCGGTGCCGGCTTGCCTGACCAGTTCCGGATAACGTTAACGATGGCCTCCACCTGGGCATCACTCAGGTCACTAAAGGCGGGCATAACCCGACCCGGGCGTCCGTGACGTATGGTCCTGAACAGGTACCGGTCAGAGACACTCTCTATAAAACCAGGCAATGCCAGCGGTACGCCGACGCCTCCCATGCCATCATTACCGTGGCATGCGGCACAATTCCGGGAATAAAGCCTCTTGCCGTCGGGCGCCGCCAGCGTAGTCGAGCTTATTATTAATAAAAACAATATGTTAAATATTATTTTCAAGACCATTCCTTGATTAATTAAAATATTAGCAGATACTAATAAAATAGGACCTTAAGTAGAAAAAAACAAGGCTGACATGCAAAAATTGTGACCTGGATCAGTATTTAGTTCCGTAAAAAACAAATTCAGCCGGTTTCACAGGTCTGGATTCGTTTCCTGGAGGCAATTGAGAATAAACCCCCTGATATCCTTGATCTGTTCTGCACAAAGGGTATGCCCCATCGGGTACTCCTTCCAGGTCATATCCAGGCCCTGCTGTCTCATGGCACCACAGGATAGCCGGCCAAACTCGGGCGGAACCACGGCATCATTCGATCCATGCATAACCATCAATGGCGTATGCCGCTGATCATGGCTCAGCTCGGAAGCCAGGCTGTCGCGCAATGGCAAATAGGTCGAAAGAGCAAGGATACCGGCCAACGGTTTTTCATACCTCAGGCCTGTATGTAATACGATCGCGCCCCCCTGCGAAAATCCGGCCAGCAGAATCCTGTCTGTACTGATACCCCGGCTCTGTTCCTTATAAATAAGCGATTGCAGTCGTGCCTGGGATGAACGAATACCCTCCTTGTCTTCAGGATATTCAGGGCCGATACCGACGATATCGTACCAGCCCCGCATGGCCTGCCCGCCATTCAATGTAATGGGCCGTACCGGTGCGTGAGGAAGTATAAACCGAATGGGTGGAGAGTCTGGCAGATCAAGGGCCTCGATCACCGGAACAAAGTCATTCCCGTCTGCACCCAGGCCATGCAACCAGATGACCGATGCCTCGGCAGGTTTTTCTGGCTCCAGCTCGATGACTGAAAGCTCGGCTGTCATTTGCTCTCCGTATAACTACAAATAAAAAGGCCGGCACGTCTCCTTTAGCGCTACTAAAGAAGACCCACCGACCTGGCTTATGGTGAGCCGGATCTGTAAAATATAGACCGGTTTTCACTGTTGTCCGTTAACCCGTGACGAATGTAGCTGAAATGTAAGCAGCAAGTGCGTTTCGGGTCAACCCGCAATCCGGACATGAAACCGGCAAGCCCTCACATTGTTATGTGCTTCATAAAGTTAACGGGACATTAGCAATGACCGGTTTTATGAAATTTTCACTTCCTTGCTGTCACTTTCACCTTTGTTGTCGGCCCACTTGATGGTAACCTTGTCGCCTGCCTTTGCACCTTTAAACTTGCATTGCATAAATGGATTTTTGGAAACGGCCGGGCCTAACATCCCGTCGAGCACAACCTTGTCGTTGTGTTCAACAATCAGTGATTGAATATAATGCGCAGGAATCTTCTTGCCCGTTTTTTTATTCTTACGCCTCCCGGTCTCCATAGGATGGGTAATCAACATCTTGAGTATTGCGAGATCGCCATCAACCCACACACGTGGACGTATTGTATTTACAGCCATAATATACCTCGTTCTTTTCTATTCTGTTCCGGAATGTTGCGCTAACCGCCACATCCACCAATTGTGACCTTCACTTCACGACTTGCGCTGTAAAGCTTGCCGCCCGATTTCACCACTGCAAGCACACGGGAGGTCTTGGCGATCTTGACGCGTGTCTTCACAAAAGGCTCGGTTACCGAGGACAAATTGAAGCTTGAAGTCAGCGGCTGGGCATTCTTTTCAACCAGGATACTGATCGAAGAGACATTTTTCAGCTTGCTGGTGACAGCGATATTAACCACCGCCCCGTTTTCAGCAATCGGCGGGGCCTTGATGGTGATGTCGCCGCTGGCCGCCAGTCCGCTGCTGCCCAGCAGGTTCTTGACCGCATTGTCTATAGTCTTGGATTTAAAGGCCGATTTGGGCCATGCCGCCATCACGACTTGTGGCGTTAGCAGTCCTGCACCTGCGGCTATTCCCGCCACACCAGCTGTCAAACTGCTCTTTAACAGTGTTCTTCGTTTCATTTTCTATAATCTCCTTAACCAGATAGAATTCTATCAATATGCTCTTGCATGAACAGGTATAAGGCAAGTCTCATACCACTTTAATATTTATTAGTATTTTCATGATGTTAGCAGTTTTGTGACATTAAAGCAGGTGGAAATAGCTGCATTTTGCATTAATCTGAATTGCATAATAGTTCATTCCATTAGGCTTGCCTGCAAATAGACAGCAGCCCGGTCTTCACCACCTGTACATTTACATTCGATAATAATAAGGCCGATACGGAGTAATATCGGCCTTATTCGCCATTCCCTTAGTAAATTCCGGAATTATCAGCTGGACACAGCGATAGTGTCCCGGGTAATTAATACACCCAAATAGCCTGACCGATGATTCCGGGATAAAATCCCTATCGAACCTTAACGGTGTGTGAATCATTGTCGCCGAGGTTATCAACCCAGCTGATTTTCACACTGTCGCCCTTTTTTGCGCCCTTGAACTTCATGGACAA
>VAOU01070344.1_pt1 | contig 13155 bp, 3 predicted proteins | sample 3393871 | NCBI WGS metagenome assembly VAOU01 (sample SAMN08290440, study PRJNA428436) | hydrothermal vent metagenome | isolation source: Deep-sea hydrothermal vent chimney | place: Atlantic Ocean: South-mid Altantic Ridge | depth 1820 m m
GACGACCCCGCGGCCGCGGCGCAGATCCAGGGCCTCGACACCGCAATCGCCGCCACCAACCAGTTCCAGCGCGACGCCGATGCGGCCACGGCGCAGCTCAACCTCGAAAACGGCGCGCTCACCTCCGTCGTGAACGGGCTGCAGCGCGCGCATGACCTCGCCGTCCAGGGGCTCAACGGTACCCAGAGCGCCCAGACACGCCAGGGCATCGCCATCGAGGTGCAGCAGCTCCTGGATCAGCTCGTGAGCGTTGCCAACACCCAGGACGCGGGTGGCCAGTACCTGTTCGCCGGTTCCCAGAGCGGTTCGCCTCCGGTCGCCGCTACCGGCAACCCCTATGTCTATTCCGGTGACGCCGGACAGCGTTTCCTCCAGATCGGCCCCGGCCGCCAAGTGGCGGTCGGAGACCCCGGCTCCGCCGTGTTTATGAACATCCCGGCGGCGGGCGGCGGGACCCAGAGCGTGTTCAAGACCCTCTCGGACCTGATCGCGGGGCTTAAGGCCGACAACCCCAGTCCGAGTTCCCTGACCAATCTGAGCAACGCCCTTCAGAACGTGCTGACCGTCCAGACCCGCGTCGGCGCGCGCCTGAATGCGATCTCAGACCAGAAGACCCTCAACGGCAATTTCCTCCTCCAGGTCCAGCAAAACCGCTCGCAGCTCTCCAGCCTCAACCTCGCCCAGGCGGCGACGCGACTCAACCGGCAACTCGTGGCCCTGCAGGCCGCGCAGCAGAGCTTTGCTAAGATCCAGGGGTTGTCGCTATTCGATTTCCTGCGTTGATTTTTAGCTTATCCACTCGATTCGGCATGAATATTGCTATTTCTTGTCAAGTGTCGCATCGGTGACGGTCGATCCGCCTGCTCGCCCGCCGGAGGCGTGGTGTCGGAAACGACGAGGTTTTGCAGCATGGAGAGAAACAAAGCCTCGAGCCCGGTTTTAAGCACGGTGCTGCTCAACTGCGGAAAAAAGGGCGCCACCCTTCCCCCCGCGGGTTCAGCTTCCGGCCTCTACGGATTATCCAATACCAGGGGAAAGGTAACGTCCCGCTTCCTCCTCCTAGAGGTTTGGCGCCGGCCCAGGCATGAGCGGTAGGTATATGAGTTATAAGCTGACAATATGTGTGCCGGCGAAACCGGATTCCCCACCTTGCATAGACGAGGTGATGGAGAATTTGTTGTTGCAGACAACGGGGAGTGAAGTCGAAGTTCTGCTGCTCGATTGCGGATTGAAAGAAGCGGAGTCGCGTAGCTGGAAGAATACACAACGATCGAACTGGCGTTATATCCGGTGCGCGGAGGATGCTACAGCAGATGAATTGTTGCGGAAGTGTGTGCATATTGCTGAAGGTGACTATTGTTGGATCTTTAATGGATATGATGTGCTCGCGAATGGCGCTGTACAGCGGGTGCTTGCAGAATTAAGAAATGGGTACACGCTGGTCCTATTGAATAGCATATTGTGTGACACATGGTTGAGGCCGCTGCGTCGAGAGTACGCATTAAAGGAGTCAATAGGCGACCAAATTTTCAATTTTCGCAATGAGTCTGACATGGTCGCTTACCTGGAGCACGCAACGTCTCTGGTGGCGGCGTTTGCGTACCCGTGTGGGGTCGTCTTTTCGACAGAGTCAATACGGTTGAAAATCAGGGAAACCCATGACTTCCCTGATGGAGCCGCCTTCATGGTGGCGGTATTTGCTTTGTTACGTGAAGAAGCCGGTACCAGTTTGTCCTATGTGCAACGGGCTCTCATATACGATCGACTGACACTCGTCACGGAGCAGTCTGGGAAACTCCGGGAATCGATCGCGAGCGATTTTTCCCGTTATTCCTATATCGCAGAGAAGGAATTGGCGGGTTGGCCGAAAGCCGCCTCGGCTTTGATTCACTACGCTCTGCGCGGTAGCCATCCCTGGGCATGGTCGGAGCTTTGCGCGGGGGCGAATGGTTGGGGGAATTTTCGTGAAGAACTGGCAAGAATAATTGATTTTGAAGGCTATCATGCAGCCCGTGAGATTGATGCGCAGAGCGCTGCTCAGGGGTATTCATTCTATGAGATCGGCAGTGTCTCAAGGCTTCAGGTGCATGATCGGCGGCAGGCAGCGGTTTTTATGGACGGTGAAGTTGATGATTTGACGATTGTTTCGATTCGGCACGAGAAAGTCCGCATACATCGCGTTCTTGAGATGTCATGTGTTGACTTTTTGCTTGTGCGGCCATCGAAAAAGGCCGTCTTTAATCTGATTGCAGTTTTAGTGGATGGTTCCGGGACGGTCTATTACCCGGCTACAGTGGAATGCTGGCATAACAAAGTTCTTTCGATGTTAAGCGGCTGGGTGCAAAAGGAACTTGAACGCCTCGGCCATAATGAGTTGGTTCTGGATGAAGGCCAGACAGCCCTCCCGCTCAACATAAGAGAATTGCAGCAGGGTCGTGCAATACCGTGCTTATCCGATTACTTGACAATTGTTCATCATATAAAGCGCTATCGTTTTTCCGCGGACCACCTGTTGCCGGGCCGCGTTTTGGATTGCGCGTGTGGGGTCGGCTACGGTGCCTCGATAATGCTGCGAAACGAGAACCTTACCGAGTATATCGGTGTGGATTTGGATAAGGATGCATTAATTTTTTCCGAGTGGAATGTTCAGGATCCGAGAGCGAGTTTCCAACAAGGCGATATTTCGGAGCTCGATATCGGGAAATTCGAAAACATTGTTTCGCTGGAAACGCTGGAGCATGTTAAGGATCCGGATGGTTTTTTGGCGGCTCTTGCCGCGAATCTGAGGCCGGATGGGCGGTTGATCCTGAGCGTGCCGGCGGAAAGGTGGGCCGGCACCCATTTGTATCCCTACCATGTGACAAATTGGACGTATAGACGTTTCTCTTCCTTGGTGGAACGGCATTTCGAAGAGTGTGTTATTTATCGACAAAAACTATCGTTGCTCGGTCCGGATACTTTTTCTGCTTCCGAGATCGTGTCGGGACCCCACTATGCAGATGAGGATGAAGACTTTATTGCCATCCTTGGGCGACCGAGAACGAGAAATAAGCGGAGAATTTTCGTGCGGCGCCGTTATGCGTTGGGCGATGTGGTTCTGACCACGCCGATTATTCGAGCACTGCGGAATCAGTATCCTGATGCCGTTATTTTATTGGCTGCTGATGTGGCTCAGGTATATCAAAACAACCCAAACGTCGATGTGGTCGGAAATATGCAGTTGGAACCACGCAGCACGGATATTCTGATTGATTTGGATGGGTGTTACGAACGATTGCGCAGTCGGAATATTGTGCACGCGTATGCCGCGGCCGCCGGGGTGCAAATCGGAGACTGGCGCTCAGAGGTTTTTCCTGCCGATTCGGATCGTGCCGTCGTGATTGCCGCGTTACGGCAACGGGGTTGGGCGAATACGGGAATATCATACCTGATTGGCGTGCATATGGCTGCTTCATCGCCCGATCGGGTTTGGCCGGCCGGCTATTGGAAGGAGTGGTTCGCTCGCGCCCTGGATGCGGAAGCTATTGCTGTAGTGGTGGTCGGGTCGGATCGGGATTTTGACGTGGACACGCTGAAACTGACGCGGGAGCAAAGCGCCCGCGTATTGTCGTTGGTCGGTCAGACGTCGGTGCAAACGAGTGCCGCGGCACTTTCGTTGTGTGACTTGGTGGTTGCGCCCGATTCGGGGATGACGCATCTGGCGAATGCGGTCGGTGTGCGTACGCTCGTGCTGTTCGGTATGGCGGACCCGGATACGCGTCTTCCGTTAGACGGTGGCGGCACAGGAATATGGTCTCCGGTCGAGTGCAGGGGGTGCCTGAAGCGGCTGGGCCCGGAAGCAGATCCGCGCTGTAGATATGGGGCAGCGTTTTGCATGGAAGCCATTGCTGTGGATGCTGTTTGGAGTGCTACAGAGGCGGCATTGTCATCGGCACAGGCCGACAGTTGGCGAGTCCGGGCTGGGCTGCCGAGCTGTCGCCGCGGTGGGCGGGCTTCTGCGATGATCGAAGATCCGTCTCCGGAACACAAGGGGTTCAATACAGGGGGAAGGGCGGTGTCCCCTTCCACCATTTTTTCCTTTCAGAAAATGTTCGGCGCTAGGGGAAGTTTGATGGATCGGCACGAAGCGTTGCTGGAGTTCGTATGCAAAAAGCAACGGGGTATCGAAATCGGTCCTTATTTTACGCCACTTACCCCAAAATCCGAGGGATGGAACGTGCTTGCTCTCGACATATTTAGCGCCGCGATACTGCGCAAGCGCGCGAACGAAGATCCCAATATTCCGTCTGAGGCAATCCAACGGATCGAGGAAGTAGATCTTCTCGGTTCAGCAACGCAGATGGGCGAACTCGTTGCCGAACGCGGTGAATCCGGGCAGTTAGATTTCATTCTCTCAAGCCACAATTTCGAGCATTTGCCCAACCCGATAAAATTTCTCCGCGATTGCTCTATCGTCCTGCACGCCGGCGGGATCGTGTCCATGGCGATACCTGATAAGCGGGCCTGCTTCGACTATTTTCGACCATTGTCCACGCTGAGCGGAATTCTTGAGGCCTATGCCGAAAACCGCGACCGTCCGACCAGGGCGCAGCTTTTAGAGGCCGAGACCCTTCAAGCCGAATATATAGGCGATAATGTAAAATTGACCAGCTTCGAACTCGGTTTAGATCCCAACAAGATCGTGCCGAAACAGAATGTGGTCGAGGCGCATACTGAGTGGAAGGCGCGTTGTGTGGTACCGAAAGAAGAATACGAGGACTGTCACTGTTGGGTTTTCACTCCGTGCTCATTTCTTCTGCTGCTTCTCGACTTGCGTTTTCTCGGTTATGTGGACCTTGAGTTGGTCAGGATCCATGAGACGAGAGGCAACGAATTTATCGTTCACCTACGAAATACGCGAGGCACGAACGCATCTCCCGTTCCGTCGTCTATCGATCCTGTCGCTTACTACAAAGAACGCAGAGCCTTGCTGCATGCAGTACATTGGGAGACCTCGATCCATCGCGTGCCCGGCGGTGCTGCGGGCACGCCCTCAAACTTGGCGGCAGCATTTAGTCCGGCGACGGGAACGGCGGATCCGCGGCCGGTCTTCTCATATCGTCAGTGGTGCAATATCTTCGGCCTGCACGAGTCGGACGGTCAGGTGATGGCCGAGCGGATGATGCAGCAGTGGCATCATCAACCCGCCATTCACATGATAGCCATGTTGCGACGTGGAGAGGGTGCGCACTTGGCGGCGACACTGGACTCGCTCTCCACCCAGCTCTACGCCGGCTGGGGGCTCACGGTGCTGGCCGAGGAGCCCTGTCCGGATCCCCGGTTTGCGCAGATCCAAAACGTGGAATGGTGTGAGTCGGGGGGGGATCGCGCGGCGGCGTTGAACGCGATCGTTGGCGAGTCCGAGTCGGATTGGGTGGGTCTGCTGCGCCCGGGTGACCGGCTGGCGCAGCACGCGCTGTTCGCCTGTGCGGACCGCGTCCAGATCGCGGACTTGGCGAGACTGCTCTACACGGACTGGGACCGGCTCGACGAGGCGGGGGACCGCTGGGATCCGCGCTTCGAGCGGGATGTGGATGTGGATTGGCTGCGTACCGGCGAGTGCCTTGGGGGGCTCTGGCTGATTCGTCGCGATGCACTTCTCGAGTTGGGAGGCTTCGCGGATCGGGGCCCGGAGGAGGCCCGCGATCTTGCGTTGCGCGTGTTCGAGCGCTTCGGTACGGATGCCTTCGGCCATGTGGATGAAGTGCTTTGCCATCGTCCGGCGTCCAGCCGCGCGGAGGAGGAGGGCGCGGATACCGGCTCGCATCGCGCGGTTCTCTCCGCGCACCTGCGGCGGATGGGGGAGTCGGGGGAGATTTTGGATGGGCTGGTCCCGAGGGCGTTACGTGTGCGTTACCCAGTGCAGAGGGAGCCGGTCGTCTCGGTGATCGTGGATACGGTCGATGACCTGAGGGTGCTCGAACGGTTTATCGATACCCTGAGAGAGACCACCGAATATCGGAATCTCGAACTCGTCGTGGTGGATTGCGGAAGCCGGGACGAAGACACTGAAGAGTATTTCGATACGCTGCGTGCGAACGGCGCCGTCGTGGTTTCGGTGCCCGAGGGGGCGGGACGGGCCGAGGCCTGGAACGCCGGCGCGTGCGCCGCGCGCGGCGAGTTCCTGATCTTCGCGGACCGCCGGGCGGGCTTTGTTCAGAAGGACTGGCTGGAGACCCTGCTGGGACACGCCCAGCGGAAAGGGGTGGGGATCGTCGCGCCGCGTATCGTCGGGGCCGACGGTACGGTAGTGCACAGCGCCTTGGTTCTCGGGTTCGATGGACCGGCCAAAGATGCTTTTCGAGGGCTCTCGGCGCTGGATCCGGGCTACGGGGGGCGGGCGCTCACGGAGCAGGGCTGTTCCGCCGTCCCGCCTGCCTGTCTGCTGGTATCCCGCGCGTGTTTCGAGGAGGTCGGCGGGTTCGACGCGGAGCGGTTTTCGTCCGACTGGTTCTCGGTGGATTTCTGTCTGCGTTCGGAGGCGGCGGGTCATCATACGATTTGGACGCCGTATGCCCTCGTCGGTTGGCAGGCCCATGAGCCTGCGCGGGAGACGGGTGATCCGGAACAGGCGGCTGCGGTGTATGAGCGTTGGCTTCCGCGCCTCGCTCGTGATTCGTTCTACCACCGGAATCTCGACCTTTCCGGCGCCGTGTTCCGGCCGCGTATGGAAGCCACCGCCCGTTGGAACCCGGCATTCCATGAGCGGCCCCGGATTCTGGGTGTCCCGGCGGATACCTTCGGTTGCGGAGAATATCGCATCCTCGCCCCTCTCAATGCGCTGGACGGTGCGGCACGCGCCCACTGCGGTGTGCTGGCTCCGCAGGAGGGGTCTCCGCGTATGCCGTCGGTGACGGAACTCGCGCGCCTCGCACCGGATACCCTGCTGCTTCAGAGCGCCCTTTACGACGTGCATCTGGAGGCGTTACACCGGTATCGCCGGTTCAATCAGGTATTCCGGGTGTTCGATATGGAGGACCTCAAGACGAACGTCCCGGAGAAGAATTCGCGCCGGTCGTTTCTCTTCCGCAACATCAAGGCCCGTACTCGCCAAGCATTGAGCCTGTGCGATCGTCTGATCGTGACGACTGAGCCGCTCGCCGATGCCTATCGAGGGTTGATTGGAGACATCCGGGTAGTCCCGGTGTATTTGGCGCGGGAACGGTGGGGTAGCGTGACTGCGGCACGGAACGAGGGTTCACGCCCGCGAGTCGGCTGGGCAGGCGGGCAGCAGCATGAAGGAGATCTGGAGATCCTGCTTCCGATTGTGCAGGCGACGGCAGGGGAGGTCGACTGGGTGTTCCTTGGGATGTGTCCGGAGGTGCTGCGACCCTACGTGAAAGAGGTGCACGACATGGTGCCGTTTGCGGAGTATCCGGCACGTCTTGGGTCACTTGCCCTCAACTTGACCATTGCCCCGCTCGAAGAGCACCCCTTCAACGTCGCCAAGACGAATCTGCGGTTGCTCGAGTACGGGGTTCTCGGATGGCCCGTCGTTTGTACGGACATCGAGCCGTATCGGGGCGCGCCCGTCATGCGGGTGCCGAACGATCCGGTGCGCTGGATCAAGGCGATCCGGGAGCGGGTGAACGATCTGGATGCGGCGCGCGCGGAAGGGGCGCGCCTGCGCGAATGGGTGCTCGGGGGCTGGATGCTGGAGGACCATCTGGACGAGTGGTTGGAAGCGCTCAGTCCGAGTGAGGGAACAGGAGCGGTTGTGGTCGGACAGCCTTAAAGGATTGCCGATGGACGGGGAAACTAAACCGGACACCGAGACTGCCGTGCTGGTCGAGCAGGGTGAGCGGTTGTTCGAGGCCGGAAAGCCGGCCGAGGCGCTCAGAGTTTTTGAGCAGGCCGTGGTTCGGGCGCCGTTGTCGGCCACGGTGTACTGCAACCTGGGAGCCGTGCGCTGGGCCCTCGGTTGGGTCGAGGAGGCGCTCGCCGGGTTTCGGCGGGCGCTCGAGCTTGCCCCCGATCACCTCGAAGCCGCGTTGAATCTTGCGCGCGCGTTGACTGCGATGGGACGTCGGGAGGAGGCGGCGCTGGTGGCCCGGGGGTTCCTCGCGCTGCGGCCGGATGCGGAAGGGTTCCGGGAATTCGTCGCTGGCGCGGAAGGGCTTCGGCAGCAATCGGTTCCGGCCGCCGGGACCAGACGCCTGCGGGTGGCGATCTTTTCCAGGGAACCGGATTGGGCCGCTCTGCGTCTGCGTCTGTCGGCGCCGCTGGGGGCATTGCCGGAGGAGATCGATCTAATCTGGGCGCGGCGCGGCAACGAAACAGAGGCTTGGTTCGACGCGGATTGCATCGACGAGTGCGATGTGGTCGTCGTGCAACGCCTGTTTGCGAGCCCTGAGACGTCGGCCTTGTGTCGGCGCATCTTCTCTTCGGGCCGTCCGGTCGTCTATGAGCTGGACGACGATTTTCTCGATGTTCCGGATACGCATCCCTTCTACGATATGATCAAAGGTTATCAGCCGTTCGTGCTGGAGATGCTCCGGCTCTCCGATACGGTGACGGTTACCAGCACGGCGCTCGCCGAGCGTGTTCGGCCCTACAATCCGCAAGTGCATGTCCTGCCGAACGCTCTGGAGTTCGAACTGTGGAGGGGTGGGCGGACTCCGGTTGAGAAATCCGTGGATGGACCGGTAGTGATCGGGTTTGCCGGTACTGCGACCCACAAGGCCGATCTCGCACTCGTCTCCGAGGCGTTACGGCGCATCCGCGCCGAGTACGGCGACCGGGTGGCCTTCCGGTTCCTTGGCTGTGCACCCCCGGGTCTCGAAGGGGTGTGTGAGGTACGTCCGTTCGAACTGCGGTACGGCGCCTACGTCGAGGTTCTGGCGCATAGCGGCATCGACATCGCGCTCGCTCCGTTGGTCGACGACCCCTTCAACCGCTGCAAGAGCGATATCAAGTGGCTGGAGTACTCCGCGTGTGGTTTCGCCGGGGTCTACTCGGACCTGGGGGTCTATCGGGACTCGGTTTTCGACGGGGAGACCGGGCTGCTGGTCGAGAACCGTACCGAGGCTTGGTTCGAGGCGATCGATCGACTCGTGCACGACCCGGCCCTGCGCCGGCGGATCGGGCAGGCGGCGCGCGCGCAGGTGCTGGCCACCCGCACGGTGGAAGCCGTCGCGCCGCGCTATCTCGAAGTATATCGCCGTGTGGCGCGTTCACCAAGACGGGCCATCCGTGAAGGGTGGCATATTGTCGGGGACTACGAGGTTTGGCGGGACCGGAACGTGCTTCCGCGTTCACGAGGTGATTGCCAGCCGGCGCGTACCCCCGAGGTGAGCACGCGGATTCATCTGGTCATCGCGGCGCCGGCCGCTGCGTTGTCGGGATTGTCCGCTACGCTCGACTCCCTGGTGGCACAGGAATACGCTGCTTCGCACCTGACAGTGGTTTCCCGTGCGCCCCGCCCGGATCCGTTGGCCGGCGGGCCGCCCGGCCTCGACTGGGTGCAGGTGGAGGGCGGGCTGATGGAAGGGGTAAATCGCCTGGTCCAGGCGTCGTCGGCGGAGTGGATTGGACTGTTGGACGCGGGAGATCTGGTCGAACCCGATATGCTCTCTCGTTGCGTCGACTTCCTGCGGGACCGCCCGGAGGACCGACTGATCTACATGGACGAGGATCGTATCGATGCGGCCGGTGGGCATCACGATCCGCAGTTCAAACCCGATTTCAATCTGGAGCTGCTACGCAGCATGCCCTACATGGGGCGCTGCCTGCTCGTGCGCCGCGATGCGCTGAACGCGGCCGGCGGCTACGCTGCGGATGAGCGTGTCGCGGCCTACGAATTGGCACTGCGGGTCAGCGAAGCGGAGGGGGCGCGGGCGATCGGTCACATCCCCTGGGTGCTGGTCCATCACCAGGACCGCTTCCGGCGCGCGCACAACGGCGAGGAGGTCGGTGCACTGTGCCGCCGCGCGCTGGCGGATCATTTAGCTCGTGCCGGCATCGACGCCGTGATCCGGGACGGGAGCCTGGCCGGCACCTTCTTCGTGGACTACGCGGTTCCGGCGGATACTCCGCAGGTCGAAATCTTCGTGGACGGGAATGTGCCGACTCAGGTGCTTTCGATGTGCCTCGAACACCTGATTGGGAAGACCGACTACCCGGCGCTTCGGATCAATCTGCTGGTGCCCGAGGGGTGGGAGCCGGGCTGCCCGGAGGCCCTGCACGAACGGGTGGCGCTGTTACCGTACGATGTCCGTCAGGGCCGCCGGCCGATGATCGAGGCGCGCATCGATGCCACGGATGCGCCCTATCTGCTGTTTCTGAGGGCCGGGGTGATCGTGCTGCAGGGTAACTGGTTCGCGCGGCTGCTTGGGCCCATGCAGCGGGGCGAGGTGGCGGCCACAGCTCCGCGTCTGGTATCGACCGACAATCGGGTAGTCGACGGCGGTATCCTGCTCGGCGGCGGCGGCTACTCGGTAGGGGCGGTCGCACACAGCGGCTTGGCACTGGATGCGCCCGGCTACATGGGCCGTGCACAGGTAGCACAGGAACTCGGTGCGGTGACCGACAACTGCCTGTTGATCCGCGCGGACGCGTATCGGGCGGCGGGTGGTTTTTCCCCCACGATCGAGACGCCCTTGTACCGGGCGGTCGATCTGTGTCGGCGGGTGAGCGCCGGGGGCGGTGTAATCGTGTGGACGCCGCACGCCACACTGTTGTACGTCGAGGCTGTCGCGGGCGAGGCGGGCCGACTGGCTCGCGAACGGGCCGCCGAGCGGGAAGCGCCGGTGGTGTGCGGCCGGTGGCTGCCCGAACTGGCACGCGATTCCGCCTACAATCCCAATCTGTCATTGCACACAGCCGATTTCCGCGTTCCCGAAAACCTTCCGTCTCCGGCGGCCTTCGATTCCTCACGCCCGAGGATCCTGGGGTTCGGGGCCACTTCCTTCGGTTCCTGGAAGTATCGCGTGGATCAGCCGTTGGACGCGCTGCACCGCGAGGGGCTGGCGCATCGGTTCCTGATCGACTTCCAGGAAAACGGTATCGCACAGCTGCCGACCGTCGCCGAGTTGGAGCGGCTGGAGGTAGATGCCCTATTGTTCCATAACGCGGTCCATGATTACGCGTTGGACGCCCTGCGCCTGTATCGGGAGGCCAATCACGCCTTTGTGGTCCTGGGCGAGGACGACCTGATGACCGCGTTACCGCCCAAGAATCCATATAGCAAAACCGTGTACAAGGACATTCGAAGGCGTTTGCGCCGGGCCTGCGAACTCGCTGACCGGCTCGTGGTAACGACCGAGCCGCTGGCCGAGGCGCTGCGGCGTTATAATGATAATATATGGGTGGTCCCGAATGGCCTGCCGACGGAGATCTGGGAGACGCTCCGCCAAGCGCGGCGCAGGCGAGCGCGGCCCCGGGTGGGCTGGGCCGGCGCCCCCCAGCACCACGGGGATCTGGAACTGCTGCGCGAGGTGGTCGAGGCCACTGCGAGGGAGGTCGACTGGGTGTTCTTCGGCATGTGCCCGGACTTCCTACGGACCCACGTCCGCGAGATCCACGACCCGGTGTCCTTCGACGCCTATCCGGGGAAGCTGGCGTCGCTCGAGCTCGATCTGGCGCTGGCGCCCCTGGAACTGAACGACTTCAACCGCTGCAAGAGCAACCTGCGCCTGCTCGAATACGGGGTGCTGGGTTGGCCGGTGATCGCGAGCGATATCGAGCCCTACCGGGATGCCCCGGTGTGCCGGGTCCGCAACCAGGCGCGCGCGTGGATCCAGGCCATCCGCGATCGCATCCACGACTCGGACGCGGCGTGGCGCGAGGGCGACCAGCTGCGGGAGTGGGTGCGAACGCATGGGATGCTGGAGGATCACCTCGACCGGTGGCTGAGTGTGCTGCACCCCGAGGGCGGGGTGGCCCTGACGCCCCAGGCCGCGATGGCCGGCGGCGGAGCGCCCGAGGCGTCAGTGGCGCCTCGACCGGATTCGGTTGCCCGGTGACAGATTCCCGTCATCGCCCCTAAAGTTCCGTTCTGCGCGACCGATACTGTGGCCGGGAGCGGTGAATACGCGGGCAACCCGCTCGCGTATATCCGCCAAATATGCACAGACACGAATAACTCTTGAAACACAACGCTATTCGTGGATACTGAGGGTTTCCATCATGCCTCTCGTAATCAATTCCAACATCTCTTCTCTGATCGCGCAGAAAAACCTGAACCAAACCCAGGCGAGCCTGAGTCAGGCTTTGCAGCGCCTGTCCTCGGGTCTTCGGGTGAATACGGCCAAGGACGATGCTGCGGGGTACTACATCGCTCAGACGATGACCTCCGACATCAATGGCATGAACCAAGCGGTGCGCAATTCCAATGACGGCATTTCGTTCGCTCAGACCGCCGGCGGCGCCCTGCAGCAGATCAGCGCCGACATGCAGCGTATCAACCAGTTGGCGGTCGAGTCGGCCGACGGGACCGTGAGTTCGGGGGGGCGCAGTGGTATCCAGGCCGAGGTCGATCAGCTCACCCAGGACATCTCGCAGATCGTGCAGACTACGAAGTTCGCCGGGGTGAATCTTCTTAATTCGAGTACTAACGTCACTTTCCAGGTGGGACAGGACGGCGCGGCGAGCAATCAGATCTCGGTGACCGCCCTCAACGTGGGAGCCTCCGGCGCCCTGGCGTCGTTTAGCGGTGCTAGCGGTGCCGGTATCTCGGCCAACTTGACCGCCACCAAGGTGATCGATGTCTCGACGCAGTCGGCCGCTTCCGCTGCGATCACCAAGATCCAGACGGACATCCAGACCGTGGCGAAAGACAGCGCTACCATGGGCGCGGTGCAGAACCGCTTCAGCGCGGTGATCGCCAATCTGCAGAACACGGTGGTGAATCTCTCCGCCGCGCGCAGTCGCATCGTGGACACGAACTTCGCCTCGGAGACGGCGAAACTGTCCAGGGCGCAGATCCTGCAGCAGGCCGGTGTGGCGATGCTCCGACAGGCCAATACCGACCCGCAGGTGGTACTGACACTGTTGCGATAACGGTAACGACGGGCGACGTACGGGGCATGCCGCCCCGTACGCCCTTTACCGGATGCCGGCCATCGAGTGAGTGTCATGTCACTGGAAGTCTCATCGATACGCGCGGTGGAATCGTCC
>VAOU01096155.1_pt1 | contig 13106 bp, 14 predicted proteins | sample 3393871 | NCBI WGS metagenome assembly VAOU01 (sample SAMN08290440, study PRJNA428436) | hydrothermal vent metagenome | isolation source: Deep-sea hydrothermal vent chimney | place: Atlantic Ocean: South-mid Altantic Ridge | depth 1820 m m
CTGCCGCGGGAGACTGTTCTAAATGTGATTGCATGCCAGGGTTCCTTGCCTATGTGCGCCGGAAGTCTAGCGCCGCATTGTGGCGCGCGGATGACAAATCCAGGTAAAAAATTAAGAAATGCACTTCTCCGGAAATCCATAGCCATGATGACCGATCAAGAAAACAGTCCTGCGATACAAGGCCGTAAACGTAGGGTAAGCCGGAGATTACAGAAGGGAGATTGCTGTGTCTCTACATTAGCGGCTCATGGCAAGTATCCGGAGCATCCGCAATAATAGGGGGCCGTGAACGTCTGTAACACGGTCGAACAGATAACGGGGTCGAGTCTTGTGTTTTGCCTCATTTTTTTTTCCAGAGTGGATGTGGGGATCAGCAGGCTGCAATTCGGTGCACCCACGCCCGGCCATGGATCAGTCCGAAGAAGATCAGTGCGAACCCTGTTAGCGCCAGGATCTCACTGAGCGCGCTGTGGCTGGTCGCCGCCAGAATGCCCAGCCCGGTGGCCAGCCCGAGTGCCCAGCTTAGCAGCACGGCAAGGTGAGCAGGCACCACCATGGACAGACTGAGCAGGCGGCGCGTTTGCACGGTGCGCCACAACGTTACGACAATGGTGCTGATGCTCGTGGCGAACGCCGCGCCGAGCAGCCCCCAGCGCGGGATCAGCAGGATCAAGAGCAAAAAGTCGGCGCTGACCGTGGCCAAGGTATTGCGCAGACTGACGTAACCGTAGCCGGTGATGGCCAGGATGCCCTCGCTCAGTCCGAGGCTCATATTGGCGAACTGCCCGACCGCGAGGATCACCAGCGCCTCCGAGAATACGGGACCGGTGAAATCGGAACCGAATATCTCCAGCAGCCGTTCCGGGATGAGGATCGCAACCCCGAGCAGGCCCAGACCGACTTGCAACGCCCAGCCGACTGCGCGCAGGGTCTCGCGTTGCAGTGCAGCGTGATCGCGCTCGAAATGGAGCCGTTGCGCGATCGGCATGATGATCGGGTCAAAGGCCGCACGGGACTTGCGCAGCACCGAGGCGATCTCCGTGATGGCCCCGTAGACACCTACCAGATCCATAGGCAGAAACCGGGCCAAGACGAACAGGTCGATGCGGGACTTGAGATAACCGAACAACTCCATTGTGCCCATGGTGAAGCTGCCGTGCACCAGCATCGCGCGGTCGACCGATCCCTCGCATTGTGCATCCGACCGCGGGTACACCATCTGAAACGCCACCAGCGCCGCGCCGAAGGCGACCACGGCCGCGATCACATGTGCCAAGGCCGCCATCTCGACCCGCCGCTGCCAAGCGAGCAGCGCCGCGCCGGCCGTCAGCGCCGTGAGCGGTTCGATCACGGAGGCGACGTACATCTCATACCTCATGTCGAGACGCGGACGGAACGAGTAAACCAGTACATACATCCCGTTCATGAACGGGATGGCCATGGCGAAAATCCGCAAGGGTGCCGCGATCGCCGGGTGTCCCACGAGTCCCGCAATTTGCGGGGCGAGAAAATACAATCCAACGGCGGCGGCGGCGCTGCCTAGCATCGCAAGCGCCAGAATCCGCAGCACCGCTCCACGCACGGCGCCATCCCAACCCTTCGCGAGCAGGGCCCCCACGGCCTGCTTTCCGCCCCATTGAAGACCCAGAATCCCGATCTTGCTGATCAGTTCCTGCAGGACAAAGGCGAGCAGGTAGGTGCCGAAGCCCTCGGCACCGAGGAGTCGGCTGAACAGGATCAGGTAGCCGGTGCGGGAGACCTTGACCAGGATGCCGAGCCCATTGACGAGCACGCCGCGTCCAAGTGCCGCTCCGTGCCGGTCGCCGCCGTGCGAAGGTGAATTCTCAATCACGGGGCGCGTCCTTTCTTAATTTTACCCGCGGTGGTTCGTCTGATGGGAGTGTCCCATCCGCTGTTGAACTTCGGGAGGCGGCGGATTCCATGGTCATGGATTCTAGGCGACTCTCGCGGTTTCGGTAACCCCCGGTGAGCGGGCATCGAGGGCGGTGATGAGCAGGCGCTGGTCGCGATGACTGCGCACCCGACGAAGCCGCTTCTTCGCATCGAGCAACGCGGCGCGCACCCAGCGCTGGGCTATGGCCCCGCCCCGCCAGCGCTTGACATTGCGGGTGGGGGTCTCGATGGAGCTGTTGAGACTCTCGATCAGGTTGGTCGTGCGCAGGGAGCGGCGCAACGCGCTGCGCTACGTGCCCTGGAATGAGTGCAAGGCCGTTGCCGCCGACCTGCGAGAGATCTACGGGGAGGCGGCGGAGCAGGTTCTGGAGTGTCTCTCGCAGCGCTCTATGCCGGGGCCGCGGTCGGGGGTCTGCTCGCCGCCGGCATCAGCACCGTGGCCAACGCCATGGTCAAGGACGTCACCCACATGCTCGTGGTCGATGTGCAGATCCAGGAACGCACGCGCAAGGTGGTGATCGTGCGCAAGGACACGTCCATCAACGCCAGGGTCTCCGACAGCGGAACCAGCCAGCAGCGTGTCTGCGAGGCGACCAACCGCAAGGAGTACCGCACTCGCATTGTGACCACCGCCAACAAGGTGAACCTGAAGCTCTCCGAGGCGCGGGACCTGAGGTGCAAGAAGACCGCCTACGCGATAGGGGTTCTTCTGAGGGCGAGGCGAGGCCGCCCCGGCGTGGTTTCGCGTGCGGGTGCTTAGGCCCCGTACCAGCGCCCCCCAATGCATTCCTTGAAGAGCCGCCACGCGAACTTTTGGGGATAGAGTCGCCTGCGCATCGTGAATCCCGCGAGGAGGAAGCGCAGATCGAAATAGTGCGAGGGCGCCCTACGCAAATGTTCCAGGTATTCGTCCAAAAAGGCCCGATCGGCCGGCTCCAGATCCGCCTCGAATGCCCATAACCGAAGCAGGATCTCCGATTTTCGGTCGATCGCGCCTCGGTATCGGTCCGGCGCCGTGATGCGTGACCGGTGCCGGTTGCCCGTTTTCCTCAGGTGATGAACGCTGTTTTCGGTGTGGATCCGGTGGAGGACTACCGTCTCGTCGACGAACCGGATTTTCCCTCTGCACGCGGCGACCAAGGCAAGCCATTGGTCGAACATGATCGAGTCAGGAAACGGGAGCCCCGCGTCTATGACGGTCCTGCGTACTATCATTGCGTGCCCAGAGACCGTGTTCGCATTGATCAGGATGTATGGAGACACGGCACCGGAAAAGTACCTGGGGAAGCCGAGATGGTCCTGGGCCTTCACCCCCATCGGTCGACCTGCTGCATCCACCAGCTCGCTCCGCCCGTAGACGAGCGGCGCACCATGGCGATTCGAATATAGGACTTCCAATTTGTCCGGGAGCCAGATGTCGTCGTGATCGCAGAAGGCGACCCAGCTCCCCGTGCACCGGCGTGCCGCATTCTCGAAATTCCGGTTGATACGGTTGCGCTCCCCCGACCGATTGTGGAAGATCGCGATCCTCCGGTCGCGTTGCGCGTATTCCGCCAGGATCGCGAGGGTGTCGTCCGTGGAGCCGTCGTCGCTGACCACGATCTCCGCCGGGGCCCGCGTCTGGGCGATCACACTTTCGAGCTGTTCGCGCAGGTACCGGCTGGAGTTGTAGGTCGCCATCGCGATCGAAACGGACGAGGGCGCCGGCTCCCCATCAGCCATCTTGGACCTCACGCAAAGGCATTTGCGGGCGCGCTCCCGGCAGGTGATTCGGCGAGTGGACCATCTGGAAACCGCGGGCGGGAAAGTACTCCACTTTGAAAGTCCATGGATACCCACCATTTTGCTGCGTACAGACGCGGCTACCCCGGGCCTTCACGGCATTTCGACGCCCATAATCGCTGCAGGAAGGCTTCCATGTGGGCGGCAGCTCGTTCCCACGTAAAATCCCGGATACAGTCCGTACCATTTTTGGCGATACGGGGGCGAGACTCAGAATCCAGAATCAATCGTTCGATGTTTCGCGCTAGAAGTTCTGGGGACTTCGGCGGCGAAAGCAGTGCTGACACCTCATGCTCCATGTACTCGCGGTGGCCTCCGATATCGGTTGCGGCGACTGCGGCACCGCACAACATCGCCTCCGCTGGTGGGAGAGGCCATCCCTCCGCCCAGCTTGGGGCCACGAATATAGCTGCGGAATTGTATATCCTTCGAAGCTCTTTCTGCGGCGGACAGCGATGGAATTGTGCCCAGGAAGGAAGATTTTTCGCCCGGCAGGTTCCGAATAGATCGGCGCTCAGTTCGCCAATCTGTTCCCGTGCCAGGGTGATCGCCTTTAGGCCATCGGCGGAACCCTTCCAATCCGATTCATGCAAGAGCATTGCCAACTTGGTTGGATTCCGGAGGGAAACGTCGCGGTCGATGCCAAACGCGGCGGGATCCAGCCCATTTGGGATGTGCTCCGCTTCTTCACCCATTTCATTTGCGATCTTCCGTAACCAACAGGATATGACCACCTTGTTCAGCGGGAGCCTCCACGTATCCAGCACCTCATTCTCGGGACCGTCCCAGGTCTCCAGATGCTGAATCAGATAGCATTTGCATCCTTTGCTCAGCGGGTAACCCGCCACCCACTCCGCAGTTCTCCACGCAGTCGCGAAGATGGCGTCCGCATCCGGAATGAATCCTTCCTTGAGGCTTGGAACCGCACGCAGGCGAATGCCTGGGTCGAGTCGGAACCATGCATCCGGTCGAAACCGGTTCGCTAGCATGGTAGATATGAATTGGCCATAGGCTCTCAACCGCGAAGGAGGGTGCCGGCTTCGCCCCAATACAGCAGGTTCCACGACGGTAACTCGGTGTCCGCGTCGTGTCAGGTGGTGCGCGTACTCATAGACAACTTTGAAACCACCGACGGGAAGGTCGCCGGGTCCAGGCAAAATAAAGGTTACGCTCTTCATCGTGTACCGTGGCCCGGCTTTATCCGCTTTCCGGAACGGCCTGTCAATCCGTCAAAAAATGCCTTGGAATATAACCAGGCAGCCAGCGGGAAATCCTCGAGCACCATCAGTCGTTGCCACATTGCCTGGAGATACCGCTTCGTTGCGTACAACCGCCAACCCCTTAATCCGATCCCGCGGGCGGTGAGGACCCAGTTCCGCAAGCCGTAATAATCCTTCCAAAGATCCTTGCGGGTGAGGTATCGAACCGGACGTCCCATTCGACGACATTCGCGAAACGCTACTTGGTCATGGTGTACGAGAACGGCATCGCGTACGTATGCGATGCCGTTCGGATCCGACAACCGTAAGGTCCACTCTAAATCATCGGCTTGGATAAAGAAGTCGCAACGCACATTACCGACGCGTTGAACGCATTTCTTCGATACAAGAACTCCGAGGAGTGGGTAGCTGAATACAGTTGTCAAATCCCGGGTGTCCGAGTGCGTAACGCCACGGAACAGACGGTCATTGTCGAAAACCGAGGTGAGCACCCTTTCTTGTAAAGTACCGTCTGCGTTTGATACCCGGCATACCCCGATACCCAGTTGATTGGTATCGGGAGAAGCAAGCAGCTTCTCGAGTGCGTCGCATGTCGGTTCGGCGTCGTCATCCATCAGCCACAGCCAACCGAAGTTCTCGGCGGATGCGTGGGAAATCCCAGCATGAAATCCACCGGCCCCCCCAAGGTTTTGCTCTAACCGGAGATGCTGGATTCGAAGTGCGCCCTCTATAGGTTGCTTCGACAGAAATGATACCGTACCGTCGTTGCTTGCATTGTCCACCACGATGATCGAATCTAGAGGACGTGTTTGAGAGTTTAGCGCGTGTAAACACTGCTGTAGCAACTCCTTGCGGTTGTAGGTGACGACGATGGCGACTACGGTTTCAGCCATCGTGATTGGTTCCGATAATTGGTCGGCATGTCCGGGTGGCACACCAACGGTGTAGCGGCCAGCTCATGGCGCCGCCAGAAGATGCAGGAAAGTGCTGGCGATGCGAGCACAAAGTACACCGTGTGACGCAAATAACCAACAGTGCCTTTTGCAATCGAAATCGTACGGTATCCTTCAATTTGATTTCCAGCTCCATAGGGGCTTGCGGATGAAGCCTAGTGTCGCCGCGCCGTCCGCCCGCCGATGGGGCGCGATCGTATCGGCGGGTGCTGTCAGGCTGGATTCGTGCGCGGCTCGACATCAAACACGGCTCAGTACCGAATGGTACTTGCTCGAAGCTGATAATTTATATCTCAAGTTTCGTGGTTCAGTTACCTGCAAAATCAATAAATTACGTATATTTTACGATAAAATGATGTCGACCTATGAGAGGTTTTGAAGCTTTCTCCTATTCGCCCTGATCAGGAGTTTGCATATCGTTTTGATATTAAAGATAATATTCCCACAAATGAACTCCGAAACTTGAGTTATATGAATCATGCAGTAGATGTTGCCATCGTGGAGATAATTATGCAACTTGCTGTCAGTATATAGATTTTATCGTTAAGCAAGTGCCATTCGGATCAGTGCCCTAAGTATGCGCTCGCTGGCTTTCAACGCTGCCGCCACAACTTGGTCCATATTGTAGTAACGATACTGTGCCAAGCGTCCGACGAAAGTGACATTCGTTTCGCGCTTCGCAAGCGACTTGTATTTTCGGTAACGTTCCTCACTCTTGGGGTGCGGTACCGGATAGTAGGGATCCCCTCTCTCCTGGGGATACTCCCGGACAATGGCGGTCCCCGGCAAGCGCTGTCCGGTGAGATGCTTGAACTCGGTGATCCGCGTGTAGGCATGCTCGTTGGGGTAGTTGACCGTCCCTACGGGTTGGTAACGTTCGATATTCGGCAGGTACTCGTTCTCGAAGCGTAACGAACGATATGGTAGTGCCCCGAACCGGTGCCCGAAATAGGCGTCCACCGGCCCCGTGTACACGACGTGAATCGGGCTCGCAGCCCCGCGGAACCCGTCGAATTCCACGCCCAGTCGAATCTCGATGCGGGGATGGTCGAGCATGTTTTCGAACATCCGCGTGTAACCTTCCTTCGGCATCACTTGGTATGTGTCGCCGAAGTAGCGGTCGTCGTCGTTCGTCCGGGTCGGGATCCGGGTCGCCACGCTGGCGCTTAGTTCAGAGAGGTCCAGTCCCCACTGCTTGCGGGTATATCCACGGAAGAACTTCTCACACAGATCGCAGCCGACACTGCCCAGCACCACGTCCTCGCTGGTACGGATGCGTCTGCGCGGTTCGCGTACGCGTTCCAGATACTCTGCGATACCGGCCTCATCCAGGTTGAGGTCGTAGAGCCGGTTGATCGTCGTGCGGTTGATGGGAACTGGTAGCAGCATCCCATCCACGCAGGCCAGCACGCGGTGTTCGTAGGCGCGCCACCGCGTGAATCGCGACAGCCAGTCGAACACGAGCTTCAAGTTGGTGTGGAAGATGTGGGGTCCATAGCGATGCACGAGCATCCCATTCCGGTCGTATTTGTCAAAGGCGTTGCCGCCGATGTGGGTACGGCGGTCGATCAGGAGCACCCGGTGCCCTGCATCGGCGAAGGTACGTGCACAAACTGAGCCGGCATAACCCGCGCCCACTACCAGAATGAAGGGGCTTGCGTCCATCAGGCGTCTCCCGCGGCGGCCATATCACGAAAGATGCCATTCCTCGACAGAACTGCCGCCATCGCCGCGGTGACTCCGATCTCGGTGATTAGGATGCTCATCGCGGTACCTTCCGGTCCTCTCCACAGTGTGAGGGGAATGATCATCGCGATATTGCACAGCCCCAATGTCACGATAATTCGTGTGAAACTACGCTTCATGCCGAAATTCAGCATGGTCTGGATGCCGAACACGTTCGAGAGCCCGATGACGAACGGCAGCCAAGCCATCCAGCGCACCAGGACAACACTGGGCGCATATTCGTTTCCAAACACCACCTTAACGATCGGGTCCGCCAACAGGAACAGGAGCGCGGAGACGGCGAAGGTGGCCAGACTCTGAACTCGCAGGAGCTTGCGGATAAAACGTAACGTCGCCGCGCGCGAACTCGCGCCCATGCCCGCAATATGAGGATAGACCGCCTGCGAGATCGGGCCCAGAGCGTCCTGGAAGGCCTTGACGATCTTCTCTGCTACGCTGAAGTAGCCAACCGCCACGGGGTTGGTGAGCAACCCCAGTATGAACACGTTGCTGCTTGTGTACAGGCTAATCGCCGCCGTGGAGAGAAATACGTGCCATCCGTCGACCAGCGTGGCGCGCAGGTCTGAGGCTCGCGGCCAGCGCCATCGCAGCCGCACGATCTTGCCAAGAAGCAGCATGGCGAACAGCCCCGCCAGCACCGGCCCGACCGCCTGCAGAGCCGCAGCCTTCAGGTAGTCGCTTGGACCGTGCACGAAGACTAACACCCCGATCAGCACGATTACTCGGGCGAGGACAGTGACTATCGTAATCGGCCGCATCCGCTCCATGCCTTGATACAACCAGACTGGGAATAGGACATTACCGAGCACCGAACAGTAAACTATAGCATATAGTGGCCAGTCCTGGGAGAACCTTGGGACAAACACGAGGATCAAGACGAGCACCAAAACACCGGCGGACAGGAAGCCGATCTTAATGACGGTTACCGCGGCGAACAGGGCGGAGACGTGGTTGGGGTCGTCCCGGCACATGGAGACGACGCGTGTCGCGCTCAGATTGAACCCGTAATCGGTGAGTATTGCAAAATATTGAATGAAGGCTTGCGCGAAGGCGATCAGCCCGAACTTCTCTGGCCCCAGCACCCGTACTAAGTACGGGATCATGATCAGAGGCAGCAGTGCATTTGCGCCTTTAAGAATGAAAAGGGCGGTGATGTTCTGACGCAGGCGATTAGTCATCGGTGGCCGCGATTAGTCGCCTTTTCCTGATTATAAACCATTTATTGTTCCTCGTTTAATAAGGCGAATTCAACTTTGAAGTGCAACGATCAAGGAGATCCTAGTTTTGAAGAAAACCTCATGGGATGTCCGGAAAGCCAAGGATTTTTTCGGGCGGTGATTGAGCTTGTCCATGACCTGTGCGATGTCGGTGTCGGTGACGGTTGTTAGATCTCGGTGTTTGGGAAATACTTGCGAATGAGGCCGTTGGTGTTCTCGTTCAGGCCGTGTTCCCAGGAGGCATAAGGATGTGCGAAGTAGCCCCGGGCATCAAGGTCACGAGCCATATCCGCATGGGCGCTGAACTCTCGGCCGTTGTCATAGGTGAGGGTATGGACCCGGTCCTTGTGCGGTGTGAGCCCGGCGGTGACCGCATGATGGACCGCCCCGGCCGTCTTGCGCAGGACCGCCCGGAGGACGGTGAACCGCGACTTGCGCTTGACCAGAGTCACCAGGGCGCCGCGATGGCCCTTTCCGATCACCGTGTCGCCCTCCCAGTCACCGAAGCGGCGGCGGGCATCGACAATGGCTGGGCGTTGATCGATCGAGACTTGGTTGGGAATCCTGCCGCGGCGGTCATAAGAACCATAGCACTTGCGCCTTGGCTTTTGACAGCGCAGATGCCGGTAGAGGCCGCCACCCGAGCGCTTGTCAGCGTAGATATGCTGGTAGATCCACTCATGGCTGATGCCAACCCCTTGTTCCATCTGCAGCCGACCGGCGATCTGCTCCGGACTCCAGTCCTCGCGGATCAGCGCCTCGGCCTGCTGCCAGATCCGATGGCCAATCCGGGGCCGAGCCTTGGCATGGCGACGCGCCAGCGCCCGTTGCTGCGCCTGCCTCGGCCGGTAGCCCCGCAGACCTCGGTTGCGGCGCAGCTCGCGGCTGATGGTGGACTTGCTGCGTCCCAAAATCCCGGCGATCTCCGTCTGCTCGTGGCCTGCTTTCATGAGTGCGTGAATCTGAGATCGTTCTTCATGGGTAAGCTGCGCGTAGCCTCTCATCGTGCCCCTCTTTGTTGTCGGTTAGGGAAAGCCATGATGCTACCGCGGTTTACCCTCCTACCGTCAAACAGAGTTGCCTCACAAGTTGAATTCACGAAATCCTTTTTTATTCTGTTGATAGCGCCAGGGTAAATTCCTTGCACTTCTCCGGAATCAATAACTCCTACCAAAATTGTCCCGCCATACCGATTCAGGAAGGCACAAACCGTTTCATAGATACCACGGCCAAGTTGGTTCCGGCACGATTTGAACTCGATCGAGATACTTCCGCCCTGGCGAATCATCTCGTTAATTGTCGTTCGCTCGCGTCCATACGTGATTCCTATTCCAATACAATACGCAGTTTTTCTGGCTCCTTTCCCTTGGTGGGCGGGGCCTCCAGGTTGGTCGGCAACGTCTGGGTCCAGTTCTCCACCAGCTTGTTCATCTCCTCGTCGAGACCCTGCAAGCCTTCCGTTTCCAAAATAATGAAAGCCCATATGTCAAGCCTGACCCCGTACCCTATGTCGTGTTCAGTGTTCCCGGGGGTATGAACGACAGAATTTCTGTGCTTGGCGAACAGGGTTGGCGAGGCAAAGGATGATGCAGATGCAGTTTCTCGTCTAACTGGACCGGCAGGCCAGCCGTTTCAGCCTGGACAGGTAGACTCCGATGGTCATTGGAATGAAAGGCAGGGCCGCATGTTTTCGATAGAATCGAATTGCGGAAGTATTGAAGTATCGAGTTTGCCGCCGGCTCCCTTTTCCTGAACTGGCAGATTCCTTGTGATATAGATGGCTGTCCGTAGCAACTCCCAAGTGCCACCCTGCCGCCCGGATGCGAAAGCAAAGGTCCGAGTCTTCCCAGTACATAAAAAACTGCTCATCCAGAAGTCCTACGGATTCCAGGATTTTTTTACGTAGCAACATGCTGGCGCCCGTCAGATAATCCACTTTACCAGCTCGCCACCGGTGTCTGGAGCGCCCCGTCCATAAATTGATTGTACCGCCCCCCCACGCCTGAATCTGCTCTGGCCTATCCATGTGGAAAAGAATGGAACCAACAGCGCCAAGTCGATTGTCGGATTCGGCCAGATTGACCATTGCTGTCAGCGCGCCCGGCTCAACCGTCGTATCATTGTTTAGGAGCCATACGTAGTCGGATCCCGCTTTCAAGGCATGGCGGATGCCGATATTGCAGCCGCGGGCGAATCCAACATTACTTTTTGACCTCAATAGGCATATATCAGGATGAGACTCAGCAATGCATTGCAGGGAATCATCCGAGGAATCGTTATCGACTACAATGATATCAAAGTTTCCGTAGTTTAACCTTTTAAGCGAGTCAATGCATGCGTTGGTATCCGGCCAGCGGTTCCAATTCAGGAGTACGATCGAAACCGAGCGAATGGCATTATTCATGGTTCGGGCGCGATTGCGTACTTGTGATGAGAAATCCGGGGTGTCGCTTCCAGTGACGATGGCTCTCTGGTGGTCCCCGATTACCGATGCGTAGACGGCCCTATATTCGGTTGCGATACTGTGCCACGTGAATTTTGACACCCATTGTGCAGAAGCCTTCCGTAGAGCAGCGACTCGGTCGTTGTCGGTAACGAGTCGGTCAATCGTCGAGAGGACGTGTTCGCAGGTATCTGAATAGATCACGGCGCCTTCGAGCCCATCCGGCGTTTGCCTGCCGTGCCGGGTAATAACTATCGCGCCGTTCTCCAGTGTGGCTAGCAAGGATCCCCGTCGTTCCGAGGCACCATCCGGATACCACAAATACGCGAATCCGGACATCGCCAGTTCTTTGGCGACTTGCATTGCATCCAGGTTGCGTTTCCACTGGATATTCTTCAGTTGAGCGGAGCGGGCAAGCATTGTTCGATAATAGCTATCCTTCCGTTTTGGAACGGAACCGATGATCTTGAATGTGTAAGTCCGTTTCTTCCGTTCGGACAGTTCCGCCAATTCCAGGAACTGGTCGAGCCCCTTGTTCGGCCGAATCAGGCCAAAGTAGGAAATCACATGTAGATGACGCTTGCCTGGATTGGACAGGACCGGGATATTGGATCCTATTGGGATCACATTGGTTTTTGGGCGGATAAATGGGTAGGTGGCGGAAAAACAACGGAACTCGTGCTCGTTGGTGAAAACCAATTTATTAGCCGCAAGGAATGCAGATATCGATAGTCGTCGCAGAATATTCAGCTCGCTGTATTCGTGAAGAGTGACTACGACGGGTATTTTCAGGCACAGCGGCAGGAAGTGTTGGATCGGTGATGGGCGCAGAGAAGAGATCGGATATTGTAGATGGATGATATCAAAGCCATGCTGGCGGATTAAAGCGCGGAGTTCACGGAAAAGAAGGAAGCCCCGTCGATGCGTGCGGTAAATAGTGACGTCGACGCCAATATTTTGAAATTCGCAATACAATCGATCGACGAAATCGCGAACACCACATGGCCAGTTAAACTGCGGATTGAGCAATAGCACCCTCATTGAATATCCCTTTGGAGTTTCCGGCCAGGGTGTGGGGACTCGGGGGTGTGACCGACGGGGAAGATCACGCGCAGCAATTTCACAATTCTTCGTAGTGGGTCTGGCATCGCATCCGCCGACCGTGCACCCGCCCACGCAGCTTGGTTTGCGGCCGGGTTCATCCGAACACCTGCTTCCACAGCTTCCACTTGCCCGCCAGGGTGCCGGTGGTGTTGAGCGGTTCCTCGGCGGTTCGGGTGATTGTAGCGCCCGGCGGCGAGCAGGTGCAGGGCCGCCTCGCGATCCGGGGTGAGGGCGCGGAGGTGAATGAGTTTCCCGGTCTTGGTGCCGGCGATCTCCCCGTTGAGCTGGCGTACGAAGCCTGCGTCGCCGCCCTCGGCGAGCGCGCAGGGCGAGGTTCCGAAGGCGGCGAAACCCACGGCTGGTTCGTGCCCGGGGTTCTTGGCCGCGTCGTCGAGGCCAATGCGCGCCCGAGGTCGGGCCGCAGTTCCCTGAACCAATCGTCGTCGGTGGCGCCCGCCGCCTCGATCAGACGTGCGCTCCGGTACCAGTCCTTCTTCGGGACGCAGCCGCGATTGAGGCAGCAGCCCCCCCACATCGACTCCTCGACCACCGCCACGCGCAGTCCGCGCAGCGCGCCGAGCACCGCGGCCCGGTAGCCGCCGGGCCCGGAGCCGATCACGATGACCTCGAAGGAATCCGCCATGGTTTCCAGTCCCGCCGCGCGTCGGCGCCGGGGCTCAAGTCAGAAACAGGGTCGCCAGCCCCAGGAACGAAAGGAAACCCATCA
>VAOU01027379.1_pt1 | contig 13059 bp, 10 predicted proteins | sample 3393871 | NCBI WGS metagenome assembly VAOU01 (sample SAMN08290440, study PRJNA428436) | hydrothermal vent metagenome | isolation source: Deep-sea hydrothermal vent chimney | place: Atlantic Ocean: South-mid Altantic Ridge | depth 1820 m m
GGCCGTAGTCCGTATTCAGGAGAGTCTGTCAGCCAGCCATCCTTCCGTAATTTCTACCAGCCTGAAAAACGCCATGTGTTTGCCGGCTTGCGCCTGGCGAGGGATGCATGATAAAAAGCTTTGATCCGGTAGCAAAAAAGAACTGTAGAATCCTGATACTGGGTTCCATGCCGGGTGTCGCTTCACTACAGAAGCAGCAATACTATGCGCACCCTCGAAATGTATTCTGGACGATTATGGAAGAATTATTCGGTATTGAGCGGGGCAGCAACTATGATGAACGTTGTACCCGACTTACAGATCGCGGATTGGGGGTCTGGGATGTATTAAAAATGTGCAAAAGACCGGGTAGTCTGGATTCGAGTATCGAGACCACTTCTGAGCAGGCGAATGATTTCGTCCATTTATTTTCAGCTCACAGATCGATTAAAGCGGTCTTTTTTAACGGAAGTACGGCAGAACGATTGTATAAAAAACACGTCCTTAGCCTGGAAGAGATTCAGCAATACGGTCAATTTTACCAGAGATTGCCATCAACCAGCCCAGCTTATGCAGCGATGCGCTTTGATGAAAAACTTAAGCTATGGCGGAGGGTTCTAGAGGCATAAATGAAAAGAATCATTTATGAATGAACATAAACCCGATCAGCCCCATCCTGTATAATCTTCAGCCTGCAATCATAAAGAGCTTCAAGTCTTTCAATAGTCAACATATCTTCAATGCTGCCAGTTTCAACCGACCCATCTGGATACAACAGCAAGGCATGGCTGCAATATCGCCATGCCTGATTAATATCCTGCAGCACTACCAGATTAAGCCGCTGATAATTTTCACTGGCCAGACGCAGGATACTATTTTGATGTTTCATGTCCAGATGATTGGCGGGTTCATCAAACATGCGGATAGGTGAGTCCTGTGCCAGACAGGCGGCAATCGAAACACGCTGACGTTCACCGCCGGAAAGCTTGTTGACATCACGATCTTCAAATCCAGCCATATCGACTTTGTCGAGTGCCTGTTGCGCAATTCTAAAATCTGCATTTGTCTCGGTTTGCCAGTAGGGGATGTGCGGGTGGCGTCCAGATAATACTGTTTCCATAACCGTCGCGGGAAAGGCGTCATCGGTTTTCTGAAAAAGCATGCTGCGCAGCACAGCGAGTTGCCGTGAGCTGTAAGATGAAATTACTTTTCCATCTACTAATACTTCTCCCGACCGGGCAGCTTGCAGGCCAGCAAGTGTTAGCAGCAAGGTGGTTTTACCCGATCCATTTGGGCCGAGAATAGACCAGGTTTCACCTGTAGACATGTAAACAGATAATGACCGACACAGTATTCGGTCTTCAATCGCGACAGTTAAATCTGAAATTTTCAGCAGTTGTGAAGAGGGTAAGTTGGACATGTGGTTGAAGGAGCCTCTGATTTTGATATCAGGCTGTATTGTGATATACAATCGCGCTCGACTATTTCTCTGAGAAACACAGAGTTTATATCAGATGAGAGGACACCTCTATAAATTCATGAATATCAATCTGACATATCCAGAATTAATAGCGGCACCCTCAAGGCTCTATACAGGCGGCACATTATGGATCAGGAATTACAGGAAAAGAAGATGCAGCGGACACAGGGCATAATTCGTATGCTTGATCAGTTCGGGCTGGATGCTGAGCAGCAGATACGGATTTTGGGTTTTCCGGAAGGAACTCGCACGCGTATATTACGGCAGCACCGCGAGAACAAACCCTTTCCTGATGATGAACAGATCCAGCAACGGGTCTCGATTCTGGCACATATCAGTGATGCCTTAAGGACAACATATCCTACTAATCCTCAAATGGCCCTGTTCTGGATCAAACAGAAGAATCGTCATCTGGATAATCATCGCCCGGTAGAAGTGTTGGGCCGTGGTAGCCGCAACGACCTGATTTCGGTACTATCGCTACTTGATTGCACTGTACATTGGGATCAGAGTTCTTTGAAAAAATAGTTTCAAGTTTCAAGTTTCAAGTTTCAAGATGAAAGAAAAACCGGATACGATTTTTAGACTTGAAACTTGAAACTTGAAACTTGTAGTTCTACGCAAACGGCAGCCTGATCTCGAAGACCACCCCGTTACCCGCTTCATTATTTCTTGCGGCTACTGTCCCGCCATGTGCATTGGCTATCAATCGTACGATATGCAGGCCCATCCCCAGGTGTGAACGTGATGCGCCTGTTTGACGTAGCGAAATCATTGGATCGAAGAGCCGTTCTTCCAAGCCTTCAGGTAAGGTTTTGCCGATATTCATAATCTTGATAATTGCCAGATGGTGCCAGACGCTGAGGGAGAAAGATACAGGTTGGCCTGGCACACAAAAATCCATTGCATTGTCCAGCAGTTTATCCATCATTTGTGCAATATGATCAGGGCTGCCTTCGAGGATAACCTGGTATTCGGGCAGTTGGGTGATAAAGCCCTGTTTGAACTCCGGGTGACTTTCCTTATAGCCCTCTATGAACATGGCTAGCATCTTATTGAGATTGAATTTTTCGTGGTGTTCGCTCTCCAGTGCCTCTTCCAGGTTGCCGGCTTCGGTCAGGCTGGCCAGCAATGAGCCCAGTCTGTTTACTCCGTTTCGGGCGCGTGACATATATTTACTTTTTCCAATGTCAGGATGTAGAGTGCCAAGGTTCTCCAGTGATGAATTGACTACGTTTAGAGGGTTGTTCAGTTCATGGGCAAGGGTGTCTGGCATGCGCTCCAGATACCGTGTGTAATGTGCCAGACGTGTCAGCATGTCCGAAATGCTACGTGACAGGTCGCCGATTTCATCACCCGCCTTTGTATCGGGTAACCCATGTTCTAAGCGTAGCCGTCCCTCCGGGTTGATGGCATGACCACTGGCCATGCTGAGGCGTCTAATGCGTCGGGTCAGTCGCCAGGCGAAGGTCATCAGGGCGGCGCCAACAAGCGCAAAGACGATTACCGTTACAGCAATCAGATTCTGTAGCAGCTGGTTCTGCAGGGCGACGACGTTATTGCTGCTACGCTCGACGATCACAGCACCCATGATTTTGTCATTATTAAAAATGGGGTGCGCTGCCATCAGCAACTCTACCTTTTTATCGATACTTGGGCGCCGGTCGGTTGCCGGTTTTCCTTCCAGTACCTGATAGATAACAGCCTCATTTCGTTCGCGAGTGTCATCGGGAAGGTCTTTAAACTCTGCTACAGGTGGATTCAGTATTAATCTGAATACGGGTTTAAGAAGTTTATTCATCCACAGTTGCAGTGTCTTCATGTTGGAGCCACGGAGTTTATTTGCCTTATATTGTGTAGTAGAAAGGTCGCCGACTAGTGCCCGAACATATTTATTCTGGTCAATGACCCAGATTCGTGTACCGGGTTTGTCCAGGCCATGAAGAATCCTGTCGATCTCCGGGGAGGGAATCAGTACTTTGCCAAGTTTGGTAGTGTTCTTGGCGGCAGAAATACCGAGTATGGTTTCCACCTTTCGTTCCTTCGGATCATCGACATCGGCTATTGCAATAGCCAGGCGAGCATCACCGGACACCATATCGCGTGGAATTCGGAGTTCTATCGCGTAGCCGTTTTTCAGCGGCCTGAAATAGCCGACAATACTGTATATCGGATCACCGGTAAGTGGGTAACGCCAGTCTTCATCCATAGCATATACATCCATGCGGCCAGGTTTTGCAGCCACCACAGCATATCGGGTCATTTTGTCGTTTTCGTCGCGTAAATAGATCCGCAGATGATCGCTGTTATCCAGCCGCCGGTAGCTGGTATCACGGTATATAACCCGGTCATCCTGCACTATGAACAGGGCATAAAGATAGCGCCCCCAACTGCCGAGCACATGATTAAATGATAGATCGCTTTCGTTTCTTTCTGGCTTCTTTAGAAGTTGGGGGATTGAATAATGGCCGGCATTTTCGGCCAGTTTTCCCCAGTCATCAAGTTTGCCGTCCATCGTTAAGGGATGGTCGAGTCGCATTACCTGAAGGTCACCGATTTCTCTGTCGACGGCCGGGCCGCTTTTCTCAGGCGAAAACAGCTCCGGCCGGTCGTGCAGTACGGTGGCGATGGCGCCGGCTGTTAGCAGGAGTGCTTCTTCCTGCCCCTGCAGGGCAAATGACTTCATTTCCCTGACATATTGGTAGCCCATCCAGGGGATCAACAGCAGGGTCAGGATGACCAGTAGCAATTTGTAGCGGATACTTACCCGAATCATTCAGGGCCCTCAGCTTTTCCAGCGATAGCCAACACCAAAAACGGTCTGAATGGAGTCAAAGTTGCTGTCAATTTCCTTGAACTTGTTACGAATTCTTCTGATATAGCCATTAATAGTATTACGCTCAACCATGCTTTGCCGGGTAACCTGCATCATGTGATCATAGGTGCGCACATGGCCGGGATGCCGCGACATTGATTCTACCAGCCAGTATTCTGTCAGCGTGAGATTCAATGGCTGGTCTTTCCAGGTGATGGACATGCTTTGCTGGTCAACCATCAAATCACCCAGTCGATAAACCTTGTCATTGGTGGCTGTGTGAGCACTGAGGTTATCAACGATACGGAATAATGAGGACACACGTACGGCCAGGTACTGTAAATTTACCGGTTTTGTGAGGTAATCCCATGCATCCAGGCGCAGGCCTGATACTGTGTCAATATCGTTGTCGCGTGCGGTCAGGAAAATAATAGGCAGATTCCTGGACATACTTCGCAACTCACGGCACAGGTCGAATCCACCGTCGGGTTCGTCTTCCAGCATGATGTCCAGTATTGCCAGATCTGGCAGTTCGTCTTTGAATCCTTTCAACGCTTCACGCCTGTTTGGGTAGGTAGTTACTTCAAAACCATGCATAGTCATGGCATCGGCATAGTTTTCACGTTGATCAGGATCGTCTTCGACGATGGCAATTTTTTTACTCATAAAGGCAGGTGCTCCATAGATTTCGCGCGCAACAGTATATCAGTATGGGGGCGAAGTCAGCGTCCTGTGAAAAAACCATTTTTTCACCATAATTATACATCATATTGCCATTCCTTCGGGGTTCTGCTGCCAGTCCGATCTGCTTCACTATACCTAAGGAAATCTACAGGCTTTCAGATTACTGAAATCCTTCAGTGAAGCAACAGATTACAGGAGCGAAAAATCATGACGATAAACATATTTATACCGCTCACAGACGAAATTCTTTATGGGCATCCCGAATTGCTGAGCAACGGGCTGGTTCCCTATCGTACTGACGTGCCCTGTCTACACTGGCTGAAAGAAGCTGAGGTGGAAATCGAATATGACGATGGTCACCGGGAGTTTGTCAATGCACCGTTAAGGGAATCATTGACCGAGCACGCAGCCTAGAGAATCTCTGATTTATTCGTCATTGAGAAATGTAGTGACGTAGCAATCTCTAAACGACTGATTCTTAACATAGAGAGATTGCCGCGCTTTGGTGCTCGCAACAGAAGCAGCTGAGGAAATACCCGTAGGGTGCAATAACGGGTTTCTTCGAATAAATCAGATTTTCCCTAAGAAATAGTTTTCTCTTTATTATTCTCCTTTTTTGTTGACGCCTCGCCTTTTGGCAGGCGTCTTTTCTTGTCAATCACCGGGTAGCACAGTAATATTGCCCGCTTAGTTAAATTTGCGGACAACTAAAATGATTTACGGTAGCCTTGTTGCCCTCGTCACGCCTATGGATGAGGTCGGCAATGTTGATCAGGCAGCTCTCGAGCGTCTGGTTGAATTCCACATAGACAACCACACCGATGCGATAGTTGCTGTTGGCACTACAGGTGAATCTGCTACCCTGGATGTTGATGAGCACTGTGATGTGGTCAGACAGGTGGTCAGCCTGGCAAATGGTCGAATTCCCATAATTGCCGGTACCGGTGCGAACGCTACCCGAGAAGCCATCACGTTGACGGCCAGATCTGCCGAATTGGGTGTTGATGCCTGCCTGCTCGTGACGCCATACTACAACAAACCTGGCCAGGAAGGCCTTTATCTGCATTACAAAGCCATTGCGGAAGCTGTTGATGTCCCGCAAATACTTTATAATGTTCCCGGGCGCACAGCCTGTGACATGTCTGATGAGACAAGCATGAGGCTGGCTGAAATACCTAATATCGTTGGCCTCAAGGATGCAACAGGTGATATGAGGCGTGCAGCATGGCTGGTAAAACACCGGCCGGATGGATTCGCCCTGTATTCAGGGGATGATGCGACCGCGATGGAATTTGTCCTGGCAGGCGGTGATGGGGTAATTTCAGTGACAGCAAATGTTATGCCGGCGGCCATGCATGAAATGATAATGTTTGCGCGACAGGGGGATCGGCAGCACGCAGAGTCTGTAAATCAGCCACTTACAGGGTTACACCGGGATTTGTTTGTTGAAGCCAATCCGATACCTGTCAAATGGGCGGTGCAGCAGATGGGATTGATTGGAGCGGGTATACGTCTGCCTCTGACCGCGCTGTCCAGTGAAAATCATCAGTGTGTTCGGGATGCAATGGGGAAGGCCGATACGCATTAAAAAGTATGCAGATACCAGATTCGCTGGTTTAGTAAGGGTGGGATATTTAGTATAGTAATCCAGCCGCATATACGTTTTTGAATTATTTAAAGTGACAAACAGATACGATGAAAAAATCTTTTAATAAAATCATTTTACTTGCCTTTATAGTTGTCTTATCAAGTGGTTGCAGCTGGTCAAAAAAGGATAAAGAGCCGAAACAGAAAGTACTGACGGACTATCGTGAAAGCAGAGAACGCTCATCACTGGAAATCCCCCCAGATCTCAGTTTCGATGCCTCTGGCAAAAGCCTCAGTGTCCCAGCTTATGAGCAAAAATCTGCTACGGTTGCCAGTGGACAGAAAGCCTCATCCGCAACGGTAGAAAATACTGTCTCGGTTGTTAGCGGAACGATAAAGCCTGTTGCTGAACCAACATCATTGAAAAAATCTGAGAATGGGCCAAAGATGTACATAGAGCGTGCCGGTTCTCAGCGCTGGCTGGTTGTAGACCAGTCTTATTCTGCCACATGGTCGGATGTACGGGATTTCATACTGTCCTCTGGTCTGGCACTGGAGCGGGAGGACAAGGATGCCGGGTTAATGGAAACGACCTGGGCTGACAATTATGCATCCGGTGTCTTGCGGGGATCACAAAAATTTCTAAACAAATATCTAGGATCCATCTACACCACCAGCAGTCGAGACAAGTATCTTATCAGAGTTGAACCTGGCCGCATCAAGGGCACCACTGATGTATATATAACGTACAGAGGGATGGTAGAAAAAGTGGTTAGTGATAACAACGTGGATCCTGTTAGTACTGTGTGGGAGGCTGTACCCCCTGATCCTAACATTGAAGCTGAAATGCTCTCGTTGCTAATGATTAAAATGGGTGCCAGTGAAGCCGCTGCGGCAACAAGTATGGCAAAGGCAAATAAGTTAGCAGATCGGGCCAGCATCGTTAAGGCTGAAAATGGTCAGCCCAGATTAATAGTCAATAATGCCATTGATATAGCATGGCGCAGGGTTGGCCAGACACTGGACAGAGTTGGTTTCAACGTAGAAGACAGGGATATGAGTAAATGGATGTACTTCGTTGATTATGCCAATCCTGATCTGCATGATAAGAAACCCGGATTCTTCAGTAAAATATTCAAGAAAAATAAGGATACTACGGAAGATAATATCTATCAGATATTGCTTACAGCGGACGGTGAGCAAACGAAGGTTGATGTGCTGGCAAAAAACGGTACCACAGCACCCGATAAGGTGGTCACACAAATAGTAAAATTGCTTTATGAACAGCTAAGATAAGGGAGCCTCTGATCAATTCGTGAACTAGTATCTCACGCCTAAAATAACCAGTTTTTTCGCTGAAAACCTTCGCAATTGCTAGCTATTACGTGCGATTTGCGCCTCAAACCTGGATATTTTAGGGGTTAATGTACTTCGTTCAGAATTTATCAGAGGTTCCCAAGTTTTTCCTTTTTAAACTGAGGCCGGGTTGATTTCATGGGTTTTCTGTCATTGCAGGGTGCACCTGCCATCTCTGATTTTCGACTCAACAAGCTGCGGAGTCTGCTGTCGGAAAAAATTACTGATCTGGATGAGCTTTCTGCAAGCTACCGTCATTTTGTTAATATTTCTAGCGACCTGGATGCAGCCGAACTCGACCATCTGTCCGTTATTCTTGATTATGGTCCGACTCGCCATGAAATGGATGTCTCCGGTCAGCATTTTCTGGTTATCCCGCGACCCGGAACGATTTCTCCCTGGTCCACCAAGGCAACTGACATAGCCCGTCATTGCGGCCTGGAAAAAGTACAGCGCATAGAGCGCGGTGTAGTCTGGCATGTCAGCACCAGAGATCACCGCCTTCTGGAAGCGTCTGAGAAAGAAACAGTTCATGCGCTGATTCATGACCGTATGGTGGAGTCTGTTTTCGATTCACTGGATAAGGCTGAACTGCTATTTGAACAGCACAGTCCTGCCAGCATGCGCTGTGTCGATCTGCTTAACGAAGGCAAGAACGCATTATTAGAAGCAAACCAGCTATGGGGACTCGCGCTGTCAGAAGACGAGATTGATTACCTGGTCGGGTCGTTTACTGAACTGGGCAGGAACCCGACCGATGTAGAATTGATGATGTTTGCACAGGTAAACTCAGAACACTGCCGCCACAAAATTTTTAATGCCGACTGGATAATCGACGGTGTAGAACAATCGAAGTCATTGTTCGGCATGATCCGTAATACTCACGAAAGCCATCCACAGGGAACTATGGTTGCTTACAGCGATAATTCTTCAGTTATCAGCGGCTATGAAACGGCAAACTTCCGGCTAAATGAAGATGGTCGTCACTACTGCTGGCAGGAGGGCGATGCGCATATCCTGATGAAGGTGGAAACCCATAACCACCCGACGGCCATTGCGCCGCATCCCGGTGCTGCAACGGGATCGGGCGGTGAGATACGCGATGAAGGGGCAACTGGCCGCGGCAGTAAACCCAAGGCAGGACTTTGTGGGTTCAGCGTTTCCAATCTCAGATTGCCTGATGCATTACAGGCCTGGGAGAAAGACTATGGCAAGCCTGAGCGCATTGCCAGCGCGCTGGATATCATGCTCGAAGGACCCATAGGCGCGGCATCGTTTAACAATGAATTTGGTCGGCCGAATATCTGCGGCTATTTCCGTAGTTATGAGCAGGCATTGCCGTCTGGCGAAATGCGCGGCTACCACAAGCCGATAATGCTGGCCGGTGGTCTGGGTTCAATACAGGCAGGATTCACTGAAAAATCTAAAATACCTGACGGTAGTCGAATAGTTGTACTGGGTGGCCCGTCTATGCTGATCGGTCTTGGTGGCGGTGCGGCATCCAGCATGGCCTCCGGCTCCAGCTCCGAAGATCTCGATTTTGCATCTGTGCAGCGCAGCAATGCTGAGATGCAACGCCGTTGTCAGGAAGTAATCAATCGCTGCTGTGAAAAGGATGAAGATAGCCCCATTTTATCAATCCACGATGTCGGTGCGGGGGGTATTTCCAATGCCCTGCCGGAGCTGGTGGATGATTCAGGACGTGGTGGCAGTTTTGAACTGCGCGATGTTTTAAATGACGAGCCGGGCATGTCGCCGATGCAACTGTGGAGTAATGAATCACAGGAACGTTATGTACTGGCGATTGCCGACCAGTACTGGGAAGATTTTAAACAGATCTGTGAGCGTGAAAGATGCCTGTATGCGGTGGTCGGGAAAGCCACTGAAGAGCGGCAACTGAGCTTGCATGATCAACACTTTGTGGATGAGCCTGCCGGTAGCTCAACAGCCTGTCGTGATCTGGCCTGGCCAATTGATATGCCGATGGATGTATTGCTGGGCAATCCACCGAAAATGCTACGTGATGTACAACATAAGAAGTCTGAGCTTGTTGCTTTCAATACACAAAATATAGACCTGAATGAAGCAGCCATGCGCGTACTGCGCCTGCCTACCGTTGCCAGTAAGTCATTCCTGATCACTATCGGTGATCGAAGTGTGACTGGCCTGGTATGCCGTGATCAGATGGTAGGCCCCTGGCAGGTGCCAGTAGCAGATGTGGCAGTAACGGCTACAAATCTAAAACAGAACACCGGTGAAACCATGGCGGTGGGAGAACGCACCCCTCTTGCATTAATTGATGGTCCTGCCAGTGGCCGCATGGCGATAGGTGAGGTACTGACCAATATCGCCGCCTCGCGTATCAAGGAAATTACGGATATCAAACTCTCTGCCAACTGGATGGCAGCTGCGGGTTATCCGGGTGAAGATGCCAATTTGTTTGATACCGTACAAAGCGTCGGCATGGATTTATGCCCGGCACTGGGTCTGTCCATTCCAGTTGGCAAGGATTCCATGTCTATGCGTACTGTGTGGCAGGAGCAGGGTGAGGAGCATTCTGTTACCGCACCGTTGTCCGTAATCATTTCCGCCTTTGCACCCGTGCTGGATGTGCGCAAAACGCTGACTCCACAACTGATGCTTGATCAGGGTGAAACAGATCTGATCTTTATTGATCTTGGACGTGGTAGTAATCGCATGGGTGGTTCCTGTCTGGCACAGGTTTACGGAGAGCTTGGCAATGAATGTCCGGATCTTGATCAGGCTGCTGATATGAGCGGTTACTTCGCGGCCATACAGACCCTTAATGAAGACGGCATACTACTGGCCTATCACGATCGCTCCGATGGTGGTTTGTTTGCCTGTCTGCTAGAGATGGCCTTTGCCGGGCACTGCGGGCTGGTGATTACACTGGACACATTAGGTAATAAGGCAGTAAATATTCTGTTCAATGAAGAACTGGGTGGCGCACTGCAGATTAGACGCAATGATCTGGAAAAAGTGCTGTCAGTGTTTGCCAGTGCCGGTCTGTCTGAATGCGCACACGTCATCGGTGCGCCGGTAGAAGGTGATGAAATAACATTTTCCCAGGCAGGCAGGGTCTGTCTGCATGGCTCACGCACCGAGTTCCATCGGGTCTGGAGTGAGACCAGTATGCGCATACAAACGCTGCGTGATAATCCTGACAATGCGCGACAGGAATTTGACCAACTGCTGGATCAGAAAGACCCGGGATTGCATGCCGAGTTGAGCTTCGATCCATCCGATGACATCAGCCTGCCCTATATCAATAACGGCAAGCGCCCGCAAATGGCCATCTTGCGAGAGCAGGGGGTCAATTCACAACTGGAGATGGCAGCGGCCTTCGACCGCGCCGGTTTCGATGCCGTAGATATCACCATGAGTGATATTTTGAGTGGTCGTGAAACACTGGAATCGATCCAGGGACTGGTCGCATGCGGTGGTTTCTCCTATGGTGATGTACTCGGTGCTGGTGGGGGCTGGGCAAAGTCGATTCTTTATAATAATCAGGCATGCGATGTATTCAGCCATTTTTTTGAGCGAAAAGATAGTTTTGCACTGGGTGTCTGTAATGGCTGCCAGATGATGGCCTCATTGAAAGAGATCATTCCGGGTGCTGAAAACTGGCCAAGATTCGTTAATAATCAATCCGAGCAGTTCGAGGCACGCAGCTCTCTGGTCAGCATCCCCGAGAACCCGTCTATCTTCATGTCAGGCATGGCAGGTTCTACCATGCCAATTGCCGTAGCGCACGGCGAGGGACGAGCGGAGTTTGTTGCCAATAAAAACCAGCAGAATGTCATAGTCGCCATGTATTTTGTCGATAATTACGGGGTGAAAACCGAAAAATACCCTGCCAATCCCAATGGTTCCGCACAAGGTATTACCGGGCTGACGACGGAAGATGGCCGTTTCACTGTGATGATGCCGCATCCTGAGCGGGTATTTCGTACCGTCGCCAACTCGTGGCACCCTGCTGACTGGGGTGAGGACAGTGGCTGGATGCGCCTGTTCAGGAATGCTCGGGTTTGGCTGGGGTAAGGTCTAAGGTCAGGAACGTAAGTCCATCTATCGCATAGGACGTGGTGCACAATTCGGCAAGTTTTTTTGTGGCGATAGCAGGGTGAATGGCTGTCCAGTACCCGTGAACTACCTCCTGGACGTTGGAAAAAAGGGCGTTTATCCTTCTTATACTCATGCTTTCTCTGCCTGAGTTTATTGAAGATTTGCGTTGATTACCAACAACACATTCTACTGAAAAGAATAAAAAGCCTGTTAGGGCTATTTTTTAAATCCATCTCGTATTACAACTTCCTTCATGTCAAGCTGGCCGGCTCTTGGCCATACATCATTCGCGGCTTTACCGATGGCAACAAACATCGTTATTACATGATCATCGGGAAGAGCAATAAGTTGCGCAACCTTCTCAAAATCAAAACCATCCATGGGACAGGAATCATAGCCCATTTCTTTTGCGGCAAGCATTAAGGTTTGAGCGGCAATGCCACAGGATCTCATCGTCTCATCCCTTTGAACCTGGTCTTTCCCTCTATAATAAGCATCAATAGCAGGGAGCACAAAATCCTGAACTTCATTTGGCGCATTAACCCAATATCGAGCAGGATTCTTTTCCCATGCTTTTAGATCCGCACACATGATAATGAACAAGGAACTATCCGTTACCTGTGCCTGGCCCCAGGCAGCCTCTTTTATTTGTTCTCTTAACACATTATCCTTTACAACCACAAACCTCCAGTGCTGTATATTAAATGCCGTCGGCGATAACATAGCCAGTGACAACAACTCATTTTCTTCGTCATCCGTTATCACATGCTCAGTGTCAAATTCTTTAATGGCACGACGACTCTTGATTGCATCTTTTGTATCCATACTGCTCTCCAAAGTGGGTTTAATGAGAAAGCCTGATAATATGCCATAAGTACGAATCATGTAAGAACGCACAATTTTGTAACGTAGGCACAAAATGTATACCGTTAAGGGAGAATTAAACCATGAGTGATGACAAACCAGGCTGCAGTTTTGGATGTCCTGTGGAAGCTGCTTTAGCGGTAATAGGTGGAAAATGGAAAGGAATAATTCTTTATCATTTGAAAAATGATACCCGGCGTTTTAATGA
>VAOU01002906.1_pt1 | contig 13028 bp, 21 predicted proteins | sample 3393871 | NCBI WGS metagenome assembly VAOU01 (sample SAMN08290440, study PRJNA428436) | hydrothermal vent metagenome | isolation source: Deep-sea hydrothermal vent chimney | place: Atlantic Ocean: South-mid Altantic Ridge | depth 1820 m m
CGCTACATAAAAAAGATATTGGACTTGATAGAAAAGTCCTCTCTCAAATTGCACAAGAACACCCAAAAACATTCAACCGAATCGTAGAGCAAGTAAAATAATTTAAAACTGAGATAAAAACCAAAAAACTACCCAACTAGTTGGGTAGTTTTTTATAACTTCAATTCTTCCACATCTCCTTTCTCTGGTGAGACTGCATTTACACCAATATAGTCACGAAGTCGCTGTACTAAGAAAAGCGAAGATTTAGGTTCACCCATTGCTACAAATACTTTCTTAAGAGTCTTTTTAGACTTCTCAACAAATTCAATCAAATGGTCTGAATCTTTGTGCGCCGAAAATCCGTTTATGGTTCTGATTTCGGCTTTTATTTTAATACGCTTATCATCAATAGTAATCTCTTTCGCTCCACCTTGAATCAGTCGCCCAAGCGTTCCTACTGCTTGGTAACCAACAAGTAGTAACATATTTTTAGAATCGGAGAGATATTGCTTTTCATGATTCAATATTCTTCCACCAGAAGACATTCCCGAACCTGCAAGAATAATTTTAGGATTTGGCTGTCTTAATATAGACTTTGATTCTGAAACAGTCTTTGTATTTGAGAACTGTGGAAAATCAAAAATATCATCTCCTCCTCTTATTTCTCTCTGTACACCTTCATTAAACAAATGCGTATGACGGCTAAAAACATCAGTTACCCTAATCGCAAGCGGTGAATCAAGATACACAGGAATCTTTGGTAAAATTCCATCTTCAACAAAATTATTTATCAAATACAATAACAACTGCGTACGCTCTATTGAAAACGAAGGAATCATTAATACTCCTCTTCTTGAGGAAATATCTTCAATAGCTTTCTTTAATAATTCCTCTCGCTGTTCCCTCTTTTCATGATTTCTATCTCCGTATACACTTTCCATAACTATATAATCAGCATCAGTAATATCCTCAGTATCCCTAAGGAGTGGCGAAGGAGAATTACCTAAATCCCCAGTAAACACTATCTTCGCTGTATTTTTATCTTGTTTCTTTTCTTCATTATTATCTATTTTTCTGTCTTTTTTGTATGTGAACTCAAACATTGCTGAGCCTAGAATATGCCCAGCATCCTTAAGAAATACTGATATTTCTTGGTTTAATTGCATTTTTTTGTGATAATCTATCCCTTTCCACAAGGAAAGCGTCTTAACCACATCATCTGCCTCATATAATGGAGCTCTGCTAGTTTTAGTCCCTTTTTTATTATTCCTAGACTCGTATGCAAGAATTTTTACCGCATCAGCAAACATTACCTCAGATAAATCTCGTGTTGCTGGAGTTGAGAAAATTGTTCCAACAAATCCCTCTTTCACCAATTTAGGAATAAGCCCGATATGGTCGGCGTGAGCGTGAGTAGCAAAGAGATAATCTATCTGCGTAACATCATATTGAAAAGGTTCGTGATTAAATTCATCACTATATTTTTCTCCCTGCGTAAGTCCGCAGTCAATAAGAATTTTTGTATCACCAAGCGTTAATAAAAAATTAGCACCAGTCACTGTTCCGGCTCCACCATAAAATGTAATTGAGTTCTTAATCTGTTTTTTTTGTTTATTATCTCTGTTCATCATTTTCATTATTCATTATCATACTTATCATCTCCTTTATTTTTTACACCCTGACCAACCACTGCATATATTTTTACGAAAGCAAACGTGGCAACAATCGTCCCCACAACATCCATTATAAGGTCGGTAATTGTATCAAGTATATAATTATCTTCTATAGGAACGCCAGCGATAACCTCAAATATCTCCCAACTGACTCCAATAAGAACAATTGAACTAACAGAAACAATAATAATATTACGTATATTTTGATTTATTCTTACATACCCTGATTGAAAGAAAAACCACAACGCTGAAAGCACAACAAACAATCCTCCAAGAAAGTGCATCAAAATATCAAACCATGAATATATCCAATATAAGAAAAATTCCAATGCAATAATATGAAGTACAGCTATCAACACAAGAATAAGTACCCATGAAATAAAAAGCGGATTTCTATACATACATATCCAGTATAACAAAAAACATCTCAAGAAAATTGAGATGTTTTTTGAAGGGGAATGAAAGTACTCGCCCAGGTAAACCCAGGTGGGTGTTCTCAGCGATACGTCATGTTATACGTATACTTAATACAGTATCGAACTCCCTAGACAAGTAACTAAGTGGACAATACTTTCATTACCCTACTTATATTATACTCTCACCAAATTACCTCCGCAATAATTAAACAACCGACCGCTGTTAAATACCAGTTATCTTCGCTAATTTATTGTGTTTTTTGACTACTCAAGGATACCGTCCAAATTCACATCATAAAGAATTTTTTCCTGAATGATGCGATAATCAATAATTTCATCATCACTAAACCAATGTTTAATTTCGTTATTTGCTTCTTCAACAGAACCAGATGCGTGCACAATATTCCTTACTGCGCGACCATCACTGTCAGCTATTTGATATGAATCAAGTACATAATCTCCGCGAATAGTTCCAACATCAGAAGAAAGTGGTTCAGTACCTCCAACAATCTTGCGTACTAACTCAACAGCATGAGCTCCCTGCCAGACCATAATAATAACAGGACCCGATGTCATGTATTTTTTTAAGTTATCAAGAATCTTTGCAGTTACTTCAAGTGGGTCTTCAGACGGTGGGGTGAGCCCTTTTTTCTTATATGATTCTATCGCCTTTTCTCCAGTTACAGTCCTCCACGACGGATCCAGTGTGTAATGTTTTTCAACTGCATCTTCTTCTACGACAGACATCTTAAGTCCAACGAGTTTAAGACCTACACGTTCATACCTTCCAATAACCTCTCCAATAAGTGAACGCTGAATTCCGTCTGGTTTAATAATTACTAATGTTTTCTCTTTACTGTGTTCTGACATATTTTTATATTTTATATACTTGATTAAATAAGTAACGACAATTATACGCTATTAATACAACGACACAATCTATTTGTATAAGTTATATGTACTTAATAAATAAAGACAGTCTTGTAAAACAAACAACTACAAAATGATAATTTTATACATCAGTAAAAATCTCTGGTCCTTTTTTTGTAACCACAAGAGTATGCTCAAAATGTGCACTACGTGTTCCATCCGCTGTTCGTACTGTGTACCCATCATCATCAAAAATCACACCACTTCCTCCTTCATTAAGCATAGGCTCAATCGCTATAACCATTCCTTCTTTTAACTTTGGTCCTTCTCCTGACTTTCCATAATTAGGAATTGACGGTTCTTCGTGAATCTCCTTACCCACACCATGACCGCATAACTCCCGTACGATACCATATCCATATCGCCTTACGTATTCCTCAATTGCATGCCCAATGTCACCAACTGTACTTCCTATTTTAGCCGCTTCAATCCCAACATAGAGAGCCTCTTTGGTTACTCTAATTAGTTTTACAGCTTCTTTACCCACATTTCCTACAGGTACTGTTATACCACTATCAACAACATACCCATTATGAACAAGAGTAGTATCAAGTCCTATAATATCACCATCCTGAAGAATAATATTCCTTTCAGTTGGTATCCCGTGTACTACAGTATCGTTGACTGCAACACAAAGGGTAGCGGGAAATGAGCGTATAGCCCCTCGTGGCTTATAATTCAACAATGCTGGAATATCCCCATAGTCAAGAATCATTTTTTCAGCCTTTTTGTTCAATGAAAGTACAGAGACTCCAGGTTTTACCATTCCAGCTAGTGTCTGAAGAATAAACTCAAGATGCGTACCAGCAATTCTCAGTCCTTCCTTATCTTTTTCATTTGCTATCATAATTTTATAATCAAGTAGATATTACATCCCGAGTTCTTTTAAAATATCTTTGTGCACTTCTTCAATTGACTGTTCCCCGTCAATATCAATAAGTACTCCTGCTGACCTAAAGAAATCTATAGCCAACTTAGTATGCATTTCATATTTATTCATACGAATAGGTATATCTTTCTCTTCATCGTCTTCACGATTCTCTTTTGTACGACGAAGTGATAGTCGTTTAGAAGATTCTTTCTCGCTAACTACAATATTAAATACGGAGTACCTACGGGAAAGCCAACTCATTACATTATGAAAACATTCGGCTTCATCTTTCCTACGTCCAGTCCCACTAAATATAATTCCGTCAGTATCACTCAGGTCTAATACAGCTTTTTGAAACAAATATATTGAAAACCATTCTGGTCCAAGATCACCATCATCAATTAACTCTTTTATCTTTAAACCAAACTGAGTTTCTCTTGATGCTACCTCACGATACTCATCACCAGGTGAAAAATGTATGAACTCAGTCTCTTTTGCAAGTAATTTAGCTTGCACAGTCTTTCCTGAACCAGGTCGTCCTGTAATAACAAATGTATTAAACATAAATATAGTATACCCTATACATAATGAAACTCGCCAAGAACATAAACCCAGTGAGTATCTAAAATGTAAGATCTAGGGCTTCTGTTAGATATTGATAACCCTTATAATTAAATTAAGTGACGACCACAAAACTTAAGAAATCTTAATACTCACGCATTGTTATTTGAGCTTCTATTTTTTTAACTAAATCAAGTACAACAGAGACCGCAATTAAAAGCGCCGTACCTCCAATAGAAAGAGCTGTTATTCCTGTAATAGCCTGCATTCCTAGAGGAAGTACCGCAATAATTCCCAAAAAACTAGCCCCCACAAGTGTCAGACGAGTAAGAATCTTGGCTATATAACCTGAAGTCATATTTCCCGGGCGAACCCCAGGGATGAACGCTCCACTCTTTTGAAGATTCTTTGATATTGTATCAGGGTCAAAAGTAACTGCTGTATAGAAATATGTAAATAAAAATACTAGAAGAAAATATATCGCTCCGTAGACTAGTTGATTGGAAAGACCTGATAAAACCGCAGATGAGACTTTGCTTATAAGTGAAATATTAAGATTTGCCAAAAAACTAAACACCATCTGCGGAAACAATAAAATAGAAAGAGCGAAGATAATTGGTATAACTCCTGCTTGATTTACCCTAATAGGAAGATATGTTGAAATCCCTCCATATACTTTCATCCCGCGAACACGACGGGCGTATGTAATTGGAATAGGACGTTCTGCTTCTGTTACAACAACAACCCCTGCAGTAATTAATATTCCAATAAGTATGAATCCAATATAAATAGGCAATTGAACAATATCAAACGAGAATGCAAGTTGACTAATAGTGGTTGGAAGACTTGCAACAATACCAGCAAATATGATGAGTGAAACTCCATTTCCGATACCAAACTCCGAGATAAGCTCACCAACCCACATCAATAAAATAGAACCAGCTGCAATTACCATAACATTAGTAAATGTACTGAAGATTCCTGCGTCCGCTACAATTCCTTGTCTCTGAAGAAGAATGTAGAAACTAAATCCCTGTATTAACGCAAGTGGAATAGTAATAAGTCTAGAATATTGTGAAAATTTCTTTTGTCCAGCTTCCCCCTCTTCCTTATATAGCGCTTTGAGTTTTGGCGACATAATTGTAAGAAGTTGCATAATAATTGATGAGGTAATATATGGCCCAACACCAAGCATAACAATAGAAAGATTTGAGAGTCCTCCTCCAGAAAAGATGTTAAGTAACCCTAGAAATTGATTATTCGCAAAAAAATTCTCAAGCTGTACAATATCAATCCCTGGAATTGGAATTGCAGCCAATAAACGAAAAACAATTAACGCAAAAACAACAAACAGTAACTTCTTACGCAATGTGTCGTCTTTTATAATCAGTCTTAATTTATTTAGAAATGTATCTATCATGATATTTACACTACAGGAATTTCTATAACAGTACCTCCAACCTTCTCTACCGCATCCTTTGCGCTTTTAGATACTGTACATTTTGAGATTGTAATTTTTTTAGATAAAGTACCCATACCAAGAATCTTTACTTTGGGAACCTTACCACCTGCTCGTGATACCGCCTTCTTTTCAAGTAATATCTCTGGAGTAACATTATCTCCATCTAAAAATAATGCCTCTAGTATAGATAGATTCACTGGCACTGGCTTTACAGTAGAGTCATTTATTGTTCTAGCTCTGTTTTTTCCATGACCGCGAAGTTTAGGAAGTTTCTTAATGATATCCCTCATCTCTGGTCTAAGTGAATGTCCAGCACGCGCCTTCTGTCCTTTATGACCTCGTCCTGATGTCTTTCCTCTAAGACCACCACGACCAACACGCTTTTTCGTAATTCGTTTTGTTTTTTGTTGTAATTCGTTTAACTGCATATTATTTTTTATAACTGAAGCTCGTTTAGAGCTTTAATTGTAGCTTGAGCATTATTAAGTTTATTTTTGCTTCTTGAGAAAATCTTCGCTGTAACATCTTTAACTCCAGCAAGCTCAAGAACAGTCCTGACTGAGCTTCCTGCCACAAGACCACGTCCTTTCGCTGGAATAACTTGTATAACAGATGCTCCATATTTTACTTTTACATCATGAGGAATACTCATATCTTTTGTTGTCTTTATTTTAACCATATTTTTCTTTGCCTGTCTGATAGCCTTTTCAATAGCAAGAGCTGTGTCAGTTGCTTTTCCAATACCTACACCAACTCGTCCTCTTTTATCTCCAAGTACCATAGCAACAGAGAAACCAAAACGACGTCCCCCAGCAACAACACGTGTAACACGACGAATACTAATAATTTTTTGAATAAATTCTGACCTAGCTCTGTCTTTTCTGCGAACAATACGACGAGGGTTTTTCTTGAAACTTTTTCTCGCTACTTGTTGTGTATTCTTTCCATCAGACGATTTTACTACATCAGAAGAAGTGTCCGGAGTGGTACTTTTACCAGTGTTGCCCGAAGCATTACCATCAGTGTTACTTGTAGTATTATGTTCTGTATTTTTTTGTATAATTTCTTCTGTCATATGTATTAAAATATATTAAAATTCAAGACCTTCGCTTCTAACACTGTCAGCAAATGTCTTAATATTTCCAGTGTATAAAAAACCACCACGGTCAAACACAGCTTTTTTGATATTTTTCTCTTTTATTTCCTGCGCAATCTTCTTTCCAGCTTTTTCTGTTCTTTCTTTAAGTGTTCCAGTTTTAAAATCAGACGTTGAGACTGAAACAAGTGTCTTTCCTTTCTCATCATCTATAACCTGCATAGTAAGCTGTGTATTTGACTTAAACACAGACAAGCGTGGAATTTCCACTGTACCGGAAATCTTCGCCCTAATGCGATTATGTCGTCGTACTCGTCTTATTTTTTTAATATTTCCTATCATAGTAATAAATATATAGTTATCATTTACAGTTATGCTGTCTTCTTACCCTGTTTTCTAAGAACAACCTCATTTTCATAACGTATACCTTTTCCTTTATATGGCTCAGGCTTTTTTACCGCTCTTATTTCTGCGGTAAATTGTCCGACCTTCTCTTTATCCGACCCAGACACAGAAATGTTATTCTTTTCAACATTTACAGTAAGCCCTTCTGGAACGGTAAATATAACTGGATGAGAGAACCCAACAACAAGCTCAAGATTCTTACCAGAAAGATTCGCTCTATATCCGATTCCCTCTATAATCAACTTTTTCTCAAAAGCTTTATTTACACCATCTATCATATTACCTATATGAGAAGCATATGTACCCCAAAGTGCCTGAGCTAATGGAGACTTATCATTTGGAGTGACAGTCACTTCATTACCATCTACTGACACACTTATAGTTGGGTGAAGTGCCCGTGTAAGTTCCCCCAAAGGACCTTTCACAGAAATAACATTATCAGACACAGATACTTCTGTTTTCTCTGGAATATTAATTTTTTGTTTTCCTATTCGTGACATAATGTTAAATCTTATTAGTAGAACACAATATACTTTAGTAAATCTTAAAGAGAGCCTCACCACCAATCTTTTCTTTTCGCGCTTCTTTATCAGTCAAGATTCCTCTAGGTGTTGAAAGTATAAGCGACCCTTTACCGTATCTAACAGGATTGATTTCCTTAGCTCCATAATAAATACGTCGTCCAGGTTTGGAAACACGCTCTACTCCATGAATAGGAGACACGCCTTCTTTATTATATTTCAACTCAACCTCAATTGTTTTTTGGACTTTCTTCCCTTTTTTTGTAACTTGATTTATATATCCAATCTTTTGAAGAACCTCAGCTACTGTAAATCTAAGTTTTGAATATGGAACAACTACTACATCTTTTTTAACAATAGATGCGTTCTTGAGTCGTATTATGAAATCTCCTATTGGGTCAGTTACCATGATGCTTTTTTAATTCCTGGTAAATTTCCTTCATTTGCTTGTTCACGAAAACAAATACGGCAAAGGCCAAAATCCCTCATATAACCACGCACGCGTCCACAACGAAAACATCGTCTTACAACGCGTGACTTGAACTTAGGTGGTTTTTGAGACCGAGCTATTACTGATTTTTTTGCCATTTTAGATTTACTTATGAATGAAATGCTAATGTAATGAACTAGCAAATCTTAGACTGAGCACCATTTTTTTGTTTGGATTCTTAAACAAAAAGTGGCGCTCTGTTAGCTAAACATAGTTACCCTACTAATATAACTGTAATATAACTGAAGGACCTTCTGTTTCACTAAAAAAGCGCTTTGAAACGCTTGGCATATACTATCAGGGGTAAGGACTAAAGTCAAATAATCCCCTGATTTTAAGCGGGTAATTGAGATATTCTCTGAAAAGAAAATAAAAAAACGGCTTATACGGTATAAGCCGTTTCTTTATCAATGCGCCAACAGTAATTATATGGCTTAAAATAGTCGTTAATATAATTTAATCTATTTCAAATTAAGGTCTTAATCCTTCTTCCTAAGTGGAAATCCAACACCTCTAAGTAGTTCCTCGGTTTCTTCACGATTTTTAGATGATGTGGTTATAGTCACAGTAAAACCAAATACGTCCCTAAGTTCTTCATCAGATGTCTCTGGAAAGATAGTGTTTTCTTTAATTCCAATAGAAATGTTACCCATATCATCAATTGATGATAATTTAATACCCCTGAAATCACGAGTACGTGGCAGTGCTATATGAATCAACTTATCAAGAAAGTCATACATACGATTACCACGTAGTGTAACTTGATACCCAACAATATCCCCTTCTCTGAGCTTAAAAGTAGCAATTGATTTCTTCGCAGGACGCGCTGATGGCTTTTGCCCAGTTATTTTTGTAAGTCTATCAATAACAGTTTCAATTTTTTTCTTATCTTTTGTTGACCCAACACCAACAGACACAATTACCTTCTCAATCTTGGGTGATTGAGATACGTTTGTGTAATTGAACTTCTCTTTGATTGAAGAAAAAATATTATTCTGTTTTTCTTTTGTTATAGACATAATAATAGGTGTTAGGTTATAGGTAATAAATTCTTTATGAAAGAGTGGTGTTACTCTTTTTTGCAATGCGAGTATACTTTCCATTTACTCTTTTAATTGCCACTCGTGTTGGTACTCCTTTTTTGGGGTCAATAATCATGATATTTGAGACATGAATCGGGAGTGTTTTATCAATTATCTGACCGCTTTGGCGCTGATTTGTTGCTCGTCTATGTCGTTTTACCACATTCACTCCTTCAACAATAACTTTATCTTCCCGTGGAAGCGCACGAAGCACCTTACCGCTTTTCCCTCGGTCTTTTCCTGCTATTATTTGTACTTTGTCTCCTTTTTTGATTTTCATGTATTAAATTTCACCAATTATCTTTCTAAACAACTTCTGGCGCAAGTGATACAATCTTTTGGTATCCTCGCTCTGCAATTTCTCGTGGAATCGGACCGAAGATTCGTCCAGCACGTGGCTCTTTCTTTTCCTTTTCAACAAGTACCACTGCATTCTCATCAAAACGAATATAAGAACCGTCTTTTCGTCTAAAGGGTTGTTTTTGACGAACAACAATGCCACGTACTACGTCTTTTTTCTTAACTAATTTTCTGGGCTCTGCTGATTTAATTGATAGTACAACAATATCTCCAATACGAGCGTACCTTCGTTTAGACCCGCCAAGCACCTTAAATACAACGCCAATCTTTGCGCCAGAGTTGTCTGTTATTTTTACTGTGGTTTGTGGTTGAATCATATTACTTTAGGATAAATTTTTTATTCTTTGATATTGGTCGCGTCTCTTCAATATTTACATTATCTCCTATTTCCTTTGTATTCCCTTTGTCGTGTGCCATATATTTTTTTGTACGCTTAAGAAATTTTTTATATTTAGTATGTTTGGTGTACCTAGATACAAGAACTACAATAGTATCTTTCATCTTATTAGATACAACTACTCCACTAAATACTTTCTTGGTGTCTTTTGCATCTTTGTTTTCCTTTGTATTCTTTTCTGTTTGTTTGTCAGTCATAATATATAAATTATTATTGTATTATCATTTATTACTTACGAGAGTTAAGCTCTGTAAGAATCTGTGCAACCTCCTTTCGTGTATTTTTCCCTTCTTTCACATCACGAGTCTTACTTCCTGAAATACCAAAGCGGAACTTACGCAACACCTCACGTTTTTCATTAAGTGTCTTTATTAAATCTTTATTATTTTTTTCTTTATTTTTTGTCATGATAAATACAATACATCATCTGTGTCTTATCCTTGTCTTCCCACAGTCTTGCTCTTGATAGGTAGTTTCGCTCCAGCTTTTCTAAGTGCCTCTTTGGCGATATCTTCAGATACACCATCAACCTCAAACAATATACGACCTGGTAGTACCTCCACAACATAACCTTGTGGGTCTCCTTTTCCTTTTCCCATACCAACCTCTGCTGCTTTAGCAGTATACGGCCTGTCAGGGAAAATTCTAATCCATGTCTTTCCAGATTTTCCAAGTGTACGACTGATCACTCGCCGTGCTGCTTCAATCTGATTTGACTTAATACGAGCTGGAGTCATCGCCTTCAACCCATGGGAACCAAATGATATTTCCACCCCACGAGATGCGTTATGAACCTTGTTCTTGTTTGAACGTTGCGTCTGCCACTTTCTGTATTTTACTTTCTTTGGAAATAACATATTGTGTTTCTTATAATATATAAAATCTGATTGGATTTAGATAACCTACAACGACTTAATTTCTTTATTGTCTGAAAATATATCCCCTCTGTATATCCATACTTTAATACCAACTATACCGTATGGAAGACGCGCTTCTTCTCGCGCAAAATCAATATCAGCTCTAAATGTCTGAAGTGGGATACGTCCTTTCTTTATCTTCTCGCGTCTCGCCATCTCAGCACCACCAAGTCTACCCGAAACTGCGATTCTTATTCCTTCAACATCTCTATTCGCCATTACTTTTTCCGCAGTCTGCTTAAGTACACGACGAAATGGCATATGTTTTTCAAGCCCCTCTGCAATCATTTGTGAAACAATCGCAGCGTTTGATTCTGGGGACCGTACTTCTTCAACGTCAATTTTAATTTCAGGCATATCTTCAAATTTGAACTTTTTAATCAATTTTAAGATTTCTGCCTTAATTTTTATACTTCCTTCTCCACTGCGTCCGATAACAATCCCAGGACGTGAAGTCTTGATAATAACACGCAACATATTTTGATTTCGTTCCATTTCAATTGAACTTACATACATACCGCGTAATCGCTTTTTCAAAAACTCTCTAATACTTACATCCATCTTGATACATTCTCTGTATACTCGTGGATTTGAAGAAAACCACCGCGATTTCCAATCCCGAAGTATCCCAAGTCTATGCGCATATGGATGTACATTATGTGTCATGAAATTATGTTTTAGGTGTTAGTGTGTTATTTGAACCGTCAGACAATGTAATATTGATATGACTTGACCGTTTTCTAATAGGTGCTGCGCGTCCTCGTGCTCGTGCTCTATATCTGGTAAATGAGAATCCTTCGTCAATTTGAATATCCGAAACAATAAGATTCTCTTTTTTTGCTCCTTGATTCTCTGCATTTGCAACCGCTGATTCAAGTAATTTCTTAATCGGTAAAGCCGATTTTTTTTCAAGAAATGAGAGTGAACTCAAAGCTAATAGAATACTTTTGCCACGAATAAGATTAGCTACAAGTCTAACCTTGCGTGGAGATTGTCTATAATTTTTAAGTCTAGCTTTCATATTTATGCTTTACAAAATGTATTACTTATTTGCTATCTACAACTTTTGCGGCTTTTGCTGCTGTTATTTCAGCCTCTTTTTGTCGTTGTTCTAGTTCTTTCTGCATTTTACCTCCATGTCGGTGGAATTTTTTAGTAGGTGAAAATTCACCCAATCTATGTCCTACCATTTCATCTGTAACAAATACATCAATATGGTCTTTCCCGTTATGGACTCCAAAAGTAAACCCTACCATCTCTGGAGCAATCTGGCTTCTGCGTGCCCATGTCTTAATAACACCCGCATCTGCTGGTTTTTTACCCTCTATCTTCTTTTGAAGTTTAGGGTCTACATATGGGCCTTTTTTAATAGATCGTGCCATAAAAATGTAAAAATAATGTCTACTCTTCATCTAGCAGACATGAGATGTTTTAACTTTTTTATTCATCTCATTCTGCGCAGAAAATAATAAGCTCTTACGAGCTTGGCGTACATAGTAACTAAAACAGAGACTGGTGTCAAACTAAGGCTTGTCTCTGTTAAAAAAGTCCATCACTTAAATAAGACTCTGTAATTATAATTACAAAACTTATATTTACCGCCTTTTACCTACTTTCCTTCTTCTAACAATAAGTATATTTGAATACTTCTTGCTCTTTCTGGTTTTTTGTCCTTTACCTGAAGGTTTACCCCACTTTGTTCGCGCCCTTCTGTGTCCACGTCCTGCTTTTCCTTCTCCACCACCGTGCGGGTGGTCAACTGCGTTCATTGCAGCTCCACGAACTGTTGGCCGTTTACCAAACCACCTATTTCGCCCAGCTTTCCCGATATTTACAAGTTTATGTTCTTCATTTGAGACTTCACC
>VAOU01046371.1_pt1 | contig 13015 bp, 15 predicted proteins | sample 3393871 | NCBI WGS metagenome assembly VAOU01 (sample SAMN08290440, study PRJNA428436) | hydrothermal vent metagenome | isolation source: Deep-sea hydrothermal vent chimney | place: Atlantic Ocean: South-mid Altantic Ridge | depth 1820 m m
ATGAATTCCAAAATCGATGTCGCTAAGTCCTCATAGTAGGCACAGCGCACCTTGTCCACAAGTGCACCCGCAGCACTCCTCAGATCGCCCCAATGGCGGTCGGCTTCGCTCCAATCCTCATATGCTACGGGTTTCACCTGCGAGAGATTGATGGCCACAAGCCCCTCACTGGCCAGGCTGTCATCCTTGCCCCCAACCGACGGACTTGCCCCTTTCAGTGGAACCTCAGCGACCGTTCCCTCACGGTGGCGCAGCGCGCGCCGGTACAGCCCGTCGACGCCCAGAATCGCCGAGGTGACCTCAACGCTGTATTCCCACAGACGAGCGTTCATGCTCATGATGTCTCCATGCTGCTTATCTGCCTTCGCCGCTCTCTAGGTTACCAATCATGTATCCGTAGTCTCCTGGCCCAACCACGTCCGTAGTCAGATGAGAGAGGATCATGATCCCGCGCCCAAGGGGGTTCCGGACTACCTCTAACTCTTCGAACGTATATGGGCTTAACACTCGGCCAAGGATCTCCCCACCGGCAACCTCTTGCCCTAGCGAAGGTGCTGCTGTCTCCAAGAGCCCACCCATGTGCGGGCGTACTGTAACAATCTCATTGATGACCACTTGCTCCGGTATCTCGAGCGGAACTCCCTCGACTACATTTAAAGCCCTTAAGATGTTCATAATACCCTCCACACCGCGCGCCACATACGGCCTCTGATCTACCTGACCTCCACCAAGCTCGACGACGACGGTGGGAGTCCCACGTTCCGCGGTGATAGTGGTCGCAGTGCCGCGAAACATAGTTCCGCTCAACCCCTGATGGGGGCGGTAGAGGACCCGAGAACCGAAGCTTCGGGAGAGGTTTTCCGCGTTCAGAATATAGACATAGTCCACCGTTTGGCAGGCACCACCGGAGTGGAGGTCAATCAGGATGTCAACCTTGGTAAGGAAGGCCTCCGTGATCACAGTGGCCAACTGCTCGGTGAGCCAACCTTCCCTGTTCCCCGGGAAGACGCGATTCAGGTTGAGGGCGTCGAGTGGCGTGCTGCGCTTCATCGCTTCGAAGCCAAGCGGATTGGCCACCGGTAAGAGCAGTAACCGGCCGCGAAATGCCCTGTTAGCAAGTCGACGCGCCAACTGCAAGACAATGCGAGTACCAGTAGGTTCGTCACCATGGATAGCCGCGCAGATGCCCACTGTAGGCCCGTCTCCGTGTGTCCCTCCTAACTCGTGGAGGTAAACGGCTAACTCACCACCGTTCGCCAGGGTAGTCAAAGAAATGCGCCGTACATTCATCGATGTCCTCCTTTAGAAATGAGCTTCTCTGCCCTATGCTATGCCTTCCAATAGCAACCTAACGTGAGATCCCTCGAGGGTCGAGGAGGTCGCGTAACCCGTCACCAAACAGATTAAAGCCCAATACCGTAATCATTATGGCCAAACCAGGGAAGATCGATAAGTACGGGTCAACGCGCAAATAGCGCATCCCATACGCTAGTGTCCACCCCCAACTGGGCGCAGGAGGCTGCACGCCGAAACCCAAGAAACTTAGGGCCGATTCCGCAACAATTGCCGTGCCCAGTCCTAGGGTCGCCAGTACGATCACCGGTCCCAAGCTATTGGGCAGAAGATGATGGGAAAGGATACGCCAACTCGAAGCTCCGATCGCGCGCGCCGCCTCCACGTAATCTCGTTCACGCTCAGCCAGGGCGATGGATCGCACGACACGCACATACTGCGTCCAGAATACGGCGATCAACGCGATCGTGACATTCACCGGTCCTGAACCGAGGACAGCTACCAAAGTGAGTGCCAAGATGATCACTGGAAATCCTAGAAACACATCGACGACGCGCATAAAAAGAAGGTCGAGCCAACCGCCGAAGTAAGCCACGGAAAGACCGATCAACGTGCCTAAAGTGGCCGAAACACCGACTGAAGACAGAGCGATTAGCAGAGACAGGCGCGATCCAAAAGCAATTCGTGTCCAGAGGTCGCGACCGAAGTTGTCCGTTCCCATCCAGTGCTCAGAGTCAGGTGGAGCCAAACGGTGAGCCATATTCATTTCATTCAGCGGAAAACTCACCAACCAGGAGGCAAACACAGCCACGAACAGGATAGCAAAGATGATGAGAGCACCTAGCACTAGAGAGCGGTTCCGCAGTACTCTATGCATGTTCTACCTCATTATTAATCAAACCGGATGCGTGGATCAATTAGGGCGTAAAGGAGATCCACTGCCAGGTTCACTAGCGAAAAGAGAAGGGCAATGACCAGCACCGTACCTTGCAGGAGCGGGTAGTCGCGCTGAGAAATCGCCCCTACGGCCAACCGACCTACACCCGGCCAGCTGAATATGGTTTCTGTCAACACCGCCCCACCCAAAAGGGTGCCGAACTGCAGACCTATCACGCTGATGATCGGCAGAAACGCATTCCGTAGGGTGTGGTGGTAAACCACTTTCCAACCTGTTAATCCCTTGGCTAATGCTGTTCGTATGTAATCCTCGTGTAGCACGTCGAGCATCGAGGAACGTGTAATGCGGCTGATAAACGCGGCTCCGTTCAGTCCTAAGGCAAAAGCTGGCATCGCTAAGTGACGTAAACTGTCAACCAGCACTTGAGGATGTCCCGAAAGTGCCGCTGCAATCGCCTGCAGAAGTGGCGCACCGCGACCGAAGGCAGGCAACCAGCCCAGCAGCACGGCGAACCAGAACATCAGGAGAATACCGAGCCAAAAGACTGGCATAGAAACCCCAAGCTGAGCGAAGACCATGTTCGCCATGTCGATGACGGACCCCTGTCGCACTGCGGCCACAATACCCAGGGGCAATCCAATGACAATGGCCAGGAAGAGTGCTGTGACTGTCAGCTCTACCGTAGCAGATAGGTGAACGAGCACGATCTGGCTGACCGGATCATGTTGAAAGATCGACCTCCCAAGGTCTCCCACCGCCAGATGAGCGATGTAGATTCCCAGTTGCACGATGAGCGGCCGATCGAGCCCCAAAGCATGATGCATCTGCGCTATCGCCTGTGGCGTGGCATCCTGACCTAGAAGCACAACAGCCGGGTCTCCAGGTATAAGACGCATAAGCCCAAAGAGGATGACCACGATGCCAAGCATCATGGGAATCAGTAAGAGAACACGACGAATCACATAAGAGAGCATGTTAACTCCCTTGACAAAACATGGACATCCAGATTTGGGGGCGCAATCCAACTGCGCCCCCAAATCTGATCTCGACTAGAGGGGTCACTGGCGTTATGGGCCACCCAGTGAAGCGTGCACCAAACTGCGAAGCATGCCGAGCGAGTTGGGCACAAAGCCCTTGAGGGCCGTAGTGTAAATGACCTGATAGCCCTGGTAAGTGAGGATATAATACGGCACTTCCTCCGCGATGATCTTAGCCGCTTCCCGGTACGCCTTTGCACGTTCGTCCTGGCTCGACGCGGTCCGGCCCTTGTCAAGTAGTTGATCCACTTGCGGATTACTGTAGCCGCCCCAGTTGAATCCGCCGCCGGTATGTAACTGATTGTACATGGCACGGTCGGGATCAACCAGGTTGAGCCAACCTAACAGAGCAATCTGATACTTGCCATCCTGCACATTCGCGATGAAGGAGGGCCAGTCAGAGATGTTGACCGTGGAGTCAATGCCGTTTTGTTTGAAGATATTTTGCAGGTACTCCACGACCTGTATACGGTTTGGGTCCTCGCTATGGGTGCTGAGGACGATGGAGAGTTTCTTCCCATTCTTGTCGAGGATGCCATCGCCGTTCGTGTCTTTCCAACCCTCTTGAGCCAGCAACGCCTTCGCCCGCTGTGGATCGTAAGACGGTTGCTTAATCGTATCCGTGTAGGCCCAAGAACCTGGCAACAGGATGGACGTAGCTGCTTTATCGATGCCTTGGTAGATCTGATCGACAATCGTCTTTTGATCAACCAGCATAGCGAGCGCTTGACGTACTTTGACGTCGCTCAGTATCGGGTCTTTCGTATTGAAGTTTAGGTATGTGTAGCCGGTCCCTGTCATCTGCACGGTGGTAAAGCGCTTATCTTTTGCCAAGCGCTTTACGTCCTGCGGCGAAAGCGGGGACTGAATCAGATCGAGGTCGCCCGCCTCGAGCGCCTGAGCACGCGCGGTGTTATCCGGCACCACATCCACCTCGATCTTCTTGATGAACTGGGGCTCGCCTCCCCAGAAGTCAGGATTGGCCTCCAATACGATCTTGCTGGCTTTGTCCCACCTGACAAGCTTGAACGGTCCGCTACCAATGGGGTGAGAACCGAAATTCTGCCCCTCCTTCTCTGCAACGTGCTTGGGCACGATGCCTAGATCCAAGTAACTGAGTAGCGGTGCATACGGCTGCTTTAATGTGAACTTAACCGTGTGTGCGTCTATCGCTTCGACCTTTTCGATGGGGGTGTACAGCCCACGATGTGGTGCTCCGAAGTTCGGGTCCAGCATCGTCTGGAAGGTGTATACCACGTCTTCCGCCGTAACCGGTGTGCCATCCTGGAATTTTACCCCACTGCGTAGCTGAAAGATCCATGTTTTCGGGTCTGGATTTTTCCAGCTAACAGCCAAGTCAGGCTGGGGTTGAAGTTTAGCATCGAGCTGCACCAGACCATCGTAAATCAGGTTCGTAACACGGTAAGCGGTAGTGTCCTGCTCCAAGCGTGGGTCAAGCGTACCAGCGTCCACGTCCGTGCCGACGCGCAGAACGCTCACCTCAGCCTGCTGAGCCTGGGCAGGTGTAACCCAATCGCCAGCTGTTAGGCCTGCTATGAACGCAATCAATCCCAACACCGCAACTAGCTTGACTAACCTTTTCACGCTATACCTCCTTTAGGATACTTTAAGATGCTCCCGACTTATATCGCTTATCACCCTCCTGACAGATCACCTCCTTCCTATTCTAGCTCGCCAGCTACACCGATAACCGATAGAAGTGTTCTGGTTAAGTATAACACTTGCAAGGTATTTTGTCAAGTAGGTGTCTCTTTCCCCTCTTACAAAGCCAATATTCCAGCATCAGTTATGGCTACTCTAACACCGTCTGCTCTATAGGAGTGGCGGAGACAAGTGGAGCTGGCACCCAAAACTTGAAAACCCAATAGGCTTAGTGTTATAATTGAGTGTAATGTTGAGGTGTTACAGTCTAGATAAGTGCGCAGGATGATTGGACACGGTGGGGGCAACCCCGAAAAGTGCAACTATGAGTTCCCCTTTAAGATTAAGCATGACCGTTGATCACGATAGCAATACCCCACCCAGTCTACAAATAAAGGCTCAGATCGAGTACAGCATAGCCTGCAGTGAGCTTCAACCGGGAACGCAGTTACCCTCGGTACGTGAGCTCGCTACTCAGTTGAGGGTCGCACCGGTAACCGTCTTCCAAGCGTATCAACGGCTAAAGGAAGAGAGACTTATTGCATCCCAATCTGGACGAGGTACCTTCGTAGTACGAAAACCAGGTATTTACATTGAACCGAAACAGATACAGCACTTCGAAGTCTTAATAGATACTCTTATCATGGAAGCTCAGAGCCTAGGGTTCAATATCTTGCAACTTCAGGAGCAAATTGCCACTCACTGGAGGGTGTCCTTGCAAGAGAATCATAAGCTCAAGGTGGCCGTCATAGGGATATTCCAAGAGCCCACCCGTTCCTACGCCAATGATCTAAACCGGATGATTGGTAACCTGGCTGAGTTAGGGGTATTTACCATTGACGACATCGAGCAAGATCCTGCAGAGCGCAACAGGTTGCAATCATTTGACCTGCTCGTTACCTTCCCACATTACGTACTCAAGCTCAAGCAGCTGGTAGGTGCCCAAGTCCCGGTGACCGATCTCCACTTCATCCCGAGCGAACACACACGTACCTCACTGGCTAAGTTGGTCTCCCAAACGCGCTTGCTCGGTGTTGCAATCTTCCCGGAATTCCTGACTCTACTCAAGTTAGGCATCGAACGCTTCGCTCCCCACGTCCGTCATACTCGCTACGCCGTGCTTGGTGATCCGAAGGTCAAAGAGCTGGTCCGGCAGTGTCAAGTAGTGGTCTATGCGACAGGGGCAGAAAGTGTGCGAAAGTTATTGGGGGGGGAAGTGCAGCAAAGCTTTGAGTATCGGCATGTTCCGGATTCTGCGTTCGTAGAAGAGTATCTGCTGCCGCTCATCCGCTCCATATCCATGCGAACGGGTTGAAGAGTCTCATTATAGGGTGAACCTAAGACTTCTAGTGGGCCGTGAGGGGATCGAACCCACGACACCCCGCTTAAAAGGCGGGTGCTCTACCACTGAGCTAACGGCCCAGGCCTAATTATAGCACAACCCCGGCCGGCAAGACAAAGAGCTGGATAGACAGGCCCTCTTTGCCAAGTGGTCGCCGCTTGGCGTATACTGGCCGCGAATGCCTTCATCATAAAGGAGAGGTGTCAGTATGGCTAAGCGATTCGAGTCGGCAGAACTGGTCTACGACTGGAACACCCAAGACCCGCTGCCGAGACCGGCACAGGTTGAAGTGAGCGATGAGACCCTCCGCGACGGCTTGCAATCTCCCTCCATCAGTGACCCGCCCATCGAGATTAAATTGCAGGCTTTGCATCACATGGCCGAGTTGGGCATCAGCGCCGCCAACATCGGCATGCCCTGCACGGGAGCGCGCCCCAAGCAGGACGCCCTGCGCCTGGCCCAGGAGATCGTCAAAGCTAAGCTGCCCCTGCGCCCCAACTGCGCCGCACGCACCGTGGTCAGCGATGTGCAGGCCATCGTAGACATCTCCCAGGCGAGCGGCTTGGCCATCGAAGCCTCCACCTTCATCGGCTCCAGCCCCATCCGCCGCCTGACCGAAGGTTGGGATTTCGAGACCATGCTGCGCCATACCGAAGAGACGATCTCCTTCGCGGTGAATCACCAATTGCCGGTCATGTATGTCACCGAGGACACCACCCGCGCCCAGCCGGAGACGCTGCGCCGCCTCTATCAGGTAGCTTTGGACAACGGCGCCTATCGGCTCTGCATAGCTGACACGGTAGGACATATCACCCCTCATGGCGTGCGCCAGCTAGTCGGCTTCTTTCGGGAGGAGATCGTCAGGGACAGGAGCGACCTCCGGCTCGATTGGCATGGGCATAACGATCGCGGCCTGGCCTTGGCCAATGGCTTGGCCGCCCTGGAGGCTGGGGTGGACTGCGTCCACGGCACAATCCTGGGCATCGGTGAGCGGGTGGGCAACACCTCCTTGGACCAACTGTTGGTCAACCTGAAGCTCTTGGGCTGGATAGACTCGGAGTTGAGCTCGCTCAAAACCTATTGCCGGTTGGTCTCTGAATACTGCAACGGCCCCTTGCCCTTTAACTACCCGGTGATGGGGCAGGACGCCTTTCGCACTTCCACCGGGGTGCACGCTGCGGCCATCATCAAGGCCAAAGCGCTGGGCCAGGCCTATCTGGCCGATCGGGTCTATTCCGGGGTGCCGGCCGAGCTGGTAGGGCGGCGCCAACGGATCGAGATCGGACCGATGAGCGGTCGCTCCAATGTAATCTACTGGCTGGAAAGCCGCGCCATCCCGGCTGAGCCGGGGCTGGTCGAGCGGCTCTTTGACCGTGCCAAGCGCGCTAGAGCGGTGCTGAGCGAGGCGGAGATCGAGGAGCTGATCGCCGAGTATCGGCGCGCGACAGGTGACTAATCATTTTGGCTAAGGAGGAGTACTGATGGGACGAGACGCGGTTATTATCGGCGGGGTGCGCAGCCCCTTCGGCAAGTTCATGGGTTCGCTGGCCTCGGTCTCCGCAATTCAACTGGGAGCCCAGGTGGCTCGCGGAGCCCTGCAACGGGTGGACGTTGACCCGCAAGAGATCGACGCGGTCGTCTTCGGTAATGTGATTCAAAGCTCGCCGGATGCGATCTATCTGGCCCGCCACGTGGGGCTTTACGCCGGGATGCGCATCGAGGTGCCGGCGCTGACGGTCAACCGGCTCTGCGGCTCCGGTCTGGAGGCGATCGTGCAGGCGGCTCGGCTGGTGCAGGCCGGCGAGGCCGAGCTGGTCCTGGCCGGCGGAGCTGAGAACATGAGCCAGGCACCCTACGTGCTGCGCGGGGCGCGCCGCGGCCTGCGTCTGGGCACCACTCAGTTGGAAGATTATCTCTGGGAGGCGCTCAACGACCCTTATGCCGACTGCACCATGGCCGGTACGGCCAGCAACATCGCCAATAAGTACGGTGTCTCACGCGAAGAGCAGGACGAATTCGCCCTGCGCAGCCATCAGCGGGCCCTGCGGGCGATCGAGAGCGGCCGCTTCAAAGAGGAGATCCTGCCCATCCAGATCGAGCGCAAGGGGCGCACGATCAGTGTGGACACCGATGAGCATCCGCGTAAGGATACCACAGCGGAGTCGCTGGCCCAGTTGCCGCTGGCACCCTTCCCCGGCAATACCTGCGTGACGGCGGGCAACGCCAGCGGGATCAACGACGGGGCGGGCGCCCTGCTGGTAGCCAGCGCCGAAAAGGCCGAACAGTTAGGCGTCCGACCGCTGGGCCGGCTGGTCAGTTGGGCGGCTGCCGGGGTTGATCCCAAGTATATGGGGCTGGGTCCAGTACCCTCCTCGCGGCAGGCGCTGGAGCGCGCCGGCTTGAGCCTCTCAGATATGGACCTGATCGAGATCAACGAGGCTTTCGCCGGTCAGTATCTGGGCGTGGAGCGCGAGCTGGGGCTGGAGCGTGACAAGGTCAATGTCAACGGTGGGGCGATCGCCTTGGGCCATCCGCTGGGGGCCTCCGGCGCCCGCCTGGCGCTCACCTTGCTCTTGCAGCTCAGGCAGGAGGGCAAGCAGTTTGGCCTGGCCTCCCTCTGCATCGGAGGAGGACAGGGAATCGCGGCGATCTTCGAGTCCTGGGCATGAGTTGGACCCTGCTGGGGCTGGTCGTCCTGCTAGTAGCCAGTTGGTGGGTGGGCTGGCGCGTCTACCTGCGCCTCTGGGGTTACCAGCGCGGTCACTACCGGCGTTGCGAGCATTGTGGCCAGCCCTATAAAGATCAGCCGACCTACTGCCCGCACTGCGGCGAGGTGGTGGCCCACTGGTCCAACCGACGCTGAGGTCTGGGAAAGCTGGGGGAACAAAAGGAGGCCCGGTGGATATTGAGGGGCTGAGACAAATCTTTCGCTTTGAGGTCTCCCGTTACGCCTATACCGATGAGGAGCGCAAGCTCAAGCTGAGAAAGGCCTATCGTCAGATCGAGGCCACCTTGAGGGAGACGGTGCGTCAGTTGCAGTTGAGCGGTGGGGGAGGCTACATTCCCTATGGGCCGTTGGCCGAGGTGTTGGCCCAGAGCGCCCGGCAACTGGCCGGCGAGCTCGACCGTTATCGCTCGGCACTCTCGCCGGAGATGGTCCGTGCTTTGGCCAAGCTCAGCGCACAGTTGAGCCAAGCGCAGCAGCAGGTATCGGCCCACAGTGACTCGCTGGCCGAGCAGTTGCCACAATGGGCCGAGGAGCTGGAGGGCCTAAAGCGCGCGCTGGGGGAGATACATCGCCTCTAGCCAGGGCCCAGAGGGGGTGGAGACGAGCGGATTCGAACCGCCGACCTCTGCGTTGCGAACGCAGCGCTCTCCCAACTGAGCTACGTCCCCAATAGAGCGCCTGATTATAACCGGGCCGCTCGCCGCAAGCAAAGGGATAGCCGGTAGACTTGGGCACACCAACTTCAGGGTTTTGACTTCTAGACTCAATGGATGTATTATCGGGTTGTACTGAGTTGAGTCAAGCGCAATAGGTGGAGGAATTATCCATCTAGCACAGTGAAGATAGGGCTTAGATGGGAATGCGTCTATATAACATGCAGAATGGTTGTTTAGGTGGAAAGATTCCCGTCTAAGATAGCAGAGCGAAGGTTGGACGGAAGGGAGTCCACCTGGTTGTAGCAAAGCAATAAATAGCAAGGAGGAAATGTATGGGTTTTAACGAGGAAATAACAGCTATTGCAGATAAAATCCCTCAGATGATTGACAGGCTTGAAACCGAAGAAGCAACAAAAAATGCTTTAATCATGCCGTTCATTCAAGTACTTGGATATGACGTCTTTAATCCACGAGAGGTCGTCCCAGAGTTTGTAGCCGATGTTGGCACCAAAAAAGGTGAAAAGGTTGATTACGCGATAATGCAAAATGGGGAGATAATAATATTAATTGAGTGCAAACAGGCTAATTCCAATCTTAATGATGCAAATATTAGTCAGCTTTACAGGTACTTCACTGTAACGAAAGCAAGAATCGCTATTTTAACAAATGGTGTAAATTATAGATTTTTCTCTGACCTTGAAGAACCAAACAAGATGGATCAGCGACCATTTCTTGAGCTTGATATGAATAATATCAGAGAGAATTTGCTTGATGAGATTAAAAAATTAGCAAAAGAGAAATTTGACATCGATAGAATGTTAAGCATAGCACATGAATTAAAATATACGTCAGGAATTAAGAAAATCATGACATCGCAGTTTGATAGTCCTGATGAAGATTTTGTAAAATATTTCTTTAATGCCGCAAACCCAGGTGCGAGATTCGTCGCCTCAGCAAGAGAGCAATTTGTAGATTATGTAAAGAAAGCTTTCCAACAATTTATCAATGAGAGCGTTAGTGATCGTCTTCGATCTGCACTGCGAAAAGAAGACGAAAAAAGCGAACAAAAAGAAGTTGATAATGAGGTTGATATGAAGGGAAACCTTAGGAAAGTTGGCATCGTAACAACGAGTGAAGAGATTGAAGGATATTATATAGTAAGGGCAATAATGAGTAAGGAAATCTCTCCAAACAGAATCGTTTATCGTGACACTAAATCGTATTTTGGTATTCTTTTAGATGATAATAATCGCAAACCTATTTGTAGGCTACATTTCAATACGCTACAAAAATACATTGGCATCTTCGACAATGACAAAACCGAGACAAGATATCTTCTTAACGAAATAATCGATATCTACAAATTCTCTGATGAACTTATCAAAGTTGCTGATTTTTATCAATAAACACAATTTGCCTAACGATGATATCAAGCCGACAGCGTTGGCAGTGGACGTAAGCTATTCACGAGGGGTATTGGCCTAACAAGGCGCTAGCACCTACCACGCTACTGCGCACGCTGAAATCAAGGTTGATTGGACGTTTGCAAGTTGGCTCTTTGTCACAGTACACCCTGAAAGGGTCACCCACCAACTAAGATTAAACCATTGCAATAGGGGTGATCTTCCGTGCCTCACGAGATTCATCAAGTTGTTGCATTCGAGAAGGTAGCACCCTATATGTTGTCTGTTACCTTCGAGGACGACAACTCTCAGGTCATCGATTTCCGTCCCGTGCTGAGGGGCGAACTCTACGGCCCACTGCGAGATAATTCCTTCTTTGACCAAGTACGAGTGGACCCGGAAGTCCACACACTCGTGTGGCCAAACGGTGCGGACTTCGATCCGGCGATGCTTTACCATTGGTCTGAGCTTGGTTCCCAGCTTGAAGCTCTTGCAGAGAGCTGGCCCACTACAGTGGAGCAGGCCACCAACACGCTGTAAGAGTTGCACGGCAGGTGAGCTAGGGCGTTAGGTCCCAAGAGCCTCTGAATTCTTGACGGGCGGATAGGTATGACGTATAGTCATACTAAGAGGTGAGGCAATGTCAAAGTCCAAGGTAGCCATATCACTAGATGAGACAACGCTAGGCCAGTTAGATCGACTTGTTGAGGAGTCCATTTTCCCAAGTCGGAGTCGCGCCATTGAAATCGCCATCCAGGAGAAACTCGCTCGTCTGAATAGAGGCCGGTTAGCGCGAGAGTGCGCGAAGTTGGACCCCAAGTTGGAGAAGTCACTGGCTGAAGAGAGTCTCTTTGAGAATTTGTCGGAATGGCCCGAATACTAAGAGGTGACATCCGTTGGGCTGACCTTAGCCCCACGCGGGGAAAGGAGCAGGCGGGAAAACGTCCAGTTCTGATTCTTAGTCACGAAGTCTTTAATGCACGGTCCGGTACCGTGATAGCAGTGGTACTGACGAGTCAGACACAACGAGCAAGCTTCCCTCTTACCCTTGAGCTGGAGACTCCGAAGCTACCTAAGCGCTCATGGGTGAAAATCAGCCAAATTCGCACCCTGTCGGTAGAGCGAATCGGGCGCAGACTCGGGTGTGTCAAACCTGAACAACTGACTCGGATAATAGATGGACTGCTCGAGATCATTGGAACCTAACCAGGCGCTGCATCTGACAGCCATTCCATTGCGCTCCATAGCGGCAGGTGAGCTTTGTCGTTGGGCCGAATAAAGAGGACTGATATGAATACAGTTGAATGCGTCGGTTGCGGTGGTCAGTTTCCTGAGATCGACGGTCCAGTTCATCGATATATGGAGTCATCTCCTGGTTGTTGGGCAGCTTTTGGAGAGGTGCTTGCCCGTGAGTACAGCGACCCGACCTACTTTGGGGTTCATCGCTTGACTGTTGATGCCTATGCTGTACAACATCCAGGTTCACCGTCTCGCCAAAGTATCCAGTCAGTCGGAGTGCATTTGATCCGCCTGTGTCTTTTCCTTGAGCACGGACTGTCGGCGGAGAACGCGAATGGTGCGATGCTGAAAGCGGCAAAGCTTAAGCACACCTTTGTCTGGCTGGAGCCGCCTGTCTCGCTTGGGCAGCTTACTGTGGCCGATGTAGTTAAGGCTAGAACCGCTCAAGCACACAAAAGTGCTGTGAGAGCCTGGGCACAAAGTGCATGGGACGCCTGGTTGCCGCACCACGACATAATCAGAACATGGCTATCGGCCCGACAAGGCGCCCGAGGATTATGGCCATACCCGTTTAGGGTTACCCCAAAAAAGGAACGGCAGCCGCTGCTGGCGACCACCCTTAGGAGGTGAGAGGATCTACAAAGCTTGACCAGAGAGGGTCCACTGTTGGGGAAAAATCCCGCTAAGCAGCGGGCAAAACCCTGACAGTTGGCAGGCAACTCCTGCCTCTGGGACCCCCCACTTAGGACAAGCCCAA
>VAOU01017096.1_pt1 | contig 12990 bp, 12 predicted proteins | sample 3393871 | NCBI WGS metagenome assembly VAOU01 (sample SAMN08290440, study PRJNA428436) | hydrothermal vent metagenome | isolation source: Deep-sea hydrothermal vent chimney | place: Atlantic Ocean: South-mid Altantic Ridge | depth 1820 m m
CCCGCGCCGGCTACCAGCCGGTGCTCGCCCACGCCGAGCGCTACCGCTACCTCCACGCCGACCCCGATCCCTGGCTCGAGCGCCTCGCCCGCCACGGCACCTGGGTGCAGTGCAACATCGGCTCGCTCGCCGGCCTGTACGGCGCCAGCCCCCGCGCCCTCGCCAACGACCTCCTGGAACGCGGCCTGCCGGTTCCGCTATGGGGCACCGACCTGCACCGCCCGCACCAGATCGAGCGCTACATCGCCCCGGGGTTGGAGTGCCTCGGCGGGCTCGGGCGGCTCAATCCCGCGCTCGACGCGCTGGAGGAGGCCGCAGCGTGAGCGCCGCTGGAAACGGTCCGCCATTGGAGACATTTTTGTGAGCATGGGCAAGAATGGAAAGGAACGCGCCTAGTCCTGATCGAGATGCTGCAAACGACAGGTTAGGCGGAGCGGCCGCCGGCATCGCGGGAGACGGCTTAAAGGCGTAAACGACGCGGGATGGCCGCGCCGCGATAACGATAGGGAAAACAGCCGTTTTCCCATTTTGTTTGTGACCCATCCGGATGAGCCTCTTTCACCCGGAGGGCGGTAGCGTGCCTGGGTGCCCGTTGGCAGGGTTTTGCGCGCCAAGTCGCAGAGGGAAAAGGGCATTCTAGGGTATCCATTTGCCGGAGTAGCGGTGGTAAGCGAGGCAATGGAGTACCTTCGCGCTGGTACGCACTATCCGAGGTCCATGGGCGATTTCCAGGCCTGGTTTAGGCGCGATGCGGATTATCTGGACTACCTGGGGAGTGGCATGGTAATGGGAAGCGGGATGGACGAAATCAGATGATGAAGGGGAATGGTGCAATGGCAGACCTGACCCCCAAGGCTTTCGTATGCTGTTCTATGATCGCATTTCGGCGGGCAGCCCGGATTCAACATGCCTTTGCCGACAAGCAGCGTCGCTTGCTAGACGAAGACTGAATGTGCGGTATTACAGGATTCTGGGCAATCCGTAGCGGGAGGAGCGAGAGGCTCAGGCAGGAATTGGACAGAGCCGTTCAAACGCTTGACCACCGCGGGCCGGATGATTCCGGTTCGTGGATTGACGAAAGCGGGGTGGTGGGGCTAGGCCACACCCGTCTGGCAATTCTTGATCTATCGCAGCATGGGCATCAGCCGGTGGTGTCGGATGATGGTCGCTATGTATTGGTGTTTAATGGAGAGGTTTACAATTTCCGTGGGATTCGTGATGAGTTAGAAACCAAAGGCTATTGCTTTCAGGGCAGTGGTGATAGTGAGGTGGTGCTGGCTGCATTTCAAGCTTGGGGCACCGTATGCGTGCAGCACTTTATCGGCATGTTTGCCTTTGCCGTTTGGGATCAACAGGATAAACGGCTAACGCTTTTCCGGGATCGGATTGGGATCAAGCCGCTCTATTATGGTTGGGACGGCAAGGTGTTCTGGTTTGGTTCTGAGCTGAAGGCGCTCAGGGCCTTTGGCCATTGGTCGCCGGAGATCGATCAGCAGGCAATGGGTGAGTTTTTCCAATATGCATATATCTCTGCGCCTAGAACGATATACACCAATGTGCATAAACTGCTTCCGGGACATTATCTTGAATTGAGTCGGAACCAGCCTGAACCAAAGATAGGGCAATATTGGTCTGTATTGGATGCAGTTAAAAGAGGCCATTTGGAAGGAAGCGAAGATGATTTGGCTGATCAACTTGAATCGCTGATGGTTGATGCTTTCCAGTATCGAATGGTGTCGGACGTTCCTGTGGGTGTTTTTTTATCAGGAGGGGTGGATTCCAGCCTAGTCGCGGCATTATTGCAGGCGCATTCTGGAAAGACTCTCCACACTTATACGCTTGGATTCAGAGAGAAGGCCTTTGATGAATCTGGCTGGGCGAAAAAGGTTGCAGAGTATATTGGAACCAGGCATACAGAATATATCCTGAGTCAGGATGATGCGGTTCCAGTTTTGTCTGACTTGGCGGAAATCTATGACGAACCTTTTGGAGATTCTTCCGCATTACCAACGTTACTGGTATCACGTTTGGCTAGAGAGGACGTAAAGGTTGCTCTTTCTGCCGATGGCGGAGATGAATTGTTTGGGGGGTATGCCTACTATCAAAACCTTCCGTTGCACCTCCATCGCCTGGGTGCCTTGCCTATCTCATTAAGGCGGGTTGTTGGACGTGTTTCTTCGATGGCTCCCGCCTCGGCACTGGCTCGTTTGGCCAATTCCGGAGCGCATCTCGGTGTTGATAAGCTGGCTCGGCGTGCCATGCAATTGGGAGAATTGTTTCCTGATTGTATGCCCAGCAGACTATTCTCTGTTTCTCAGTCATACTGGTTTCCACGAGAAATCAAGTCGTTAATAGGGGGGTATACTGATCCGTATTTGGATGATCAGCCTTATCCAGGCTCCTTTGAAGAGCAGATGATGCTGTGGGATATTTATCACTATCACCCCGATGATATTCTTGTAAAAATGGACAGGGCCTCTATGGCAACAGGTCTTGAGGGGAGGGAGCCCTTGCTTGACCATCAGCTGGTGGAATTTGCATATCGCCTGCCTCTTAGGTATCGGCTCGGTGACCTCGGCGGTAAACACCTGCTGAGAAAAATTCTTTATAAATATGTCCCAAGAAACTTGATTGACCGGCCAAAGCAGGGTTTTGCGCTACCTGTTAACAGGTGGCTGCAGGGAGCATTTGGCAAAATGATGCGCGATGAAATTCTTCAAGTATGTGAGTTGGCTGGGTTGAATATGCACCTGGTAAGGTGCGAGCTTCAGATCAGCATGAAATCAAAGAAAAATTCGGTTCGCGTGTGGCTTTTGTATATTTATGCCTCATGGTTTCGCAGATGGATGACATGATTTGAAGCGACAAAGAAGCATCTCCGTGGATATCAGCAAGGCGCCCAGCCGCAAGCGGGCAACAGTGATTCAGACGGCGGGCGGCTATGTGAATACCGGCATTGTTGTCGTCCAGGGCTTGCTACTGATCCCACTCTATCTGCATTACATCGGCGCACACATGTATGGTCTGTGGCTGGCATCGGGTGGTATGTTGGGCATGCTGACGTTGATGAATTTTGGCATCAGTTCCATGTTGATTCAGCGGGTGTCACGCTCGTATGGCGAACAGAATCTCGAGCAAGCCGGTGCATATTTTTTCAATGGCATGATTGTGTACCTTTTTATCTGTTTGCTGTTCGGGCTGGCGGGCTGGGTCGTGTCAGTGTTGGTTCCGGAAATATTGCATGTGACGGGAGACGATGCTGAGTTGTTGCGCCGTTGCTTTCAGATTGCAGTTGTGGCCATGACCATCGGCATCTTGAATGAATGCCTGAGGAGCTTTGGACTAGCATTGCTGCGCCCGGTGGTTCCAATGGTGGGCATAGCTGTTGGCCGTATTTTTGGCATAGCTGTAACGGTATGGATGCTGCTCGATGAGTTTGGTTTGTGGGCCATTCCTATGGGAATTCTGGTTGCCGAAACTGTTATTTTCATCGTGAATCTATTTAATGCCATGTCGCTGTTTCGAAGGCTGGCAACTAAAATCTGTCTGGACAGCAAGATTATCAAAGAATATGTGCGGACCAGTCCTGCCTTGCTGATGGCAACGGTTGGCAATACGGTTGCGCGGGATGTGGAGCCGTTATTGATCACAGTTTTTCTCAGCCCCGAGGTGACGACTGCCTATATGGTGACTCGCAGGGCGGCGGATATAGTGCTCCGCATGCTGAATGTGATCGTGGGATCCACCATGGGTTCGTTTGCTCATCTGGCTGGTGGCGGCGACCGTGAGAAAACGGTCGGAATAGCCAAACATTTGCTCTTTCTTAGCTTCTCAGTAGGGACGATAGGCTTCGCAACCTATGTGGGGACAAATCATGCCTTTGTGTCCCTGTGGGTGGGAGAGTCCTTTGTGCTGGGTCATAATATCATGCTCTTCATTGGGCTTGGATTCTTTGCGCGCACCTTCCGAGGATTATTGTGGCAAATGCTCTATGGCCTAGGGGATTTTATTTATCCTTCGGTTGTTATTTTGTTGGAAGGAATTGCCCGGATAACCCTGGCCGTGTGGTTATTAAGCATGCTGGGTGTGTTAGGGATGCCCTTGGCTTTCACATTATCTTGTTCGATAGCGATTGTGGTACTTGGTTTCCGCCTGACAAGACAGCTTTCAATGAGTTTCTATTTTCCCGCCATGGTCAGATTTCTGCTCTCGGGAGCTGCTCTTTTTGGCATCAGTATAAGCCTGGTGCGGATGGAGGCAGGTATTGATTCATGGAGCGCTTTTACCTTACACCTGATGATGCTCCTAGCCGGTTTTTTGGCAATGTATATATTGATGAACTGGAGTAGATGTCGTGAGAGTTACAAGAGTATTCTCATATGAATGAGGTGGAAGTAAAGAACAAAGAGCCTATTTTCGTTATTGGGTTCCCAAAGTCTGGAAAGTGCGCTACCGAAATGCTATCTACTTCCATCTGGGTGGGCTGGATCTCTACCCGGAGGGGTTATCAGGTGGATTCCACCCACACGATTTGATGAAGCTCCTAGAATATAAGGATGGAGAACAGTGAAGTTGCACATAGGCTGTGGGAAAAAGTATTTGGCAGGCTACAAGCATCTGGATGTGATTGCTTATGAACACGTGGACTTTGTTTGCGATGCCAGGCGTCTAAGTATGATTGAAGATGAATCGGTTTCGGAAATCTACGCCTGCCATATTCTGGAGCACGTGGACCGGAGTGAGGTTCCGGATGTTCTGAAAGAGTGGAACCGTGTATTGAAGTTCGGTGGCTTGATACGGCTTGCGGTGCCGGATTTTGAAAGCATTTTGCAGGAATATACGGAGAATAAAGACTTGGAGCGTTTCCAAGGGCTGCTCTATGGTGGCCAAACCTACAACTATAATTTTCACCATGTGGTCTTTGATTATGACATCTTGAAGGATGCGTTGGAGAATGCCGGCTTCCACCGGTGCTCACGCTATGACTGGCGAGATTTCCTCCCCGACGGATACGACGACTACAGCCGGGCGTACCTGCCGCATATGGATGTGGAGCATGGACGCCTGATGAGTTTGAATATGATTGCAAGCAAGAAGTTAGGTTAAAGGACAAATCTAATGATAGATAGAAGCAGCATCCTTTTGATTACAGGCGCAACAGGTATGGTTGGTGCTGCTGTCCATCGGCTTCTTCAACGGGCTGGGTTTGAAAATATTCTCGTGCCCCAGAGATGTGAGCTTGATTTGCTTAATAGGGAGCAGGTCGATACATATTTCTCAAGGTACCACCCTGAACATGTTTTTATGATCGCGGCCAAAGTTGGAGGAATATCAGCGAACATCGCTGATCCGGTAGGATTTTTGAGAGAGAACATCTGTATGGAGATCAATCTGTTTGAGGCCTGCTACAAGTATCAAACCCGAAAAAATGTATTTCTGGGGAGTTCATGTATTTATCCGCGGGAATGCTCTCAACCGATGAAAGAAGAAGCGCTTCTTACAGGGGCGTTGGAGTCGACGAATGAAGGGTATGCACTTGCTAAAATTGTAGGATTAAAACTTGCTCAATACTATTATCAACAATATGGCATGCTTACCATCTGCCCGATGCCTTGCAATATCTATGGCACCGGCGACCGCTTCGATTTGAATCGGTCTCATGTCCTGAGCGCACTGGTGCACCGTTTTGTAGAAGCGAAAAATAAAGATGTTTCTTCTTTGACATTATGGGGAACAGGTATTGGAAAACGAGAATTTATCCATGTTGATGATCTGGCTAGAGCTCTTCTTTTCCTGATGGATAACTATGAATATCCAGACATTATCAATGTTGGGATAGGTACAGATATTTCAATCCGTGATCTTGCCAATCTGATTGCTGGAGAGGTGGGTTATACAGGGAAAGTTTTATGGGATTCCACCAAGCCAGATGGGATGCCAAAAAAGTGCACAGATGTTTCTAGGCTTACAAGTTTTGGCTTTCACGCCATGATTGGTTTGGAAGAAGGAGTTCGCATGACAATTGGTGAGTATCGAAAACTTTGTTCTCAGTGGGAAAGATAAGATGAGTCTAAACAACGAAGACAGCCGCAAGCTTTCTGGAGTAATAGAATTTCTGTGCGAGTCATCCAGTCGGATCAATGAGGCGAAGGTGCAGCGATATTGGTACCCTCTTGCCATGGCTACCTATGGGGTGGAGGAGATCATTGAGGCACTTGACTCATTATGCAGTTTCCGTACTAGTATGTGGGAAAAGACGCGAAAGTTTGAACAGCAATTTTCTGCTTATCAAGGTTGTACGGATTCCATCATGGTCAATAGCGGTTCTTCGGCTGATCTGCTGTTGTCGTTTTTGTTGGTAGATCGCCAAAAACCTCTTCTAAAACGAAGTGATGAAATCCTTCTTCCTATTGTCACTTGGCCTACTCAGATATGGTCCGTCATTATGGCAGGTTTGAGTGTTCGTCTGGTGGATGTGAACCCGGAAACACTTAATATCGATCTGGATGACATGGAGCGCAGGATTACTCCGAGAACCAAGGCGATATTTCTTGTGCATCTATTAGGTAATCCCTGCCAGATGGACCGCGTGATGGATATTGCTGATAAGCATGGGTTGCTGGTCTTGGAAGACTGCTGCGAGGCTTTGGGAGCTGAATGGAATGGATCCAAAGTAGGGAGTTTTGGAGTAGGTGGAACGTTCTCCTTTTTCTTTTCTCACCACATGGTCACGATGGAAGGGGGAATGGTGGTCTGTCATGACTGTGAAGTGGCCGACCAACTAAGAATCCTCAGAGGCCATGGCTGGTTGCGAGATGTAGAAAATACCAGTCATTATAATGTCAGTAATTATGACGATATCGATCCTCGCTATGCATTCGTGAATTGGGGGTGTAATCTCCGCCCAACTGAACTTCAGGCAGGCTTCGGATTGCATCAGTTACAGAAATTGCCTTCGTTTAATGCACGCCGTGAGATGCTGGCAAGCAAGTTCTTTCATTTCATAGATCAAACGTCGTTTTTATTGCGTCCGCTGGTGCATCCATCGGCGCACCCTTCCTGGCTTGCTCTCCCAGTCATGGTTCGAGCGGATGCACCTTTTCAAAAAAAACAACTAGTGGACTATTTGGAGAAGAATGGAGTGGAAACACGCCCTATCGTTGCTGGAAACCTTTCTCGGCATCCAGTTGCCCATTTGTTTGGGGAGATGTTCGAGGGCGCATATCCCGGTGGGGATATTGTTCATGATAAGGCTTTCTATCTAGGTCTCTCTCCTATGGTCGCCGATGCAGATATGGATCGGCTGTTGGAATGTATGCAACAGTTTTTGAAGAATTTCTGAACGAGGTGTGGATGGAGAGAATACAATGATCTTTATTGGTCCGGAACTCAGCGATGCGGATGCGCACTTTGTGACCAACATCGTGGAGTGTGTAGGTACAGGCGATGATCTAATTATTGATCTGTACAGAGTTGGAGATAAGACGAAGATATTCAGGCTGATTTCAGATTATCTGTACAGTCATGACGAGCATTTTGTGATTTACAATGCTTATGAGGATGAAGACTTTTTTATCTCATTCAAGAAGAAATTTCCCGACCTGCGCCTTATTATATTCTTTTCTGACGATGAATGGAGGCATGCGAATTACAATCGTTATATAGCTTTATATGCAGAGATATTTACGATCGCAGTTAAAGATCATATGGTCTTGTATCATGAATACGGATTGAAGCCGTTTTATATGCAATGGGCTTGTAATCCCGCAAAGTTCTCTTTTCTAGCTGGCACCGGGGAAAAAAAGTATGATGTGACATTTATTGGCGCCGCTTATGGCAAACGCATCACATATGTAAAGTATCTCATTGAGAAGGGTGTAAATATTCGTGTATTTGGTCGTGGCTGGAGGGGGCGATCAGACATCCGTTCCCATTGGGGGGGGGTTCTTTCCACAAAAGAAATGTTGGGGATTATAAGTTGTAGTCGCATTAACCTTAACTTCCTTTGGACAAGTGCGGATCAGAGAATATGTGATGGACAACCTTCTGTACGGGAGAATAGAAATTCTTTACCAGTTCTGAATGAAGGCCAGCCCAACAAAAAAGCCAAGCAAGTGGATCCAAGGTTTATGATAAAGGGGCGATCGTTGGAGTTGCCAGCTTGCCGAGCCTTTCAGCTCTGCAACTATATGGCCGATCTTGATAACTACGGCTTTGCAGACGGTATCAACATCGCTGTTTTCCGGGATAAGGACGACCTTCTGGAGAAGATCGATTATTATCTTTCCCACGGGGAAGAACGCGAGGCGATTGCTGCTAGAGCATACGAACATGTGTTGCAGAACCATACATGGAAGCAGCGCTTCCAGGAACTTTTCGGGCGCTTGGAGAAGAAGCAGATGGCAACCACCAAGGTTCGCCACAAATATCGTCTCATGGTGCTTGCCCGGAATGGGGTTCAGCATCAGATAAGCCTGGATGATGAACGGCTGGATATCCGGATCGTTGATCAGCAGAGTGATTGGCGGGAGGCGTTGAGTTATGTGGAAGGTGTTGTGCAATTGAGGCGCGATTCCTCCATCAATAATGAAGCTCTCTACATGATGGCCTTTGGTCTGGTTGCGGACAAAGCGGATCTGATTGCCTCAAACTTTTATGTGGATGCGGGTAATAGGGGTTACTGGATAAGGTTCAGTGACAGTTTAATCAAAAGAAATTGGGCACTGCTTGGAATGTTGCCAGTGGAATGCCTGATGTTTTCCGGTGCCTACGCTGCCGAGCATGGTGGTGAATTGTTGCCCGGTGCGGATCGGCTCAAAGCGTCTTATATCGAATATCCTTCTTTTTGGATCAGCCTTCCTTATCATCAGTCGCGCAAGTTGCGACTTTACTTTAGCCATCATCGCGATGCGCGGAAACGATTCAGGGAGTGCATGCGAAGTCTGAGCGTCGGCGAGGCGTTGTCGCTTGGGGTGGACAAGGTGTGGCAGAGGATGCTGAAAAACAGGGTAGGAGAATAGCTTGGGTGGGATAAAACGGAATCTGCGGAAATTGTATGATGTGTATATCAGACAGGATCAAAAGCGGATTGCATTTTTTAGATATATGGGAGCGGGCGGTGAGTCGCTCCGTACAGATTACCCCATTGGGAAGGAGGCAATAGTCATTGATGTCGGTGGATATCTTGGAGACTTTTCGGCGAAGATTTTAGATAGATTTAATTGCAGAGTTGATGTGTTTGAGCCTGTCCAGCGGTACGCCGAGAAGATTGGCGAGCGCTTTTCCTCCAACAGTAAAGTCCATGTAACGCAAGCTGGGATGGGGGCCTCGGAAAGGGAGGAGGTTATCAATATTGCCGGGCCTGGTTCCAGTGTGTTTGATGTCGGTGCAGATGAGGGAGGGAAGGAGAAGATAAAAATCATCTCGGCGGTTGATTATCTTCGTGAAAGGGCTTATCCAGCGATTGATCTTTTAAAAATCAATATCGAAGGTGGGGAATATGAACTATTAAATGCGCTTTTGGAACACCCTGACCTGATTGAGGAAATTAGATTCCTCCAGATTCAGTTTCATAATTTTGTGCCGGATGCCAAAGAAATGAGATCTGGAATTCAAAAGAAACTTTCTAGAACCCATAGGCTGATGTGGGACTTTCCATTTATTTGGGAAAGCTGGGAAAGGCTCAATGATTGATCTTATTCATATTGGGGATTACAAGACGGGGACCAGCTGGTGGCATTTATATCGTTACCCACAGGGAAACGCCCCCGTCAAAACCACCCACCATCAACACAATACTTCGAATGATGGCGGGGTTTGGCGGTTTTCTGGGACGGAAATACGATGGCGAACCGGGCCCCCAAACGGTATGGATTGGCCTACAACGGGCTCGAGATTTTGTTTTGGCCCCTCCAGGCACAAAACGCTATCCGAACCTCTAAGATTTGTGTGTAACGATGTGGACACACAGAGGGGCCTTGTGAGTCAGGTTGCCTTTGCTATAGAGCCAAGTCTTGATAGAAACAGGCTGTTCGACATAACAGCGGCAAGAGATGCCTGTCTTGAATGTTATATTCTGCTCAAGCAGGCACTAAATAAAAACGGCATCAATTGCGCTACCCTTGACATGTGTGATGCTTCATCCATCGATGTTCTGGTATGTTCGGATATTGGAATAAGCCTGAGAGAAGCAATAAAAGTAATTAAATCGCACCCAATGGTCAGAATACTGTATATACCTACTGAGCCGCCTGTACTTTCTTGCTTGCATAGCAGTGCTATTCTTGGTGTGTTACCTTTTGATAGGGTTTTGTCCTGGAATGATGATTTCGTAAGAAGGTATGAACATGGGGTAAAGTGTAGTATTGGTCAGCCACTAATTGATCCTGAGCTTATACCTTCACAGCCTTTTTGGGAAAAACGGTTCCTGGTTGCGATCTATTCCAATAAGATGCTCAGGCATGAGAACGGATTATACGAAGAACGTATTCGCGCCTTCGATTTCTTTTCTGGGAAATCGGCAGAGTTTGATTTGTATGGCATGGGTTGGGATAAATCCACGCACTCTTCAGTTGTATCCTCATATCTGGGAAAGTGTGGGACGAAGAAGGATATTTTAAAAAATTATAAATTCTCAATTTGTTTCGAAAATTCCAAAGGTTACCCCGGATATATTACCGAGAAGATTTTTGATTGCTTTGTGTCGGGGACGGTTCCGATTTATTACGGCGCACCCAATGTGCAGGAGTATATACCCTCTGCGTGCTTTATCGATTTCCGGGATTTTGCCAGTTATGAAGATCTGTATCAATTTCTGGTGAATATGGACGATACCGAATATCAGGCATATCTTGATGCTGTTAAAGAATTCATCAAGACACCTCAATACTACGAATTCACTTCAAAGCGTTATGCGGAGATAGTGCTTGAGCAAATTCAATCGTTGATGAACGAACCTAAATCAAGAAGAACGGTCTTTGGTTTCAAACTGGCATTGCTGAAGATTGTGATGATGCATCCCTTTCTGTTTTTGAAGAATATAAACCGATGCAGGCGCTTCTTATTTGATCTTGTTGCAGCATGGTGAAAAAAAGGAGGGGTGAGCAATATGTGCTTGGTGGGGTTTCAGCTCCTAAAGGATTGTGTTATGTGAGTGATAAGTTTAAGGTGATCTTTGTACCAATTCCGAAAAATGCGTCAACAAGCGTTAGGAATATATCTGAATTCGAGTTCCGCACCGATAATATTATGGCGTATGATGAAGAACTTTCTGCGGGCGGGGAGTATAAGGTATTTACAATTATCCGAGAGCCTGTGCAGCGCTTTGTTTCAGGATATATCGAGATTTGCAAAAGAGCGAGTGGTGATTCTCCCCATATACTTTCGAAAGATTTTTACTGGATGAAGGGGATAGAAAGATTCTCGAAATTCATGGATGAGATTGAGTGTACTTGGTTTGATGCACATCTATTCCCGCAGAGCTATTTTCTTTCCAATTACGCTGGTGCCCCATTCTTGATTGATGCATATATAGAGATGGAACAATTATCTACGGCTCTTCCAGCCGTTTTGAGCAAGTATGGGTTTAGTTTATCCTCATTATCCATACCTAAGCTTAATGTGCATGGCAATGAACAGAGAGTTTTAGGGGGGCGCTTGATGAAGATAGATGTTTCGAATGTACAACGCAGCCTTTATTATATAATGGATTATATTGTTCGCTGTTTACAGCGTAGGACCGTGCCAACCTCAGGCGAAATTCATAATATTCTTGAGAATGACGGAGAATTGTTATCTCGGATAAAGAAGATTCTTGCTCGGGATATTGCGTTCGTAGAGAGCATCAAGGATAAGATGATTTTCGATCAGATGGGTATTTATTGGCGGGGGGGGTAAATTTATGATCCCTCTTGTAAGCATTGTAATGTCTGTTTACAACGGCGAGAGCTATTTGCGAGAAGCCATAGAAAGTATTCTGAACCAGACATTTACGGATTTTGAATTTATCATCATTAATGATGGATCAACCGACACCAGTGCAGAAATCGTGCGTAGCTATAACGATGAGCGGATTCGCCTGATCCAGCAGGAGAATATTGGTCTGGCCGCAGCTCTGAATAGAGGCATTGAATTATCTGAAGGTAAATATATTGCCAGGATGGATGCGGATGATATCTGTTATCCAAACCGACTGGAAGTTCAGTTCAGATACCTGGAGAGGCATCAGGATATCATTGCTCTTGGCAGTGCTGCGGATTGGATTGATGAAAGCGGTCAGTATCTATGCACGATCAAGAAACCTTTCCTGTTCGATGCAATTCAAAAGAAACTCCCTGATTCACCATTTATTCATCCTTCAGTGATGTTTCGGAGGAAGGTATTCTATGCGGCAGGACGGTACCCAGAACGTTTCAGAATATCAGCTGCGGATGCTGTTTTATTCAATAAAATGGCGATGCTTGGCGAATTGCGGAATCTTTCGGAACCCTTGATCTGTTATCGCGTAAGACCAGATGCAGCAAGCAGGTTTTCAAAAAAGACAGCCCAATGTATCGCCAGGATTGTGGATAAGGCAATTCATGACCTGCCAGTTCACGATAAAGAATTGGCAGAAGTTTATCGGCTGCGTGCAAATATGAGGGAGAAGGATAAACGCTATGAATATCATTTGCTGATTGCAAAGAAATTGTTATGGGACAATCCATGCAAGGACAAAGCGAGGACTCATATACTAGCAGCTATGCGACACCGCTTTTTCTCATTGCGCCTATGGGCATTACTGTTGTTGAGTTTCTTACCAAAGCGCGCCGTGCAAACATTGTATCGTCTGGCTGTAAGGTGATGTGATGCCATTCTCAGGGTGCTGCCCAGCGAAAGTTTCTGATTCAATATAAAGTGGACCCCGGATTTCAGACAGTAGTTTAAGCTGTCATCCGGTACTGAGGATACGCGAGATGAGTGAGACCAGGAAGCGCAAGGTTCACAGCCCCG
>VAOU01005995.1_pt1 | contig 12843 bp, 11 predicted proteins | sample 3393871 | NCBI WGS metagenome assembly VAOU01 (sample SAMN08290440, study PRJNA428436) | hydrothermal vent metagenome | isolation source: Deep-sea hydrothermal vent chimney | place: Atlantic Ocean: South-mid Altantic Ridge | depth 1820 m m
ACAGCATTTACTCAGGGGTTAATTTTTAAAGAGGGTTACCTGTACGAAAGTACCGGTAAATATGGTTATTCCAGCCTGAGAAAAGTTGAGCTGGAAACTGGGAATATCATAAAAAACAAAAAAATCGACAATAAAATTTTTGCTGAAGGTTTAACCAACTATAAACAGCAGTTGATACAACTAAGCTGGAAAACTGGCACAGCTTTTATATACAATACAAACAGCTTTGATCTCATAAAAACATTTAACTATCCGGGTGAAGGCTGGGGACTTACCACTTACAACGATCAACTCATCATAAGTGATGGATCTTCAGTCTTACGGTTTCTGGATCCCGTTACTTTCAAAGAAACCAGCCGTCTTTCTGTATCCCGATATGGCAGACCGGTAAAACATCTCAATGAACTTGAAATGGTGAAAGGAAAAATTTTCGCCAATGTCTGGCGTGCTGATCAAATTGTAATTATTTCACCGCATACAGGTAAGGTTACTGGTGTTGTCAACCTTGCCGGCCTGCTTAAAAAGTATGCGTCTGGAGCCAGGGCAAATGTTCTTAATGGCATTGCCTATGACACAGAGGGAGATCGTCTTTTTGTGACCGGGAAATACTGGCCGAAACTGTTTGAGATAAGACTTATTCCACGCATTACTCCATGAAGAGCACCTTCAAGTTCCTCAATATTGGCAACGGTGTCGGCAGATCAGTCCTGGCAGTGCCCGGATCGACACTACCGCCAGCTCCTGTCGATCGTATTCCTGAACCATTGAGCGATAAAATGAAGGCAGGTAAATGGAACCCACAAGCAGCAGATGCTCAAGCTGAATCGACCAACACATTCAAAAAAGAGTAGAATTTGAGATAGTCAGGTCAACATCAGGCCAGCTTGTCCTGAATGACGTAATACAGTATATAGTTATATCATCTGAATACCACAGCATATGCCGGAATAACGAATCTCAGGTAATTGTGAGCCCTTTCTTGAACGCTAACCATAAAATACCCATTGGAGAATCAGAATGAAAAAGGATTTACTCGCATCTGTAATCATACTTGGTCTATTTTCTGTTTCAGCCCAGGCTGCCCCCATCAACCAGACACTAAACGACAGGCTGGCATTCCGGATTGGACCATTTTTTCCCAGCATCGATACCAGTGTCCAGCTCGGTGATCAAAAGCAAGACTTCGAAGATTATCTTGATGACAACGCAACGACTGCTGCCTTCAAGGGCATATGGCGCATCTCCAACCACTTCCGTCTAAATTTTGGTTACTGGGCAGTTGACCGGGATACATCTACCGACTTTGATATAGGTGTACCGATTGGGCCGATCACAGTACCTGCTAGAACAACGATTACTGCAAGCTTTGACAGCAGTCTTGCGTCGGCTGCGGTTGGGTGGTCCTTTATACGAAATGATACTACTGAATTTGGAGTTGATCTTGGTCTTTCAGCTCTTTCACTAAAATCGGCACTGGATGCTTCAGTCGCCGGTATTACCGTTGCATCATATACTGCCTTTGATGAAACCTACCCCCTACCCACTATCGGGGTTTACTTTACCAGGGCATTGTCTCCAAAATGGTCACTAGAGGGTCGTTTCAGTAGTATTGGCCTTAGCATAGGTGAAGATTTCAAAGGTACAATCATTGATGCGATGGGAGGCGCTGAATTCCGGCCCTGGCAGAATGTTGGTTTTGGCATCGCCTATGTATACAACGAGGCAGATGCCAAACTTAAAGATGTTAGCGACAACCTCGATATCAAGTGGAAATATCAGGGACCGTTTGCCTATATTACATTCGGGTTTGGTGAGGTCAATTAACCAGTCCTGATGACCATCTCAAACTACAGGTAACCCGTTTAACTGACTACCCTACCCCAACACAAGCTGGTGGAGTAGCTCACGCAGGTGCGAATTCATTTGCACTATAAACTGGTGTTAAAAATCTATATACACAGCAGTAGTGAGGATGATCCTCTTTCGCATTACCAGGCCCCTCTTGATGACGCACCATCTCTATAATCCATACTGGAAAAAGGTGGGCCTCGGATCATCAACAACATGCTGACCTTTGAGAGCAGCGAGCATGAACACACTAAGCATATCGGCCACCAGGGTTATGTGGATCAGACATGCTGCCACTCTTGAAATCGATTAATGAGCGAATGGCTACATCCAGATCCAGGTCACTGCCCTCTTCCTGATAACTGTTAATTGCAGGGCACTAATACTCCCAGAACAAACTGTGGATATATAGTTTTAGTATTGCCTGCTATACTTTTATACAAAACAGCAGCAACAAGCCCGTTTATTCAATCATGGTAGGCTTTAGATGCGACATAAAGACGTTCTCGAACCACTGAACAGACAAAACAGCCTTAGCGATAAGCTGGTTCATTGTCACAAGGTCATTCAGAAGTATTGTCTTGATATTGCCAGAATTGCAATCACCATTTATGACCCAGCAACTTCGGTGTTAAAAAGCTATATACACAGCAGTGGTGAGGATGATCCTCTTTCGCACTACCAGGCCCCTCTTGATGACGCACCGTCTCTAAAATCCATACTGGAAAAGGGAGAGCCTCGGGTCATCAACAATATGCTGGCCTTTGAGAATGGCAAGCATGAACACACTCTGCGTATCGGCCGCCAAGGATATGCAGCCAGCTATACGCTGCCAATATTTTATAAAGGAAACTTTTTTGGGTTTGTTTTCTTTAATTCCTACAAAGCAGATGTTTTTTCAGAGGAAGTTCTTGATGAGTTGGATATCTTTGCACGTCTGATTTCACTGATGGTGATTGATGAAATGTCATCCCTGCGTTCACTGACAGCGGCGCTTAGCACAGCTGCTCACATCACCCACCAGCGCGATCCCGAAACCAGCATCCATCTTGACCGCATGTCGCGCTATTCTCAGATGATTGCACGTAAGCTTGCAGAGAAACATCAGTTAAGTGATGAATATGTGGAACACATTTTAATGTTTGCACCACTGCATGATATCGGGAAAGTAACGATCCCCGATCACATTTTGCAAAAAAAAGGCCCTCTGAACAAAGAAGAACGAAAGATCATGGACACCCATTCGGATAAAGGTCTGGAAATCATTGATCATATGATTGCAAATTTTAATCTTTCATCTATCCAGTATCTCGACATCCTGCGAAATATTACTCATTATCACCACGAAGCCATTAATGGAGAAGGTTACCCGAGTAATCTGAAAGGCGACGACATCCCGCTTGAAGCCAGGATTGTTGCTACCGCTGATGTGTTTGATGCGCTAACCAGCAAACGTCCCTACAAGAATGCATGGGATATTGATAAGGCTTTTGACGAGCTAAAAAGACTATCGGGCAAGAAACTGGATGCCGAATGCGTAGAGGTTTTGATTGATAGCCGTGATGAGATAGAAAAAATCATGACAATATTTATTGAAGACTGTATCGGCTAGATGCCTGATCATTGACAGAGCACATTCTTATTCAGGGAAATTATCCGCCGCTTTGTAATTGTTTGATAATATTACTGGCTGAATCTGGGAATCAGATGTTTTCACCACAAAAACGTAAAGTATGCAGTGAAAATTTATTGGGTTCCCTTTGCGCACTCTGCATCTCTGCGATTAAGCAGCCTTTAATATTTTATGAAGTTAATGCCGCAAAAAGCTTAGGCAGTTTTTCTGGTAAGCGTTCAATTTTGTCAATGACGGTGTACTGTTTGCCGAAGATATCGGCGACGTAATCATCGGCATATGGGTCGAGATTGATACAGTAGGTGTAGATTCCCTGCTGATCCAGTTCCTGTACCGCCCTGTGAGCATCCTGGATCAGCAACTCCGGGTCATCGACATCGATGTCTGACGGTTCGCCATCAGTGAGTACCAGCAGCAGTTTTTTTTCTGCCTTCTGTGCACCGAGGTAATGTGCAGCATGTCGCAGGGCCGCACCCATACGTGTGGAATAACCCGCTTCCATAGCAGCCAGCCTGCCCTTTACCGTATCATCCCAGCTCTCGCTGTAACCCTTGATATGCTGATAGCGCACTTCGTGCCGGGTATTGGAGGAAAAACCAGCAATGGCAAAGGAATCACCCAGCTGATCGATGGCCCAGCCCAGTAAGGCGACCGCCTCCTGGCTCAATTCAAGGATGGTCTGTTCACAGCCATCGGGAACATCAGCCAGTGAAGCAGATAAATCCAGCAGCAGCATCACGGCAATATCCCGACCGTCATGTCTGTAGCTCATGTTAATGCGCGGATCAGGCGTGCTGCCACTTTTAAAATCGATTAATGAGCTAATGGCTACATCCAGATCCAGGTCACTGCCCTCTTCCTGATAACGGATACGCACATACTGCTGTGGTTTCAACATTTCCAGCATCTGCTCCAGTCGCTTCGCTAGTGCGCGATGTTTATCCAGAAGTTTGTCTATCTTAAGCGCATCACCCGCAGGGTGCAGGCTCTCATACAGGCTGACCCAGTCAGGCCGGTAGGTTTTCGTTTTATAGTCCCATTCAGGGTAGTGACGCGGCGGCAGACCTTTCGGTTCATGTTCTTCTGGTTCCAGCTTTCGCTTCTCTTCGAACATTTCCTCTTCATCACCTTCTTCGATGAATATCCACATGTGACGGTTATCATCACGGTAATCCACCACCGTATCGGTAAAGTACATCTTTGCTAGCTGGTCGGATTGACGGCGGGTACGGGCAACATAGCTCACTGCGAGGCCGGCCATTTCTGCAGTGCCTGTATCTTCAGATTGCATCAGTTGATGAAAACTTTCGACACAATCGAGCAGGTCCTGGTTTTTATAGCCATGTGCCGAGTCAAGAATGGCCCTCGATAACATTGTCAGACGGTGGCGAATACAGGATTCTTCCTCCTGCTTGCAATCACCTTCTTTTGGTACTGGATGCAGGGCAAGAAACAGTTTGCGCAAACCCGGGTATTCCCGCATGGCGAGGTATTCAACGCGTGAATCTTCCAGAATTTCTATTGCTACTCGCTGGAACGGGCTGTAGTTATCAGCAATAATAGCTGTCGTCCAGCGTCGATGGGAAGCGATGTGTGCAAGCACTGCACGGTAACGGTTAATACCCTTAACCTCACCTTCGTCATCATAAACATCCGGCACACGAATCCCATAGGCATCGTAATAGGGCATCGGCTTACGTAGCTCATCGTAGCCCGAAGAATACGGCACAAGATGCTCAGGATCCTGCCACAGGCCGCGCATATAGAGATCAAGCTTACGCTCATTGTCAATAAACAGCGTGCCATGGCGCTCACGCTGCAGAATGGCACGGCTATCGGCAGACTGCAGACAGAAATAATCCTTCTGCCGCTCAGGATGATTAGCGTAATTGTTGATGCCGTAGTCAATCCAGTTTTTGACCCCTTCAAGAGAAAGTTCATTCAGCAGATAGGGCATCTGATTCAATAGATCAGGCAGACCGGGACTGGGAATACTTGTTTGAAATCCATGCACGGAGCCGGTAGTTCGCTCCATCATATCAGTAATGATTTCAATATACTTCTGCAGCTGTTCTTCACTGCCCAGGCGACGTGAGACCTGAGCGATGGTCTGTAGAAACGGCGGGATAGCCTTGCCATTCGGAGTGCGCGACATATCCCAGACCATCTGTGAAATCAGTGTCAGGGTCCGCTCTCCCAGCCTGGTAGCAAGCTGTGGCATTTTTTCCAGATACACCAGCACCGGCTCAAAACCACGACCAATCATGCAGATCAATGATGCCCCTTTCAGGTAGTCCCTGATGCCCTGCTCAGATAAATGTGCCTTAGCATCAATCATGCAATCTTCAAAGACTTCATCCAGGTCCTTGAAACCACACTTCAAAACATCACGATAGGCTTGTAATTCTTCAGCATTCATTGTTAGTTATTTTCTGACCGCAGAGGATGCAGGGGTTCCTTGTAAACCCCTGCGTCCCTGCGGTTAACAAAAACTCTCAGGTAAACACAGCGTCTATAGCATAATCCAGGGTAGCCCGGATATCGGAGTCGTCGGTGATAGGCCGTACCAGTGCCATACGGCAGGCATCTACCGGGCTGATGCCTTTTTTTATCAGTAACGCGGCATAGGTCAGAAGGCGTGTGGAGATACCTTCATCCAGTCCATGCCCTTTCAGGTTACGCGCTGACCCAGCAATTTTGACCAGTTTCAGTGCCGTATCGCTATCGATACCGGTTTCTTTTTCAACAATAATGGCCTCAACTTCGGCAGAAGGATAATCGAAGTCCATGCCGGTGAAGCGCTGTTTGGTAGATTGCTTCAGGTCTTTCATCAGGCTCTGATAACCTGGGTTGTAAGAGATCACCAGTTGAAAATCAGGATTGGCATTGATCAGTTCACCTTTTTTGTCGAGCGGCAACTGACGACGATGATCGGTCAACGGATGAATTACAACGGTGGTGTCCTGACGGGCTTCGACGATTTCATCAAGGTAGCAGATAGCACCAATACGAGCCGCCGTGGTTAATGGACCATCCAGCCAGTGCGTGCCATTGGCGTCCAGTAAATAACGCCCGACCAGGTCAGAGGCCGTCATGTCTTCATTACAGGCTACCGTAATCAACGGCCGTTTCAACTTCCACGCCATGTATTCTATAAAACGTGACTTACCACAACCCGTCGGCCCCTTAATCATTACCGGCAAACGCGATTCATAAGCCGCTGCATATAAATCTACTTCATTAGCCTGAGCCTCGTAATAAGGTTCCTGCTCGATTTTATATTGTTCGATATCAATATCAGTCATTTTCAAACACCTTGTGAAAAATCTTTTACTTTTTGAGAGAAAAAACCCCCGCACATAGCGAGGGCCCTTTATCACTGAAGCATTCGCTTTTGCTTACTTGTGAACGCCCAGTTTGTCTCTCCAGCCTGGAAACAATGTATCGGCATCGTGCTCGAATGATTCGAATGCGCGGGCAAATTCATGATGCTCTTTGGCGTATTCGATCGGATCAGCACCCTGCTTCCAGCAATCGTATGCCTGGTGCAGTGATTTCGCACCGGCAGCCGGGCTGTCGATATGTCCGTATGCACCGCCACCTGCGGTGTTGATGACGTTGCCGTGACCCAGGTTCTCGAAGAAACCTGGCAGACGCAGTGCGTTCATGCCACCGGAGATGATTGGAGTCGTTGGTTTCATGCCGTACCATTTCTGGTAGTAGACAGGACCCTGACACTCATCGCGCTCAATCATGTAGGCAATGATCTTGTCATCCTGAGAACCTTCCATCTTGCCGTAGCCCATGGTACCTACGTGGATACCGGAAGCACCCATCAGACGTGCCATTTTGCCCAGGATATAGGCTGTATAACCACGCTTTGAGGAAGGTGATGTTACTGCGCCGTGACCGGCACGATGATAGTGCAGATACTGACCTGGATATTGACGACGTGCGGTCGTTACCATGCCAGGTCCCCCGACATAACCGTCAACCAGGAAGGCAACATGAGCCGCATTCTCGCCGAAGGTTTCCAGTACGAAATCTGCACGGGCACACATTTCATGGTAGTCATCAGCGGTGATATTGGCAGAAAACAATTTAGCTTCGCCAGTTTCATCCTGTGCACGAGCCATAGCATCTGCAACCAGAGGAATAACCTTCTTCAATGGACAGAAAACCTGGTTGCCCTGAGGCTCATCATTTTTGATAAAGTCGCCACCCAGCCAGAACTGGTAAGCAGCATGAGCAAATGGCTCTGGGCGTAAACCTAATTTAGGTTTGATGATAGTACCGGCGATATAACCACCGTTTTTAATTGGACGACCCAGGATACGCCACATGTCAGAGATATCCATTGAAGGACCATCAAACAGCTGCAACATCTTAGGTGGAACGTAGAAATCGTACATTTGAGAGTTCTTGATGTCACCCATGCCCTGATTGTTACCAATCGTCAGGGTCAGGAATGAAACGATCATCGCACGGCCATCGATGACATTACGGTCGAATAGCTCATTAGGATAGGCAATTTTCATGGTGCCTCCGGCTTCGTCGATTTCATATACCAGTGCGTCTACGCCCTTGGTAAAATCGTCAGTAGTGGAAACTTCTACATTGGTGCCGGTTGAAGATTCAGCTGCAAAATGAGCCGCTGCTTCCAGATAGCCATGGCCTTCTGCCGGTTCCATGGTGTATGCAACCAGAATATGGTTGCCGTCAGCAAGCAGGGTATCTTCGTTCAAACTCAGGTCTGAATAACGACCTGTTTGGTCTAATAAAGCCATTGAATGGTCTCCTTTTATAAAAATCAGTCTGATTCAGGCATCAGCGCCTCTCGCCAGGAGTCTGTCTGACATGGGTGGTCGTAGCCAGTTCAATCCTAAGTCCAACAGACTTCCAGGGACGGCTACTATAATTCCATTCAAACATAATTAACACTCAATGTTTTTGATTGTTATGATAAGCTATCACTTATGATAGAAAGTTCTATTTATTCAAAGCTAATGGTCTCATGGCCCTGAATATCACCTTCCGACAGCTCAGGGTATTCGAGTCTGCCGCACGACACCTTAGTTACACCCGTGCAGCTGAGGAACTGCACCTGAGCCAGCCTGGCGTTTCCATGCAGATCAAACAGCTGGAAGAAGTGATCGGCCTGCCCCTGTTTGAACAGATAGGCAAGAAAATGCATCTAACTCCCACTGGACATGAAATATTTACCTACAGCCAGAGGATTGGCCATTTACTGGATGAAGCAGAGGTCGTGGTAAAGGAGCTTAAGGGTGTTCAATCAGGAAGACTGGCTATTTCCGTCGCTACAACCGCCAGTCATTTTGCTACCCGCCTGCTGGCTGCCTTCTCACAAAGATACGAAGGGGTCACCATCAGCCTGGACATCACCAACCGGGCAAGCCTGCGTGACCAGCTGGATAACAATGTGCCTGATCTGGTCATCATGGGTCAGCCACCAGAAGGTTTAGATGTTAAATCAGAAACTTTTATGGAAAATCCACTGGTAATAATCGCCCCAGCCAATCATCCACTAACAAAAGAAAGCAATATTCCATTGAAACACTTCGAGGATGAACATTTCGTTGTACGCGAAGCAGGTTCAGGTACACGCATTGCAATACGACGTTTTTTTGAACAACATGGTGTGTCATTCCATACCGGCATAGAAATGAGTTCCAACGAAGCCATCAAACAGGCGGTGGAAGCCGGGCTGGGACTGGGGCTGGGTATTGTTTCGATCCATACGCTGGAACTGGAACTGGAAACCGGTCGTCTGACGATTCTGGATGTTGAAGATTTTCCCATCATGCGCCAATGGCATATCGTGCAAAGATCTGGAAAACGACTTTCTCCAGTGGCACAGGCATTCAAACAGTTTGTACTGGACGAAGCTGAACATTTTATTCGTTTACCCCGATGAAAAGTGCACGACCGCAACCAATAATGGGGATTTCATGTTGTACGTCCGTGACTGCACGCCATTGATATCTGTGTCAAAGCAATTCTCCCTGTACCGTTGGAATGATATAGCCGCCAACGCTTACCTCACGAGCCCCGTTGAACATTCGCGCACGCAGCATGACCAACGATGGTCGTCGAATCTCGTAGCCTTGCTCAATCCGTACGGACAGGCTGGACTCGGGAAAAAATCGATGCTCCAACAGGTAGGCACCGAGGAAGGCGGCGCCATTCCCCGTCGCCGGATCTTCGCGCACCCCGTGCGCCTCGAAGAAAAACCTTGCGCAGAGGTCGTTCTGGGGCTGATGCGTCTGCTGGCAGAACAGGTAGACCAGAGGAGGAAAACCTTCGGCCGCCAGTGCAGTATACGCCTCGAGATTAAGCTTGCTGCGTCGAAGCGCGTCAAGACTGCACAGCGGGACAAGCATGGCCGAGGTACCAGCAGAGATCACCTGGATGGGTGCCCTCGTCTCTATATCCTCCGGTGATAAACCAAGTGCTGCTGCAACTGGCTCACGAGTAGACGTCATCCCGAGCGACATCGGCGGTGCGAGAAACCACGCAAGCTCTCTTCCAGCATCGGAAGCCTCAAACGTAACAGAGACCGGCCCCACGGCGAGGTGCAGCCGCACCTGTGTACAGGGCTCAGGAATAACGTGATGGCGGAGAACCCATGCCGTACCGAGGATCGGGTGTCCAGTAAAAGCAATCTCCCGCGCCGGCGTGAAAATCCGTACACGGTATCCATCATTCTCCTCAGGCACAGACATCACGAAGGTCGTTTCCGAGAAGTTCATCTCCGCTGCGAACTGCTGCATCGTTTCATCGGATAGAGCTTCTGGACCAACCACAACCGCCAACGGATTCCCCATGTAGGATTGCTCAGCAAACACATCAACCATGTAAAGGCGGTGCGGCATATTCATGTGTGTCTATCTCATGGCTGTAGAATATTTGACCCAATTGTCAGGCATTTTACATCGCAGGAAACCAGTTCGGCTCGCCTGACTCTGCATCTACAAAAATAACAATGTATTCAGAATCAAATATACCTACATCCAGTTCAGTGCTTTTCAATATGAATGTAACTGACCAATAGTTTTCTAATCCAAAGAAGGTTTGACCAAATCCGCCCTTATCTAAACGTATTTTATATTCTTTATCATTTATAGAAAAATTACTTTCCTTATATTCGTCCATAATCAATTGCTTTGCTATTGCTAATGCTTCTGACTCTTTGATTTTCATTACTTAATACGCCTAACCATGAAGAGGTCTATGAGATTCGTACACGACCGCCAGACTGGTGTGCTGACGCCAGCAATCTACGCACCATCCTGAACAAAATTGAGGCCGTGTTCGATACTCAACTCGGCCCGTGTCAGCTCCTTACCAAGGTAGGCCGCGTGGTCGAGCTTCGACACCCAGCCATTGCGGATCAAAGTAAGATAGATGCTTCGAGCATCGCGGCCCTCTATGATACGTATCAGCTTATCTTTGTAACTATAGTGCTCAACCAGTAGTGTATCGCCCTCGATATTAATCACAAAATAGCCCGCCTTATCGAGTTTGATGCGCTGCGGATCGGTACCGGCGGCTACTACGTATTCGACCTTCTTCTGCTCTGTTGACTTATCCGGAGTCCTGACCTCGGGTGCGGGTTTCGTGACAGCCATCTGAGCCAGCTCCACTACCCGGGCGTGAATGCTGGGAACGTCGGTGCAGCCAATCATATCGACCGGCTTCACCTGTTTGCGAAAAGCCAGCACCTCATCGGCGGAAGTATTCGGCAAGACCGGGCGCATACCGGGTGACCCCAGTATCTTATTGTTCTCATCGATACCGTTCTCGAACAGGGCCATCATCGTGGCACCAGTCAGGTGTCTAGGTGGCTCATTCCCGGCACAGACAAGATAACGGATTGCGGGATTCGACAATATATTCTTGATGATCTTCTCGATCCCAATGTTCTCGGTCTCAACCTTGCCGACGATATTAAGCCCCGGCGGCGGATCCTGGCTGGCTGCTTTGGCTAGCGCGACACTGCCGAGCGTCGTTACAGCAACCGAGGCTTCGGGATCCGTGACGAAATAGGCGCCCGGCACATAGGGCCAGGTCTTCCGCTTTGCCCTGGTGCTCGCAAAAACACGGGTCAGAAAAAATCCAAAATTTTCCATCCTGCTCGACATAGGTAATCCCCCAGTTCTAGTGTAGAACTGGTGCGGCTGGACGGTCTGACCCTGGGAAGCCGCCAGCCATCACTGTAATAGTCCAGGCGATAGCCCTTCCTTTTTGGGGTGGTTAGCCGCCGCGCCGGTGCAACTCGCGTATGCTTTCGCTCATATACTTGCCAAGCAGCGAAAGCGATTTGAGTCCTTCCTGCGTGCCGGGCTCGCTGGCCAGCCGCATTATACCAACGAGACCGCCTTTGGACGGCGGGGTAGTCGCAAATTCCCGGCTCATCTGGGTTAGCCCATCGGTCAGGCCGATCAGGAGTTGCTGGATCTCCGGGGTATCAAGCACCTGGAGCAAGCTCATCAAACCTTCATTACGCGTGAGACGGTCGAGCAGCATAATACCCTCGCTAAATGCGGCGGCCAGTCGGTTAACCATGTCGTCCGTTAGCGCGTCCTGAGCTGCAGCAACGAGCGAAGCAAGTTCAGCGATTCGCTCCAGGTCATTGTCATTGACAGTCGCGCTGGAGGGTGAAGTTTCTGCCTGGTTGGTCATAGTGTTGTTCCTCAGAGTAGACCGCGTACGCTGGTCCAGTACATTTTATTGTAAGACATCTTGAACCAGTGCATTGGCTTATTCGCGGCCCTCAAGTCGGGTGGATTCAGATAGTTGAACATCGCGTAGGTCGCCTTATCGCGGCCTGCTTCAATAAAGCAATAAACCTTGCCATCGTAGTCGGTCACTGGCGTGCCTATCTTCACGATGGAGGAAATATTCTCTGCGATCACCTCCGCCTCGAAGTGCGCAGCCGAGCCGGTCTTGCTGACCGGCAGGTTAGTCGTGTCACCCACTACGTAAACATTATCGTGGCCTTCCATGGTGAGCTGGTAACGGTCGGTCGGGATCCAGCCATTCTGACCGAGCTCGTTCTTCTCAATGACTTCCATACCGTGGTGCTCCGGGATAGAAATAAGCATGTCATAATTGTACTCCGAACCTTCCATGCTCTTTACTACCTTGTTTTCCACATCCACTTCATCGACGTTGAACAATGTCTCGTACTCAATACCCATGCGGTCGAACTCGGGCTTGGCCCATATGGCGACGTTCTTTATGCTGTGGATGCGGTTGATCGGGTAATGGTACTTGATCTCAACCTTATCGCGAATACCACGTCCCTTGAAATAATCGTGTAACGCAAATGTAGCCTCGAC
>VAOU01029407.1_pt1 | contig 12827 bp, 11 predicted proteins | sample 3393871 | NCBI WGS metagenome assembly VAOU01 (sample SAMN08290440, study PRJNA428436) | hydrothermal vent metagenome | isolation source: Deep-sea hydrothermal vent chimney | place: Atlantic Ocean: South-mid Altantic Ridge | depth 1820 m m
TAATGTGCCAAAGTCGATGGTAAGGAATTTTTTCTTCCCATCTTCCACTACCTTTTTAAAGAAGCCTTGCTTAGTTTTTGAACCCAACCATTTGTTATCCAGCATTTTTTGAAGATAATCGGGAACTTTAAAAGCATCACCGGCTTCATCTTTGGTAGTTTCGCGGATATAGTCAGCCACATGAACCAGCGTGTCGAGACCTACTACATCAGCGGTTCTAAAAGTAGCGGACTTTGCACGACCGATTACCGGACCGGTGAGTTTGTCGATTTCGGGAATAGTCAGACCGTATTCTTTCACTTTGTTAAAAAGCTCCATAATGGAAAAAGTACCAATCCGGTTGGCTATAAAAGCAGGCGTGTCTTTAGCGAGAACGGGGGTTTTGCCAAGATACCTTCCTGCATAATCTTCAAGGAATGTCAGCACCTCCGGGTCGGTGTATTTGGAAGGGATAATTTCAAAGAGTTGTAAATAACGCGGCGGGTTAAAGAAATGCGTTCCGCAGAAATGTTTTTGGAAGTCTTCGCTTTTGCCTTCGGCCATAGCATCAATGGATATTCCGGAAGTATTGGAGGTGACCAATGTACCTGGTTTCCGCAGTTTGTCCACTTTTTCAAATACCTGCTGTTTGATGTCGAGGCGTTCAATAACGACCTCAATCACCCAATCACACTCCTTGATTTTGGGAAGGTCATCGTCAAAGTTACCGGTAGTAATCCGTTTTGCGAACGACTTTTTATAAATAGGTGAAGGCTTGGATTTCAGTGCTGCCTGCAATGAATCGTTTACAATCCTGTTTCTGACTATTATGTCTTTCAGCGTCAGACCTTTTGTTTTTTCAGCTTCGGTCAGTTCGCGTGGCACAATGTCGATGAGTAAAACCTCAAGGCCAATGTTGGCAAAATGACAAGCAATGCCTGATCCCATTACGCCGGATCCCAACACTGCAACTTTTTTTATTCTGCGTACCATAATGTTTTGATTAGGTTTGTTAATTATTGAACAAGATGTTCATGATTAATATTACTTTCTATTTTATATTTCGGTAACTGATTTTCTCCCAACTCAATGACCACCTGCTCTTTGATGATGTCAAAGACTTTAAGAAAGATCTTCATCTCCTTTTCATCGACTTTATTCAGGAGTCTTTCGTTGAAATCAAGTACTGTTTTTTTGGCTATTTTTCTTTGTATAACACCCTTTTCCGTCAAAAATATTTTAACAACGCGCTTGTCATAGGAGGATACTTTACGATAAATACTCCCTTCTTTTTCCATCTTTTTCAACAGCCGGGTAAGGCTCGAATTTTTCATCCCCAACAGTTGGGCAAGCTTTGTGGAAGGCGTTCCATAGCGGCTTACGTAGGTTAAAATATAGCCCATGGTTTGTGTGATTCCATACTTTGCAGCAATGGAGTTATACATCCTCGACAGGGCAAGTGAAGTTGTCCTGATGTAAAACTCAATGGTTTCGTTTAACTTCATCTTATTTCTGTTTATTACGCATGCGTACAAAAATACTCCAAAAATAGTTTGCATGCAAACTATTTTTGAAAAATTAACATTTAGATTTATTCTAAATGCCTTTTTACAAACGATTGCGCCTGTGATATGGGCTTGCAGAGGAATCCTGAGACAATGTGGCTGGGTAAAGAGAGGACATGTTACTTATTCCCGGCTTCCGTTTTTTGGTCTCTGATTTTCGACCATTTAATAAGAACTCAACACAACAGTTTTTCACTAAATTTGCAGGAATGCCCTTTCGTATTTGTTTGCGGATTTAAGGGTATATAAATAAGGTCTAAATCAAACAGTTTTTAACTATGCAGGAAAAGATGATTTCCGAATATATTGAAAGCCATACCACAGATGAAGATCCGCTGATGGCCATGCTGAATCGTGAGACTCACCTGAAAACTTTCTATCCCAGCATGCTCTCCGGAAAAGTGCAGGGAAAGTTTCTGGAGATGATGGTGCAGATGTTGCAGCCCAAACGGATTCTGGAAATTGGGACATTTACCGGGTATTCGGCACTGGCCATGGCTAATGCGTTACCGGAAAACGGGCTGCTCTATACCATAGACAACAACGAAGAGATAGAAAGTTTTGCCCGTCATTTTTTTGAAAAATCAGCTTGTGGTGCCAAAATTCGTTTTCTTTTGGGCGATGCACGAGAGTTGATCCCAAATCTGAACGAAATTTTCGACCTGGTGTTTATCGATGCCGAAAAAGCACAGTATCTGAATTATTATGAAGTGGCCATAAAGAAACTCAGAAAAGGCGGCTTTATCCTGGCAGACAATGTGCTGTGGGGTGGAAAAGCTGTGCATGTTGATAAAAAACCTGACAAAGAAACCCGTGGTATCCGCAAATTTAACGATTTTGTAAATCAGGATAATCGGGTGGAGCAGGTCATGCTTTCCATTCGCGACGGGTTGATGCTTATCCGGAAACTGTAATTAGTGCTTACCAGAAAACGTCAATTTCTTCGTTACGCTCGCTTTGAGTATTAGTCATCCCGCCTATACCGGCGGGGCTCCTAACATTCAAAGTTTCGCAAGCCTCGAACTTGGCGTTTTCTGGTAAGCATATCATAAACAGGTAAGTTTTCTTGCTGAAACTAATTACAAATTAAGGTAATGATTTGACAGGAACGATAATTGCTATTTAAAAGTTGCCGATATAGACAGAACCCTGGATAAACCAATTCTGATTTCTCCCATTATGTTTTCAGATATAGTGCCAAGTTTACGAATAAACCTCTGTTGTGAAATAGAACGAATCTGAAAACAATCTGCTGTAGATGTTTTTTGTAGTCCATTTTCATCATCAGGCTCAATTTTGACCATCCAGGGAGCTATTTTGTACTTTTCCTTCCAATCGGTTACCGGAACAATGATTTTTAAAGGCAATCTGCCTAATGCATTATCAATAACAATAATAGCAGGTCTGGTTTTTTTGATTTCAGCCCCAATTGTCGGGTCAAGATTTATCAGCCATATTTCATTTTGCTTCATAGAAATCTTCAAAATCAAGATTTGAGAATGATGTCAGTTCTTTATCATTAAGATAGTCTGTAAAAAGTTCTTCCGAGGCTGTGCTAATCACTTTGCTTTCTTCATGCTCACGAATGGATTGCGCCACTTTCTCAAGAATAATGATTCTCTTTGAAAGCGGTAATCTTCTGATTTCTATTATCAATTCGTTTGTTTTCATTCCTTTCACTATTTTTTGCAAAATACAAATAATTACAAATTGCTTAGCATATTTACGAATATTTTTTTAACATTTATACAGAATGAAGGTGTTTTGAAAAGGTTTTCCCGTGAATAAGCTATCATTCCTTCTTTTGCTTTATTTTTGCACATTCAGAAAATGAACAAGTTATGGCTTCATCCAATTTTGTTGATTATGTAAAGATTTATTGCCTCTCTGGCAACGGGGGCGCTGGATCTGTGCATTTCAGGCGTGAAAAATATATTCCTAAAGGAGGGCCTGATGGTGGAGATGGTGGAAAAGGTGGTGATATTATTATGGTTGGGAATACCCAGATGTGGACACTTTTACATTTGCGGTATGAGCGCCATCTGCGTGCCGGACATGGCGAACCAGGCGGCGGACAACGCAGTACGGGTGCCGACGGTGAAGATATTATTATTGAAGTTCCGTTGGGGACGGTTGCCAAAGATTCAGAGACGGATGAGGTTATTGGCGAAATTATGGAAGATGGTGAACGGATTGTCTTGCTGAGAGGTGGCCGCGGCGGTCAGGGCAACGACCATTATAAGTCGGCTACAAACCAGACACCCCGCTATGCCCAGCCAGGTGAGGAGGGCAAAGAAGCCACCATCGTTTTTGAATTGAAAGTGTTGGCAGATGTGGGACTGGTGGGTTTCCCCAATGCGGGAAAATCCACACTTCTTTCGGTAGTCTCTGCTGCAAAACCTGAGATTGCCGATTATCCCTTTACTACCCTGCAACCCAACCTCGGCATTGTGGCTTACCGCGACCAGCAGTCATTTATCATGGCTGATATTCCGGGTATTATCGAGGGTGCTCACGAGGGTAAAGGGTTGGGATTGCGGTTCTTACGTCATATAGAACGAAATTCTGTACTGCTGTTTCTGGTGCCTACTGATGCCGATGATGTCAAAAAAGAATTCTATGTGCTACTCAACGAATTGAAGCAGTACAATCCCGAATTATTAGATAAACAAAGGATTCTTGCTGTCTCCAAATCCGATTTGCTGGATAGAGAACTGATGGATGAGGTAGAAAAAGATTTGCCGGATGTTCCGCATGTTTTTATCTCTTCTGTAACGAATAAGGGGTTGGTAGCCCTGAAAGATTTACTGTGGAAAGCGTTGAACGAAGAGGTTTGAGCAATAAAGTTGTTTAAAGTTGACACAACTATAGTTTAATTTGAAAAATGATAAATTTTTACTAACCCACCCCTGCCTTCGCCGAAACGGCTACGTGCAGGCAGGCCTACGCCCCTCCAGGTAGGGGAATAATAGGAATCATTTTTCAAATCAATCGGCTCTTTTTACCTAACTTTAAACAACATTAAAATAATAATAAAATGCCACGCTATTTTTTAAAACTATCTTACCGGGGAACAGCTTATCACGGTTGGCAAATTCAGGAAAATGCCCATACAGTGCAGGCCGAAATGAATGAAAAAATTAGTACGTTGTGTGAGGAGCCTGTCAATGTAACAGGCTGTGGACGAACGGATACCGGCGTTCATGCCAGGATTTTTTTTCTCCATTTTGATTTACTTCAGCCGTTGGCTTTTACACCGCAGGATTTTGTCTTCAGGCTTAACACGTTTCTGCCGGAAGATATTGCCATATTTGGTATTTGGGAGGTTCCACCGGAAACCCAAGCCCGCTTTGATGCTGTCAGCCGTACTTACCGCTATTATATTTCCCGGCAGAAAGACCCTTTTAAGCAGGGTACAACCCTGACTTTTATGGGGAGTCTAAATTTGGAAGCCATGAAGCAGGCTGCTGATTATCTGTTGGAATACGAAGATTTTACCAGCTTTTCAAAGTTGCATACACAGACTGCTACTAACCTCTGCCGGTTGACAGAAGTCCGGTGGGAGCAAACAGAAAATCAGCTTGTTTTCACCATCACCGCCGACCGGTTTTTACGAAATATGGTGCGAGCCATAGTTGGAACTCTGCTGGAAATTGGAAAAGGGAAGTTGAAACCGGAAGATATGAAGAGCATTATAGAGGCCAAAGATCGTGGCAAAGCCGGATATTCCGTTCCGGCACAGGGTCTGTTTTTGGAGGAGGTAAGGTATCCTTTTGTGTTGGGAGAAGAAGGATAATAAGACTTCGGCATAAACTTGTGATGGCGCTTGAAAAGGAGCCTGTACCAGAGTTCAAGGTTTTATTTCTTCTTTTTCACGGGCACTGTACTTTTCATTAATGCATTGTAAAAAAGCTGATGGATGTTGGTGCGGATATCGGTGTCCATGATTTTGTCGTTGTACATGTCGGGGAAGACACGGTTGGAGAGAAAGACGTAAACCAGCCCATTTTCGGGGTCTGCCCAGATGTAAGTACCTGTAAATCCGGAGTGGCCAAAACTTTTGTCAGATACCGACTTGCAGTTGGAGAGATGGTCTTTATATACCAGCATAGGCTTGTCAAAACCCAAGCCACGGCGGTTGCTGTCGGCTGCGAAATAGCGATGGTTGAAAATATCAATGACCATAGGACTGAGGATTTGTTTTCCGTTGTATTTTCCATGGTCAAGCAGCATCTGCATCACGGCAGCCACATCGCGGGCGTCACCAAAAAGCCCGGCATTTCCTGAAACGCCTCCCAGCATGGCTGCTCCCTGGTCGTGCACATCGCCCCAGACTTGCTGACGGCGCCAGACCGTATCATCTTGCGTCGGGTTAATCTCCCGGAGCGGGAAAAATCTCCGTGGCGTAAAGACTAACCGGTGCAGACCCATGGGATGGTAAAAGTTATGGTAAAGATATTGGTCGAAAGGCTGGTTAGTGAGCCGTTCTATCATGGTTTTAAAAAGATAAAATCCCAGGCCACTGTATTTGTATTTTTTTTCTCCAAGCGGGGAATCAATGATTTGCTGCAGAATGTGGTAATGATAATCTTTTTGCAAATACATGTTTTGTGCTACGCGTACCGTATGTTCCTCGTCGATGTGTTTGTGGTAAAGGCTGGTGTCGGGACCGGAAGCAGTCATTGTGCTTTCGTAAAATGGAATCCAGTCCTCCAGACCCGACTGATGAGCCAGAATCTCTTTCATGCCGAGGTCTTTTTTGTTACTGTGACGCAATACAGGCAGGTAATAGGAAAGTTTTTGGTCAAGTTTGATGATGCCCTGTTCGTCTAATTTCATCAGTGCCAGCGTTGTCCCCAATACTTTGGTAAGCGAAGCCAGGTCGTACAAGTCGTTCATTTTCTCCGGCAATGTGTCGGCATAGGTGTGGTAGCCAAAGGCTTTGTGATAGAAAATGACACCATTTTTTGCAGCGAGAATTTCACAGCCCGGATAAGCTTTCATAGCAATGCCTGCCAGGGCAATAGAATCCACTTTTCTCAGGGTATCCGAATTAGCTCCAACGCTTTGCGGCGTGCCGTAACGGAGGCGAATCTGCGAAAAATAGAGCCCTGTTCCCATGGGAAAACGGTCTGTGCTCACCGGCAACTGTCCGGTGGCTTTTCGCGTTCCGGTGATGACTTCTGCCGAAGCTTTTAACGTCTGCGGCTTTTCCTGATACGAAACCACGATGGCGGCGAAGTCATCCGGGTTTTTAAAAAAGTTCAGAGCATACGGACTGGCAAAAATATCCAAAATGGTTTTGGTTTGCTTTGCTGCCTTTTCCACAAACTGAACCTCAGCTTTAGGTATCCCGAAACGTCTTGTAGCTGAGATGTTCGTGTTCACAATACATAGAATTGCCCGTTTATACTTCGGAAGTTGCTTTAACACAAAGTTCCTGTCTTTGGCCGAAGCATCACGCTTTAGATAATATACTTTGGCCGGGAAATATTGTCGAAATGTTTTTTCGAAATCCGTTCTGTGGTTGTCGCCTACGATGACAATGGCGGTGGCGACCGGAACGGAATCCTGCAACGGAAGCAGGCTGCTGTCATTTTTTACCACGGTTACGGATTGATAAAAGAGCCGGTTGATTGTGCTCTTATCACTCTCCGGGTTGAGGTCGGCGATGAGGTTACGGGGGTCGATGATGGTACGTTTGTAAGCCCCGCTAAGGTATTTGTATTTCAAAATTTTCTTACAACTTTCTTCTAACCGTTTTTGGTTTTTTTTGCTTTTTTGTACTGCCTCTTTGATATTCTCGATGGAAGCAGGGATATCATCGGGAATAAGCAACAGGTCGTTTCCTGCTTCAAAAGCCATTTTGGCCACTTCACCTTTGGGATAATCGCGGGTAACGCCTTTCATGTCGAGTGCGTCGGTGATGACAAGTCCGTGGAAATGCATTTTTCTTTTTAATAATTTGGTGACCACGCGGTAGGAGAGGCTGGTGGGGAGATTTTTACGTTTTTCCAAAGCAGGTACTGACAGATGAGCCACCATCACAGCCGAAACAGGGGGATGACTTTTGAAAAGGAAACGGTAGGGGTAGAGAGCAGTTTTTTCTATCTCTTTTTTGCTCGCACTGACCAGCGGAAGGGTTTTGTGCGAATCCTGATAGGTGTCGCCGTGGCCGGGAAAATGCTTGGCAGTGGCAATAATGCCTTTTTCTTCCATTCCCTTGATATACATAAAAGCCTTCTCGGCCACCTTTTGTGGGTCTTCGCCAAAGGAGCGCATGCCGATAATGGGATTTTTCGGGTTGCTATTCACATCCACTACAGGAGCAAAGTTAATCTGGATACCCATCCGGTTGCATTGCTGCCCGATTTCCTGTCCCATACGGTAAATGAGGCTGTCGTCTGCAGACGCGCCGAGCGTCATCTGTAACGGATATTTCAGCGTGTTTTTCAGGCGCATACCCAATCCCCATTCGGCATCCATACTTATAAAAAGCGGGGTTTTGGCGAGACTGTTCCACTGGTTGGTTTGTTTTGCCTGAGCAACGGGTGAGCCGGCAAAAAAGCAAACCCCGCCGAGGTCATATTTCTTAATATACTCGCCAAGCCGGCTGTCATAAGGCTTGTGCGAATAGTTGGCGCGGGCAATGATAAGCTGCCCGATACGCTGTTCCACCGTCAGGCTTTGGTAAACAGAATCTGCCCAGTGTACAGCACGTTTTTGTTGTTCCGCATTTTGTGCAGAGAGCTGCATGGAAAAGAAAAAAACTGTTAGAAGGAAAAAGCTGAAAATGAACCTGCCCGAACGTTTTGACATGTGAAAAATATTTGTTCCAAAAATAAAGGAAAATTGCAGTGAAGAGAGGGCAATAGTTGGTTATTCCATTCTTTTTATGATTTCCGATAAAATATTTTCACTATCCGTCAAAAGGCGCTATTTTTGACCTGAAAGAATTTTGTATGAAAGAGCGTATCTATCTCGTTGGTTTTATGGGTGTGGGAAAGACCACGGTGGGAAAAAAGCTGGCACGGAAGCTGGGCTATCGCTTTGTGGATATGGATGACTTTTTCGAGGAGAAATTTAAAATTGAAATTCATCGTTTTTTTAACAAATATGATGAGCCGCTTTTCAGAAAGCTAGAACATGGCCGGCTGAAGAAAACTTTTGAGATGGAAGGTGTGGTGGTTGCCACTGGTGGCGGAACACCTTGTCATCACGGCGGTATAGAAGAAATCTCCCACCACGGGATGAGTATTTTTCTGGAAATGCCGCCAGCTGTCATAGCGTATCGGTTGTTGCATGCCCGAAGAAAGCGACCGTTGGTGATGGGAAAAACAGGGGAGGCGCTGACGCAATATATCGAAGAAAAACTTACTGAAAGGTTGAGTTGTTACGAAAAAGCGGACATAAAGGTGAATGCGGTGCAAGTGGATATTGCTGCATTGGCGGAAGAGATTAAGCGTTTCGATGTGAGAATGTGATAATGTGGTAATACTTTAAACGGGTGGTGTTACAGTAGAAACGAAAGATCGCTGCCGGGCTCCAACTCCCGGGGGGCTTTGTCAAAGTGAAACAGGCGAAGGCTTTTGTGGCCAATGAGTTGGAGCTGTCGATTTTCGAGGTAAAGCAGTCAGCCTTCGCGCAATCCGGCAACTGTTATGTTCCGGTTAACAGATAGGAATTCTTCTATCCTTTGCTGGCGCGTTTCACCACCGTGTCCTGCCGGGTTGGTATCAAGATAGTGCGGATTAATTTGAAATGGAATCAGCCCCACCATGATAGCTTCAGCTTCCTGCAACGTTTTTACCGGGTTTTTACTTTCGTGGATACTGCGAACTTCAATACCCATACTTTGAAAGACTTCGGCAACGCGCCGGGTGTAAATATCATAAGAGGCTTTCAGGCTTTCTTTGCACAGACTTATGCCGGCATACGCAACAAAACAGGTACTTTTCACATTGTGGCGTTTGAGAAATCCGGAAATGTGCTGGCGTGGCCATGCCAGATAAGCTTCGCCAGCCATGGTAGAATTACTGATGAGTAGTAATTTCATGGTTGTAAAGATAGACTTATTTTGCTTTTGACGAAAGTGCTTTCCGATAGGTTTTGGCGAAATATGCCCACGCAGGCTGCGTCAATAAGAGGCTTTGTGGCCGGATATTTTTGCTCACAAATCCCAGCGCAATTTGCTTTTGTTCCGATTTGGCGTTAGCAGTGTTTCCCAAAAGTTGCAAATAGTGCAAAGCTTCGGCAAACTCTTTATTTTGAATGAAATAATGAACGGCTTCGAGGATGAGTTTCTCTGAGTGCTGGCTCCGAACAAACGGATACAGCTTCGTAAAGGGAAGCCCGAATTCCTCTAAATGTTCGTCGTGGTATTGTTGTTCCAGCTTTGCATATTCTGGCAAAACGGCGGCAAATCCGTGGCTGAAAAGCTGTAAAGTGAGTTTGTGGTAGGCATCCGTAAAGCTGAAAAGTGCTTTGTACGAACGCAATGTATTGTCTGTCTGCTCTTTAGCTTCCTCGCGGGAGCTGTCATGTTTGTAAAGTTGTTTGGCTTTGAGAAAATAACTTTTTGCAGCAGCCATTTGGTATTCTCTCACCGCCCGGTTGGTTTGTGTGAGAAGACGGGAAATCTCCTCCTTTTTCCATTGGCACCCGGCAATTCTAATTTTATCGGAAAGAGCATTGAGTGTGCTTTTAATTTCAATGTTTTCAGAGACTCCGTAACGCAGGCTGAGGCTTTGTGCCAACCGGTAAACAGAGTCTGCTTTTTGAAAATGCTTTCTCCATATTTCCAGATTGGCATCATCGGCAATAGCCAAAATGTAGGGAACCGTGGTTTCGGAAATGAGTCTGTTCAGCTGTGGCGAATCAGGGAGCGAAAAGATTTTTTGAAGTTGCGCTGCTGAGTTTAGACTGCTCATTGCCTGAGTATTCCGGTTTTGATCATGTAGCTGCGCACCTTTCGTAATGGTTTGCTGAAAAATGGCTGCGGCTATTTCGGTAACTTCTTTATTTTGTGTTGGTTTTGAGTTGTATGGGCAAAGTTTGGAATACTCTTTTACAATTTGCAAAAGCTTGTTGCGGGAGGTGGTGATATCTCCCTGCTCCAGTAGTTTTTGTGAGATATCCAGTCTGTTTCTCAGCAATTTTTTGCAGGTAATCCATCGTAACGAATCCAAACCGGGGAGCTTGTGGCAGGCCATATGTGCTGTATTGAGTAGCGTGAGTGCTTTTTGGAAACGCCCTTGTTTCAGGTTTGTTGCAGCCATGTGGAGTATCTCACGGGAATAATGCAAATAGCAGGGAGGAGTTTTTGGCGAATTTATTTTTGTATCGTAGGCATTCAGGCTTTTGGATGCTTTATCTATATACTTGTTTGCCAGTTGAAGATCGTTATTTTCGGAGGCCATCAGGGCAACTTTCAGGTAGGAGGTGGCCAGTCCGTCACGAGCATGGATAAGACAACTGTCAAATTCGGTGATGCGTTTTACTTCGGGAAAGTGGCTTTCAAAATAGGCTGCGTTGGCCAGAAAATCCAGTGCGCGTACAAAGGATTGCTGACGGATCTTCAAAGAAGCAGCATCAATGAAATATCTATAAATTTCCTGAGAAACAGTGGCCTGTCCCGGCTTGATATCCAGGTCATAAAAATCGGATACCCGGCTGACAAAGTCCTTTTCATGGTTATCGGAAAACACACAGGCAAACTCGCTGAAACTGGCTGCTATGTAAGGTTGTTGCTCTTTTGAAAGTGCCACAGCTTTGATGGAAAGTGCCACGTAACCGCGAGTGAATTTTTCTTTATCTGTTAGGCCGGCCGATATGTTTCCGCTCATCATTTGTTCCGACAGCGTTTTCATACGTGTTTGCAGGCGTAACATCTTGCCGAACAGCTGTTCAAAGTTCAACGGGTCACGTAGCTTTAAATGTAGCTGCCGGGAAAAATTATGCTTCCGGATATAACTTTCCAAACGGGTGAGCATGACATAGTTCAGAAAAAAGTTGGAAGCCGAAGGGCTTGCTCCTGACGTATTTGCCAACAGCTGTGGCATCTTCTGCATAATTTTGACATAGCCGTAGTAGTTGTTGATAAGGCCGGCTGTTTTTAAAAAATGTTGGTAATTACTTGGTGTATATACCACATGGTTCACTTTTATTTCGACAGAAAGCGCCGAAGCTGAGATGCCTTCTGAAAGGGATGGCGCAAACTGACCTTTGGTAAATGAAATAGTCCGGGTTAAAGTGTCGGTGAGGCGGTTGTTTTCGTAAAACAGAAGTTCCACATCAAGTTTTTCCGGCAAAAGCAATGAATCCACTTTGAAATCGCGGAAGAAAATATTGCCGGTCACATTTTGATTAAAGCCTGAATATTTTAGCATAATCTGGCCGTCGCGGGATTTGGTAATTGAAAAATGAATCTCAAAGCTGAACTGTAGTCTGAGGCTGTTTACGTTCTCGTTATCGTTGGAGGCCAATAGGTTGAAAACTGATGCCAGCCTGCTCTGTTTGTTTAGTGATGAGTAAGTAATGCCGAAGCCAAATTTTTGATTCCATGATTGTGCTGTTGCACTGATGGTCACAAATACAAAGAGCAACGTAAGAAGAATGGGGAAAATATTTTTTTTCGATCTCAAATTTTTTTTTGCAAAAGTAAGCAAACGGCGAAATTGTTTTGGCTTTTGTTTTATAGGCTTTACATTTCATTTTGCTCTTTTGGATGACAAATCCGAAAAGATTGAAAATTAGGATATTAAATCCGGTACGGATATTGAATGAGCGCTCGTTCCACTTGCGACAAGCTCCGAAGGAAACCCTTAGGGAGATAGGAGCGGTTAGCCTGGCCGTTGCCCAAAAAATTATTAAAATATAAGAGATTAAAAAAGTGGTTCTACTGCCATTTTAGTGGGTAAATTATTTTTGTAGTGTCCAATGTACACTTCTTACCTCTGGCAATAATAATTACATAATACATCAATCTTCCACTAAATTTGCAGTAGTACCAAAAAAGTCCACATCTCGTTAGAAATGTGAACTTTTAGAATGTGCCCAAGATAGGACTCGAACCTACACGACCTTGCGATCACTAGTCCCTGAAACTAGCGCGTCTACCAATTCCGCCACTTGGGCATTCGGAATTATAAATCTGAATGACTATTTATTTGTAAGAACTGTTTCACCACTCACCATTCACCACTCACCATTAACCATTAACCATTCACGATTAACCAAATTCCTCCGGTGCCCAGAACAAGAATCGAACTTGCACTCCCAAAA
>VAOU01026095.1_pt1 | contig 12811 bp, 13 predicted proteins | sample 3393871 | NCBI WGS metagenome assembly VAOU01 (sample SAMN08290440, study PRJNA428436) | hydrothermal vent metagenome | isolation source: Deep-sea hydrothermal vent chimney | place: Atlantic Ocean: South-mid Altantic Ridge | depth 1820 m m
AGATTCATCCCCAGGATAAACCCAAAATGATAAGGCTGCTCGTTATATCCCTGAAGATTTAAGACCTGTCCTTGCGCCTGAACGTTATCATGAATGAAGGACAAGACAAAAATAAAAATAAAAGCAAATATGGTCTGTTTTTTCAATGCTGACAGAATTTCTTAATATTTATAACGCCTGGTTTGTTTTTATAGTATTTGTATAGATTATTTCTCAGCCAGATAGAGTGTGGCAATGCCAAAGGTAAGCCGGTTTTGCTGTGGATTTTTAAACCCGGCTTTCAGCAGCACATCCATAAATTCCTTGTTTTCCGGAAAACGGGCAACCGATTGCGGCAGGTAAGTATAGGCAGACCGGTCTTTTGAGACCAGACGGCCAACACCGGGCAGGATGTAATTGAAATAAAACTGATATATATTTTTCATGGGAAAAGAGGATGGCCTGGAGAATTCCAGAATAGCCACTTTTTTTCCGGGTTTCAGCACACGATACATTTCTCGCAGCCCTTTTTCCAGATTTTCGTAATTGCGCACACCAAAAGCAACCGTTATGGCATCAAAATAATTATCCTCGTACCGGATAGCTTCCGAATCACCAGGCTCAAGGGTGATAACCTGATTAAGGTCTCTTTTCGCAACTTTTTTCCTGCCGATTTCCAGCATATCCTCGGCAATGTCAATTCCAATAATTTTCCTGAGGGGCAGTTTCGCCAGTTCGATAGCCAGGTCACCTGTGCCGGTGGCTACATCCAGAATTATCTCAGGATGATCTCCGGCAAGCGCTTTCCTGACTTTTCTACGCCACCCTTTATCAATACCGGCAGAGAGCAGGTGGTTCAGCAGGTCGTATTTGGGTGCAATATTGTTAAACATGTTTTGCACCATCTCTTTATTCGCTTGTGCTTTTTGTGTCATTACGGTTTGGGATTATTCAGGATACGGATGGCTTCTGCCATAAGCTTTCCTTTGTTGATGGGAACTACACCGGCTTCTTCGCATACCAAACCGCCGGCAAGGTTGGAAAGCAGTGCCATATCTATTGCACCCATTCCCGAAGCGAGACAGAGTGAGGCGACACTGATAACCGTATCGCCTGCACCGGAAACATCGGCTATGTTACGGCGATATGCCGGAAGTAGTTCGGCTCTGGCTTCCCCGTCTTCATTCCAATAAATAAAAACTCCCTTTTCGGATAGCGTATTGAGTATCATGGAGGTGTTTAGAACTTCGGACAATTGGCGGGCTGCCTTTTGGAGGCTTTCTTTGTTCGAAGAAAGTTCTGCCAGCTCAAGTCCTTCCTGCATCTCTGCTAGGTTAGGTTTTATGAGTGTGGTATTTCTGTATGCCAGGAAATTACGCTTTTTTGGATCAACCGTTACCGGGATCCCCATCTCTTCGGCCATATCTGTAACGAAATCAATCAATTCCGGCGAAATAACTCCTTTGTCATAATCCTGAAAAATAATGACATGTATATCGTCGGTTTTCAGAATTTTGTCGATATGGCTGCAAAGCTGATGAAATACCTCTTTTTCCAACGGGCGTGAGGTTTCTTCGTCCACCCGCAACATTTGGGTGTTGTTGCCGAGGATACGGAATTTGGTGGTTGTAAACCGGTGTGGACTCTCAATGATGCCCGCATCGTCCAGTCCTGAATTGAGCATAAGTGCTCTGAGTGTCTCGCCTTTGTCGTCGGAGCCAATGACGGAACACATGATGGGTCGCGCGCCCAGGGCACGGATGTTCATGCCCACGTTAGCAGCTCCTCCAAGGCGTTCTTCGCGGTTGACGACTGTTACAACCGGAACCGGAGCTTCGGGCGATATGCGTTCTACCTTGCCCCAGATGTATGCGTCAAGCATAACATCGCCAATAATCAGCACCTTTTTGTTGTTGAATGCTTCAAAAATTGCGGGCAGACTGTTAGTTGTCAGGGTCATTTTTCTGTTAGTTTAGATTTTTCAGAGCAGTTTTGATACGTCTTACAGCCTCTTCAAGCAGATAGCCGGAAGTGGCATACGAAATACGTACGCAGTTCGGATCACCAAAAGCTTCGCCTGTGACCAATGCCACATGGGCTTTGTCCAAAAGATAAAGGCTGAAATCCGTGGCGTTGTTGATGACCGTCTCACCATCTGTTTTGCCAAAATAGTTACTCACATCCGGGAAGAGGTAAAAGGCTCCTTCCGGAATGTAGATTTTTATCCCGGGAATTTCTCCCATCTTTTTCACCAGCAGGTCACGACGATTTTTAAAAGCAGAAACCATCTCATGAATATATGCCGAATCCTGTGGCAGATTTTTCATGGCTTTAAGAGCAGCCATTTGCGAAATGGTTCCCGGCCCGGAAGTGTATTGCCCTTGTAATTTTGTACAGACTTTTGCCAGAAACAGTGGCCCGGCCATATAGCCAATACGCCATCCGGTCATGGCATAACACTTTGACACACCATTAACTACAACAGTCTGCTCCTTTATTTCAGGAAATGAAGCAATGCTCACATGTTTTCCGGAATAGTTAATGTGTTCGTATATTTCATCGGAAACTATCAGTAAATCAGGATACTTTTTCAAGACATTCACCAGCCCGGATATTTCTTCTGTAGTATAAACCATTCCGGTGGGATTGGAAGGCGAGTTGAACAGGAATGCTTTGGTTTTGCTATTGATAGCCTCTTCCAGCTTTTCCGGATTCAGTTTAAAACCGTCTTCAATACTGGTTTGTAGTGCAACAACTTTTCCTCCGGCAAGTTTGATAATATCGGCATAAGAAACCCAATAGGGAGCTGTGATAATCACCTCATCGCCGGGATCCAGAATGCTGAGGAAAATATTAGCCAACGATTGTTTGGCTCCGTTGGAAACCACAATTTGCTCCGGCAAAAAATCCAGATTGTTGTCTCTTTTCAGCTTTTCGGCAATAGCCTCCTGCAGAACTTTAAATCCTGCCACCGGAGGGTAATGCGTAATGTTGTTATCAATGGCTTCTTTTGCTGCCTCTTTAACAGGATCAGGCGTATTAAAATCAGGTTCGCCAATACTCAGGTTGATGATATCGAAACCCCGGGCTTTCAATTCACGGCTGCGTCGTGTCATCTCAAGGGTAGCTGATTCTGTAATATCTTTAAGTCGCTGTGATATAATATCTTTATTCACGATGTCCATTTTTAAGATGGGCAAAGATAGGAATTCTATTAAAATAAAGGGTTCTGCAAATCGTCTGATAACCGTTGTAAAAGTAGAAGAAGAAGTACTTTCTGGTTCTGCTTTTACGAATGAAAAATATGTTGTTATTTTGTAAAAGCATTCCATCGGTATCCGAAAGCTACTATTATATGAAGCAGAATTTTAATCTACAAACGGTTGTCCTTATCGGGTCTGGCAATGTAGCCGGGCATTTGGCTAAAGCTATGTCGGAAGCCGGACTGGCTGTTGTGCAGGTTTTCTCCCCCCATATCGACCATGCCCGCGAGCTGGCTACCGGACTTGGGGCTGAGGCGATAAATAATTATTCGGAAATCACCACGGATGCCGGTTTCTATCTGATATCCGTTCCTGATGGGAAAATTGCTGCCGTAGCTGCCGGGATGCCTCTGGTACGCGGAATTGTCTGCCATACCGCGGCAATTACACCGATACAGATACTGGAAAAATTTCAATATTATGGCATTTTTTATCCTTTTCAGACTTTTTCCAAAAACAGGGAAGTGGATATGTTAAGTGTTCCTTTCTGCCTCGAGGCTTCTTCTCCGGATGTCCTGGATGCGCTTCAGCTACTGGCCGGGAAGCTCAGCGAATCGGTATATGTTATGGACTTGGAGCAACGTGAGAAATTGCATGTGGCTGGCGTGTTGGTGAATAATTTCACAAATCACCTCTTTGCGAGCGCTGAAGATTTTCTTAACGAGAATGGGATGGATGCTGCAATGCTTTTACCGCTCGTCAGAGAAACTGTGACCAAGATTTTGGAGTTGGCTCCGGATGAGGCACAAACCGGCCCTGCACGGCGCGGCGACATTTCCACCATCGAAAAGCATTTGGATATACTTAAAAACAAAAATGATTTGAAGGAAATATATCAGATTTTTAGTCAACAAATTTTAAAGAAATATCATGAGTAATTACAAAGCACTGCTCAATGGAGTAAATACCTTTATATTTGATTATGATGGGGTTATGACCGATGGTCACGTGATACTGCAACATGACGACCCTCCTTTACGTACGGCTAATGTGCGGGATGGTTATGTATTGCAACTTGCTGTGAAACTGGGATATAATGTTGTGGTTATTTCGGGCGGGCTTTCCAGGTCTATGGACAACCGATTCGGCACACTGAACATTAAAGATGCTTTTACGGGGGTAAAAAATAAGGTAGCAGTTTTTGAGAAATACATTAAAGAAAAAAATATCGACCCTGAAAATGTGGTTTACATGGGCGATGATATTCCGGATATCCCGGTGATGAAAAGGGTAGGGGTGCCCGTGAGTCCTGCCGATGCCGTGGAAGAGGTGAAAGAGGTTTCTGTCTATATCTCCGACAAAAACGGAGGCGATGGCTGCGTGCGTGACATCATCGAACAGGTGATGAAAGTGCAGGGAAAATGGATGACCCCGGAAGCGTTTACCTGGTGAATGGGGAAAATGAATAGTGAAAAATGAAAAGTGAATAATGGATGTGTGCTTTTTTTAAAATGATACGCTGGCCGAATCTAATGATGGTAATCCTGAGCATGGGCATGTTGATGTTTTTGCTTATCAAGCCTGAATTGGGGCTGGCAGATAATGCCGGGATGACACTTGTGGAATTTTTGTTGCTGGTTTTTGCGGTGTTGCTGACAGCCATGGGCGGTTATGTCATCAACGACTTGAAAGATTTGAAAACCGATGCCCTGAACAAACCGGGAAAAAATGCTTTTGAGATAACATTTACCGGAAAACAGGGCTGGATCTTTTACTGGATTTTTACCGTTGGCGGTATTTTGGCCGGAAGTTTACTTTCCTTTCTGCTCGGTAAAGGCAGCTATTCGCTGATTTTTGTCCTGACCGCCGGGCTGCTGTGGTTTTATACCACGCGATACGAATGCCAGCCGCTGGTGGGAAATCTTGTGGTAGCATTTTTGAGCGCACTCTCTTTCGGACTTGTCTGGCTGTACGAGCTGATGGCTTTGCAAATGCATGCCGTACCTGTTGACCGTTCTGTACTTTTGATGGTAAATGTATTGGTGCTGATTTACATGGGCTTTGCTTTTCTCGTGAGCCTGTTACGCGAAGTGGTGAAAGACATCGAAGACCTGGAAGGCGACCGGCAAACCGGCTGCCTGACGCTGCCCGTAACCTATGGCATAAAAAAGGCTAAGAATGTGGCGGTTCTCATCAATGTGCTCGGACTGCTTGCCTCGTTTGCCATCCAGTGGGTTTTTTACAAAAACGGTTTTAACGTACTGTTTTTGTTTTTCTTTTTGGTAGATTTGCTCTTTGCCTTTGTGCTGTTGAAACTTATAAATGCTACACAAAAATTGCATTTCAACGCCCTTTCCCTGTGGATAAAACTACTTATGGTTGCCGGTGTTTTGTCTATGGGGTTGTTTTATTTTGAATGAGAAATATGCTCCTCGATAAATTAAAAAATTATGATGTTATCCTCGCTTCCGGATCGCCACGGCGGCAGAAGTTGCTGGCGGAGATGGATATTCCTTTCCGGGTGGAAACCAGACCGGTGAAAGAAGCTTTTCCACAGAATCTTTCCCCTGAAAAAGCGGCAGCTTATCTGTGTCGCCTGAAAAGTATGGCTTTCGCAGACAAGGATCTGAAAAAAAACACATTGCTCATAACGGCAGACACAATAGTCGCACTGGAAAATAGGATTTTGGGGAAACCTGCGGATGCAAATGAAGCACAAACGATGCTCCGGCAGCTTTCTGGACGGAGACATGAAGTCATTACGGGTGTTTGTTTGCGTTTTCAAGGTAAAATGAAAGTATTTACAGCTTCAACAACTGTCTGGTTTAAAAAACTTTCTGATGTTGAAATTGATTATTATGTCAGGGAATATCAACCGTTTGACAAGGCCGGAGCCTATGGTATTCAGGAATGGATTGGCCATGCCGGCATTCACAAAATCGAAGGCTCATATTTCAATGTAATGGGACTGCCTACACATCGACTGTATGAGGAACTGACTGGTTTCCTGAGATAATCTGCCTGCAATACAACAAAGAACCCTGTACTTTACCGTTTGTAAGCAAAACTCATTGTATATTTGCAATCCGAAGCGGAAATGTTTCCGTGATTTTACGAAAGAGAAGCCCATGCAGGATAAACCGCTTATACTCATTACCAACGACGACAGCATTCACGCAAAAGGACTGCGTAAACTGGTTCAGCTCATGCGCAAATACGGTGATGTGGTGGTGGTTGCTTCCGAACAGGTGATGTCGGGGATGAGCCATGCTGTTACCATAAAAACGCCATTGATGCCGCGGTTGATACGCGAAGAAAAGGGGTTTCGTGAATTTTTGACCAATGGTACGCCAGTAGATAACGTGAAACTGGGGAAAAATGCCCTGCTGGATCGAAAACCTGATTTGGTGGTCTCTGGGATTAACCACGGTTCCAACGCGGCCATCAACATCGTTTATTCGGGAACCATGGCGGCAGCTATGGAGGCTGCTATTGATGGCATTCCGTCCATAGGCTTCTCGTTAGACGACTACGACCATGATGCTGATTTCAGCCATGTGGACCAGTTTGTGGAGACCATTGTCGAAAAAGTATTGCATGACGGTTTGCCCGAAGGCGTTTGTCTCAATGTGAACATACCCAAAAAATCGGACGAACCGGTAAAAGGCATTAAGGTGGTGAGGCAGGCAAAAGCCCGGTGGGTGGAGGACTTTGACCGGCGCACTGACCCGTTCGGCCGTACTTATTACTGGATTGGAGGATCTTTTGTGAACGGCGACCCTCGCCAGGATACTGACGAAAAAGCGCTGGCCGATAACTATGTGTCCGTGGTTCCTGTTCAGTTTGATTTCACGGCTACACATCTATTGAACAAACTTGAATTTTAAAAGATGAATTTTTTAAAAAAGGATAATTATTTCCTCGGACTAATTATGGGGCTGCTTTTGCCTTTGCCGGTTTATGGCCTGTTTTTTGGGTTGGATGTCCTTTTGAAAAGCACCGGTTTGTGGCATGGCCTGCAACACCCTGAAAATATATACCTGCTCAGCGTTGTGGGCAACTTCCTGCTTCTTCGGCTGACCTTATTAAAATGGAAAAATCCAAAAACCGGTAAAGGTGTACTGCTGATAACCATAGCACTCGTCCTGACTTTTTTCTTTCTCTATTTTAAACAACCACGTTAGTTATGAAGTATTACCTCATTGCCGGTGAGGCTTCTGGCGATCTGCATGGGGCCAATCTCATGAAATCCATTCTGAGAAATGACCCGCAGGCAGCATTCCGGTTCTGGGGAGGCGACAAGATGCAGACTGTGGGCGGAACGCTGGTGAAACACTATCGTGATTTGGCCTTTATGGGATTTGCAGAAGTGCTTATGAACCTCCGGACTATCAGGAGAAACATGATTTTCTGTAAAAAAGAACTTGTTTCTTTTACACCTGATGTTGTGATACTTATTGACTATCCCGGTTTTAACCTGCGTATGGCCAAATTCGCACATAAAAAAGGGATGAAGGTGGTCTTTTACATTTCGCCCACCATCTGGGCATGGAAACAGTCGCGCGTTTATACCGTGAAGAAGTATGTGGATCGGATGATGGTGATCTTGCCTTTTGAGAAAGAGTTCTACGCCCGGTTTGATTATCAGGCCGATTTTGTAGGGCATCCGCTTTTGGATGAGCTGGAAGAGGAGCAGGCTGTTACCCGAAAAGATTTTTTAAAACTCAATGGTCTGCCAGATAAGCCAATAATTGCTGTTTTGCCGGGAAGCCGGACACAGGAGATAAAAAAAATCCTGCCCAAAATGTTAGTTGTTGCTCCACAGTTTTCCAAATATCAATTTGTGGTTGCCGGTGTTCGATCAGTGCCTGAAGCGGTTTATCTACAGCAAAAGACGCCTGTTGTTTTTGATCAGACACACGCCCTTTTGCGCCATGCCGATGCTGCTTTGGTAGCTTCCGGGACGGCAACGCTTGAAGCAGCCCTGCTCGGAGTTCCACAGGTGGTTTGCTACGAAGCGTCATCGGTCAGCTACTTTATTGCCAGACTCCTGGTACATGTAAAATTTATTTCGCTGGTGAATTTGATTCTTGACAAGGAAGTGGTTAGAGAGCTTATTCAGCATGACTTTTCTGAAAAGAACTTACTGGCTGAGCTGCACGATTTACCGGAAGACAACGAGCGGAGAAAACAAATTGTATCGGAATATGCTTTGCTCAGAACAAAGCTGGGAAACAGCGGCGCTTCTGAAAATGCTGCTGCTGTTATTACTGATATTTTGGGGAAATAGCCTATAAGCCATACCCGTTTTTCTGCCGGCTTTTTCCTATTTTTACTTTTTGATATAAAAAGAAAATATGAAAATTCATTTTATTGCCATTGGTGGAAGCGCCATGCATAACCTCGCCATCGCCCTGAAAATTAACGGACACGAAGTTACCGGCTCGGATGATGAAATTTTTGAACCATCGCTGGGAAGGTTGAAAAAATATGGATTATTACCGGAAACCGATGGCTGGCACCCTGAAATAATTTCCAATGACTTAGATGCTATTATTCTCGGAATGCATGCGCGGCCTGATAATCCGGAGCTTCTCCGGGCACAGGAGATTGATGCAAAAATCTATTCCTATCCCGAGTTTCTTTACGCACATGCCAAAAATAAAAAGCGTGTGGTCATTGGCGGAAGCCACGGAAAGACTACCATCACCGCCATGATTATGCATGTGCTGAAATTCTGGGAAAAGGATTTTGACTACCTCGTGGGTTCAAAACTTCGTGATTTTGAAGTGATGGTACGGCTGAGCAAGACGGCACCGGTAATGATTTTTGAAGGGGACGAATATCTCAGCTCGCCCATCGACCGACGACCCAAATTTCATTGGTATCATCCGCACATGGCGCTGCTGAGTGGTATTGCCTGGGATCACATCAACGTTTTTCCAACTTATGAGAATTATCTGCAACAGTTTTCCATTTTTATGGATTTGGTGGAAAAAGACGGTACACTGATTTATAATTCCGAAGATGGGGAGCTTACCAAACTGGTCTCCCAAAGCAGGAATACTATCCAAAAGATACCCTATCACACCCCGGAATTTGAAATCAAAGAGGGCATCTCCTATGTTTTGGACGGAAAGACGAAAGTGCCACTGAAAGTTTTTGGACGTCATAATCTGCTGAATATGAACGGAGCATGGCTGGTTTGCCGTGAGTTGGGATTGACCAACGAACAGTTTTTTGAGGCCGTTTCCGGCTTCAATGGCGCTGCCAAGCGGCTGGAGCTTATCTTACAAAAGGGGAGAGGGCGGCTTTACAGCGACTTTGCCCATGCGCCTTCCAAACTGAAAGCCACATTGGATGCGGTAAAATCACAATTTACCGGTCAACGTGTTGTGGCCTGTTTTGAGTTGCACACATTCAGCAGCCTGAACAGCCGGTTCCTTGATCAATATGCCGGAACTATGGACAATGCAGATTATGCCATCGTTTATTTTAATCCACATGCATTAAAAATGAAACGTTTGCCCATGCTGGATAAGAATAAGGTCAAAAAAGCTTTTGGCAGGGATAATTTGCTGGTATTCGACGATGCCGGTGAGATGACTGCCTGGCTTCAAAGAAATACCACTTCCGATGACATCTTTCTTATGATGAGTTCCGGGAATTTTGACGGAATTGAGATGAAAGCACTGGCCGGGCAGTTGTTAGAGCGGTAAACACGTTTTTGTCAGAGCAATAAAAAAACCGGCTTGCATTACAGGCCTGTTTTTCTATATTTTAAATACTGTTTAGCTGTTCATAGAGAGCAGGAATTCCTCGTTAGTCTTGGTAAACTTCATTCTTTCTTTCAGAAACTGCATGGCTTCCACCGGGTTCATATCCGAAAGGTGATTTCTCAGTATCCAAACACGCTGCAACACATCTTTGTCGAGCAGCAAATCTTCGCGTCGAGTGCTGGAAGCCACAATGTCGATAGCCGGGAAAATCCGTTTGTTGGAAAGTTTGCGGTCGAGTTGCAACTCCATGTTTCCCGTGCCTTTAAACTCTTCAAAAATAACTTCATCCATTTTGGAACCCGTGTCAATCAATGCGGTGGCCAAAATGGTCAATGATCCGCCATCTTCAATCTGACGGGCAGCACCGAAGAAACGTTTTGGCTTTTGCAGGGCATTGGCCTCTACACCGCCGGAGAGCACTTTTCCGGAAGCCGGTGAAACAGTATTGTAAGCCCGTGCCAACCGTGTAATAGAATCTAACAGAATAACTACATCATGGCCGCTTTCTGTCATGCGTTTGGCTTTTTCAAGTACTAAGTTGGCGATTTTCACATGCTTTTCAGCCGGCTCGTCAAACGTAGAAGCTATAACTTCGGCATTAACGCTGCGTGCCATGTCAGTAACCTCTTCCGGGCGCTCATCTATCAACAGGATAATAAGATAGACATCGGGATGGTTGGAGGCAATGGCATTGGCAACCTCTTTTAAGAGAACGGTTTTTCCGGTCTTAGGCTGCGAAACTATCAAACCACGTTGTCCTTTTCCGATGGGACAGAACATATCCATTATTCTTGTAGAGAAAGTTTCTTTGGCATGTCCTGTGAGCTTAAATTTTGTTTTTGGAAACAGTGGTGTCAAAAAGTCAAATGGGATTCTGTCACGGATTTCTTCCGGTGTTTTCCCATTGATCGTAATCACTTTGATGAGAGGAAAATATTTTTCTCCCTCTTTGGGGGGACGGATGGTTCCGAGAACAGTATCACCGGTTTTCAGCCCAAAGAGTTTAATCTGTGATTGCGAAACATAAATGTCGTCAGGAGAGTTCAGGTAGTTGTAGTCCGAGGAACGAAGAAATCCGTAGCCATCAGGCATAATTTCCAGAACACCTTCCGAATTAATGATGCCGTCCATGTTAAATGCGCTTTCCACCTGCTTTCTCGGCTCTCTTTCTCTTGGTTGGTATTGCTGCTTTGACTGTTGCTCTTTTGGTTTTTGCTCTTGAGTAGGAGCAGGTGTTTCAGCCGGCCTTTCATTTTTTACTGTTTCAGTAGCCACATTTGTTGAACTTACCGGCTCCTGTGGCTTGGAAATTCTGTGTCGGTGAATGCGGGCTTCGTATTGCTCTAAATGAGATTTCGGTTTTTGAGGAGAGGCTGAGTCTTTGACTTCAGAAGATTTTTCTACCTTTTCAGGAGCTTTTTCGTTTTGCTTATCGGCAGGTGCTGTAACCTGGCTCATCGGTTTTTCTACAGGCTTTGGCTGAGATTTTTGATCGGAGGAGGGAGTGGGTTCCTGACTTTTGGTACTTGTCTCTTCTCTGGGATTGGTAACCGGTAGTTGAATTTTTCGGGGACGTCCACGGCGTCTTTTTGGTTGCTGTGGTTGCTCTCCCAGTTTGCTTTCCGCCACTTTTTTTACAACCTCTGTGGATGATCTTACCGGTTCTTCTTCCTTCTTTTGCTGTGGTTTGTTTTCTTCCGGCTGCCTCCGTTTGTAAGGCCTCTTTTGCCGGTATTGTTCTTTTACTTCCCTTTCTTTTACAGGGTGGCGCAAAGCCTGCTGATCCAGAATCTTATAAATCAGATCTCGCTTTATAAGTTTTTCGTATTTGGGAATTCCAAGCTCTTTGGCAATTTGTCGTAATTCGCCTACCAGCTTACTGTTCAGCGTTATGATGTCGTACATGTAATTAAAATTTAATTTTTTGAGAAGTATCCTGTTAATTTGAGCATAAAATGTCAAGAAACTTTTTCTTAAGGAAAAATTAAAAGGACCCTTTTAATGGGGGCAAATATATAAAAAATTAATACGCAGACAAATTGTTCTGAAATCTTTTAACACTTTTTAGGTGACCTCTGATATTTGGTTCATAAAAGAATAGGGTTTTATTACCATTTTAATGGGTAAATTGTTTTTGTATTAAATAAAGTCGGAAGACCGAAGTTAGAAGTCAGAAGTCCTTTCATTTATACAATAACTTATAAGTCTATTATTTATGCTGGTTACGGTATATTTGATACTCTATTCAAAATGTTATTTTCTTCCATCTTCCAATTTCCAACTTCCATCTTCCGGCTTCCATCTTCCAACAATTTATTAATTACAAGACACAACAGTTTTCCATTATATTTGCGGTAGTACCATTAGAAGTATCTTAAAATAATCGCATGTGGGTGCGCTGTTAAAATTACTATTTTTGACAAAAGTAAAATTATTTTCAAATACGAAATTTCCATGAGATTCCGGCTCGTTGCTAAAAGATATTGTCGTTGTCTGACGCTCTCAGGATGGCTGGTTTTGTTGCTTATGCTGATGCTTCTCTTCAGGGTTTGGATGGGAAGTGTTTCCGGCTGGCTGTCACTAAACCATCCTGTAAAGGCCAAAACACTGGTGGTAGAGGGATGGATAGAGGATTATGCCATAAAAAACGCAGTGAACTTTTATAAAAAGAACGGCTATCAGCACCTGATTGTTACAGGAATCCCCATTACGCAATGGCGTGATTATGTGACGTTTAAGAATACGGCAGAAGGTGCTGAGGCAGTCATCAAAGGTGATGGGTTTAACGATACTGTTTATCAGGCTGTTATTCCTCACTCAGTTACTATTAACCGGACATATAATACGGCG
>VAOU01023028.1_pt1 | contig 12789 bp, 13 predicted proteins | sample 3393871 | NCBI WGS metagenome assembly VAOU01 (sample SAMN08290440, study PRJNA428436) | hydrothermal vent metagenome | isolation source: Deep-sea hydrothermal vent chimney | place: Atlantic Ocean: South-mid Altantic Ridge | depth 1820 m m
GCCAACCGCCGCGCCACGCCACCGGAGCAGCCGGGCCGGCCGATCGAATCTGCCGATACGCCGATAAAACCGACATATAGCTACCGGCCTTGTGGGTTTTGGCAGGCCGGGGAACCGCGCGGGGACCTTACAATAATCGATCCGGTGGCGGGTCGACGAAGCGACCAGTGCGCAGATCCAGACTCTGAAACCCAAAGGAGGCCTCATCGAACACGGCCAAGCTCATCGCCAGCGGAATGGCACCGTGGCGTGCCGCACGGCAGTGGCTCCAGCCCTCACCGACCATCCCGAGATACTGATCGCAACCAATGAATTAAACGCCTCACTATCCTGAGTCCCCGGTACGGGCAACCGGCCCCCCGCACCATGGCCGCTGATCGGGAAGCCCGGCAGGAGTCGCTGGAAATCGCCAAACAAGGGCTGAAGGACTGGTTCGACCGTATCGGTGAAGAGGAACGCACGGCCGGCAGCGACCCGGTCAAAAAATGGTGGCACTGAGGCAGCACGGAGAGATATGGGTTGCCAATCGCCATCCCAACAAGGGTGCTGGGATCGGCAAGCTGCGTCTGGTGGTGATTGTGCAGGAAGATGAACTCACCGAAGCCGGACCCGTGGACGGTTCTTTCGGTTCCGCTCAGGACGCAGTTCCGACTCGCGCAGGCACCCTTGTGCGTGCGCATTGCAGCGCGAGATCGCCTCAGAGGAACGTGCTATACCATGGCCGATCAGCCCCGCGCACTGGACCGCTTGCGCTTCGGAAAAGGGCCGCTGGCAACGCTTATCGAAGAAGGGATGGCTGCAGGCTGTGATGGGCATATTGTAGCTTCTAAAGAAGCCGCAACGCCCTGCCCGGAGAAGGCCTTACAGGAATCAAGTGCGAGTTGTCAAAGAGCGATCGCCGCCGGTATATCAATCAATCCGGAGCGAGCAATCCTCAATCGGAATGACTGCTTATAGTTGCTTGTCATTCAGTATAAGTAGGCGTTCGGCAATACGTCGTTGCCGATCCTTGAACACGTATTCTTTATGCTTTCCTTTCGTCTTGTTCGGATTTTGCAACAAGCCGGGAAAATGTTTTTCCACGAGGCCGGAAAAACGGCTTGTGGCGTCCGGTGTGGGAACCGTCTCCAGCCTTTCCAGCCAGTCTTCAATGAAAGGTGGTGCGCTGAATGCATTTTTATCGGTGTCGAGCCGACGAGAATCAATCTCACACTCCAGCTCTTGCGCCAAGGAACTCAGGTTTCGCACACGCGCAACCAATACGGCTTCGCGTTCGCGTTTTTCCTGGACCTGGCGCTGTTCTTCAGCGGCAGCCATAGTAGCGGCGTGGTCGAGATTAAACCGACCATAGCCAACCGCCGTTTTGGCTCCGGCGCCGAGCCAAGCAAGAGCACCTTCCAGCCATTGAGCAACTGTCTCGCAGTCCTGTGAATCCCGCGGATGGTTCACGCGCCGCGGTGCCAGAGCGAAGACGAAGGTCTGCGCGTCAGCGACTACTAGGAACGGAATGGGTACCGGGTCGTGCCAGTCTGCGGGTGGGGTCTTGGCCTGTTTGTCCTGATAGTACGGGCCATAGTGCGGCGTCATGACGTCAGCTTGCAATCGTACCGGTTCCGGAGGGATGGCATCGAAGAAAATGACACTGCCGATGCCGGCAGTTCGATGGTCATCAGGTCCGAAGATGCGTTCCCTGACCGCCTCTTCTACCTTTTGCTCACGGGTCCATGCACGCAGTACGCCTTTGAGTGAAGCACCGGGCAGATAAGGCATACCGAGAGCGTGGTGCCATGTAAAGCCGTTTTCGACCGGGTGCTGGCGACCGAGCCCGGTAACGAACCGTCCATCGGTCTTGAAGTACAGCACGTGGCCACCACGAGCAGTCACCAGATTCCGTAGACGCTCGTACTGTTCGCTCAGTGTGCTCTGTTCGCCGTATTTTCTGGCAGAGTGGCCGACCCAATCAGCCTTGTTGCCGTCTGACACCTGTGTCAATATTTCGTCGGTCAACATTTTGTCCCAGCCGTTGAAAAACTTGTCATACCACAGTCCGGCATTGTGGTCACCGGTTGGCTTTTCAACATGCAGACTATGCGGCAAGGGCAGGTTCATCGTGTCTCTCCGTGATCAGAGTCGCTCAGAAAGGCGACGGCGAACTTTTTCAGCCACACCAAATAAGCCAACGCTTCGGCGTGGGCGTGAAGATAGGCTTGCTCACCGCCTTCGGTGATGGCCTGGATGAGGTTGGGCTTACCCGCATAGGGCGCATCCGCATGTTCGCGGCACAGCCAGGATTGAATCTGCGCGTGCAGCAGCCGATGGGGATCTTCCTGGTTGCTTTTGCTGGCCGCCAGCAGGGTGGCCAAGCTTTGGCCAAGGCCATTTTGCAGGATATTGGCTGGCAGTGCCCGCACGTAGCTGACATAGTGACCAATATTTTTATTTTTCCCCTTGAGATCTTCCACCGCCCGCAGGGCCTGCTCGGCACGTTGCAGATCGAGCGACTTAGACCCGCTCATGATTGCATCTCTGGAAAGGCGAGTGCCATCCAGCCCTGGCCGATGGTTTCATTGCCACCAACTTGCAGGTACGGGTCGGCCTTGAAAAGGTCGAGGATGGCCTGTAGCGCATCGTTCTTGCGTTCGCCGATCATAGTGTAAAACAGGCTGTCCGGGGGCAGGGTTTCCTCGTACCAGAGATTGTTGCTGGTCTTTGTTTCTTTGTCGAGAACGTTACGCGCCTGCACGGCGAGTCCATAGCGAGCAAACCAAGTGAAATCGTCGTCATGTAACAGCAACAGCGATTGGGCTAGGCGCTTACGTGTGGCGTCGTGGGCGATCAGCGCTCCCAGGGCGGTGGTCATGAATTCAGGGATCGTACTCGTGAGTTCAAAGCCGCGTTCTTCCAGGATGACCCGCCCATCGCCGTTGCCCAGCGCCTTGTCCTGATCGGGCGTTTGTTGAAGGGTGGGCACGTCGATTCCGATACGTTCGGCATCGCGTTGATAGCGCTCCCACAGATGTTGGCAAGTGATCCAGCGGCTGGCACCGTGCAGGCTGCGCACGGGCAGAGCCAGCAGGCGCGCATCGGCAAACAGTAATTGCCCGGCGTTATCCTGTTGTCCGAATAGGCTGTTGCGCCGATCTTCGCCCACTTCGTGCTGGGTGGCCCAGTCGAGAAACGCGCCCTTGAGACCGGAGCCGGGAATGAAGGGATAATCGGTAACGGCTTCGCGGGCCACGGGCAGATCTACTACGCCTTCGCTCTGCCCACCGCCAACGTGGATAAAGGTTTCAGCCAAAAGGCCCACCAACTGTGTATTCATGAAAAACTCCTAACTCCAGGTTCCAATGGCAATCAGTCCGTAGCCCCAGGCCGGGCGCCCGCCGACACAGGTACCGTGCAAGGCGCGAACGGCGCTTTCATCCGGGGCCTTTGTTCGCATAAACAGGACGCTGCCCCCGGGAAGATGCGGCTTGAGTGCGATAGGTCGTCGTTTGGGCGAATCCCAGCCGCCGAGCATGATCGGGCGCGTCAAGCTGGCGCTGACCAAACTTCCAGGCAGGCCCGGTACAGACTGATTGGGCAAAAGAGACTCCATCAGCGGTAAGGGTGAAAGCACGATGACGCTATAGAGCAGTTCATCGCCATCCTGATGCAAGGTTCTGGGCATGGTGGGCCATGGCGGGCTATTATGAACTTGCGTGATCCAGGTACTGCGCGACTCGCCCCCGAGGGGGTGTGACGTTTGTACAAGCCGGTCGATCGTATCCTGCGACAGACCACCTGCCCACAGACCGAGACCGACCGTACTCTGCAAACGCACATGCTTCGGAGAATACAACGCGCCCTCATCGGTAGTGCGGGTTTTCGCATTCCGCACGATCCCCACACGGGCTTCGTGAGACCAAAGATGCTCCTGGTCAATGAGTGCGTCAGGCTTGGGTGGTTCGGCGCCCAGGACGGCCTGCAAGGAATGACCGGTGAGCCACGCCGTGTAGGCTTGTTTCCAACCTTCCCCCCGCGCATCGTCCGGCAAGACCGGCAAACGTATGGCCCGGCCCAGATCGCACTCCCGTGCGGGGCCAGGTCGCAACAAGGCGGTACGAGTACCCGCTTCGGCGCGCATCAGGTTTGCAGGCGCGGGAAACAGCATGTCGCCACCACGCACCAGCACTGGACCGCGGAACCGAAGTGAGCCAAGCGACTCACCATCGCCCAGCACCTGCTTGATATCATCGCTCCACGCACCGTGACCGGCCCAGCCGAGACTGCGTGCGGCCGCTGCACGTACCGCACCTACCAGAGTAGCCGGCGTGGGCGGAAACTGGCTTGTGACGCCAACCTGCTCGCTCTCGCCCTGAGTATAAGGCCGACCATCTCGGAAGAACAAGCTGTCCAGCGGGTCAAACCGCAGCAGCACTTCTTGCGTGTTCATTTGCGTGTCTCCTTCCCGGACAGCAGGCGCGCTAGACGCAGACCATCGAGTTGCAACTTGCCTGCCGCTGCTTCGACAAATGTGCCTTGTGCATCGTGTTGAGACAGGCGGCAGGCGCGCAATAAGGCGTGAATGGCCTGTTCAGACTGTTCCAGTGTTGTTTTGCGCTCCCGACTTTTCAGATATTCCACTTGCAACATCTGCTTTACATCGGGCGGAACCGATAGCTGTTTTTCGTGTTGATCAAGCATGGGATAGCGGATTTTTAGTTTGTAGAAGAATCCGGAACTGAACGCGTCTTCATGTACTGCCTGCACGAGCGATTGCAGGTCTTGCACGGGTGTGTCGTTGTTTGTATCGGTCCAGGCCGCCACCCATTGCGCTGTCTTGCCGGACGCTTTGAACCACGACAGGGCCAGGGAATCGCGACCGTTGGCCTCTTTGGCCACCTTGTCGAGTTGTCGGTGTGCTTCGGCCAGCACCTCCCGCAAAGGTAGGTGGTAGTGCGAAAAGACGATGGCGACCGATGCGGTAAAGTCCGAATCGGAGAAGACTTGTCCGTAAGAATCGCGTAGCGCGACTGCAGCATCCAAGGCGCGATCCATCGCCAACAGCGCCAGCACGTCGTCGCCACCGGCATAGAGTGTGACCCCGTCGTGTCGGGAAACGATGCCCGTAACTCCCTGGATAAATTTTGCGAGACTCATAGAGATTTTTACAGGGTCGCCCTTGCTCAAATTCTTACCCAAGCGATCACCATCGAGCAGCAGCAATGCGTAATAGGGCTGCGTGGGATGGTCTTCCTGCAAATCCAGTAAGCTTTTGCATAGCTTGGTGCGCTTGCCCTCATCATTTTTTAGTGGCGTATCCCCTGCGTTTTTCAACGCATTGGGCAAGAAAAAGTTGCCATCCAACCAAGCCAAATCACCCAATGGCTCTAGGCTGGGAATGCGGGTGCTACGTTCGCCCTGCACCGCTCCTGTCGCTTCGCCGACCTCATCCGCATAACGACGTAAGCCGTCTGTGCGCGCAGCGTCGCCGACAAACTCACGCAGCCAGGGAATCACGGCCATGTAGGCTGTGGACGGCCAGTTAACTACTGCTGGTTTTCCGCCTCCTGGAACCCAGCCGATGGCCTGTTTCAATGCATCCTGATTGAGCCGAGGAAACAGTCGTTTGATCAGGGCAATGGCGCAAAGCCGCTCATTGTCGTGCAATTCAAAATATCCGGTTCCGATACGGAGGGATTTCCAGAAGGCATCCTGTTTTCCATGGTCCCGAGCACGGTTGTAGCCGGATAATTCCTGCAAATCGCCCATCAGTGCACAATGATCGCCGCCTTCGGGGGCGGGCCAGCGATTGCGCCAGTTTTTGCGCGCCTCCAGCCAGAGGGCATCGCTTCCGTCGCCCGGTACTTCGCCTTGCACCCAGAACACATCCCAGAAACCGGCGACTTGGCGATCCCAAATGGCACGCGTGCGATTTCCACCGTCTTCGGCAGGCGCTACGAACTGCGACCAGACTGCATCGGCAAGTCGGAGCCATGCGTCGCTGATCGCCGTCTCGACACGCTTGGCATCGAAGTCATCGGGCACCTCGGCCTTGAAGCGGTTGGGCAAGGAGCCGATTTGCGGGCTACACGACGTGTCCTTGCCCTCGATAGCGACGATCAACGGATCCGTCGGCCCGTCCACGTTCGCTACTACGGGAAACCCGATGACACCGCCCTGCGATCGGACCTCAACCATCGCTTGAGCGACCAGCCACGACAATAGAAACGAACCGGCCCACAAATCGCGGGTGCGCCGCGCCTGGGTGACGAAACTCTGCACCGGCCCAAGGGTGAAGTGGAAGAGTTGTGTATTCATACCTGCCCCACACTTTTGATGAACCTAAGCGGCTCCTGCCAACCGCCGGTGGGCTCATCTTGCTTTTCGAGGAATCTCCCCGGAAGAAAGAGCGCCAATGGGATTGCCTGCGCTTCTTCCGGTTGATGAACATGCAGCAGGATCGGCCCCGCACGCCGCTCTTCCGCGTTTCCACCCGAATTTTTCCTTGGAAGCCCGAAGGCTTCGCGTCGTGGCTTGTCGGCTATCTCATTGATAGTAGACTTGTATTGTTGTGCCAACCAGCAATGGGCGGCTTCGCTATCAGGATTGCTCTTTCCGATGGCATAAACACTGGTTTGAGTGACTGCTGTCCAATCTTGCAAAGCCGCATGGGTGCTAAGCAGTCGATCAATTTCTCCTCCCAGTGCGGTCTTGTCGGTTGGTGCAGTCCACGGCCCATCAATTCCAGTCAGGCTTTCCAGCGTGATACTGCCCCAGCCGTTACGGGAACGGCTGCCCAATCCGCCAAACAACCCCAAGGCAATAAGTGCGTTGCGCAGGGATCGGCATTGAGCGTCCTCACAGCGCGAATAACCAAGTTGTACGGTGAAGTATGATTTTGGCCGGATGCAGGTGCGTGAGGTTTGCTCTGGCTTGTCGATCAGGCCATAGCCAATATAGCTTTGCCAACTATTGCGTGCGAACTTTATTTGTTCCTGGGGTTCGATCTGCTTGTCACCAATACGCATAGACACCCGGCTTGCCCCGGCGCGGATGCTGCCGAACAGCGCATCTTCTGCCTCGCGCAGCTGTTGCAGATCATTTCCAAAACGCTCGCCGGCCAGGGCCCGCCACCAGAAACGTAGCGCACCCTTGAAACTGGGCAGGCGCAATTCCGCATGATTCTGGTCGGCGCCGCTCAGGAACATGGGTGTCACAACGCGGTATTTTGCGGTCAGGATGTGGTGTGGCTCAGTCATTGTCCTCTCCCTTCCCCGATGCCTTATCAATCCAGAAGATATCCGCCTCAACCCATGGCGCATGTTTCTGTTCGTCCTGGGATCGCATGTCCGTCAATACAAAGCGCCGACACGGACGTTGATCGTTACGAGCTTGCTCGTATATCCGCTGCACCGCAATGCCCATCATGGTGGTGCCGCCGGTGAGATTGACGTGCACTTCATCGGCGTCCAGGCAGACTTTCCTTGATTTTTCCAAAAGCCCACCAATTTCAGCAATGCCGTTGAACGGATCCCGCATAATGAGTGATTCATGGTTTCCGGAAAATGCACCATGACCTAATGCTTCGGGAATACCCGCTTTAGCCTGCTCCGAACAGAGCACCAGTACCGAATCCGGTTGTACCTTCTTGACAGCCGAATAAAGCACTCCAGAACTCATGCCCAACGGAGTTACCAACAGGCGCCCCTTGCCACCGCCGAAGGAGGTCCATGCGTTGTCTCCCAGCTTTATTTTTTTCCAGAAGGGCTTGATTTTATCGAGCTTGATTTTCGACACTTCCTGTTTCATGCCGTGGTGGGCACATTGATTGCGCTGCTTTCCGAGTTGATCCCAAAATACCCCCCATTTCTTCTGTTTTTCATCAAGATATTTAGATAATTGCTTGTGGGACATTGCACCCAATTCGCGTTCGATCTTTATACGAACCTCTCTTTTCATCCAGTTGGAACCCGGGTTATGATGCAATATACCTAACGAGACGACCCATTCGCGCATCAAGCCAACCGCAAGCGCGAACTGGTCGCGTTCCAGATATTGATCGATCAGTTTCGCTTGGCGCTGGAGTTCCTCTTTTCCCAGCGGGAATTCCTTTTTCCATTCCCCAGAGCAACGGCCGTTGCCGAGAGATTCCGAGGCGAACCGCACAGGCCTGGCGGATTCCAGCATAGCCTCGCTTAGTTCCCTGGCCAGCGGAAGATTCAGGCCGGGCATAGTCTCCAGAGGCTTTTCTTCAAGACCGTGGCACAGCTTGCCAGCAGCCAGCCCAAGCTCCATGGGCAAGCCGGCTTCATAGCACTTGGAGAAATCTTCCAGCGATTTGGCCACCTTTTCGGATGGGCCTTGCTCACGACCTTCTGGTAAGCTGCCATAGACAGACGTGAAGCGATTGGCCAGAGCCCGGGTAAAGCCTGTTTCTTGAAACACGCGAGTAGCGTAAAACCACTGAGGCAGGTTCAGAAGCGGCTGCAAGTCGATGAGAGGTTTGTCGGTTGCTGCACTTTCATACTTGCCGTACCAGACACCGATAATCTCGACGTTGCGGAAACCAGACAGATAAAGTGCGAGGGCGTAAAACACGAAGGGGATGTGGCGCGGGCCCTGCGTGATATCCAGCGTCAGGTGGGATCCAGATAGAATTTTTGCTACATTCCGTATCATTTCATCCAGTTGCATACTGTCGTCTATATCGGGAATGTTGATGGATTCAGCCTCTACCCCGAGCTGCTTTACCTCCTTGGAAAAGTCTTCCCATACTCTCTTCCGTGCCTCGTCCGTGAGCAGACACAGTACCGTGTCCGGCCGATCTTTTTTATCCAGAATCTTCAACAATGCCAAAGGGGAATAAGCCGCTTCGGCTGTCTTCTGATTCAGGCCGTATTGAGTCTGACGTGGTTTGATGCCTAGCGCGGTCAACAAGTAATGCGGTGTATTTCTCTTGTCTGGTCTATCCATGATTTATACCCCGTATAATGGGGTGTTGTAGAGGCGAACGAGTTGAGGCCAAAGCGGCAGACTCGCCGGTCATGCCTGTCGGTCGAGGTAAGGTTGCGTATTTCCCTTGCGTTATTGCAGTAAGGGAAGAATAAACGCCATTTCTCCCAAAGTCCACGAGTAGTTCACATGTACTGGATAGCCACTCGCCCTGCTATCCCCGTGAAATCTTGCCGAATTGCGCACCACAACCGGAGATCCTCCCGCTCCACATCCACTTCCTGCTATTCCTAACCACCAGACAAGCCGATACCCTCTCGCTGCTTCCAGATCAGCATCAACTTGAATAGATCGGGTTCCTTCAGTTCAGCGAACAGGCCGGCTATTGCCTGCGCTTGGGACCGCACTCGCTTCAATGAGACCGCAGCATAACGCTGCGGAAAACGAGGTCGGATTGTCCGGGTCGTACGCGCCCACGTAGTACGCTTCAATGAGGCCGCAGCATAACGCTGCGGAAAACCCAGTCTCAATTGGTACATTTTGAGGAGATTGACATGCTTCAATGAGGCCGCAGCATAACGCTGCGGAAAACATGAACATGTTGGGCGTGGTTTTAGTGGAGACTATTAGCTTCAATGAGGCCGCAGCATAACGCTGCGGAAAACTACCGTGAAAGGAAGAGAGAGACTTGGGGTTCGTGCGCTTCAATGAGGCCGCAGCATAACGCTGCGGAAAACGGCCGCTCCGGCGGGGGGAACTTGTTGTCCAGGTATGCTTCAATGAGGCCGCAGCATAACGCTGCGGAAAACGACGCGCTGAATCATAGCTCCTGGGCCAGCGCCCAAGCTTCAATGAGGCCGCAGCATAACGCTGCGGAAAACGGCGTATGCGCAGATCCAGGGGGGCGCCTGATGGACGGCTTCAATGAGGCCGCAGCATAACGCTGCGGAAAACGTTGAGGATCCACCGCATACCGTCCTCCGGCGGCAGAGCTTCAATGAGGCCGCAGCATAACGCTGCGGAAAACACCCGATGCCGGACCGAGGCCATGCGATTAATGCAGCTTCAATGAGGCCGCAGCATAACGCTGCGGAAAACGCCGGGCGCCCTGGCGCGCTACAACGGCGGATCGCAGCTTCAATGAGGCCGCAGCATAACGCTGCGGAAAACTACTCCCCCAAAGCGAAGGAGCGAACCGGCGCGACAGCTTCAATGAGGCCGCAGCATAACGCTGCGGAAAACGTTGAGGATCCACCGCATACCGTCCGCCGGCGGAAGAGCTTCAATGAGGCCGCAGCATAACGCTGCGGAAAACTAGCGCGCCGGCGGCGGCCATCGTGAGCTTGAGCCGGCTTCAATGAGGCCGCAGCATAACGCTGCGGAAAACGCACCTCTCTCCAACGCTTCATGCGAGCGCAGTGGCGCTTCAATGAGGCCGCAGCATAACGCTGCGGAAAACCTTCCTTCCGCGCGTCACTCGGATCCTTTCTCGGTTGCTTCAATGAGGCCGCAGCATAACGCTGCGGAAAACGCACCCGCCATGCTGGACATCATCGCCCAGATCGCCGCTTCAATGAGGCCGCAGCATAACGCTGCGGAAAACTCCCAAATCGCCGTCAGCGCGCGCTACGGAGGCTTGGCTTCAATGAGGCCGCAGCATAACGCTGCGGAAAACGAGGGACGATTCTCGTCGGGGGTGATGGGGCTCGCTGGCTTCAATGAGGCCGCAGCATAACGCTGCGGAAAACGCACGCATGCCGCCACGCCAGGAATAGCTCCCGCTGGCTTCAATGAGGCCGCAGCATAACGCTGCGGAAAACGCACGCATGCCGCCACGCCAGGAATAGCTCCCGCTCGCTTCAATGAGGCCGCAGCATAACGCTGCGGAAAACGCAGTTGGTGTGGAGTAAGGGGCTGCGTAATCGACTGGCTCAATGAGGCCGCAGCATAACGCTGCGGAAAACGGAAGGCGGGCTAGCGTCACACGTGGTGGACGTTACCGCTTCAATGAGGCCGCAGCATAACGCTGCGGAAAACCTCAGTGGAGCAGGGCCCTGAGGTCGGTACCGTCGCGCTTCAATGAGGCCGCAGCATAACGCTGCGGAAAACGTGGGGGACTGGCGCGATCCCGAAGAGCTTTCTGGGGCTTCAATGAGGCCGCAGCATAACGCTGCGGAAAACCGTCGATCTCGAGGGCTACCCGTTCTGCGGGCCATGCGCTTCAATGAGGCCGCAGCATAACGCTGCGGAAAACCAGCGTGGCCTGCATCGAATCTCGAATGTCAAGGCAGGCTTCAATGAGGCCGCAGCATAACGCTGCGGAAAACCCGCGCCAGGGACGGCGCTCCACAGGAGAACGACATGCTTCAATGAGGCCGCAGCATAACGCTGCGGAAAACGTGGAGGAGGTCGCCACGCTGGTTCCGGGAGCCGTTGCTTCAATGAGGCCGCAGCATAACGCTGCGGAAAACCCGACGTAATGATCGGCTCTGCGGGCGTAACCCTGACGCTTCAATGAGGCCGCAGCATAACGCTGCGGAAAACCGGGTGTTGGCGGCGGTAGGTTCCCTATCGATTTCAGTGCTTCAATGAGGCCGCAGCATAACGCTGCGGAAAACGTGGTACGATCCTCGTCGCGACGGACGGGGCGCGTTGGCTTCAATGAGGCCGCAGCATAACGCTGCGGAAAACGTGACGCCAAGCACGAACCGCCGTTGAAGCCGTTGTGGCTTCAATGAGGCCGCAGCATAACGCTGCGGAAAACGGTGAGAGTAGTATAGTCCTTATAAAGAATGGGCAATTGCTTCAATGAGGCCGCAGCATAACGCTGCGGAAAACGATGTGCGGGTGGAGGCGAACAGTGTCACGGTGATGCTTCAATGAGGCCGCAGCATAACGCTGCGGAAAACCGCAAATGGGCAGGAGTTTGGTGATGGTTGATGATACGGCTTCAATGAGGCCGCAGCATAACGCTGCGGAAAACACATACTCCGACTTCCCCGCGCCCGTCGCACCACACACGCTTCAATGAGGCCGCAGCATAACGCTGCGGAAAACCTCTCCAGTGGTACGGCAACGCAGTTGATGCTGACGCTTCAATGAGGCCGCAGCATAACGCTGCGGAAAACGTGCCGTAGATGGCTGCACTGCCGATGCGCCCGGGTGCTTCAATGAGGCCGCAGCATAACGCTGCGGAAAACAGACAATCGATAGAGGTCTTCTCCTACCTCTTGGTCGCTTCAATGAGGCCGCAGCATAACGCTGCGGAAAACCGCTTTGGCACGTTCATCAACCTCCGGGTGCTGCGTGGGCTTCAATGAGGCCGCAGCATAACGCTGCGGAAAACTCCGCGGCGTCCTCACATCTTTACGAGTCGGATCACGCTTCAATGAGGCCGCAGCATAACGCTGCGGAAAACCGGGATGCGCTGGGACGATCCCGGTGGATGAGCAATCGCTTCAATGAGGCCGCAGCATAACGCTGCGGAAAACTCGCAGACGGACGAGAGAACATTGGTGTCTCGCTTGCTTCAATGAGGCCGCAGCATAACGCTGCGGAAAACCTTTCCAGTACTTGGTCAGCCGCCGGAGATTGATGGGCTTCAATGAGGCCGCAGCATAACGCTGCGGAAAACAAGTGAGGGACGCGAGGACTTGGTGCATGAAGCACGGCTTCAATGAGGCCGCAGCATAACGCTGCGGAAAACCTTCTTTCGTCCGTCCAATCGTCATTTCCCCTGCTCCCGCTTCAATGAGGCCGCAGCATAACGCTGCGGAAAACTTCCTACGAATTCCTCTCGATTGCGAGCTACAAGTGGCTTCAATGAGGCCGCAGCATAACGCTGCGGAAAAC
>VAOU01046971.1_pt1 | contig 12759 bp, 11 predicted proteins | sample 3393871 | NCBI WGS metagenome assembly VAOU01 (sample SAMN08290440, study PRJNA428436) | hydrothermal vent metagenome | isolation source: Deep-sea hydrothermal vent chimney | place: Atlantic Ocean: South-mid Altantic Ridge | depth 1820 m m
TTTATCACACAATGAAAAAAGGAACAGTAAAATTCTTCAACGAATCAAAGGGATTCGGATTTATTATTGAAGAAGATTCTAAAAATGAGTATTTTGTACACATTTCAGGATTAATTGACAAAATTCACGAAGGCGACGAAGTTGAATTTGACTTAAAAGAAGGTAGAAAAGGCTTGAATGCTACAGATGTTAAAGTAATTTAATGCTTGTTCATTAACTTTTTTACTAATGAAAAAGGGGCCTGTCATTGTTGACAGGCTTTTTTTTGTTTATTTTTCTCTTCCGGTCTTCAATTTGTCAGCTTTTATCCAACCTAAAAGGTTATGCCCGCAATTTTCGTATTTTTGAAGACCATATCAGGAAAAACACCATTTTCGTTTTATGACGAAGGAAAAAAAATCACTGGAAGAGGTGCATGCTTCGGTAGATACAGTGAAAGAGACAGGCATTTACAGGAAGCTGCTGGCATTTATGGGGCCGGCCTATTTGATTAGCGTGGGCTATATGGACCCGGGTAACTGGGCTACTGATATTGCCGGAGGTAGCAGGTTTGGCTACCAGCTCATCTGGGTTTTACTCATGTCAAACATTATGGCGCTGCTGTTGCAAAGCCTGAGTGTCAGGCTTGGCGTAGTGCGTGGCCGCGACCTGGCACAAGCCTGTCGCGAGACCTATTCCAAACCGGTCAACTTCATACTTTACATCCTTGCGGAAATAGCCATTATCGCCACCGACCTGGCCGAAGTGGTAGGAATGGCCATCGGGTTACAGTTGCTTTTCCATATCCCCCTGCTCTGGGGTGTGCTGCTTACTTTCTTCGATACTTTTATTTTGCTGTTTCTCATCAACAAAGGCATGCGAAAGATGGAGGCATTTATTCTCGCGCTGGTAGGTGTCATCGGGTTGGCTTTCTTTGTGGAGATGCTTTTTGCCAAGCCGGACATGGCAGAGCTTGCCAAAGGTTTTATTCCGGCTATTCCCAACAGTACTGCTCTTTACATCGCCATTGGCATTATTGGTGCCACGGTTATGCCTCACAATCTTTACCTGCACTCCTCATTGGTACAAACCCGCCGTTTTAAGCGTACCCGCATTGACATTGGCGGAGCATTACGGTTTAACTTTTTCGATTCGGCTATTGCCCTGAACATGGCTTTTTTCGTGAATGCCGCCATTCTTATTCTTGCAGCTGCCACGTTTTACCAGGCAGGCATGTTTCATGTGAGTGAAATTCAGGATGCTTACAAATTTCTGGAGCCGATGCTGGGAACCAAATGGGCTGCCATCTTGTTTGCGGTTGCACTGATAGCTGCCGGGCAAAGTTCTACCCTTACGGGGACGCTCGCCGGGCAAATCATTATGGAAGGATTTATTAATTTTCGTATTCAGCCTTGGGCGAGGCGTATGATTACCCGGTCGCTGGCCATCATTCCGGCTATAGCCACCCTCCTCTACTTTGGCGAAAGTTACACCGGAAAGTTATTGGTTCTCAGCCAGGTAGTTTTAAGTATGCAGCTGGGATTTGCCGTTATCCCGCTGATTCATTTTGTAAGCGATAAAACTTCCATGGGAAAATTTGCCATCAAACTGCCTGTAAAAATTGTTTCGTGGCTCATAGCACTAATTATTGTAGCATTAAACATTCAACTGGTTATCAATGAGGTGCAACATTGGTTTGGCAGCAGCCATCATCCGGTTCTTTTGGCTTTGGTTGTGGTTCCTATAATTATTGCACTGCTGGTTTTACTCCTTTATCTTACACTACTTCCCATAGTGCGAAAAATGAAAATCGGAAAAAGAGATTTTATCCATTCCGGGATACCCGAACTGAAATTAAGTTCAAAGCCTCTGTACAACAAAATTATGGTAGCGCTGGACTTCTCCCATGCCGATTCAGCCGTAATGCAACACGCACTGGCACTGGGAAACAGCGAAACAGAATTTCTATTTGTTCATGTTGTGGAAAGTGCTGCTGCCTTGGTATATGGCGACGAGACCGAGGATCTCGAAGCCGAAGATGACAGCCAGCGACTCAGGAAATTCGTACATGAAATCAGTAAAATGGGATTCAGGGCAGAAACACGTGTGGGATATGGCAATCCGAAAACATTGCTCCCTGAGTTTGCAACAGATTTTGGAGCTGATTTACTCATCATGGGAGCTCACGGTCACGGATGGCTTAAAGACATGCTTTTCGGCACCACCATAGAAAAAGTTCGTCACAAGGTAAACATTCCGGTATTAATCGTGAGAAAGTAATTTGTTTCAGACAAATATCTTCGCAACATGGCCGCGCTTCTTCTCATGCAAAAGTAAAAGAAAAGGCTCTCTGTTTTTGTCGGGAGACAGTCACAAAAAGCCATTTGCTTTATTAGAAAAGACCGATTCCGGGATTACTCCAAAAATCTCTCTGCTTCAATAGCGGCCATAGTGCCGGTTCCGGCAGCCGTAATTGCCTGACGGTAATGCTTGTCCTGTACATCGCCGGCGGCAAAAATACCGGGAATGTTGGTAGCGGTAGAATCAGGTTTTGTGATGAGGTATCCCGTTTTATCCATGTCCAGTTTCCCAAAAAACAGATCGGTATTGGGTTTATGTCCGATAGCGAGGAAAAAGCCCTCGATGTCAATTTTTTTCTCTTCTCCGGTTTTGTTGTTCACCAAAATAGCGCCATCCAGTGCTTTTGTAAAGCCCTGTTCCACACCCACAATTTCTTTCACCTCATGATTCCACAGCACTTCGATGTTAGCCTTATTGAGTACCTTATTTTGCATAGCTTTGGAAGCGCGCAGCTGGTCGCGGCGATGAATCAGGTAAACCTTGCGGCATATATTGGCGAGATAAGTTGCTTCCTCAGCAGCCGTATCGCCACCACCCACAACAGCCACATCTTTGCCTTTATAAAAGAAACCATCGCAGGTGGCACAGGCTGAAACCCCGCCACCTTTGAATTTCTCTTCAGACTCCAGCCCGAGATATTTTGCTGTTGCCCCGGTTGCGATAATGACAGTTTCTGCCAATAATTCAGTACCATCATCGATTTTTACAATGAACGGACGTTCGGATGTGTCAATTTCCGAGGCCATTCCCCAGCGGATATCTGCGCCGAAACGTTCGGCCTGTTTTTGCATATCTTCCATCATTTTAGGCCCTTCAACCCCCTCAGGATAACCGGGAAAATTATCTACTTCAGTGGTGGTAGTAAGCTGTCCTCCGGGTTCCATCCCCTGATAAACGATGGGTTTAAGGTCGGCACGTGAAGCGTAAATGGCAGCGGTATATCCGGCAGGACCGGAACCTATTATCAGACATTTGGTTGTTTCCATATAAATCTATTTTAAAATTGCTTATTTCCTGAGCCCTACCTTATCAAATCAAATGCCAAAAGGTCATTTTGCAAAACCTGCACCCATTTTGGCAGAGATTAAGAAAACAAACCGGGTAGCAACAGCACATCAACCCTCCAGCTCAATACTCACAAAATCTATTTTGCCACCCAGTGGCGGGTTTAGTTTCCTGATTTTTAACCGCGCATGTTTCACCTGTGGGAATCTGGCTTTCACCTTCTCCAGTATGCGGCGCCCCACATGCTCCAGCAGCTTTGATTTTACTGCCATCTCAGTTTTCAAAACCTGATAAACTTTCTGGTAATTTACAGTATCATTCAGGTTATCAGTCTGTTCGGCTTTGGTGGTATCTACTTCGAGAAACAAATCACAACGGAACTTAGTGCCAATGACCTGCTCCTCTTTGAAACAGCCATGGTAGGCAAAAAATTCCATTCCTTTGATCGATATTATGGACATATCTTTTTAGATTTCGCTAAAACAAGTTATTCTTCTTTTCCCAATTCGTGCAATCCTGTTTCCAAACGGCGAAGCGTCTCTTCCTGACCTATCAGGGCAATAATATCAAATAAATGTGGCCCTTTCAGTGCCCCGACGATCAACAGTCGGAAAGCATTCAGCACAATGCCCATACCATATTCATTTTCTTCCAACCACTTTTTCACCACTGCCTCTGTATTTTCCGGAGAAAAATCATCTACACCGGTGAGCAGCGCTTTCATCTCTGTCATTTGGCCATAAGAAGCCTGCTTCCAGCGTTTCTTCACTGCTTTCGGATCGAAAGAGGAAGGTGCTTTGAAAAAGAAATCGGACTGTTTCCACAATTCATGGACAAAATGTGCCCGTTCTTTGACAAGCCTGACTACCTTTTCAACGTAATCAATATCAGCCATAATCCCTTCTTTTTCGATAAGAGGAAGAAACTGTCCGGCAATTTCCTTGTTGTCCATTTTCAGCATGTATCGGTGATTGAACCATTTGGCTTTTTCCGGATCAAAGCGGGAACCTGATTTTCCAACACGGTCGATGGAAAAAACTTTAGCCATTTCATCAAGACTGAAAATTTCACGTTCATCACCCGGATTCCACCCCAAAAGGGCAAGCATGTTGACAAAAGCTTCGGGGAAATAGCCATCTTCGCGATAGCCGCGCGTAGCTTCTCCTGTTTTGGGATCTGTCCATTGCAAAGGGAACACCGGAAATCCAAGCCGGTCGCCATCACGTTTACTCAGTTTTCCTTTCCCGTCAGGTTTGAGCAACAACGGCAGGTGAGCAAACTGTGGCGCTTCCCACCCAAATGCTTCATAAAGCAGCACATGCAACGGTAGCGAAGGCAGCCACTCTTCTCCCCTAATCACGTGGCTGATTTTCATTAAATGGTCATCCACCACATTGGCGAGATGGTAGGTAGGCATACCATCCGACTTAAATAAGACCTTATCGTCCAGCACATTGGAATGAACGGTTACCTCTCCGCGAATCATGTCAACCATCCGGACGATTTGGTCTTCGGGCATCTTGAAGCGCACCACAAAAGGAGTGTCAGCTTCCAGCAATTTTTGCGTTTCGGCTCCGGACAGAACCAGTGAGTTTTTTAATTGTTTACGTTCGGCGGCATTGTAAATAAATGTTTTTTTCTCTGTTTCAAATTTTTTCCGCAGTGTGGCCAGATCTTCTGCCGTATCGAAAGCATAATAAGCATGGCCTGATGCCACCAGCCTGTCAGCATATTCCCGATACATGGCTTTGCGGTCCGACTGTTTGTAAGGTCCGAAATCGCCACCTTTGGTAACTCCTTCGTCAAATTGAATCCCACACCAGTCGAAAGCTTCGATGATGTAATCTTCGGCACCGGGCACAAACCGAGCCTGATCCGTATCCTCAATACGCAGGACAAATTTCCCACCTGTTTTTTTAGCAAAAAGATAATTGTACAAAGCTGTGCGGACACCGCCAATGTGCAACGGCCCGGTGGGACTGGGTGCAAAACGCACCCGGATTTCACGGTTACTCATCTGTTTTTGTTTTGAGCAGCAAAGATAGGAAAAAGCAGGGAGAGGATGGGGTAATGTGAGAATGTGAGAATGCGATAATGTGATAATGTTATACTGGGGTGAATGTTTGTGGCATTTTGTGGGAAACACCTGAGATATTTGGTGCCATCTTAAAAAAGCCTCTATTTTTGCCGTATGAAAATTGATGTTATTCCTTATGCTTCGGCTATTCGTCCTGATTTGATTAAAAACCGCAATGTGGTTGTGATAGACGTGCTGCGTGCCTCTTCGGTAATGGTAACGGCTCTGGCCAATGGTGCCAACGCTTTTATCCCGGTCAGCACCGTTGATGAAGCCCGGCAAAAAGTGGTCATGCTCCGCGATGAAGAGACTTTGCTTTGTGGCGAACGTGATACCAAAACCATTGATGGCTTTCATTTGGGAAATTCGCCACAGAAATATACTCGCGACAAGGTGGAATGCAAAACACTGATATTCACCACCTCTAACGGAACACCAGCGATGAATCAGTTACAGGAAGCTACAGAAGTTTTTATCGGCTCCTTTTTAAACATGAAGGCGCTGGTTCATAGATTTTTAGAGTTGGAGGACGTGGTACTTGTCTGTTCGGGAACCAACAACAATTTTTCGATGGATGACGCAATGTGTGCAGCTTTGTTCATTGACGAAATCATGAATAAGAAAGCTGTTTTACTTTCTGATTTATCCATTACACTGCTAAAAGCCTTCCAAAAGGAGAGCGGCAACCTGCCTCTGCTTTTGAAAGATTGTTATCATTTGAATCTGCTGAAGCGGAATGGTTTTGGCGAGGATGTGGATTACTGTCTGCAAAAAAATATATCGAATATAGTACCGGAAATGAAAAACGGAAAAATTATTAGAGGATGAGAATGGGGCAATGGTCAGTCGGTTGTCATTCGTTTCGCTGTTATTCAATTGTCATTCAGTAATAAATAGGTGATTAAACAGTTGTAATTTGTTGTAATTCATTGTTGTCTGGTAATCAATGGCTATTTGTTATTGGTTTGTTTTATTCATCATTCTTTCATTCATCATTCTTTCATGTAACCGCTGTCCGTTTTCGAACATCAATTGTTTTAATACGTACATAATAAATAATGTTAAAAATCCCTTATATGTCCACTGCTGTGTAGATTAGATAGTTATATTTGTGGCACGTTTTATGATAAGCACTTGTTTCAAAACAGGTTACAGGTATGACAATATTGGACATCCAATAAAAAATATGAATTCATGAAAAAAAAGATTATTTTTCTTATTCCCTTATTTGCTTTTTTGTTAACCGGAGTAAGCCTTACAGCACAACAGGAGTGGTCGCTGGAAAAGTGTATCAACTATGCTTACGAAAATAATTTACAGATAAAGCAAAGCAAGCTGAATGCCGAGTCCTCCAAAGAAAGTTTGTTGCAGAGCAAATTAGGGTTTTTACCCTCTTTCAATGCCAATATTTCGCAAAACACCGGTTGGGGAAGGTCAATTGACATGGCCACATATCGTTACGCCATCAAACGGTCAAGCCAGGCTTACGGCTCATTAAACGCCAGCCTGACCCTTTTCAACGGGTTACAGAATGTGAATAATATGCGGCAAAAGCAATTTGAATATCTTGCTAAGAAATATAATTCGGATAAGATTAGAGATAACATCGCTTTGAATATTGCAGCAAGCTATTTGCAGATTTTGTTTAATATTGAACAGGTTCACATCGCCAAAAGGCAGGTGGAAATAAGCAATAAACAGATTGAGCGCACGAAAAAAGAGGCCGCTGCAGGAACAGTAGCGCGGGGAAACCTTTTGGACATAGAAGCTCAGGGTGCCAATGATCAGGTAAACCTGGTCAAAGCACAGAACAAACTTATGCTGGCTTATCTTGACCTGATGCAGCTACTTGACATAAAAGGTAATACTCCATTTGATATTGAAAAACCCAACCTCGTCATTGTGCAAAGACCAGACCTGCTTCCTATTCAATCTATTTACAACCAAGCACTTGAAATCAGGCCGGAGATTAAGAGTGCACAGTATTCGGTGAAAGCAGCTGACCGCGCGCTGGCCCTGGCAAAAGGACGGCGAAGCCCTACGCTGAGCCTGAATTCTTCCTATGGAAATAACTACTCCGACCAAATCAGGGTGAGCAATAATCCTCTTGACCCGGGCTTCAATGAAACCAAACCTTTTTGGAATCAGCTAAACGACAACCGGAATATTACCCTTGGATTCAGACTGACCATTCCTATTCTGAATGGTTTTCAGGTTTCCACCAACATAAAACAATCAAAAATTTCTTTGGAGAACGCCGCCCTGAATCTGGAAATAGAGAAAAACAACCTGCGTAAAAGTATTGAGCAGGCTTATACAGATGCGCTTGCAGCTTATCAAACTTACGTAGCAAGCGAAAAATCAGTGATCTCACTAAAGGAATCTTTCAAATACGCACAGGAGAAATTTAATGTGGGTATGTTGAGTTCCACCGACTATGATGTGGCAAAAGTCAAGCTTTTCAATGCAGAATCCAATATTATTGCTGCAAAATATGATTACATTTTCAAGACAAAGATCCTTGATTTTTATCTCGGTCGCAGTCTCTCGTTAAAAGATATTATCAAACCGGAAACTCCACAAACAAACACGGTGAAGTAGGTTTTGGAATACCTGAAGAATGACTACATTAGCACACAAAAAATAAAGAAATGACAAAATCCCGGAAAAAAATAATTTGGTATATCATCGGCGCACTTGTGCTGGTCGTGATTGTGGTATTGGCTGTAAAAAAAGGCAAGTCATCGGAAGCGCATAAAGTTGCTGTTGAAAAGGTTACGAGGAGAAATATCATTGAGACTGTTTCGGCCAACGGCAAAATTCAACCGGCCAAAGATGTAAAAATCAGTCCTTATATTTCGGGTGAAGTTGTACAGCTTTACGTGAAGGAAGGTAATTTTGTGAAAAAAGGCCAAAAGCTGGCAAAGATCGACCCCAAAATTTATATTTCAAGTTTCCAACAGGCAGAGGCTGCCGTAAAAACCACGGAGGCTAACCAGGCCAATTCAAAAGCACGCCTGGCACAGTCGCAGGCTCAATACACAAAAAGCAAGCTCGACTTCGCCCGTAGCGAAAAACTTTGGAAAAAGCAGGTTATTTCCGATGCAGACTATGATGCCGCCCGCTCAACTTACCTCGTGGCCAAAGCAGAGGTAAAAGCAGCCGAAGAGAGCTTCAAAGCCAGCAGGTTTCAGGTGAAAAGTTCCAAAGCCAAACGGAGCGAAGCAGAGGAAAATCTGAACCGTACAGCCATTTATGCCCCGAACAGTGGGACCGTCGCCAAACTGAGTGTGCAGGTGGGCGAACGGGTTACCGGCGCCTCGCAGTTTTCGGCAGGCACGGAAATTATGCGCATTGCCAATCTGAATATACTGGAAGTAAATGTGGAGGTTAACGAAAATGATATTGTTCAGGTCGCCATGAACGACACTGCCCTGATTGAGGTGGATGCTTATCTGAACCGTAAATTCAAAGGTATTGTAACCGAAATAGCTACTTCGGCCAACACCACTGGCGTAAGTGCCGATCAGGTGACTAATTTTGATGTAAAAATCAGGATGCTGAAAGCATCTTATGCCGATCTTATCCGCCCGAAAAACCTCATTCCTTCTCCATTCAGACCCGGGATGTCGGCAACGGTTGAAATACAAACCAAACGTGCCGACAATGTTCTTGCCGTTCCCATTCAGGCTGTTACGACGAGAGCCGATTCTACCGGCCGCATGAAATCAGTTCTTGAAAAACGGGAAGAGAAAAAAACAGAAAAAGGCACCCAACTACTGAAGAAAACAAAAGAGTACGTCTTTCTTTATAAAAAAGGTGTCGCCAAACTTCAAAGAGTAAAAACAGGTATTCAGGATAATATGTATATCGAAATAACGAAGGGTGTAAAAGAGGGTCAGGAAGTAATTACAGCTCCCTACCGGCTTGTCTCCAAAACATTGAAAAACGGTGAAAAAGTGAAAAAAGTGAATAAAAAAGAGTTGTTCACGGTGAAAAAGAAATAACAGAGGAAAAGGATTTGGGAAAGATATTAAACATTGAAACTTCCACACGGGTTTGTTCTGTAGCACTGGCTGTGGACGGAAAAACGATAGCTTTGCAGGAGTCAAATACTGAAAGTTCTCATGCCCGGCAGATTACTGTTTTCGCTGAGCAGATCATGTACAAGTCAGGGTTTACTTTTCAGGATTTGGATGCCATTGCAGTTAGCAAAGGGCCCGGCTCTTACACCGGTTTACGCATTGGTGTTTCCACTGCCAAAGGTTTCTGCTATTCGCTGGATAAGCCGCTGATTTCCGTTGGGACACTAACGTCACTGGCCAACGGAATGATACTGAAACTTGCAGTCGAAGGAAAAACCCCCGTTGATTTTCTTTTTTGTCCCATGATAGATGCCCGGCGCATGGAAGTTTATACGGCAGTTTATGACAGCCGACTTCATGAGGTGAGAAAAGTACTGGCAGAAGTGATTGATGAAAACTCTTTTTTTGATTTTTTCAGACAAAAAAAGCCGCTAATTTTTGTGGGCGATGGAGCAGCTAAGTGTAAAGAGATATTATCCAAAGTCTCCCCTAATACAATCTTTCGGGAGGAGTTTCTGGCTTCGGCAACCTATATGGCACCACTGGCTGAAGATAAACTCAAAGCCGGAGATTTTGAAGACACAGCCTACTTTGAGCCTTTTTATCTGAAAGATTTTGTTGCCGGCATCCCGCATGTGAAAGGGCTGAGATAGATCTGTGGTATCCATAGCAGTTGTACATTTGCAATATGTAACAATGGACATGTCTCCGACCGGAAAACTTTTCCCGTTTCCTGTGAAGTCGTACTTTTGTCCTTCCAAAAAAATAGAGAAAGATGCTCACAATAAAGAAATTTATTTTCAATCCCTTTCAGCTGAACGCTTATGCTGTGTACGATGAAAACGGAGACTGCCTGCTTTTTGACACAGCTGTTTCCACCGATACCGAAATGCAACAATTAGAAACTTTTATTTCGGACAACAACCTGACCCCCAAACTACTGGTCAACACCCACAGCCATATCGACCATATTATTGGCAATCGTAAAGTTGCGGAACACTATCACCTGAAACTGGCAGCTCATTTGGCAGGTCAGGGATTTATTGACCATGCTGCCGAAAGTGCCGCCGGCTTCGGACTCCCTTTTGATGGCGTAAAGGAGATAGACATGCCATTGGATGGAGGAGATAAACTAACCCTGGGAAATCATATCATGCAGGTTTTTTATACCCCCGGTCATGCCGATGGAAGTCTTTGCTTTTATTCCGAAGCGGACGGTTTTGTCATCACCGGCGACGTTCTTTTCTACCAGAGCATTGGCCGCACAGACTTGCCAACAGGTGATTATGATATTTTACAAAAGAGTATCTGGGAGAAGTTGTTTGTGCTCCCCGATGAAACGATAGTTTATCCCGGGCATGGCCCCGACACCAACATTGGAGTTGAAAAAAAAACTAACCCTTTTGTTGCTATTGGCATGGAATAGATGAACCAGCAAGCCGGACAGATAATTTATGTTGCCCCTTTTCAGGGTATTACCACACGGGTATTCCGGGAGGTTTTCACTCGTCATTTTCCCTACACCGACAAACTGTTTACTGCCTTTTTTACCAGTATTAATAACGAGAAAAGCTTACGCTCAAGGCAAAAGGAGCTGGAGAAAATTAGCCACAACGGTGTGCCGGTAGTTCCCCAGATTTTAAGCAAAGAGGGGGGTGAAATACTACTTTTCGGAAAGCTTTGTCACAACCTGGGATTTAGTGAAATCAACTGGAACCTCGGTTGTCCTTTTCCGCGTGTTGCCCGAAAAAAGCGGGGTTCCGGCCTGTTGCCCTATCCCGAAAAAATAACGGAAATTTTGGAAGATGTCATCCCCTTCCTGCCGGTGAAGCTGTCTGTAAAATGCCGGCTGGGCTACCACAATGCGGATGAGATTATGGCTCTGCTCCCTATCTTCAACAACTTTCCACTTTCGGAAGTCATCGTACATGCACGTCTTGGCAGACAGATATACAAAGGCAATGTTGACACTGACACTTTTAAAAAAGTCCTGCAAAAGAGCACACACCCAACAGTTTACAATGGTGATATTTTTTCTTCTGAGGACTTTGAAGCTATAAGGCAACAGTTCCCGCAGGTAAAGACCTGGATGTTGGGTCGCGGATTGCTTGCCAACCCATTTTTGCCCGGTCAGCTCAAAGGTACCGGAAAACCAACGCAGCCGCTAGCCACTATCCGAAAATATGTGGATGACCTCTATTATTCTTACCGGAAAGAGTTCAACCACAGCTTGCGTACCATCAATGTGATGAAAGAATTCTGGAGCTATCTTTCCCTCTCTTTCGATCGCCCGGAGCGGGTTTTTGGTAAAATAAAGAAATGTACTTCTTTTGATGCTTACGAAGATGCTGTGAACTATGCATTGGGAAACTACGTATGGATGGGAAAAGGCCTGCAGAATAAAAGTTAATGTAGAACTCCCCCCCGTTTACCGACAAATTCCTGTCATTCACCGATTTTTCTTTTCCCTATCCTGTCAACCAACCTATATTTGCAACAAATTTAAAAATAGAAAGTGATGGAAAACAATCCCAAAAGACAACATAACTCCCAAAACGGTAAGTTGGTCATCGGTGGACTGTTGATTTTTGTGGGTGCAGCACTAATGCTCTCCAACCTCAATTTTTTTGATTTCAACATAGGACACTATCTTTTCTCATGGAAAAGTATGCTTATATACATCGGGCTGGTATTGCTTGCCAGTCGTACCAACAAAAAGCCGGCATATATTTTAATTGGTATTGGTGTTTTCTTCTGGCTGCCCGACATTTTCGGCTATTACGTTCAGTTCAGAGATGTTCTGTGGCCGATGATATTTATCGGACTTGGATTGCTACTTATCTACCGGCAACGTCCGCCACGGCATATAAGTTATGATGCCGATGGCCATCCGGTGGAAGACAACAGCGGTTATCTGAATGATGTTTCCCTGTTTGGCGGCGGAATAAAAATTATCCAGTCTAAAAACTTTAAAGGAGGCAACATTACAGCTTTTATGGGTGGCTCTGAATTTGATCTTCGCCACGTGGAATTTGCCTCGAAAGTAGCGGTTATTGATGTTTTTACATTGCTTGGAGGTACCAAATTTATTATTCCTGAAAATTGGACAGTACAGTCGGATGCCATCTCTATTTTGGGTGGCTTTTCCGACAAGCGGGCAGTGAGCATGAATTCTACCGAAGAAAATGTACTGGTCATAAAGGGAATGGTCATGCTCGGTGGCATTGAAGTAAAAAGTTTCTAATCATAAAA
>VAOU01030838.1_pt1 | contig 12740 bp, 15 predicted proteins | sample 3393871 | NCBI WGS metagenome assembly VAOU01 (sample SAMN08290440, study PRJNA428436) | hydrothermal vent metagenome | isolation source: Deep-sea hydrothermal vent chimney | place: Atlantic Ocean: South-mid Altantic Ridge | depth 1820 m m
CCTCCGCGCGACCCTTCCGGAGTCGCAAAGAACATCCGCTCCGCGCTTGGAATTGAGACGGCTATCGTGGATGCGAATTATAAGGGCGCATTTTCGCTCGGGAAATCAAGCCGGAACATTTCTGAGGCATTTGTTCGCGGGGTGCTGGCAGATAATCCTGCGGGGCAAGGAGATGAGATGACGCCGTTTTTTATTATTCGGAAGCAGTAAAATTTGTGTCATTTGTTCGTGATGGTATTTCTCTGCACCATACGCATCGCCAGCACCGCCCCCGTCGCCCCCGCCGCCCGCGCAGCGGGCGGCGCCCGTGGGCTACTGCGCCAGCCCCACCCGTGCTCGCGTTTCCTGTGGTGGCGTAATTAGTGCGCCAGCGCGAGAAGGGTGATACGCGTAATGCCGGCTGCGGCGAGCGCGCTGGCGCCCGCGTGCATAGTCGCGCCTGTGGTGAGGACATCATCAATAAGAAGATAGGTGCACGAAGAATTTAGCCCCGGAGCGGCGCCGAAGGCGCCACTCATATTTTTACGGCGCGCGCTTCCAGAGAGCGCGGTTTGCGACGCGGTGTCGCGCAGGCGTATTAAACTCTTGGTATCAATACTAAATGACACATCGCGCGCGGCGTACCGCAGGACTTTCTCAACCTGATTATATCCGCGTTCTTTTTTTCGTGCTTCCGAAAGTGGAATGGGTATCAAACAAATCTCACCAAATCCTTCCTCGGCAGTCCATTCGGAAAGATACTCATGAAGTGCACCGCCTAAAAGCGCAAAGGCGCGTTCATTGCCACGATATTTTGCCTCGTGAATAAGTGCGCGCACCAGAGGATTTCGAAATGGAAGCAGCGCGGTTGCTTGCATTTCACCACTTACACTGACAAGCATCGGCGAAACAAGTGCCGCAACAGAGTGCGCCTCCGCGCGCCGCACAATCCGCTCATCACACCGCGGCGGAAAAAGAAAATCAATCAATTGCTCAAAAAATTTCATACTGCAATTGTATAGTACCGCATCACAGTATGTTACTATGACGCGTATGAGTTTCTTTACTACTATGTTCGGAAATAAAAAAGGCGCGAGTGTGCTTGGTATTGACATCGGCTCGTCATCGCTCAAAGTGGTACAACTGCGCAAGGAACGCGGGGTAGTTGTTCTTGAAACATACGGCGAGCTTGCGCTTGGTCCTTATGGTGGTGTTGAAGTCGGTCAAGCAACCAATTTGCCCGCGGACACAATCGCCAAAACACTTACGGATCTTATTCGCGAGGCGAGCGTTACCACCACCAATTGCGGTGTTTCAATCCCGTCCGCGCGCTCGCTTCTCGCTTTTGTGGAGCTTCCTCGTCGCGATAATCCGGACGAACAAAAAACCGTCATTGAACTTGAGGCGCGTAAATACATCCCCATTCCGGTTTCAGAAGTGCAGCTTGACTGGTTTATTATGCCCGAGTCAGAAAACACCACGCGTTCGCCAAATGTGAGTGTGCTTCTGGTAGCGGTTCATAAAGATGAGATTAAGCTACTTGAAAATGTCATCACCAAAGCCGGCCTCTCTGCCACTTTTTACGAAATAGAAATTTTTAGTGCTATTCGCTCAGTAGTGGATGAGCCGACAAAACCGGTTATGATTATTGATATTGGTGCGGGTTCCACTAAGACCTATGTCGTAGAACAAAATGTCATAGGGGTCTCGCACGCCATTCCTCATGGCGGTCAAGATGTAACACAAGCCATTGCGATATCATCAGGAATAGACATTGCGCACGCAGAGCAAGTAAAAAAGAAGACCGGGCTTACCGATGCCGATGGTGCGCTTCGCGAACAAGTGGAAGGGGTCTTTTCTAATATTTTCAGTGAGGCGAAGCGCGTATTCTCGCAGTTTGAGTCAGAGTATCATCGTTCGGTAGCTACTATAGTACTTACCGGCGGCGGCGGTGTTACCAAAGGATTGATTGAGTACGCGAAAAGTTTTTTTTCCGTAGAAACCCGCGTTGCAGACCCTTTTGCAAAAACACAAGCGCCGGCGTTTATGCGTCCGGTGTTAAAAGAAATCGGTCCGGAGTTTTCAGTTGCGGTGGGTATTGCACTTCGGAAGCTTGAAGAACATTCTTGATGGCTAGGTTTACTCGCACCTGTGTATAACTAATTCACACGCGATTTTTCTCGAGTATACTATGTACAGTATCTATGACTATTCCTTCTGAGGTACCGACCTCTTTTGTACCGCGCGCACCAATGCGGCAATTGAAACGATCAATGCATTTTGATCTTTCCGGTGCGCTTGCATTTGTCGCAATGATAGCATTTGCGCTTGCCGTACTTGCCACCTTGGGAATGTTTTTGTATGGGTATTATCTTGAGCGGCAGCTTACAAGCAAACAAGCGGAGTTACACACTATTCAGCAGTCGCTTAATCAAGCAACCGTAGCAACTTATTCGCATACCAGCCGGCAGCTCACCTCAGCGACGACACTCTTAAACCAGCATACGACACCTTCGCGTCTTTTTGATTTGCTTGCGGAGAAAACGGTTCAAAATATCAGGTTCACCTCTCTCTCGCTTTTAATGCAAAAAGATCATACTGATCGGCTCAAGGCAAATGGTGTAGCGCGTAATTTTGATGCGCTCGTAGCTGAATCGCGTATTTTCTTGAATGATAGTAATCTCTCAAATGTTGTATTTTCCAACATTGAACCCGGTAGGGGTAATACAAGTACGGTAGATTTCTCAGTATCTGCCATTGTACACAAATCTATCGCTGCAAACTTTACGGCACTTGTAAGGCCGAGTATTGCTTCTTCCACCTCGGCTTCAAACTCGGCCGCTACCCCAACCACCCTCACACCATGAACAACCGCTTTGTCATTCTCATAGAATTTATGTTCGCCATTGTGCTTTATTTCGTATACATTCAGCCGACCTACAGCAACACTATTGTGCCGCTTCACACGCAAATCGCAAAGACCGAAAAAGCAAAAATTGTCGCCAAGAACTATTCTAAAAAAGAATCACAGATTACGCAGCAGTATATGAAAATCTCTTCCTCAGAACACGCACTCCTTAACTCGTTTCTTCCAACCGTGTCACACAATGTGCATTTTCTGTATAATGTGAGTACACTCGCAATAAACTCCGGTTTTACCCTCTCAAAATTTAGTGAGAACAGCCAAAATATTCCGTTCCAAAGAGGAGTAAAAACATCCGGACCAACACTTAAAATATCCACCATTGTACTTTCGGGTACGGGCTCATATCAAAGCTTCCGTACATTTCTAGATGGTCTTGAGCGCAGCTTGCGGATTGTAGATATACAATCCATCGGTATTTCTACCGAAAATAATGTGAGTAGTAGAAACCAAAAAAACACACCGAGCTATACCTATAAAATTATTCTCAAGGTATACTGGTTACCGGACCCCACTAGCGTATGAACAACGAATCTTCACTCACGCCGTCTATTATTATATTTATCGTTATTGTCGCAATGGTCGGTGGCTATATCTATATGAAAAGTGCCGGAACCGGCACGACCACTACGCAGCCACTCACCGCTTCAAGTATAAGCTCAACGACAAGTAAATTCCAAAATATAACCAACCAATTATCATCAATTTCTTTTGACACGAGTATCTTTTCCGATCTGCGCTTTACGGCGCTTCAAGACATAACGACGCCGGTCGCCCAAGAGTCGGTTGGTCGTACGGATCCTTTCGCGCCACTGCAATAATGGTGTAATAACGAGCTATGAATTATGAATATACTCGCCGTACTTACCAAACAAGGAGTTCTCTCACCGAATGACAGCTCGGCGGTTGAAAAACAAGCACGCACAGAGGGTGTTTCTATAGAGTCCGTGCTTGGAAAACGCGGTTTGGGAACCGAGGCGCTACTCACCGCTCTCGGCGAGTACTACCACTTGCCGCATCGCTCTTTAGATTATACTAAAATACCGGCAGAGGCGCTGTCCTACATACCGGAGGAATCCGCTCGCCACTATCAATTTGTGCCACTTGGTCTTGTTGAGGGGGCACTTGAGGTTGGCGTTACCGATCCTGATAACATTGAAGCGCTTGATGCGTTGCAATTTATTTCCACAAAAGTAGGTATACCGTACAAATTGTATATTATTTCCGAGTCCGACCTGAAGAATGTTCTTGAGGAGTATCAAAATATTACCGGCGAAGTGGACGAAGCGCTTTCAGAGCTTGATACTGCAGGCGGCAAGGCGCGCCGCGAGCTTGAGCAGGAGGTTGCCGGACCACAGGCTGCTGAGAAGTCAAACATTAAGACCGATGCGCCGGTAACGAAAATTGTCGCAACGATACTGCGCTATGCGGTTGAGGGTAATGTATCTGATGTACATATTGAACCAACCGAAAAAGAAACACGCGTTCGTTTTCGTATGGACGGCGACCTCCACACCTCTCTTTCTTTGCCGGCAAAGATTCATCCGGCTGTTGTCGCGCGCGTGAAGATTCTTTCGCAGATGCGTCTTGACGAGAAGCGCAAGCCGCAAGACGGTCGCTTTTTTGCTACCGTTTCCGGTCGCCACATTAACTTTCGTGTTTCCACCTTTCCGACGCAACACGGAGAGAAGGTGGTGATGCGTATTCTTGACCAAACCAAGTCAAGGGCGACGCTCACTGCGCTTGGACTGGATGGTAAAAATCTGGATACCATACATGATGCTATCAAGAAACCATACGGTATTATCCTTGTTTCAGGTCCAACCGGTTCCGGAAAATCAACTACGCTCTTTGCAATGCTTTCGGAGCTTGACCGCGAAATACGCAATGTGGTGTCACTTGAAGACCCGGTTGAGTACGACATTAAGGGTGTTGCGCAGTCGCAGGTGCGCCCTGAAATCGGCTACACTTTTGCAACCGGTTTGCGTTCCATTTTGCGCCAGGACCCGGATATTATTATGGTTGGTGAAATTCGCGACAAAGAAACAGCGCAGCTTGCGGTGCAAGCTGCGCTCACCGGTCACTTGGTATTTTCCACCATTCACACAAATACGGCAGCGGATGTAATTCCTCGCTTGATTGATATGGGAGTTGATCCCTACCTCATCGCGCCGACCTTAATAGCGGTCGTCGCGCAGCGGCTGGTACGAAAACTTTGCCCGCATGCCGGTGTACCGTTTTCTGTAAGTGAAAGTATTCATCTGCTTCTTGATAAGGAGTTCTCTGATTTACCGGAGAAATTTCATTCAAACATTCCACCGTTCAAGAAGTTTTATCATGCGACTTCAACGCCCGAATGCCCAATGGGCACCGCAGGTCGCACAGCAGTATTTGAGATTCTCACAATGGATAAAGACCTTGAGCATATTGTACTTACCGACCCGGTTGCCGAGAAAGTGTATGCCGCTGCACGCAGTAGGGGTATGCTGACTATGCGTGAGGATGCTATTATAAAAGCGCTCTCGGGCGAGGTTCCTTTTGAAGAGGTTAATACGCTCGGTGGCGATTTATTATTAGAGAATGATAAAGCGAACGCTTCTTAATACTTACCACTTATGTCTACTTCCCATATCATATTTCTCATTGATGACGACCAGTTTTTACTCAATATGTATGTAGTAAAATTTCAAAATGCCGGTCACACGACACAGGCATTCACTTCCGGGAACGAACTCCTTGATGCACTCCGCGCGAAGCCACCGCTTGATGCCCTTTTGCTTGATTTGGTGATGCCGGATCCCGATGGTTTTCAGATACTTGAGACAATACGCGAAGAAGGACTTGTGCCGGATGCGAAGCTCATCATTCTTTCCAATCAAGGGCAAGAAGCTGATATTAAAAAAGCCGAGCAATACAATATTGACGGCTATATCGTAAAGGCATCTCTCATTCCTTCCGAAGTACTTGAGAAAACGGTACAAATTATCGAACAAACACCATGAACACTTCCGCGCCACCCATCACCGACCTGCTCAATATCGTTGTATCTGAAGGCGGATCGGACTTGCATATTACCGCAGGGCAACGCCCGATGATTCGTGTGACGGGTTCCTTGATACCGCTTGTTCAGCAACCGGTGCTTTCCGCGCAGGATACCGAAGCAATGCTAAAAAGTATTCTGCCCGCCTCGCGGTGGGAGATATTTGAAAAAAATCAATCGGTTGACTTTTCGTATGCATATGAAGATAAGGGGCGGTTCCGTATCAACGGTTACATTGTGGGTGGTACGGTTGCAATCGCGATGCGGCTCATCCCACACGAAATTCGCACTTTTGAGAAGCTTCGCTTGCCGCCGATTCTTGATGTATTTACACAGCGCGCGCAGGGATTTTTTCTTGTCGTTGGGCCGGTGGGACAAGGAAAATCCACCACGCTCGCGGCAATCATTGATCGTATCAATAAAACACGCACGGATCACATTGTGACGATTGAAGATCCTATTGAGTATCTCTTTGAACAGGGCAAGTCGCTCGTCCATCAGCGCGAGGTATATGTTGATGTGCCAAATTTTCACACAGCCCTGCAAGCGGCCTTTCGTGAGGATGTGAACATCATTATGGTGGGTGAGATGCGCGACCAAGAGACCATTTTCTCTGCGGTGACCGCTGCGGAGACCGGACATCTCGTGCTCTCAACTTTGCACACAAACAATGCCGCACAAACAATAGACCGTATCATTGATATGTTCCCCGCAAGTCAGCAAAAACAAGTACGGGTGCAGCTCGCCGGTTCTTTGGCGGGGATTTTCTCACAGCGCTTGCTGCCGCGTATTGCCGGCGGACTTATTCCAGCGTATGAACTTCTTCTCAATAACAGCGCGGTGGCAAATCTCATTCGTGAAGAACGCACAAATGAAATTTCAACTATTATTCAGACCTCGTCGCAAGATGGTATGATTGATATGGACAGAACGCTTGCAGAGCTCGTGCGGAGAGGAGAGGTGACGATTGAACACGCCTACGAACACGCGTTTGACTCAAAGACCTTTGAGCGTTACTTGTAAAAAAAGTATGATTTTTAATTATCGCGCACTTGATAAAGATGGTCACGAACGAGAAGGTACTATTGATGCGCTTTCAATGGATGTTGCTGTTACGGCGCTTCAGCGGCGTGAACTTGTTATCTCTTCAATTAAGCCGATGGGGAAGGGGTTGTCATTGCAAATGAGTGTTTTTCAGCATGTTTCAAACAAAGAGATTGTTATGCTTTCTCGGCAAATTTCCACCCTTTTTACTGCACAGGTTTCGGCGCTGCGCGTTTTTCGCCTGCTTGCAGGCGAAATGGATAACAAACTCCTCTCCGATATTCTCACTCAAATCGCCGACGACCTGCAGGGCGGCAGTCCAGTTTCAAAGGCACTCGCGAGTCACCCGAAGGTATTTAGTTTGTTTTATGTCAATATGGTGCGTGCCGGTGAAGAGTCCGGTCGGCTCTCGGAGACATTCAGCTATCTTGCCGACTATCTGGATCGCACATACGCACTCGTGAGCAAGGCACAAAACGCACTCATTTATCCGGCATTTGTTATTTTTACATTTTTTACGGTTATGGCATTGATGCTCACCTTTGTAATCCCGCGCGTAAGTGCTATTCTCGTTGACTCTAATCAGCCAATTCCCGTTTATACACAAGCAATACTCAATCTTTCAAATTTTCTGGTGCACTACGGTTTTCTATTGCTTATTCTTATTATCGGTGGAGGCATATTTTTCTGGCGCTCACTCAAGACCGGCCGCGGTCGCTACTCATTTGACAAATTCAAACTCTCACTACCGTATATCGGCAATCTCTATAAAAAACTCTATCTTTCTCGCATCGCCGACAACTTTTCAACTATGTTGCTCTCCGGCGTATCGGTTGTTGATATGATTGATGTTACCGCAAAAATTGTTGATAATGCCGTCTACCAAGACATCCTGCTAAAAGTTAAAGAAGCGGTGCGCGGCGGCACCTCAATTTCAAGTGCATTTTCCGCGTATCCGAACGAGATTCCGGGTATTATGACCGCTATGATAAGAGTTGGAGAGGAAACCGGTGAATTCAGCGATATTCTTATTACTCTCTCAAAATTTTATTCACGAGAAGTTATGACGGCGGTTGACACACTTGTGGACCTTATTGAGCCGATGATGATAGTGCTTCTTGGTGTCGGCGTTGGTATATTACTTGCCTCAGTACTTGTGCCAATATACAACCTCGCAAATGCGTTTTAGTTAATATACTAAGATAGCACCTTCAAGATGACATCTTGAAGGTGCTATCTTAGTATTTGAGTTATCCACAGCCGTGTATTGCTATCACCCCCAGTCCTTGTACAATGAAAAATAACGGAATAGTTATAGTAACCCATTATTCCGGTCATAATCATTAAAAAATTCCTTATGCAAAAAAAATATTCCTCAATGCGCGGCTTCACCCTCATTGAACTTTTGGTGGTCATCGCCATCATCGGCATTCTTTCGGCTGTCGTGCTCGCGTCTTTGAATACGGCGCGACAAAAAGGCAACGATGCTGCGGTAAAGTCGAACCTCGCGACTGTCCAGACGCAGGCTCAGCTTTATTATGATGACCAAACTCCGGTTTCGTTCGGAAAGAATGTTACAGCATGTACGGCTGGAGTGTTTTCTGACCCTACAATAACGGCTGCGATTACATCTGCAAACAATTCTTCAATTGATTCTTCTAAAACAGTATGTCACACAGATTCTACGGGGCAGGACTATGCAATTTCAGTTCAAATGACAAGTAAGGGAACTCTGAATCAGTTTTGGTGTGTTGACTCAACGGGCGTTGAAAAAGTAGAAACCGCTGTTCTCGCAACAGGTGCAAATAAGTGTCTTTAATTTTTTCTACCTAAAGATTAAACACAAAAACCCGCGCATGCGCGGGTTTTTGTGTTGATAGCGCACTTTTGCTTTGCAAAAGTGCGCTACACTATAAAAGTATATGACTCTCGTACTTTCTTTTAGCGTTCTCTTTTTTGCGCTCGGGGCTATTGTCGCAAGTTTTCTTGGCGTCGTCGCCTCGCGCCTTTACACGGGCGTGCCGTGGTTTTCCGGTCGCTCGCACTGCGATTCCTGTGGTGCGGCGCTTACTTTTTATGACCTCGCGCCCATTCTTTCGTGGCTTGCAAGCTCTGCGCGCTGCAGACATTGCGGCTCGCGTATCTCTGCACTCCTTCCGATTTCCGAAGCGGTGCTCGGTACGCTTTTTTTGCTGGCATATATGCAGCTTGGTCTTTCAATTTTACTTGTACTCTTTCTCGCGGCACTTTCGCTTCTCGCGGCGATTGTGTTCTATGACCTGCAGCATACGGTTATTCCGAATATCTTTTCACTGCCTTTTGCGCTGGTATCCATTGCGTTTGCCGCCTGCAGCGCTACGAGCGTGGTGGCTTTCGGGTGGATGTTTCTTATCGCCGGGAGTATTGCCCTTTCTCTTGCGGCGCTTCACTTCCTGTCGCGCGGGCGCGCTATGGGGCTTGCTGATGCGCCGATTGCTTTTTCGCTGGCACTCCTTGCCGGTCCACTCGCGTTTTCCGGCTTCGTGTATTCTTTTTGGATTGGCGCAATCGTTGGAATATTTATATTGCTACGGGCGCCAAAAGGACACAGGATGGGAATTGAGGTGCCTTTCGCACCATTTCTTGCCGCTGGATTTCTTCTCGCGCTTTTCTCCGGATGGAATGTACTAACCTTTATCACATGGTTTATCATTCACTAGTTTGTATTCTTCATTTTATTTCGCTTCGGGCGCAGCGCGCCGCGCGTCAGGCATCTTCGGTACTTGCTACCGTCCCGACCCCAGCCCCGACCACACCGCGCTTGCGCGGCGTGGTCGGGGCTGGCTTCACACTCATTGAGATGCTGGTCGTAGTGGCGATTATTTCTGTTATTATAGGAATAGTGGTCGTAAACCAAAGAAGTTTTGATAACTCCATTATTCTCTCTAACACCGCCTATGATGTTGCACTTTCCGTGCGCGAGGCACAAGCATACGGTCATGCCGGTCACGGCGTTTCGGGAAGTAGCTCACTGGTCACTTATGGTACCGGTATTGATTTTAACGCTGCGCGAAAAAATACCTACACGCTTTTTGCCGATACCGTACCCGCAACAGTGAACAGCTGTTACACGACGGCTACTTTAGGAAGCACAGCAGCGCCACAAAACTCCCCGGCGCAAAAAACAGGAGATTGTATATATACAAGTAGCGGTACACCAAGCGATGCGCTTCTTCGTACATTTACTATAAACAACGGAATGTATATATCTAATGTATGTGCCTATACTCCAAGTCGTAAATGTTCTTCGCCATCTAACGCATTTACACAACTTGATATTACCAGTGCCAGAGCGAATGTTGGTACGCACATCTATATTTCCGGTGGCACTCTACTGTCGCCACAACTTGCAGATTCCGCCTGTATTGAGATTTCATCTCCGGACGGGAAGGCGCATGAAAAAATTACCATTTCTAAAGTGGGAACAATTTTCGTTGAAAGAAAGAAATGCTTATGATGATGCACCGCTCCATTTTCTATAGCACCTATAGCCCCGGCCCCCGCCCCGCGGCGCGTGCGCCGCGGGGCGGGGGCCGGGGCGCGGCGGCGCTCTTTCAGCTCCCCCTACGCCGCGCTGCGCGCGGCGTAGGGGGAGCGCGAGCAGTGCTATTGCCGATCATACACTCCCACTCGCACAAACAAGCGGGATTTACACTCATTGAGCTCATCGTCTCACTCGGTATTTTCAGTATGGTTATGTTGATTGCGACCGGTAGCTATCTTTCCGCCGTATCTACGACCAAAAATGTTCAGGAATCAACAAAAGCGGTAAATACTATCGCAGCAGCACTTAACACTATCTCTAACGAGATACGCAACGGATCATGTGGTGCCGGTCAGTGCGCAACAGGAGCACATTCTCAGTTTTCATTCACAAATAGTAGTGGTACAGATGTTACCTACTGTCTTACTGGTGGAGTTATTGAGCGCGTAGAAGGTACCACACTATGTTCCTCAGCGGGGGCTGATAAACAAATAACAGATGCATCGGTAAAAGTAACAAATCTCTCTTTTTGGAACACTGCTTATTCATCTACTGTCGCGGGCATAACAGGAAAACAATATTGGGTGGTTATAACTCTTTCCGGGAAGGCACTTGCTGCAGATAGCACAGCCCCACCTATTTATCTTGAGACGGGGGTAACATTTCGGCAACTTACCGTTTCCTCATAATTTTTTATGAAAAAAACATTCATCATTACTTTTGTTTCAACCCACCGCGCCCTACGAAGCGTATTTCTTGAGCGAAAAATGCATGGAGGTTTTACTTTGGTGGAAACACTCGTCGCCATTGCAATTATTATGGTTGCCATTACCGGACCGTACGCGTCAGCCGCGCAAGCGGTTGCCGCCGCGCGCATTGCGCGAGAGCATACCATCGCAACTTTTCTTGCTCAAGAAGGTATTGAGATTGTACGCGCCGAGCGCGACAAAGTGTACTTGCATGATTGTTTTACTACAACGGGATGTAGCGGTACCACTGTGTGGTGGAATAATGGCTTCAATAATGGCTTCGCTGCGTCCTCGGGCGCGCACGCTATTGGGAAGTGTAGCAGCAGTAACTCATGTATTCTTGATACCTCAAAAAGTGGTCAGTATTCAAACTACACGAATGTAGGTATTTTTGAAGGTATGTTAAAAACATCGCCGCCACTAGTATTGCATCTTAAACAACCGACTCCTGTTCCTTTTGTTTCCGCGGTTCCATTTTTATACGATTATACTTCTACAGCACCGGAAACATCATTTACGAGAAAGATTTATGCATTTGTTGTCTCAAATACAGAAATTAAAATTACTTCCAAAGTAACTTGGAAAGATAATGGAAAGACACTTTCCGTAACCGCAATCGACCACCTCACACCGTGGTTTACCCAGTAGTATTTTTATGAATATCAAAACAACACGATCTTCGTTTTCTTCTATTCCTCCCAAAGGCATCGCACTTTTGGTTGCTGTTATTTTTTCGGCAGTAATGCTTGCTATCGGTATAGCTCTTTCTTCACTTGGTTATAAACAAATAATTCTTTCTTCCACCGCATCTGCCTCTCAAAAAGCATTTTATGCTGCTGACACCGCACTTGAATGTGTACTTTCAGCTGTGTACGGCAAGCCGCAAGGTACAAGTTTAAGTATTACAAGTATTTCTTGTAATGGGAATTTACACACACTAGTGTCGTCCGGATCGTTAGTACAGTGGAACGAGTATACTATTTCTAAGATGCAAGTTGGTCCTACTGTTTGTGCAAATTCAATTATATATTGGCCGAAAGCCGGGACTACGGTCTACGCGTATGTGTATACGACGGGATATAACAATAAAAATTGCAGCATCACTCCCTACACTACAACCCAGGGTCTGCAAGTACACTTCTAATGCCGGACTTACGAAGTCGGTGCGACTTCGTAAGTCCGGCATTAGAGGAGGTCTGGTACACTGTGGGTATGGCGCTATTATGACACTATGACCATTCCAATTCACATAAAAAAGAGGGCAAAGAAGCTTCGCGAAAGCATCACAACCTATCGCGCTCGTTATCACGAGCGCGACGAATCGCCCATTTCTCCAGAGGCACTTGACTCCTTGAAGCACGAGCTTTCAGTGCTTGAAGAAGCATATCCGGAGCTTGTCACCAAAGAGTCGCCAACGCAAAAGGTGGCGGGTGCGCCATTGCCGGAGCTTGTGAAAGTGCGCCACGAAGTGGCGCAGTGGTC
>VAOU01064455.1_pt1 | contig 12736 bp, 9 predicted proteins | sample 3393871 | NCBI WGS metagenome assembly VAOU01 (sample SAMN08290440, study PRJNA428436) | hydrothermal vent metagenome | isolation source: Deep-sea hydrothermal vent chimney | place: Atlantic Ocean: South-mid Altantic Ridge | depth 1820 m m
TTCGGTGGCAAAATACCGGTACATACCGCCAAGGAGTGCAGCCACCACGATCAGGCTGATCAGGCTGGCAATGGAGAAAAAGCGCAGAAGTCTATACATGTCTGTTTGAACAGATGTCCCTAAAGGTAGAAACAATCCATAGTACCGTTCCTTTTACGGCGAACACCGCAGGTGTTACCCAAGGCAAGGCCAATGAACTTAAATTATCGGTATTTGGGGAGAAAAGCTTGAGTTTAAGCTGTGGTTACGGCGGCAGTATACCTAATTTTTCTCGAGGGAAGGCGGTGGAAGTGGGTATACTAACCCGGTGTTTCCAGGCGCCGCGTCGGCGTCTTCATGTCCGCGCTGAAATGTGGCCAATGGGTCTTGACCTGTAAGTAGCTCATAGGTTTTAGGCTTGACGTTGACGGTTTCTGCCGGGATAGCGGTCGGCAATACTGTCAAAACAGGACAACTAATAAGAGGGTGGCCCATGACGACAATGGTTTGCAAACGGATAGGGGTATGGATTTTTCTGTGGGGCCTGTTCTCGAGCGGTGTCGCCGCCCCACCACCGACCGGAAGTGAGATCGTTACCCAGGTTGAGCAATTGTTGTGGGGGCGTACGGCACAAGGGCAGTATGAGATGACCATTACCACGCCCCATTGGCAACGTACTCTCAAGTTGCGCATGTGGATGCGGCGCCCCAACAAAACCTTTGTCCGTATCCTGTCACCGGCCAAGGAGGCCGGTATCGGCTCGTTGCGAATCAAGGGTGAGATGTGGAATTACCTGCCCAAGGTTGAACGGATCATCAAAATCCCGCCTTCCATGATGTTACAGCCCTGGATGGGCTCCGATTTTTCCAATGATGATCTGGTGAAGGAAAGCAGCATGATCAACGACTATACCCACAAGGTCGTTGGCACTGAAAATTTCCAGGGCAGCGAAGTCTATCGTGTTGTTTCCATCCCCAAACCCGAAGCGGCCGTGGTCTGGGGCAGCATCGTCTATCGGGTGCGCAAGTCTGATTTAATGCCAGTGCGACAGGATTATATTGACGAGCGCGGCCAAACCATCAAGATCCTGACTTTCTCTAAAATCCGCAAATTCGGTGACCGTAAATTGCCTTCAATATGGGAAATGCGGCCCACACAAAAACCCGGTAATACCACCCGCATACGCGTAATCGACGTCGTCTTCGACAAGCCGATAAAAGATTCTGTTTTTACACTCCGCAACCTGCGCCGTCGGCGCTAATGGAGGGCCGTCATGGCGTTGGTAAAAGTTGAACAAGTCAGCAAACAGTACCAACAGGATAGTGTCGTTGTCGAGGCGCTGGATGCTGTGGACCTTAGCGTTGAAAGTGGCGAGTTTATGTCCCTGGTGGGACCTTCGGGGTCCGGCAAGACTACGCTACTGAATATTATCGGCGGCTTGGACGTGCCCACACGCGGAAAGGTGTGGATACGCGAACAGGAAATTGGCCGCCTGCCAAAGAGCCAGCTCTCCCGCCTACGATTACGTGAAATTGGTTTTGTCTTCCAGGAATACAATTTAATTCCGGTGCTGAGCGCCGTTGAGAATGTTGAGTACGTCATGCTGTTACAGGGTGTACCAGATAAGGAACGGCGCGAGCGTGCAGAAAGCATATTGGGCGAAGTGGGTCTTGAAGAGTACGTACACCGTCGACCGGCACAATTATCCGGCGGACAACAACAGCGGGTGGCTGTAGCCCGCGCCATCGCGTCGCAACCTGCCATTGTGCTCGCGGATGAACCCACTGCCAACCTGGATTCCCGTACTGGTGCCGCCTTGCTGGACCTGATGCGCGATCTCAATGAGCGCCACAAGACCACCTTCATTTTTTCTACCCATGATCCCATGGTGATGGAACGCGCCCGGCGCATTGTGACCCTGCGAGACGGAAAAATTGTCGATGACCACACGCAAACTGGGGCGAGAAAATGAAATTGCTGCGATTGGCCTGGCGGAATGTGCTGCGCAACGTCAGGCGCTCCCTGATTACCGTGGTTGCGATTACCGTTGGTTTGGCATCGCTGGTGTTTTTTTGGGGATTCATCGATGGAATGAACGAGCAAATGATCGAAAATAGCACGAGCTATTTGTCAGGCCACTTAAAGGTACACGGGAAGGGCTATCACGATGACAAAAAATTACATCGTGCTATAACCGATGATCCCGTGATTCGGGAGCGTCTTTTAAAAGACAGCCGTATCAAAGCACTGTCTGCCCGGGTAGAAGGAAAGGCCCTGCTAAGCGGCGCCAACAAGAGTCGTGGTGTAATGGTGATCGGTGTCGATCCCGAAAATGAAGTTAAGGTCACCACTATTAATAAGACTGTTATCGAAGGCCGCTACCTGCGCCCGGATGACAAAGATGAAATATTGATCGGCGATAAAGCGGCGCAGATACTGGGCGTCAAGCCGGGCGGGGAGACGGTACTGATAACGCAGGCGGCAGACGGATCTATCGGCGCCGGACGTTATCGTATTGCCGGAATTTTCGATACCGGAATTGACGTTATCGATACTAATTATGTCTTTATTACCCTGGAGGCCGCACGCGATCTGTATTCCATGTGGGGCCGGGCTACGACATGGGCGATTCGGTTGGAGCATCGCCAACAATCAGCCCAGGTGGCACAAGCATTATCGCGCAAGCTGGGGCCAGAACACGAAGTGCTGGGTTGGCGCAAATTGCTGCCATCGGTGGTGCAGGCGGTGTTATTTCACGAGGCCATGACCTATATCATTTTGGGCATTATGTTTGTTGTTGTGGCGGTGGGGATTGCCAATACCATATTAATGGCCGTCATGGAGCGTACCCGCGAGTTCGGTGTCATGATGGCCCTGGGAACCTCGCGCAACCAGATTATCGGGTTGGTGATTCTGGAATCCATGTTACTCGGAATTACGGGACTCCTTGTTGGTAATGTCTTTGGTCTTGGTATTAATTTCTACCTCGCCAGCACAGGAATGAATCTCGAGCAGTTTGTCGACGCCATGGAAAGCATGCCGGGCCTTTCCGCGATTGTCTATCCGGTGACACGCTGGGACCACGTTGCGGAGTTGTCAGCCATCGTCTTCTTTATCAGCGTTTTGCCGGCACTTTACCCGGCATGGCGCGCGGCCAGTGTTGAGCCGGTCGAGGCCATCCGTGGAATACGCGCACGAAAAACATATCGGCACGTTGCGCGTGAGCATAAAACACAGCAACGCACACATGCTGTGTTTTGGGCCATCGCCAGCCGGGGCATCGCACGTAATCCACGCCGGGCCATGCTTACCGCCAGTGCCACGGCGTTCGGATTGGCGGCCTTTATTGTTTTATATGCGCTGACCGAAGGCTGGTATGAACAAATGGTTGAGAACTCAACGCGCTATTTTAGTGCCCACGTGCAAGTAGAGCGCCAGGGTTTTCGTTTGGACATGGAGCCGGGTCTGCGCATGGCCGGTTACGAGCGAACCTTGCAAAAAGTGAAGCAGGATCCACGGGTTTTGCAGGCATCGCCCCGGGTGCAGGGCCAGGTTATGGTCAGTAGCCCGGTTGCTTCGGAACCGTTGCTTATACTGGGCATCGATTCACAAACAGAACAGCAAGTCACACAATTGCAGAAGGTAATTACTAAGGGCTCCTATCTTGTTGCCAATGAACGAAACAGCATCGTTCTTGGACAAAGAGTGGCGAAAAAGCTTGGTATTCGTATCGGCGAGAAGGTTGTTGTCACCGCTCAACAAGTGAACGGGGACCTGGGTTCAGCCGCCTATCGTGTCGCGGGCATATTTGAAACGGGCAATGAATTTTTCGATGGGCTGATGGGGCTGATACCGCTTTCGGCGGGGCAGGAACTGTTAGGCCTGGGCAACAGCATATCCACTATCGCCATATTGTTAAAAGATCGGATGGATAGTCGAGACTTTGCAAATGATCTGAACGGTCATCTGGGTAACAAAGGACTAGAAGCTTTACCCTGGGAAACACTCCTGCCGATTGTTGTGCAAATGATCGAATTCAGCGATGTATTTTTCTATATTATACTGGCCATTGTTCTGTTTGTGATTGCCATGGGCATAATGAACACCCTGTTGATGTCGGTGCTTGAGCGGACCCGCGAATTCGGTGTCATGATGGCCCTGGGTACGGAGCCTGGGCAAGTGCTACGTATCGTTATCTACGAATCGTTGGCATTGTCAGCGGTAGGTGTAATTGTCGGCACAATTCTCGGCATCGCAGTAACAACCTATTATGGTAACGTGGGGATAGACCTTAGCAATTTGATGCAGGCAACCGAAGCGATACCGGGCATGACCCCTATTCTTAAACCGGTCCTGATAGGCGGGAGTTTATGGTGGGCGGCCATTGTTTTGTTTGCTACGGGCGCAGTAACAGCCATCTACCCCGCCCGCCGTGCGGCGCAGTTGGAGCCGGTCTCCGCCATCCGCCATGTCTGACAAAAAGGGCTGGCCGGCAACTGTGCTTGGCCTGTTTCTCGGTAGCTTTTTACAAGTGGCGGAAGCGCAGATTGAAGTCAGTGGTTATTATAAGAATTTATTGATTGGTTCCCGCACCCTGCTCCTTTTCCCCCCCACAGAGAATTACACTGCAGATCTCAATCGTTTGCATTTACGTTTTCAGGGAGATCTGGGGAAGCGCGCGTCTTTCGACGTGCAATATGAAAATGAAATTATTCTGGGTGATTACCTCAATACCCAGGAGTTCATTTTCGTGAAAGAGGCGACTTCAGAAACCTATTTTAATTTAGAAAATACATACCTTGATTCCAGCAATGGCTACGGACGGCAGAGTCTTTATCGGGCCTATGTCGATTTGGCCTTTGACAAGATTGATCTTCGTATCGGACGCCAGCGTATCGCTTGGGGGTCGGCGCTTTTCTGGAGTCCGGTCGATATCCTTAATCCCTTCAGCCCAACGCAGCTCGAACGCGAGCGGCGTGTTGGTGTTGATGCCATTGTCTTGGATTGGAGCTATGGCGATCTATCCCGGCTGAGCTTGGTTTATGCCGCCCACGGTGAGTCGCAGCGAGCAAGCACGGCAGTGCGCTGGCGTACCAACAAAAAAGGTTTCGATTGGGCGTTGACCGCTGGACGTCTTCGTGATGACGACGTGATCGGGCTCGATTTTAGCGGTCAGTTGGGCAAGGTCGGTTTGCGAGGCGAGATCGCACGAACGAATTCCCCTGTAGACGGCGTCTATACGCGCGCCGTGTTGGGAGCCGACTACACCTTCCCTAACACCCTGTCTTTGAATGTTGAGCTCTATTACAACGGCCAGGGCGTTTCGGAGTCGAATAACTACGATTTCCCCCGCCTGATTTCTGGAGAGCTCCAGGGCGTGGCACAACGCTACATGGGGAGTTACCTGGGTTACGAAATCACAACTTTATTACGCTGGGAAAACTACTGGATTCTAAATATAGATGACAGCAGTCTTTTCTTTTCCCCCGTGTTGGTTTATTCGTTCACCGGGAACGTGGAGGGATCTGTAGGTGCCCAGTTTTTTAACGGTGGGTCCGGTAGTGAGTACGGCACATTCAATGATTTGTATTACGCGCAGTTGCAGTGGTTCTTTTGATGTAGCGTTCTACGCAAACTGTTGCCGAAGAAACAGTCTTTTCACCACTGAGGACACAGAGGGCACAGAGTAGCAACAAATCTTTTCCTCTGTGGTGAGCAAGCGCATACGAGATAAGTGGGACAATAATTAATGCACCATAGGCCTATTTTATAGGTGGTTTTATGCAATGATTGGGTTGGTTTTATGAAACTTGGAGCCATCGGGCGTATCTAATTCTGAGTTTTAGCCCTAATGCGACGGCGGGAGTATTGCCATGAAAAGAGTGATATTAAGTTTCATCCTGATTGTCGTTGGCGGTCAGGCGGCGGCCGACGACCAAAATCAATATCTTTATAAATTGTCGCCGGGGACCCGGCTTGTCCTGCAACGGCCGGTGGTCATCCCGTTGGGGACTGCCACGGTGTATTTTCAGGGTGGCAGGGTGGTGAGTGAAGACGATGTGGACGAGTATTACCCGCATTGCGCCTTGCTGTCGCGGGTGGTGAGCGTGCTGCCGCAGACCGTAGCGGCCGGCACATTCACTATCACCCGGGTGTTTCCCTTTGAAGAAGAACACAACACATCGGGTCGTATGCTGCCACGTTATGCCGGGTCCGGTGCGGGGTTTATCGCCGTAGGTCTGGTTCTGGCGTCTAACGAAACCAGTTATTATTTCTCCACCCGTCTGCTGCTGCGCGCCGATGCCATGCCTGACATCATGTATCTCGAGTGCAGGCAGATATCAGAATACGACGTCGGTGAACACCTGCGTATTGGTGAGTTCAGGCAGGCCGTGGGATCACTCATGAGCTTGCGTTAGAATTTGTGGGAAGGGTTACACTGTCCGGTTTGCCCGTACCGAAGGTCAAAACCCCCATAGAATAGGGCTTGAAAATGGTTGGCCAGCGAGAAAACCTCCAGGAACCTGCTACCTTTAACTAAGGAGTACGAAAGTTACCCATATAGGGAAGTTCTGATTAATTCGTCATTCCGGCCGCAGCGAAGCGGAGAGCCGGAATCCAGAGCTTCAAAAGCAATGGATTACTGGATTCCCGCCTTCGCGGGAATGACGGAACTGGAATTAATCAGAGTTTCCTTAGAGTAAGTGGGGGACACTGAGATAAGACAACAGTTTCCACAGTGCGGGGATGTGTCACCCTGTTCGATCGGGCCACGGGATAGTGATGGATGATCTGGTGAAAAAAAGGAGCCTGCAGGCAATGTGGGCCTCATCTCAACTGGGAGGGGTTAATGCCCCTTACCTGGATGGCTTGTACGAGGATTATCTTCGCGACGCCACCGCCGTAGATCCGAATTGGCGGGTTTTCTTCGATTCTTTACCACGAACCAAAAATGTCATGGACACCTCCCACGCGGCGATAAGGGAATCGTTTCGGGGGATGTTAATGGCATCCAGCCCGGGGCCTCGTACCCGCGGCGGCACATTTGCAGACAAGGATGCAGCGGCAAAGCAGGCCGCGGTCCTACGCCTCATCAATGCTTACCGCTTTCGCGGCCATCAAACGGATAGCTTCAACCCGCTACCCAGAAAGCAAAAGCCTGATCTTGAGGAATTCACCCTTGAATACCATGGATTGAGCGAGGATGACCTGGACACGGAGTTTAATATCGGATCCTTGGTTGGCCCTGAGAAAGCAACGTTGCGCGAAATTCTGGAGATAGTCACTGATACCTACACTGGATCCCTGGTTGCGGAGTATATGTACATCTCGAATACCGTTGAGAAGCGCTGGATTCAAAACCGGTTGGAGGGGCCACGCTGTAAACCGGGCTTTTCTGAAAAAACAAAGAAACGTGTTTTAGAAAGAGTGACGGCCGCAGAAAGGTTGGAGCGTTATCTTCACTCGAAATACATTGGCCAGAAGCGCTTCTCGTTGGAAGGCGCTGAAACCCTGATCCCCATGCTCGATGAGTTGATTCAGCGAGCCGGTGTTCAAAAGATCAAGGAAGTTGTGATTGGCATGGCGCACCGCGGCCGGTTAAACGTGCTGGTCAATGTGATGGGCAAAATGCCCTCGGACCTTTTCAAGGAGTTTGAAGGCGGACAAGAGAAAACAACCAATGGCTCCGGGGACGTGAAATATCATATGGGCTTTTCGTCGAATATCAGCACCCGCGGTGGTGATGTCCATATTGTGCTGGCATTCAACCCTTCACACCTGGAAATCGTAGGTCCGGTCGTGGAAGGGTCTGTGCGTGCGCGTCAAGACCGCCGTAGCGACAAGGATGGTAGTGAAGTTATTCCGTTGTTGATCCATGGTGATGCGGCATTTGCTGGCCAGGGTGTGATCATGGAGACCTTTAATATGTCGCAGTCGCGGGGCTACTCAATAAAAGGGACTGTGCACATTGTTGTGAATAACCAGATTGGTTTTACCACCAGCGATCAGCAAGACGCGCGCTCCTCGCTGCATTGCACCGATGTCGCAAAAATGGTCGATGCCCCGATTTTTCATGTGGACGGGGATAATCCAGAGGCCGTAGTGTTTGCCGCGCAAGTTGCATTGGATTACCGCATGACCTTTAGAAAGGATGTGGTGATTGATTTGGTTTGTTATCGTCGGCATGGGCATAGTGAGGCCGATGAGCCGATGGCTACACAGCCCATGATGTATAAAAACATCAGCAAAAAGCCCACGACACGTGAACTTTATGCGAAGAAATTAGAAGATGAAGGTGTTATCGCGACGGGTGAAGCCACCAGAATGATGGAAGCATACCGCAAGGCATTGGAAGAAGGCGATAGCATGGTGGCCGATATTGTGCCACACAAAAAAGCAACCTATCCCTTTGCAGTAGATTGGTCTGCTTATCTGGCGAACATTTGTTTGATTGACCTGGATACGAGTATCTCGCAAAAGAAGGTCCACGATCTGACGGAAAGATTGCTACGCCTACCGCAAGGGTTCGAACTTCATTCCAGTGTTGCCAAGATCATGGGTAACCGGCACAAGATGGCGGCCGGTTCCCTGCCGATTGACTGGGGTTTTGCTGAGACGATGGCATTTGCATCGCTGGTGACAGAAGGGTATGGGGTCCGCCTATCCGGACAGGATTCCGGGCGTGGCACGTTTTTTCATCGCCATGCCGTGTTGTATGATCAGAAGGACAGCACAAGCTATATTCCCTTACGAAACCTGTCTGACACCCAGGCAAATTTCCTGGTGATTAACTCATTACTCTCTGAAGAGGCGGTGTTGGCCTTTGAATACGGTTATTCCACGACAGATCCCAAGACCTTAGCGATCTGGGAGGCCCAGTTCGGCGATTTTACCAATAATGCACAGGTGGTGATTGATCAATTTATCAGCGCTGGAGAGCAGAAATGGACACGGCTGAGCGGTCTGGTAATGTTATTACCGCACGGTTATGAAGGTCAGGGGCCGGAACATTCGTCCGCACGCCTGGAACGATTTTTACAGCTTTGTGCCGAGCACAACATGCAGGTGTGTGTGCCGACCACGCCATCACAGATATTTCATTTGCTACGCCGCCAAATGATGCAGACCTGCCGAAAGCCGTTGGTAATTATGTCACCCAAGAGCTTGCTAAGGCATCGGTTGGCGGTCAGTAGCCTGGATGAGCTGTGTGCCGGACCGTTTAAGATGGTGATCCCGGAGACTGAGGGCCTGGACAACGACAAAGTAGAACGGGTCGTCATGTGTTCAGGTAAGGTCTATTATGACCTGATTGAAAAACGCAGCAAGGCCGAGCTCCATAATGTGGCCATAATACGGATGGAGCAAGTTTATCCATTTCCGAAAAACGCCCTGACGAATGAGTTCAAGCGTTACCCAAACACCAGTAAATTTGTATGGTGTCAGGAAGAACCGAAGAATCAAGGGGCCTGGTATTCCAGTCAACACCATATGCGTGCTTTGATCGGAAATGAACATCACCTTGAATATGCGGGTCGGCCAACCTCTGCGGCGCCGGCGGTCGGTTATGCATTGTTGCACATCAAACAGCAACATAGATTAGTCGACGATGCATTGGGTGTTGAGTCGTAAGGAATCATATGATTAATTTGTCATTCTGGCCGTAGCGAAGTGAAGAGCCGGAATCCAGGGTAGTAAAATCAATGTATCGCTGGATTCCAGCTTTCGCGGGAATGACGGGAGTGGAATTAAGTAGAGGCGCCCTAAATATTTAATTGTTTAGTTTAAGCAGAGATGTTTGGTTCGACTAATGATTAGACAACAGAACATCAGGACTATGTTAAGGAAACAACGATGACAATAGAGGTAAAGGTTCCAAGTTTTCCAGAGTCGGTCTCCGATGGAGAGGTCATAAAATGGCATAAGCACGTCGGCGATGCGGTGAAAGAGGACGAGGTCATAGTGGACATCGAGACCGACAAGGTGGTGTTTGAGGTGCCGGCTCCGCAGCAAGGTGTCGTCCAGGAAATCCTTGAACAGGAAGGTGCAACCGTCGTATCGGGACAGGTCCTTGCCCGTCTGGATAAACAGCCAGTAGAAAATTTAGAGCCATCGAGTGTAAAGGCAGATGACAATAACAAAGTTATCGCCCACGTAGATGAGGAAAAAGCAGGACCACACAAAGATGCACTCAATGCACCTGCGGCAGAAAAGTTGATCCGTGAGCACAACCTGGATACCCAACAGATCGTCGCATCGGGCAAGGATGGACGCATACTCAAAGAAGACGTTCTGCGATTCTTACAGCAACAATCACCCGCTCCCGATTCGGAGCTAAGCGCGCCTGTGACAGCAAAAGCAGTGGAACCGGATGTAGTGGAGCATGATCAAGCCCAGCAACGAACCCAGAAACGGGTTCCCATGACACGATTGCGCTCAAGAATTGCCGAACGTTTGTTGGAGGCACAACACAATGCAGCTATCCTCACCACATTTAATGAAGTGAACATGCAGCCAGTGATGGATCTCCGGGCTCGTTATCGGGAGCAGTTTGAAAAGGAACATGGGGTGCGGTTGGGTTTTATGTCATTTTTTGTTAAGGCTTCAGTGGAGGCACTTAAGCAGTTTCCCGATGTCAACGCATCCATTGATGGGGACGATATCGTCTATCATGGTTTTATCGATATCGGTATTGCGGTGGCCTCGCCAAGAGGGTTGGTTGTACCGATCCTGCGGAGTTGCGAAAAATTGAACATGGCGGAAATCGAGTCACAGGTCGCTCAGTACGCGGAACAGGCGCGAGACGGTAAACTCGCTATCGAGGACATTACCGGCGGAACGTTTACGATAACCAACGGAGGTGTGTTTGGGTCGTTATTGTCCACACCGATATTGAATCCCCCACAGAGCGCGATTTTGGGTATGCATAAAGCCCAACCACGACCGGTCGTCGAAGAAGGTGAGATCACCGTCCGGCCCATGATGTATCTGGCCCTGTCTTATGACCACCGAATTATTGATGGCCAGGCGGCGGTCCGATTTTTAGTCAAAATCAAGGACTGCCTGGAGGATCCAGCGCGAATGCTTTTGGGTGTTTAAGGTTGATAAGGATTGGAGACAGGACGTATGGCTGAACAATATGATGCAATCGTCATTGGCGCCGGACCTGCGGGCTATGTAGCCGCGATCCGATGTGCCCAATTGGGCCTTAAGACTGCCTGTGTTGATAGATGGCTCTCTGACAGCAATGAACCTTCACCGGGTGGGACATGCCTCAATGTGGGCTGTATCCCATCCAAAGCATTGCTGGAATCATCCGCTTTGTATGCAAATGTCAAGCAGGGCATTGCCAAACACGGGATCATAGTACCCAGCGTGGAGATAGACATCAGTGTCATGATGGCGCGTAAAGACAAGGTTGTAAACGAGCTTAGCCAGGGTATCGGCGCCTTGTTTCAGTCCAACGGCATCGCTTTTTATAGTGGACGTGGAAAGCTGTTGCTGGACAAGCGTGTTGAAATTAATGAGTTTAATAAAAAAGAGAAACAAATTGTCTCTGCGGACAATGTTATTCTCGCGCCGGGTTCTTCCCCGATTGATTTGAAGGCAGCACCATTGGACGACGATCTGATTGTCGATTCTTCCGGTGCGCTGGCATTCAGTGAAGTACCCGGGCGACTTGGGATTATCGGCGCAGGCGTGATCGGGCTCGAGTTAGGTAGTCTGTGGCGACGGCTCGGTTCAGAAGTTATCCTGCTTGAGGCGCAGGATAAATTTTTGCCCATCGCAGACGATCAGGTCGCCAGGGAAACCCACAAGCAATTCTCGGCGCAAGGCTTGGATATCCGGCTAAATTCCCGTGTAGTGGTCTGCGAAGCAAAGAACAACCAAGTCCATATTGATTATGAAGACGCAAATGGCACACAACATGAGACCGTCGATAAGCTTATTGTAGCCGTTGGACGCAGGCCAAACACAAATGATCTGTGCGCAGAAGAAGCCGGTTTGACCTTGGACGAATGGGGTATTATCCATGTTGACGCACAATGCATGACTAACCTGCCGGGAGTCTATGCGATCGGTGATGCGGTTCACGGACCGATGTTGGCGCACAAGGGATCGGAAGAGGGAGTAATGGTGGCGGAGATAATAGCGGGGCATTCGGCGCAGGTGAACTATGACACCATACCCAACATTATCTACACAGACCCGGAGATTGCCTGGATAGGAAAGACAGAACAACAGTTAAAGTCCACCGGAGTCGAATATCGTGCTGGAAACTTCCCATTTAGCGCCAGCGGTCGGGCCAAGGCATCCGGAGAGACTGCGGGAATGGTAAAAGTCCTGGCGGACGCGGAGACAGACCGCATTCTGGGCGTCCACATGATTGGATCACACTGCTCGGAGTTGATCTCACAGGTGGGTATCGCCATGGAATTTGGTGCAAGCAGTGAAGATATCTGTATGACGATGTTCGCTCACCCCACATTATCGGAGGCCTTCCATGAGGCCGCACTGGCAGTGGGCGGCCGGGCCATTCATCTGCTAAAAAAATAAAGCGATGTTAGCCCATTGGTGTGATCAATATTCAGACTGTTCCGTGCTTCATTTTTCACCACAGAGGACACGGGGGACGCAGAGTGGTAACGCATCTTTTCCTCTGTGTCCTTCCAGGTGACAAATTTCTAAGTCATTGATTTATATGCTAGCTTAGAATCTTGTCACTTGTAGATCTGCGGCCGCGCAGCGGCATAAGAAA
>VAOU01032347.1_pt1 | contig 12722 bp, 15 predicted proteins | sample 3393871 | NCBI WGS metagenome assembly VAOU01 (sample SAMN08290440, study PRJNA428436) | hydrothermal vent metagenome | isolation source: Deep-sea hydrothermal vent chimney | place: Atlantic Ocean: South-mid Altantic Ridge | depth 1820 m m
CCTCCGCGCGACCCTTCCGGAGTCGCAAAGAACATCCGCTCCGCGCTTGGAATTGAGACGGCTATCGTGGATGCGAATTATAAGGGCGCATTTTCGCTCGGAAAATCAAGCCGGAACATTTCTGAGGCATTTGTTCGCGGGGTGCTGGCAGATAATCCTGCGGGACAAGGAGATGAGATGACGCCGTTTTTTATTATTCGGAAGCAGTAGCCCACGGGCGCCGCTCCGCGGCGCCCGTGGGCTACTGCGCCAGCCCCTCGCGTGCTCGCGTTTCCTGTGGGGGCGTAATTAGTGCGCGAGCGCGAGAAGAGTGATACGCGTAACGCCGGCTGCGGCGAGGGCGCAGGCGCCCGCGTGCATAGTCGCGCCTGTGGTGAGAACATCATCAATAAGAAGATAGGTGCACGAAGAATTTAGCCCCGGAGCGGCGCCGAAGGCGCCGCTCATATTTTTGCGCCGCGCGCTTCCAGAGAGCGCGGTTTGCGACGCGGTGTCGCGCAGGCGTATCAAGCTCTTGGTATCAATACTAAATGACACATCGCGCGCGGCGTACCGCAGGACTTTCTCAACCTGATTATATCCGCGCTCTTTTTTCCGTGCTTCCGAAAGTGGAATGGGTATCAAACAAATCTCACCAAATCCTTCCTCGGCAGTCCATTCGGAAAGATACTCACGAAGTGCACCGCCCAAAAGCGCAAAGGCGCGTTCATTGCCACGATATTTTGCCTCGTGAATAAGCGCGCGCACCAGAGGATTTCGAAATGGAAGCAGCGCGGTTGCCTGCATTTCACCACTTACACTGACAAGCATCGGCGAAACAAGTGCCGCAACTGCGCACGCCTCCGCGCGCCGCACAATCCGCTCATCACGCCGCGGCGGAAAGAGAAAATCAATCAATTGCTCAAAAAATTTCATACTATATTGTATAGTACCGCACCACAATATGTTACTATGACGCGTATGAGTTTCTTTACTACTATATTCGGAAAGAAAAAAGGTGCGAGCGTGCTTGGTATTGATATTGGCTCGTCTTCACTCAAAGTAGTGCAGCTGCGCAAGGAGCGCGGCGTGGTTGTTCTTGAAACATACGGAGAGCTTGCGCTTGGTCCGTATGGTGGTGTTGAGGTCGGTCAGGCTACCAATTTGCCCGCGGACACAATCGCCAAAACACTTACGGATCTTATTCGCGAGGCGAGTGTTACCACTACCGATTGCGGTGTTTCCATTCCATCCGCGCGCTCGCTTCTTGCTTTTGTTGAGCTTCCTCGTCGCGATAATCCCGATGAACAAAAAACCGTTATTGAGCTTGAGGCGCGTAAATATATCCCAGTTCCGGTTTCAGAAGTGCAGCTTGACTGGTTTATTATGCCCGAGTCGGAAAACACCACGCGTTCTCCAAATGTGAGCGTGCTTCTGGTAGCAGTCCACAAAGATGAGATTAAGCTACTTGAAAATGTCATCACCACAGCCGGTCTCTCCGCCACTTTTTACGAAATAGAAATTTTTAGTGCGGTGCGCGCGGTGGTGGATGAGCCGGCAAAACCGGTTATGATTATTGATATTGGTGCCGGATCCACCAAGACCTATGTTGTAGAACAAAATGTTATAGGGGTCTCGCATGCTATTCCTCATGGCGGTCAAGATGTAACACAAGCCATTGCGATATCCTCAGGAATAGACATTGCGCACGCAGAGCAAATAAAAAAGAAGACCGGCCTTACCGATGCAGGTAGTGAACTGCGTGAACAAGTGGAAGGTGTTTTTTCTAACATTTTTAGCGAGGCGAAGCGAGTATTCTCGCAATTTGAGTCAGAGCATCATCGTTCGGTAGCTACCATAGTACTTACCGGCGGCGGCGGTGTTACCAAAGGATTGGTTGAGTATGCGAAAAGATTTTTTTCCGTAGAAACTCGTATTGCCGACCCTTTTGCAAAAACACAAGCCCCGGCATTTATGCGTCCGGTGTTAAAAGAAATCGGTCCGGAGTTTTCAGTTGCAGTTGGTATCGCACTTCGGAAACTTGAAGAACATTCTTGACGGCTAGGGTTACTCGCACCTGTGTATAACTAATTCACACACAATTTTTCTCGCGTATACTATCTGTATCTATGCCAATTCCTTCTGAAGTACCGACCTCTTTTGTGCCGCGCGCGCCGATGCGGCAATTGAAACAGTCAATGCATTTTGATCTTTCCGGTGCCATTGCATTTGTCGCAACGATAGCATTTGCACTTGCCGCACTTGCCGCTCTGGGAATGTTTTTATATGGATACTATCTTGAGCGACAGCTTACAAGCAGACAAGCGGAATTGCACACTATTCAGCAGTCGCTTGACCAAGCAACTGTGGCGACCTACTCGCACACGAGTCAGCAAATCACTGCCGCAACGACACTCTTAAACCAGCATACGACACCCTCGCGTCTTTTTGACCTGCTTGAGGCGAAAACAGTTCAAAATATCCGGTTCACTTCTCTCTCGCTTTTAATGCAAAAAGATCATACTGATCAGCTCAAAGCAAATGGCGTTGCGCGTAATTTTGATGCGCTTGTAGCCGAATCACGCGTTTTTTTGGATGATAATAATCTCTCAAGTGTCGTATTTTCCAACATAGAACCCGGTAGAGGTAAAACAAGCAATACCGTAGATTTCTCAGTAGCGGCCATTGTAAACAAATCTATCGCTGCAAACTTTACGGCACTTGTGAAGCCGAGCGTTGCTTCTTCAACTCAGGCTTCAAGCTCTGCCGCTCCCTCAACCACCCTTACACCATGAACAACCGTATTGTCATTCTCATAGAATTACTGCTCGCTATCGGGCTTTATTTCGTATACATTCAGCCGACCTACAGCAACACGGTCGTGCCGCTTAACAGTCAAATCGCAAAGACCGAAGAAGCAAAAATTGTCGCCAAGAACTATTCTAAAAAAGAATCACAGATTACGCAGCAGTATATGAAAATCTCTCCCTCGGAGCATGCGCGCCTGAATTCGTTTCTTCCAGCCGCATCACATAATGTACATTTTCTGTATGATGTGAGTAATCTTGCAGCAAACTCCGGATTTGCCCTCTCAAAATTCAGTGAGAACAGCCAAAATATTTCGCCCCAAAGAGGAGTAAAAACATCCGGACCGACACTTAAAATATCTACAATCACCCTTTCGGGTAAGGGCTCATATCAAAGTTTCCGTACCTTTCTTGATGGCCTTGAGCGCAGCTTGCGGATTGTAGATATACAGTCAATTAACATTTCTACAGAAAATTATGTGAGTAGTAAAAACCAAAAGAACACACCGAGCTATACCTATAAAATTGTTCTCAAGGTATACTGGTTATCGGACTCACATAGCATATGAATAACGAATCTTCACTTACCCCAACCATAATTATATTTGCCGTCATCATTGCAATGGTCGTTGGCTACATATATATGAAAAATGTCGGAACCGGCGCGACCACACAGCCACTTACCGCTTCAAGTATAAACTCAACCGCGAGCAAATTCCAAAATATAACCAACAAATTATCATCAATTTCTTTTGATACAAGTATTTTTTCCGATCCGCGCTTTATGGCGCTTCAAGACATAACGACGCCGGTTGCTCAAGAGCCCGTTGGTCGCGCGGATCCTTTCGCGCCACTGCAATAACAATACAATGATGAGCTATGAATTATGAATATACTCGCCGTACTTACCAAACAAGGAGTTCTCTCGCCGAACGATAGCTCGGCGGTTGAAACGCAAGCACGCACAGAGGGTGTTTCTATAGAGTCCGTGCTTGAAAAACGCGGTTTGGGAACCGAGGCGCTACTCACCGCTCTCGGAGAGTACTACCACTTACCGTATCGTTCTTTAGATCATACAAAAATACCCGCAGAAGCACTTTCCTACATACCGGAGGAATCCGCTCGCCACTATCAATTTGCGCCACTGGGGCTTGTTGATGGAGCGCTTGAAATCGGCATTACCGACCCTGATAACATTGAAGCGCTTGATGCACTGCAGTTTATTTCCACGAAGGTCGGCATACCGTACAAACTGTATATTATTTCCGAGTCAGGCCTGAAGAATATTCTTGAAGAGTATCAGAATATCACCGGCGAAGTGGATGAGGCACTTTCAGAGCTTGATACTGCCGGTGGCAAGGCGCGCCGCGAGCTTGAACAGGAAGTTGCCGGACCTCGTGCTGCTGAGAAGTCAGACATCAAGACCGATGCACCGGTAACAAAAATTGTCGCAACGATACTGCGCTACGCGGTTGAGGGTAATGTATCCGATGTGCATATTGAGCCAACCGAAAAAGAAACACGCGTCCGTTTTCGTATGGATGGCGACCTTCACACCTCACTTTCTTTACCGGCAAAGGTTCATCCGGCTGTTGTCGCGCGCGTGAAGATTCTTTCACAGATGCGTATTGATGAGAAACGAAAGCCGCAAGATGGTCGCTTTTTTGCTACCGTTTCCGGTCGCCACATTAACTTCCGTGTTTCCACTTTTCCGACGCAACACGGAGAAAAGGTGGTGATGCGTATTCTTGATCAAACCAAGTCAAGAGCGACACTCACTTCGCTCGGACTAGACGGCAAAAATCTGGATACCATACACGATGCTATCAAGAAACCATACGGTATTATTCTTGTTTCAGGTCCTACCGGTTCCGGAAAATCAACAACACTCTTTGCGATGCTTTCGGAGCTTGACCGCGAAACTCGCAATGTAGTTTCACTTGAAGACCCGGTTGAGTACGATATTAAGGGTGTTGCGCAGTCGCAGGTGCGTCCTGAAATCGGCTACACTTTTGCAACCGGGTTACGCTCCATTTTGCGCCAGGACCCGGACATCATTATGGTCGGTGAGATTCGTGACAAAGAAACAGCGCAGCTTGCGGTGCAAGCTGCGCTCACCGGCCACTTGGTATTCTCCACCATTCACACGAATACGGCAGCGGATGTAATTCCGCGCTTGATTGATATGGAAGTTGATCCCTATCTCATCGCACCGACCTTGATAGCGGTGGTCGCACAGCGTCTGGTACGGAAACTCTGTCCACACGCCGGCGTGCCATTCCCCATAAGCGAAAGTATTCATCTCCTTCTTGAGAAAGAATTTTCTGATTTGCCGGAGAAATATCGCTCAGATATGCCACCGTTCAAGGAGTTTTATCATGCGACCTCAACGCCGGAGTGTCCGATGGGTACCGCCGGTCGCGTGGCGGTATTTGAGATTCTCACGATGGATAAAGAACTTGAACACATTGTACTTACCGACCCTGTTGCAGAGAAAGTGTACGCCGCTGCGCGCAGCAAGGGTATGCTGACTATGCGTGAGGATGCTATTATGAAAGCGCTCTCGGGTGGGGTTCCTTTTGAAGAGATAAACACACTCGGCGGCGATTTATTATTAGAGGATGACAAACCGAATGCTTCCTTATAATTACCACCTATGTCTACTTCTCATATCATATTCCTCGTTGATGACGACCAATTTCTACTCAATATGTATGTAGTAAAGTTTCAGAATGCCGGACACACGACGCAGGCATTTACTTCCGGGAGCGAGCTTCTTGATGTACTCCGTGCGAAGCCAACGCTTGATGCGCTTTTGCTTGATTTGGTGATGCCGGAACCCGACGGCTTTCAGATACTTGAGACAATACGCGAAGAGGGACTTGTGCCGGGTGCAAAACTCATTGTTCTTTCCAACCAAGGGCAAGAAGCTGACATTAAAAAAGCCGAGCAATACAATATTGATGGTTATATCGTAAAAGCATCTCTGATTCCTTCAGAAGTACTTGAGAAAACGGTACAGATTATTGAACAAACACCATGAATACTGCGCCACCAATCACCGACCTGCTCAATATCGTCATATCTGAAGGTGGCTCGGATTTACATATTACCGCCGGGCAGCATCCGATGATTCGTGTGACGGGTTCCTTGATACCACTCATCCAGCAGCCGGTACTTTCGCCGCAGGATACCGAAGCAATGTTAAAAAGTATTCTGCCCGCCTCGCGATGGGAGATGTTTGAGAAAAATCAATCGGTTGACTTTTCGTATGCGTATGAAGATAAGGGGCGGTTCCGTATCAATGGCTACATTGTGGGCGGTACGGTGACAATTGCGATGCGGCTCATACCGCACGAAATTCGTACCTTTGCAAAGCTACGCCTTCCGCCGATTCTTGATGTGTTTACGCAGCGCGCACAAGGATTTTTTCTGGTTGTTGGACCGGTGGGGCAAGGGAAGTCCACCACTCTCGCGGCAATTATTGATCGCATCAATAAAACACGCACCGATCACATTGTGACGATTGAAGATCCCATTGAGTATCTTTTTGAGCAAGGCAAGTCGCTCATTCACCAGCGCGAGGTATATGTTGACGCACCAAATTTCCACACGGCGCTGCAGGCGGCATTTCGTGAGGATGTAAATATTATTATGGTTGGCGAGATGCGCGACCAAGAGACCATTTCTTCTGCGGTGACTGCTGCGGAGACCGGACACCTCGTGCTCTCAACTTTGCACACAAACAACGCCGCGCAAACCATAGACCGTATTATTGATATGTTTCCGGCAAGTCAGCAAAAACAAGTGCGCGTGCAGCTCGCCGGTTCTTTGGCGGGGATTTTCTCGCAGCGTTTGCTGCCGCGTATCGCCGGCGGACTTGTTCCGGCTTATGAACTTCTGCTTAATAATAACGCGGTGGCAAATCTCATTCGCGAAGAGCGCACGAATGAGATTTCAACCGTTATTCAGACCTCGTCGCAGGAAGGTATGATTGATATGGATAGAACGCTTGCAGAGCTCGTGCGGAGAGGAGAAGTTACGATTGAACACGCCTACGAACACGCATTTGACTCAAAGACCTTTGAGCGTTACTTGTAATATAGAAAAATTATATGATTTTTAATTATCGCGCACTTGATAAAGACGGTCACGAACGAGAAGGTACTATTGACGCACTTTCAATGGATGTCGCCGTTACCGCGCTTCAGCGGCGTGAACTTGTTATTTCTTCAATTAAACCTGCAGGGAAGGGGTTGTCATTACAAATGAGTGTTTTCCAGCATGTATCAAACAAAGAAATTGTTATACTTTCTCGGCAAATTTCCACACTTTTTACTGCGCAGGTTTCGGCGCTGCGCGTTTTTCGCCTGCTTGCAGGCGAAATGGACAACAAACTCCTTGCTGATATTCTCACTCAAGTTGCCGATGACTTGCAGGGTGGCAGTCCCGTTTCAAAAGCGCTTGCGCATCATCCGAAGGTGTTCAGTATATTTTATGTAAATATGGTGCGTTCCGGTGAAGAGTCCGGGCGTCTTTCGGAGACATTCAGCTATCTTGCCGACTATCTGGATCGCACCTACGCACTCGTGAGCAAGGCACAAAATGCGCTCATTTATCCGGCATTTGTCATTTTTACATTTTTTACGGTTATGGCATTGATGCTCACTTTTGTAATTCCGCGCGTCAGTGCTATTCTCGTTGACTCGCATCAGCCAATTCCTATTTATACACAAATGGTACTCAATCTTTCAAACTTCTTAATTCACTATGGTTTATTGTTACTCATTCTTGTTATAGGTGGCGGCATCTTTTTTTGGCACTCACTCAAAACCGGCCGCGGGCGCTATTCATTTGACAAATTCAAGCTCTCACTACCGTATATCGGCAATCTCTATAAAAAACTCTATCTCTCTCGCATCGCCGACAACTTCTCAACTATGCTACTCTCCGGCGTGTCGGTCGTTGATATGATTGATATCACCGCAAATATTGTTGATAATGCCGTCTACCAAGATATCCTACGAAAAATAAAAGAGGATGTGCGCGGGGGCACCTCAATTTCAAGTGCGTTTTCTGCGTATCCGAACGAAATTCCGGGCATTATGACTGCAATGATAAAAGTCGGCGAGGAAACCGGTGAATTCAGCGGCATTCTTACCACTCTCTCAAAATTCTATTCACGAGAAGTTATGATAGCGGTTGATACCCTTGTGGATCTTATTGAACCGATGATGATAATTCTTCTTGGTGTCGGTGTTGGTATATTACTTGTCTCGGTACTTATGCCAATATATGATCTCGCAAATGCGTTTTAGTTAGTATACTAAGATAGCACCTTCAAGATGACATCTTGAAGGTGCTATCTTAGTTTTGGGTTATCCACAGGCGTGTGTTGCTACCATTTTTACTCCTTGTACAATAAGAAATAACGGAATAGTTATAGTAACCCATTATTCCGGTCATAATCATTAAAAAAATTCCTTATGCAAAAAAAATATTCTTCAATGCGCGGCTTCACCCTCATTGAGCTTTTGGTGGTTATCGCCATCATCGGCATTCTTTCGGCTGTTATACTCGCGGCTTTAAATACGGCGCGACAAAAGGGTTCTGATGCAGCGGCGAAGACAGATATAACTACTGTGCGCACACAAGCTGCAATATATTACAGTGATAATTCAAATTATGGCAGTGGTACAGGAATAATACCTGATACGGCAGTGATTTCTCCTGCTGTATTTGCAGTTATTACCTCACCGACAAATCTCTTTAATGGTAATCTAGTAACCACAAAGGCATTGAATCAAGCCCTTAAAGATGGCGGGGGTACAGTTCGTTATGCTGTTGGTCCAAACGGATCTAGCTATGCAGTTGCCGCTAAATTAAATACCGGAAATTGGTTTTGTTCAGATTCAAATGGATCTGGAAAAATAGAATTAAATTCTGTTATGACAACTGGGGCTCTCGGTGGTGGAACTGGAGCTGGAAATGGTGCTGCGTGCCCTTAATCTTTTCTACCTAAAGATTAAACACAAAAACCCGCGTATGCCGCGGGTTTTTGTGTTGATAGCGCACTTTTGCTTTGCAAAAGTGCGCTACACTATAAAAGTATATGACTCTCGCACTTTCTTTTAGCATTCTCTTTTTTGCGCTCGGGGCTATTGTCGCAAGTTTTCTTGGCGTCGTCGCCTCGCGCCTCTACACGGGCGTGCCGTGGTTTTCCGGTCGCTCACACTGCGACTCTTGCGGCGCGACGCTTACTTTCTATGACCTCGCGCCCATTCTTTCGTGGCTCGCAAGCTCTGCGCGCTGCAGACATTGCGGCTCGCGCATCTCTGCACTCCTTCCGCTTTCCGAAGCGGTGCTCGGCACGCTTTTTTTGCTGGCATATATGCAGCTTGGTCTTTCAATTTTACTGGTGCTTTTTCTTGCGGCACTTTCGCTTCTCGCGGCTATTGTGTTCTATGACCTGCAGCATACGGTCATTCCGAATATCTTTTCACTGCCTTTTGCACTGGTATCAATTGCATTTGCCGCCTGCAGCGCTGCGAGTGTGGTGGCTTTCGGGTGGATGTTTCTTATCGCCGGGAGTATTGCTCTTTCTCTTGCGGCGCTTCACTTCCTGTCGCGCGGGCGCGCTATGGGGCTTGCTGATGCACCGGTTGCATTTTCGCTGGCACTCCTTGCCGGTCCGTTCGCATTTTCCGGCTTCGTGTATTCTTTTTGGATTGGCGCCATTGTTGGGATATTCATATTGCTGCGAGCGCCAAAGGGACATAGGATGGGAATTGAGGTACCTTTCGCACCATTCCTCGCCGCCGGATTTCTTCTTGCGCTTTTCTCCGGATGGAATGTACTAACCTTTATCACATGGTTTACCATTCACTAGTTTGTATTCTTCGTTTTATTTCACTTGCCGCGAGGCGCGCCGGGCGGCTGGGTACTTTTATGCTCGGCGCCCCCGCCCCCACCCCGCCGCGCTTGCGCGGCGGGGTGGGGGCTGGGGCTGGCTTCACTCTTCTTGAAATGCTGGTCGTAGTGGCGATTATCTCTGTTATTATAGGAGTGGTGGTCGTAAACCAAAGAAGTTTTGATAACTCCATTATTCTCTCCAACACCGCCTATGATGTTGCACTTTCCGTGCGCGAGGCACAAGCATACGGCCATGCCGGTCACGGCGTTTCGGGAAGTAGCTCACTGGTCACTTATGGCACCGGTATTGATTTTACTGCCGCGCAAAAAAGAACCTACATACTTTTTGCCGATACCGTACCCGCAACAGTGAACAGCTGTTACACGACGACTATTTCAGGAAGCACAGCAGCACCACAAAACTCACCGGCGCAAAAAACAGGGGATTGCATATATACAAGTAGTGGCACACTAAGCGATGCATCCTTGCGCACTTTTACTATAAACAACGAAATGTATATATCTAATTTATGTGCGACTTACACCCCCAGCGGTTCTTCAGCCGTTACAAAATGTTCTTCGCCATCCAACGCATTTAAGCAGCTTGATATTACCAGTGCCAGAGCGGATGTCAGTACGCACATCTATATTTCCGGCGGCACCCTGCCATCACCGCAATCTGCAGATTCCGCCTGTATTGAGATTTCATCTCCGGACGGGAAGGCACATGAAAGAATTACAGTTTCTAAAGTGGGAACTATTTTTGTTGAAAGAAAGAAATGCTTATGATGATGCACCGCTCCCATTCGCACAAACAAACAGGATTTACACTCATTGAGCTCATCGTCTCACTCGGTATTTTCAGTATGGTTATGTTGATTGCGAGCGGCAGCTATCTTTCCGCCGTATCTACGACCAGAAATGTTCAGGAATCAACAAAAGCGGTAAATACTATTGCGGCGGCGCTTAACACCATCTCTAACGAGCTGCGCAGTGGCTCGTGTAATACGAGTAGTGCCGGTCAGTGTGCAACAGGAGCACATTCTCAATTTTCATTCACAAATAGTAGCGGAATAAATGTCACCTACTGCATTCATAACGGAATCATAAAACGCGTAACAAGTGCTACAGATAAGACACCCCCTTGCAATGCAACAGGAACTGAACAAATCACAAATGCATCCGTAGATGTAACAAATCTTTCTTTTTGGAACACTGCTTATTCATCTACTGTCGCGGGCATAACGGGAAAACAATATTTCGTTGTCATAACTCTTTCCGGAAAATCACTTGCTGCAGGGAGTACTGCAGCGCCAATTTATCTTGAGACGGGAGTAACATTTCGGCAGCTTACCGTTTCCTCATAATTTTTTATGAAAAAAACATCTGCAATCTCCATATTTATTTCAACACGCCGCGTCCTACGGAGCGTATTTTTTGGGCGAAAAATGCATGGAGGTTTTACTTTGGTGGAAACACTCGTCGCCATTGCAATTATTATGGTTGCCATTACCGGACCGTACGCATCAGCAGCGCAAGCAATTGCTGCAGCGCGCATTGCACGAGACCACACTATAGCGACTTTTCTTGCTCAAGAAGGTATTGAAATCGTACGCGCGGAGCGCGACAAAGTGTACTTGCATGATTGTTTTACTACAACGGGATGTAGCGGTACCACTGTGTGGTGGAACAATGATTTTGCGAATTCCAGAAATTCCACATTTGGAGAACATAATATCTTTCAATGTAGCAGCAGCAACTCGTGTATTCTTGATACCTCAAAAAGTGGTCAGTATTCAAATTACACGAATGTAGGTATTTTTGAAGGTATGTTAAAAACATCGTCCTCTAAAGTTTTACACCTTAAACAACCGACTCCTGTTCCTTTTGTGCCCGCGGTCTCATTTTTATACGATTATACTTCTACCGCACCAGTAACACCATTTATGAGAACAATTTATGCATCTGTTGTTTCAAATACAGAAATCAAAATCACCTCCAAAGTAACTTGGAAAGATAATGGAAAGACACTTTCCGTAACCGCAACCGACCACCTCACGCCGTGGTTTACCCAGTAGTATTTTTATGAACATCAAAACAACACGATCTTCATTTTCTTCTACTCCTCCCAAAGGAATCGCACTTTTGATTGCCGTTATTTTTTCAGCAGTGATGCTTTCTATTGGTATAGCGCTTTCTTCACTTGGATATAAACAAATAATTCTTTCTTCCACCGCATCTGCCTCTCAAAAAGCATTTTATGCTGCCGACACGGCGCTTGAATGTGTGCTTTCAGCTGTGTACGGTCAGCCGCAAGGCACAAGTTTAAGCGTTACAAGTATTTCTTGTAACGGGAATTCATATCCGCTTCCGTCCGCGTCCTCCGTGCCGTCTGGAAAATGGGATAAATATTCTATTTCTGATATGCAAGTTGATCATACTGTTGGTCATACTGTTTGTGCAAATTCAATTATATATTGGCCGAAAGCCGGGACTGCGGTCTACGCGTATGTGTATACGACGGGATATAACAATGCAAATTGTTCTATTACGCCCTACACTACGACCCAAGGTCTGCAAGTGCGCTTCTAAATGGGGGACTTACGAAGTCTCGCGATTATTATAACACAAACTCAAATGTGCGACTTCGTAAGTCGCACATTTGAGTTTGTGTTATAATACTTTATGCCGGACTTACGAAGTCGGTACGACTTCGTAAGTCCGGCATAAGAGGAGGTCTGGTACACTGTGGGTATGGCGCTATTATGACACTATGACCATTCCAATTCACATAAAAAAGAGAGCAAAGAAGCTTCGCGAAAGCATCACAACCTATCGCACTCGTTATCACGAGCGCGACGAATCGCCTATTTCTCCAGAGGCACTTGACTCCTTGAAGCATGAGCTTTCAGTGCTTGAAGAGGCATATCCGGAGCTTGTCACCAAAGAGTCGCCAACGCAAAAGGTGGCGGGTGCGCCATTGCCGGAGCTTGTGAAAGTGCGCCACGAAGTGGCGCAGTGGTC
>VAOU01000990.1_pt1 | contig 12599 bp, 10 predicted proteins | sample 3393871 | NCBI WGS metagenome assembly VAOU01 (sample SAMN08290440, study PRJNA428436) | hydrothermal vent metagenome | isolation source: Deep-sea hydrothermal vent chimney | place: Atlantic Ocean: South-mid Altantic Ridge | depth 1820 m m
CAAGGTATTGCCCGTGGGCAGTGCAGTGAGATTGCGGGTTGCTGCTCGCGATGTCAGCCTTACCCTGGAACGCCAGTCTGATACCAGTATACTGAATATATTTCCCGCAACCGTTGATAAGGTTATCCCCGAGAGCAAGGCCCACGTGACCGTACGATTGATGGTGGGAGGTGTTTCCATGTTGGCCAGTGTTACGCTCAAATCTGCCTCGGTACTGAATTTGCAACCCGGCAAGCTGGTGTATGCTCAGGTCAAAAGTGTTGCCCTGCTCTCCTAGGGAAGGTAAAAGGGGACAGAAGGTAAAAGCGAGGGTAAAAGGGGGTAAAAGGGGACGGAGGGATTAAATTTTGAGCAACTGAGGGAATCGGTTATTCTGTTGCTCTACCAAGGCTACGCAAACAAGGGTGGTCACAGAAGGGTAAAGAGGGATTGCCTAATATTTAATCCCTCCGTCCCCTTTCCGCTTTCCACTTTCCACTTCGAAATGTAGATATGAAAGAAGGAGACTGCCATGTTTACAAGGCTATCACTGCTCGTCTGTATCCTATTTATCTTCCCAACCCATGCCGCACAAATCACTATAGGATATTACATATCCACTGCGCCCCTAGAACAGGATGGGCGTTATACTAGCAACGAAGAACGATCATTCATTGTTGCCGGTTGCGTACCACAGAATTTCGAAAAATCTAAGAGATTGGCAGGTTTAGGTTGGCATATATGCAATGACCTGGATTTTGTAAAAGACAAAGTGATCGAGAGTAATTTCGTATCCTGTACTGACATGTTCACGAATGGGGTGCTTGATGGGGTTTTTCTGTCTGAAGTTAAAAACAGGAAGTGGAAGTATTTCCGCATTTCATGTCGAGAGATGAATCCCGATGGGACCCTGGGCTCAAATAGTAAGAAAAGCGAGAAACTTTTCAACTTTGATAAAGATGGAGATCGCTTTAGTACGGAAATATCCACTAACAGATTGTCTTATGGCGTGCTCGAGGTTTACAACCAGTTGAAAGGTAGTAGTAGTAAAAGTTTACTAAGTATCGGAATTATAAACAAAAAGGCAGACGTTATTTTTGACAAAGGACAACAGAACAAACTCCCTGAGAACGGCAAGATCAGCCCGCGAGTCCCTGACAGTTCACCTGTGATACTAGGCGTCGCAAATTGGTATTGCCCCCCCGGTATGGTATTGACGGGCGCAGCAATTGGACACATACCAAACAAGAAAAATAAATGGACAAAGCCAGTATATATTCTTGGAGAATGTCGATTACTGAAAAAACGAACGGTTATGAAAGGGGCTATCAAAAAATGAATCACCGCGACATTCCCTTTAATTTATTATTTTCACAGCTTCAGGATGACACCAAGGCCTCAACATAACCCGGCAAAGCAAAATAGGCCGACCCCGAGCCCCGGAGGTGCTGGTGGATGGGGATGAGTATCATGTGGTACGGTGCCGTGAGACCCTGGATGGTTTGTTCGTCACCGAGTCTTTGTTTGCCTGGGAGCTGAGTACCTTCGCCCCTTACCTACGTCCATGTAGGCAAAGCAGGGAGATATTCAAGCGGTGGGGTGGCGGCACACAAAGTAAGTTTTCGTAGCGTTCATCGCGAAAAGTGAGCTAATCGGCTGCTCAATAACTGTGAGCTTTAAGAAAAAGGACTTTTATCCTCCTTATACTTTCAACATGTCCACTATATTGAACATGTCAATGTTATCCTCTATACTTGTGCTATAACCTGTACAAGTAAGGATCTGTAGTAATGCGAATTATATCATTCACCGAAGCCAGAAATGCACTTAAATCTGTTTTAGATCAAGTAGTTAATGATGCCGACTGTGCTGTAATTACTCGTCGTGATAGCGAAGATGCCGTCGTAATGTCTTTAGATTATTACAACAGTCTTATGGAAACAGTATATTTGCTTAAAAGCCCTGCAAATGCAGAACACCTACGAAAATCAATAGCACAATATCAGCAAGGCAAAACTGAGGAAAGAGACTTACTGAATGAGTAGAAATTTAGCATGGACAGAGGCTGGTTGGTTAGATTATGTTTATTGGCAAAGTCAGGATAAAAAAACATTAAAAAGAATTAATAAGTTAATTGATAATACTCTTCGTACACCATTTGAAGGTATCGGCAAACCAGAACCTTTAAAAGAAAATTTATCGGGGTTTTGGTCTCGAAGAATTGATGATACTCATAGGTTAATATACGCAGTTACAGATACGCATATAACAATTATCGCTTGCAGGTATCACTATAATAAAATGGGTTAGCAAGCAGCTCAATAAAGAAGACGAAGAAGGATAGTGAAGAAAAGAGGTGGCCACCTTATAGAATTTAGGAGTTCATTCCTGGATGCGGGATTACCGGGTGAGTCCGTCCAGGATAACCACTTCTTCCAACTCATACGTGCGCCAACCCTGACATCGGTTTTGCCAAGAAAATACGAAGTTCTCAGTTTAGGGCGCGACGCAGATGCTGTGCCAGGTCTTGTTTTCGATAGGGTTTGGTGAGTAAGTTGGCCCCAAATTTTTCTAAACCACCTTCAGGTATCGTGTCTGATGTGAATCCAGAGGTGAGCAGCACCTTAAGATCAGGATGGTTCGCCGTCGCCTTTTGGGCCAGTTCGTAGCCATTCATCCCCCCCGGCATCACCACATCGGTGAACAAAAGTGCTATTTCAGGGTGATCCCCGAGTATATCCAGGGCCTCTTTGGTATTATTGGCGGTGTAAGTGGTGTAGCCCAGTTCTGATAGATGTTGTTGCGCCAAATTAAGCAGGTTGGGTTCATCCTCGACGATAAGCACAGTTTCCGAGCCGGTTGGCATAGGGCCATTGAGCACCCCGGGCGGCCCTGTCAAACTGCTGGATATATCCTGGCGGGGTAGATAAATATGAATAGTCGTACCCATATCTACTTCGGAATAGACCTTGAGGTAGCCGCCGTAACGTTTAACAAATCCATAGACCATGGACAGACCTAGTCCGGTTCCCTTGCCTTCCTCCTTGGTGGTAAAAAAGGGTTCAAAGGCATGGTCTAAGGTTTCTTTGCTCATTCCACTTCCTGTATCGCTGATGGAGAGCATGATGTAGTCACCTGCCTTTGATCCGGGGTTCTCGGCCTCAAAATCTTGATCGAGGACTGTGGTTTTGGTCTCAATATTAAGGGTGCCGCTACCCGACATCGCATCTTTAGCGTTAATCACCAAATTGAGGATGGCATCTTGTAGATCATGGGGGTCGGTGACAGCCATCCATAGATCAGGGGCAAGCCTGTACTTTAGTTCAATTGCGGGTGTAATTGATCTTGTAATGATTGATTTCATGTCTTCAAGAGTGGCATTGACATCAATGCTTGCGCCCTCTTTAGGTCGGCTTCTTGAAAAAGCGAGCAGTTGGCGAGTGAGGTCGCGACAATGGAGTGCTGCCTTGGTCGCGATTCCAACCCATTGTTTGGGCTCCCCTTCAGTTTTGTGAAGATGGTCTAGAAAATCAAGATAGCCAATGATGATGCCTAGTTGGTTGTTAAAATCATGGGCTATCCCCCCTGATAGTTGGCCAACAACCTCCATTTTTTGTGATCGGCGTAGTATCTCTTCTGTTTTTTGTTGCTCGGTGATGTCTTGTATAATGGAAACAATGCTGATGATCTCGCCATCCGCATCGGTGAGCACGGTGTTATACCATTCGCAGGCCAGCAATTCTCCGTGTTTGTTCTGATTTTCGGTAACGCAACGCTGGCTACCCTTATTGGATAAAAGATCATTGGTGAGGTCGTGATATTGCTGGATTAAGTTTGTGGGCACGACCAATTCAGAAATGGTCCTATCCAGGGCCTCCAGTTTTGAATAGCCAAATATTTGTGCCGCTGCCGGATTCCAGTCGACTACCTTGGTGTCCGGTTTCCACTCAATGACCCCCAGGGGTGTCTGTTCGCGATATAGCCGCATGCGCTGTTCGTTGGCTGCCAGTGCCTGCTGGCTTTGGTACTCCTTGGTGATGTCACGGAACACCAGGATCACGCCATGGAGCTTGCCATCCTGCCCTCGAATGGGGGCGGCGCTATCGGCAATATGATATTCAGCGCCATTTCTGGCGATGAGGATGGTGTGATTTGCAAGCCCCACGATCTTGCCGTGTTGCAGCACCCTAAGTACCGGGTTGGCTACGCTTGTGCGGGTGAATGCATTGATCAGAGTGAGACTTTCGGTTAATGGAAGGCCGACTGCTTCGCTTTTCATTCTTCCCGTGAGTGTCTCTGCCACCGGGTTCATGTTCACTACTCGGCCAGTAATATCGGTGGCAATGACGCCGTCGCCGATGCTGTCGAGGGTCAATGCTAGGTGCTGTTCCCGATCCGCCAGTTCTGCAATGGCGGTATCCCGGTCTGCCTCACGGGCGTGGACCTGATCGGCCATATTATTGAAGGCCAGGGTGAGGTACCCGATCTCATCTTTGGCTTGTCCCGTGCTGGGTAGTTTTTCAATCTTATCGGGCAGATTGGAAACCGCTGAGGCGAGCGCCTGTAATTTTCTCGTTAGACCTGCCCCTATTGCCATTAGCAGACCAATGCTCAAGATAACTTCAATAATGGCGATGATGATGCCCTGCTGCCTGACTTCTCGTAGCGCTTTGGCAATAAAACGGGTATCCAGTTCAAAGCTGAAATAACCTATTTGCTGGCCCCCTAGCTCAATGGGAAAGGTTCTGGAAAAAGTGGGTAGTGTCCCACGGGCATCGAGTTGTGATCGCAGGCTAGCATTGGTGGTATCGGTTGAATGGGGTGTTCCTCGAAGTGCGATAAGCTTGCGATTGATGTCACTTACCGCAACGTAACTTAGCCCATGGTCATTCTGGACCCTTTTTAGCAATTCATTTAGTGTCGCAAGGTCTTCCTGAAAGAGCGGGCCTGCAACGCTGGTGTTGAGCAGAGGAACCATTTCCTGGATTCGATAATCAGTTTGATTTACTAAATGATCTTCTGTGAGGCGTGTACTGTTCCACACCAGCACCGACAGCATGGCCACCTCAACGAGGACGCTCGCCAGAACCAGTTTGTAGCGCAGGGAACGCCAACCGAAATTTTGATCTATCAATGTGCTAAACGGGATTTTAACAGGGTGACTAGAGGGCCGAGGCGCTGGAGATTATCTTCTGATACCGTTGCCAAACTTCCCCAACCCAGGTTGGTCTCGAACTTCAGAAGGTTTGCTTGACTCTCTGGGGACAGCACACTCTCTGTCAGCGCATTTAGGGTCTCATCCGAAAGCTTCGGGTTGGCGATAAACATGACATGAGGTACTTGTTTGGTCTTGGCGAGCAGCCGCAAGCCATTTTTTATTTTGGGCGACATGCGAAGATACAGCCCGCCTACGGCCACGGCGGCATCGGCTTTGCCCTCAACAACAGAAATCAGGGCGTTGTTGTGGGATGGGGTGTGCTTAACCGTGATGTCTTTGTCTATTACCAGGCCTTGTTCAATAAGGGCCAACTCACCGAGCAGAGTGATAGCAGCAAGGCGATCGGGTGTAGCCAACACGGTGCCTTTCAGGCTGGCTACATTTTTATAAGGCGCGTCTTTTCCTACCACGATGTCACCGGATAACTCCTTTGAGAATCCTGCGATGATGCGGTAGCCCCATTGCTTTTTGGCCAGGGCAGCAAAGTGGGGCGCGGTGATGAGAAAATCGTATTTCAAATCCTTAGTTCGCTGTATAAAGGTTTTAAAATCCGGTGCGGACTTAACCGTGAGCCTGGCATGGAGCGATTTTTCCAGGTGAGCTGCAAACGGGCCCCAGGTTCTGGTCAGGGCCTCTGGACTGAGATAGGGCAGTAATCCAAATCGATAGAACTGGACAGCGGTTTCATTTTGAATCGCGGGACCGGCACATATCGCCTGACCCCCTGCGAGCAGATATACCGCAAGGGCCATGGGCGGGAGTTTGAATACTCGTCTGTAATAAGACATGATTTGGGTGAATGATTTAAAAGTTAATGGGCCGCAAACCTAAAGGAACCTCTAAATGATGTTCAACCGCTAAGCCGAGAGTGTTGATTCAAAAGAAAATGCTGGGTGTTCTACCCTTTAAAGGGTACACCGAGGTTGGCGTTTTGGCGGTTCAAGTTTAATTGGTCAGTATCCCCCTAATAATATTATGTAGATTCCTCATACAGAGTAGGTGAATAGTTGGATCTTTTCCAGGAAACAAGTACACCAGAAAGAGGGCAGATAGGTTAGTCGGCGTCCGGCTAAGACTTAGAGTCCTGGTCTAAGAAAGGTTCTTGGCTGGAACCCTGGAAAGGCTGAGTCTAAGTTAGATCGTAGGTAGTAACTACCCCAATAAGGCCGTGCAATCCCAATCTAAGGGGTGGCTGTGTAGGTTATCCCACACAGCCACTTTGCACGGACTTATTGAGTAGTTACCGTAGGCATGTATAAGCAATTGAATTATATATTTATTTTACTACTTTGAATGGAGGGTTTTGGTTACAGTTCACCGTAGGCGTGGAGGCCGGACAAAAACATATTGACCCCTAAAAAGGCAAACAGGGTCACAAACAAACCCACCACCGACCACCAGGCCATAGGCGTTCCACGCCAGCCTTTGGTCAGGCGCATGTGCAACCAAGCGGCATAATTGAGCCAAACGATCAGGGCCCAGGTCTCTTTGGGGTCCCAGGACCAGTAACTGCCCCAGGCCTCGGCGGCCCACAGGGCGCCGAGTATGGTGGCCAGGGTAAAGAAGGCAAAGCCCAGGGCGATGGCCTTGTACTGGAGGTCGTCGATTACGGTTGCCTCGGGTAGTCGGGAGGCAAAAAATCCCTGCTCGTTTTCGCGCCCACGAAGCAAGTAGGCTACCCCCAGCATGGCGGCTATAGCGAAGCAGCCATAGCCGACAAAATTGGCGGGCACATGGATCTTCATCCAGTAGGATTGCAGGGCCGGCACCAGGGGTTGGATGACGTGGGCCTCCTTACCAAAGGCGTACCACAACAAAAAGCCCACGGCGGCGCTGATGATGAGCAACACGAAAGCCCCCAGGGCCTTGGTGCCGCTGCGTTGTTCATAATAGAGATACAGCAAGGCGGTGATAATTGAAAACAGGATGAATACTTCGTAGAGGTTGCTCACCGGGATATGGCCGTAATCCGGGTTGATTAAATAAGACTCCAGCCAGCGCACCATGAGACCCACCAAACCCAGGGTCGCGGCGCACCAAGTCAGGCCGCTGGCGACACGGTTGATGAAATCTGATTGAGCAGTGAGTCCCCAGAAGTAAGTTACCGTAGCCATGACAAACAGGGCGCTCATCCACATCACCGCCGACTGGCTGGCAAACAAAAAACGCAAGAAAAAATTCTGCTCGCCCTGGATGATGTCACCACCGTAGAGCCACACCGCAAATAGGGACAGGGCGCCCACGACCAGGACCAGGCGCTGGATCGGACGCCAGTTCCAGCCCAGAGACACCGTGGCGATCAGGGTGCCGATCAGGATCATGACCTCGTAGATATCCATATATTCGGAATATCTGAGGTAGGCATATACCGCCCCCAGGGCCAGGACCGCAGCCCATAGACCGTCTGGTAGGGTGAGTTTTTTCCAGAACGGCAGCACCGTAAATTCATTAACGTCCATGACTTCTTGGGGGGTACTCATGTTATGACCTCGTAATGGTTGGGCCAGACTTTTGGTTGTGCGTCTTTATCTCTGCATCCAGGGCCAATTGAATCTGCTCAAATTCCCGTGCAAAATCCGGGGACTTTCGGTTGTCACTGCCACCGTATAGTACTGTCGCACCTTGGCTTGTATTTGTCACCATTACCCAGACCCGGCGTGGGTGAATATAGAACAGCATAAAGATCCCCACTATCAGCAGTGCACACCCCAGATAAACAATATATTTGCCTGGAGACCGGGTCATCTCCAGGCCGGTGGCCTCAATGTGTTTATAGTCCAATAACTGCAAATAAATGGGGGCATCGTAGCCAGGGATGGCAGTCAACGCGGTCACTGCATCATCGTAGAATTGTTCCTGACGTGAAGTCAGTTGATCGTTCTTGTAGGTGCCGGCCTCACGTAACATGCGTTCAAACAGTCCGGCCAGCTGCACCCGGACGATACTCATATAAGCGGCAAATCCATTCGCTTGTTTCTCCTCGGGGAAATTTTTGGAAACGACTTGTTCGATGGCGGGAAAGCCCCCTTGGACAAACATGCGTCCCAAGCTAATGGTTCGGTCAATGATCTGTTGCCGCAGTTTGGGGTCCTTGTCGGTGGCCACCGACAGGGCGGTATCGGCAATCTGCCCGGCGACCTTGCGCATGGCCCTGTTATCGTGCAGCAGCTCCAAAAAGCGCATAAAATATTTAACGGAACCATCCGGCCCTACGGGTAGGTAGATATAGTGGAACTCCTCCCCAGGGGAATTGCGCACCCCGCTCAACAAAAAGAGGCGGCCTTCTATCATGGTTGGAGACATATAGTTGTTGTACTCCAGGGCACGACCATCGTTACGTCGTAATTTGAACTGAAAACTCGGGCCGACATTCTTGAAGTCCTTGTCACCGGATTCTTTGGCCAGATTATGGATATTGAATTTGCGGAAGTTCTCAAATTCCACCACCAGTTTGGCTTCGCCAATTTTTATCTCCGTGTTGCGTTTAATTGTGCCCTCGAGCGTGAAGCTCTTGTCCCGAGAGGATTCCAGGGGCCAGGCACGTAGTTTGAGTTTTGAACCGCCGTCACTAAAGCTAGCCTGGTAGATGGTAATGCCCTTATAGGTGAGTGGATGATTGACAGAAATGGTCTGTTCAATGGGTTTGGCCAGATCATCGTCATGGATCACCAGATCACTTTCAAAGGACTTGGGCTGACCATTGTCGTAGTGGGTAATTCGAAAATCTTTTACTTCCACGGTAAAGGGCAGGCGCTGTACCAGTACACCGTCGCGCACACTGAGAAATACAAAACTGGCGGCTTGGTTCTCCGGGATAGTGATATTCCCTCGGAAAGAAGCGTTATCTTTGGGTAGAAAACTTTTTTCGTCCATCTGGGAAACGGGCACATCCCGAGTTTCAACCAGGATATTTCCCAGTCGTTCGCTCACCATGATGGGGATATTGCCATCCAGTAATCCACCGACGCATATCACGACAATGGCGACATGGGTAAAGATATAGCCGAGTCGATTGTAGACGCCCCGTTTGGCCGCCAGAGTAGTTGTGGCGTCCTGAGTGTTACGCCTGACTTTATAACCACGATTGATCAGTATCCGCTCAAGAGTATCAATAGGCACAGCAGCTTTGTCCCCTAGCTGCCACTTTGCCTTAAGGTGAAAGGCGCTAAGGGATTTGCGGCTAATGTGTTCCCGCCACTGGCGCATTTCCCGCAGCATGATCGGGGCGTTGCGATAAATACAGGTGCTGGTAGAGGCTACCAGAAAGGTGAGAATGAATAAGAACCACAACGCATGGTAAACATCGTAGAGCTGTAGCGCGTCGAAGACTTCGAACCAGAACGGACCAAATTTAATAATGTAGTCGTTGTAGGGTTGGTTCTGTTGTAAGACAGTGCCGATGATTGATGCAATGGCGATGGTCACCAGCAAGGTAATGGCCAGATTCATGGAGCCAAAAAATCCCAACAACTGTTTGGTGCTGTTATGTTGGTGTCGCTTGGATGGTGTGTCGGTTACCATGGGCTACTGAGATCGCTTGTGTATGGTCTTTATTAATGCAGGATGTGCTAACAGACGACTAAAGGGGATGACGTTGTTGCCATCCCTTCTTAACCAGGGTATGGGGTCTAGTGTAGTGTCCTAATTTGATCGTATATTATCAAGAGTTCTCTGGTTCCCACGCTCCCGCGTGGGAACCAGGTGCTAAAACGATTAATATATGGTTAATTCAGGACACTACACTAGATAACCAATAATTGAGGCTCGATCGGGCACATCTTATATAACAGCTGCCTCTTGGAGGTCAATTTGGCCTGATGGTGGGCCGCCTTGTGACCTGAGGGTAAATCCGTCACAGTGTACTGATGTCCTTGTTAACCGCAAACCCACGTTTTGTTCTGGGAGCCCACAAACTGACCCAGTGTCCAGAGGATGAGGGTTGGGAAGTGGCCTTTGCTGGTCGCTCCAATGTGGGTAAATCCAGCGCCCTCAATACCATCACCGGGCGTCGTTCCCTGGCCCGTATCAGTAAGACCCCGGGGCGCACCCAGCAGATTAATTTTTTTATTCTGGACGAGGGTGAGCGTCGCCTGGTAGACCTACCGGGCTATGGTTATGCCAAAGTCTCCCACGCCATGCGTAGGCATTGGGACCAGACCCTGGAATACTACCTCCAGTCCCGCCAGAGTTTGCGGGGGTTGGTACTGATTGTGGACAGCCGCCACCCCTTAAAGGAGTTTGATCGGCGTATGTTGGTTTGGTGTAGTCAGGTTCAGATGCCGGTCCACGTATTACTCACCAAGGCCGATAAACTGAGCCGCTCTCAGGCTCAAGGGGCGTTGTTAGGTCTGCAAAAGACTCTGAGAAATGATTTTTCTGGGGCCAGCGCCCAGCTGTTTTCGGCCCCCAAGCGCCAAGGCGTGGAGGAGGTCAGCCAGCGATTGGAGGGCTGGTTGGCCTGGGATGCTGTGATCTAAGGCCAAGGGGAAAAAGTTAAAAAAATGCCCCGGATTGAGGGATGGACAAATCCGGGGCAAGTGTGTGGTGCCGGCCTAGCCGACACCACCCGCTCAGGGAGGAGGAGCGGGTTAGACGGTATTCCATACCGTCTAACCAGTATAGACGCAAATTTGCTCTATAGGTTCCGGGGCCGACGAAAATAATTGTATCGAAAAGGGGCTCAAATCTTAAAAAACCGATAATCGGTTGGTGGATAATGTTAAGGGCATTTCTATTAATCCCCTTTTCCTTCGGGAGTACCCCCTAGGGCATAAAAGGGCGAGGGGATTAATAGAATCGCTCTTAATTGCCCTAAAACCCACACAATTTTTGTGTTTTTAAGGGTGGGTTTAAACAAAACAGCATTTTTCACCATAGGCGCAGAGGCCAAGACACGCCTATCTCTAGCATTAGAGTACATGCTGTGAAATGGTCTAATTATAACGGACACCTCGAAAAGAGTCATAAGGGAAAAGCATGGCTGATATAACACAACACGAATGCAATGCCATCGCAAAAAAACTCAATCGCCGCCCCAGAAAATTACTGGGCTTTAAAACTCCGGAGCAATGTTATGCATCAGTCTAAATTTTTTTGTTGCACTTCAAACTTGAATTCAGGCGCTTTTTTTGGCGCCATTATTTTTTTATAATACTTTTATATGCCTGCTCTACTAATGTAACAGCATAGTCTATGTCTTCCTTAGACCCTATATTCAATACTTTATCAAAAGTCCATGCGGGTGTTCTTTTTATGCTCTTTGCAACCCCTCTTTCATCTGAAAATATAGACTCATCCATTTTTAAATTAATTTCCAATGAATCATTCGTAACCTTTACGGTACAAAAATTTTTCAGCGCGGAAATTTGGTAAGTTGTCCATTTTTTTCTATGCACTTCTTTTACTTCAGGTGCAAGACAGCAAATTTTCTCTCCCAGCTTAAGGAAGACATCTTTCAAATTATCTGATGTGTTTTCAAGATGTTTTTCAACAGAAACAGTTTCCCATTTAAAAGTCCATTTTTTAGCCTCTTGCTCCAATTCCTCTTTAGTGAATGATTTGAATGAATGTACATGATCATCTGTAACCGTACTGTTCTTACAATAAGTTTGGAAAGGAATAGCCCTTACCTCCCCATGCTTTGATAAAAAATTCACGATTTCAAGTAAAGGGTTTGTTTCTTTCATCGGATCTCCTACCTCATCAATAACAATAATGATCCCCCAATTCTTGACTATTGATTTCAACCTCTCTTTATCAATTTTATTCGACCCTGGTAATTCATCATAAAACTCACCAACTAGTTTTTCTGTTGTGCTTTCATTGTCCAAAGCCATAATGAAATTCGTTATTTGAGGCAGAACATGTTTTTTTAAGCTATGACTTATAAGCTCAACTTCAATTAGATATAATTTATTTTTGACCAAATCAATAACGTAACCATCTGGTATGGTTCCAAAACCTGACTTGCTACTAATCTTTCTTTTCAGATCAAAATATACAGTATCCTTGCCAAATATTTCGCAGGAATGTTCTACCACCATTCTTTCTAGTTCATTTTCATTTTTGTATTTATAGAGATGGTAAGTACCATCTCTTGTGACTATGACTGATTTTTCGGACATTTTTTATTCCTTACCGATATATTAATTAAAAATGAATTTACAATTATTTTGAGCGCATAACGAGCCTGTAGAAAAACCGGGCTTAAAAAGCCTGACCCAGGCCGCAATTGAGTTTTCGCTTTCAAGATATTTAGCATCTGAGTAGATCGGTTCTTTTCTGGAATGTCATTTTTCTGTTCCTTATCCATATCCCAGCGCATATCGATGGACCTTGAAGATGTTATGAATCATTGTGATTAACTGCCACTGAGCATTCACTTTGGTTTTGCCTCGTAAAC
>VAOU01040509.1_pt1 | contig 12544 bp, 14 predicted proteins | sample 3393871 | NCBI WGS metagenome assembly VAOU01 (sample SAMN08290440, study PRJNA428436) | hydrothermal vent metagenome | isolation source: Deep-sea hydrothermal vent chimney | place: Atlantic Ocean: South-mid Altantic Ridge | depth 1820 m m
GAGAGGTGCGCCTCGCCCTGAAACTGCACCTCGATGCGCCCATTGGTGGAGCGCAGCTCGGCGAGCGAGGATCTGCCGGTCAATGAGACGCTTCCGTTGACTGTGGTCAACTCGATGGCCTCCGAAGCGGAGAGCCCTGTGGCGCTCAGCCGACCGTTGACTGAGCGGGCTCCGGCCCGTTTGAGCGTGGCGGGGACGAGCAGGGTGAAGTTGACCCGTGGCGCGTTTCCCCAGATGCCCCAAGGGATCTGGACATGTAGCGATATCTGGTCGCCTTGCCGGTCAGTCAGGACTTTGATCCTCTTCAAGCGGGCCTGGGCCTGCTCTTTAGTCGAGCCGTAGGCGATCTTTTCGATCTGCAGCGAGACGGAGCTGCGCCCGCTCTCCCCTCGGATCTCGATCTGACCGTTGATATTTTCGATCGAGAGATCCAGGTCGACCGGATCGGCCAGTGCAAGCGCCTTGGTTTCCCGAGTGGTGGCTTTTATGGCTGAGAAAGGGTTAAGGGTAACCTCACAGGAGGAGACCGCCGCGGTGGCCGCCAGCAGCAAGATCGAGATCAGCAGGATGCGCGTCACGGTGTCTCCCGCCAGACGTATGCCAGAGCTTCGGGTAAGGGGGTGTCCCAGGTGATGTCATCTGGAACGAGGTTTTGGACATTGTGGAGGTCCTTCCGGACCGCGACCAGGAACGGATCTCGTGCTAGGGGGATGATTGGAAGATCCTCCACCAGGATCTGCTCAATCTGTGAGATGATTTGCTTTTTCCCCTCCAATGTAAGGAACAGGCCATTTAGTTGCTGGATTAATGTGTCTAGTTTCCGTTGCGTGGCCGACAGCTCCGCCGGTTTCTTGTCGATGTCCGAGAAGCGATAGAAATGTTCATCGCTCTGGGAATAAAAGATGTTGAAGGAGGGACTCGGGTCATAGCTCTCCCCCGGGTGGAACATGGCCGCCTGAAAGTGAGCGGGCCGACTGAAGGCTGCCCCATATTCTCGGTTGGGAATGGGCTTTAGCTCGACAGCAAGACCTACCTGTTTCAGCGCTTGCTCCAGGTACTGGCCCACGGCAGCAAATGTTTTGCTTCCTTGGACGGTGAACAGCTCGAAGCGAAGTGGTTGACCGTTGAACTCTCGTATCCCATTGCTGCCGGTCTTCAGTCCCATCTGATCCAGAAGCACCTTGGCCTGATCCGGATTCACGTCCGGTATAAGATGATCCGGATCGTAGAAAAGCGAGAGGCGACGGATGAAGCTGAAGTCAGGGAAGGCCAATCCACCTGACAACTGCGCCGCCAACTGCGCCCGATTGATAGCCAAGTTGACCGCCTGGCGGAAACGAGGATCTCGGAAGACTGCACCAAGCTTAGGATCATCTTGGTTGAAGATGAGCATGAAGGGCAGAGCCGGGGCGGTACGGAGCACCGGAAATCCTGCACTCTGCAATTGAGCCATCGCTTTAGTCAAACTGACTATATAGGTCAGAACCTGCAGGTCGGTCTCGCCCTTCTTGAAGAGCTCGAGCGCCTGATTCCCATCCTTGACGAAGCGAATGGTGAGCTGATCCAGGTAGGGTAATGATTGACCTTTCTGATCCACCTGCCAGAAGTGAGGATTTTTCGCCAGCACGATCTTCTCGGTCGTCTTGAAGATCAAACCCGTGCGCACGATCTGGCTGATATGAAACGGTCCCAACCCGGCGAGTTTATCCAGCGGGGTGTCCAGGGTCCAGGTCTGTTTGAGCCGGTTGATCGGGACGCTCCCCAGCAGGTGTTGAGGCAAAATCTCGATGAGGGCCAGTTGATCGAGAGGAATGGGCCCCGGCGCGCTGATCTTCACCGTGGATTCATCGAGCTTCTCGATCCGGAACTGCTGCTTGATCTGCGCTGGGAGACCCAGGATAGTCTGCAAGTTCGGATTGAGATAGAGCCCGAAAGAGAAGACCACGTCATCGGCCGTAAAGGGTGCACCATCGGACCATTCCAGACCCTGACGCAGGTGGAAGGTGACCGATTTGCCATCTGGGGAGAGCGTATAACTGGCGGCCAAGGCCGGCTCAATCTTCCGGGCGATGCGATTGATCCGGATCAAGGGGCTTAGGGTGAGCTCAGTGATAGGATTGATGGAGAAGAGGGGGTTGAGCGTAGGTGGTGCGGAGGGAAGCGCAAAGGTCAGGCTGCCGCCCGGCTTCCCTGGCTGGGGGATGAGCGGCGGACCGATGACCTGCACCTGGGCTGAGGTCTGAGAGACCGATCCCAGTGAACAGAGCGAAAGGACGAGCACGACGATGATCGCTGCACGTAGGTACTTCATGACATTCATCTTGACCTCCTAGCAAATATGATCGAGCTCATTGTTTCGGCTGCACACGAATGGAAATCCCGCCCATCTGAGTGGAGAGCGTCAGGCGATCGCGCCCCTCGCCCAAGCGGGCAGACAAGCTGGCTCCCGGCCAGTTGTTACTGCGCTGCGCGTGAGTGCTTGGGTCAAATGCCCAAAAAGTGATCCCACCGAGCTGGGTCTGTGCCTCGATGCTCACCGAGCGCGAACTCAGCAGGCGCACGGCGATACTCCCCAACTGAGTGTCGGCCGAGACGCTCGGTCCACTGACCGTATCCAGCCTGATCGAGCCCATCTGAGAGCTGACCGTGCCCCGCTCCTTAAAAGCGACCTGGCGTAGGCGGACGTCCCCGGCTTGCGTTTCCAGGCGTGCCCGGCTGAAGGTCGAGCGCTCGACCACCAGTTGACCCGCTTGAGTGGAGAGCTGAGCCTGCCCCACCGAAGAATCCTGAAGTTGTAGGTCTCCCGCTTCGCTGCTCAGCTCCGCCGTCTCCAACCGGACGCCGCTGACGGTCAGCGTGCCGACTTGAATGTCTGCGGTGAGCCTCCCGCTGAGGCCCGACACGGTCACTCGACCGATCTGCTGCTCCAGATCCAGCGTCGCCCCCACAGGCACTTTGAGGGTGTAATCCACCCAACCCAATCTATCGGCCAGCAGGCGGGGAGGCAGCAGCTCAAAGTGACCTACGCCCATCTCGCTGGGTCCCTCGGTGCGAATGTGGATCTCATTGGCGCTCTGCTCCACGATGATCTTGATCTTATCCAGCGGCAGACCGCGGACCTTCTTCTCGGCCTGGATGAGCAGCGTGGGCCGCAGGACGACGAAGCCCGCTTTGCCCCAGCTCTCGATGGTAATCGAGCCCACCAGGTTCTCTAGCACGATCCGTTGCCCGGAATAGGGAATATTCTGAGTGAAGGTCTGCGAAGCGTCAGCGTTCCCCAGGTCGAGCGTTCCTAAGACCGGTCCGGTGACCAGGCCGATCAGGTTGCAGCCGCTAAGGGCCACCAGCGAGAGCAAAGCGCCGAACAAGAGAGCGAGCGGGCGCCAGCGGGCTTGCACTTTTCTAAATCTATCTCGCACGATTGAGCAACCTCCATTCACTAATTATCAGCTCAGATCACGCCACCAGGCAGGAGCGTCGCCGCTGATTGGGGCTGCGACAGTGCCCCGGTGGAGATGAGAATCGCCGATAGGGCCAGCAAGACTATCCATATCGCTGTTTTGAAGATCCACGACCTGGCCTTGCGCTTGGTTGTCATACAGAGCGGTGCCCGGCCGGCCAAGGTGCTCATCTGCCAGCGGAACGAGCTGCTCCAGGCCTGAGCGCGTCTGGTCGCTAGGCGTTCGTTCATGGTGGTGTATGACTGTACAGATACTCTCTTACTCATTATTTAGCTCCTTGGCTGTTGTCTGCTAGGCTAAGCCCTTGCGGGAAGAGATCGGAGCGAAAGACGAAGACCGGCTCGGTCGAGGGCAACTGCGGCTGGACCGGGATGCGCAGCGCCAGCAAAGTTCCGTCGGACTTGCGGACGAAGAGCTCTACGTGCAGCGCGTCCTTTCCTTGGCCCAACTGTGCGAGATAGCGGCTGACCGATAGCACCTTGCCCTCAGGACCCACGCGCAGGACGGTTGGATTGTTGCTGCGCTTGAGGGTGAGCGTGTCGGCTCGCAGCGCTTGCGGGATGAGCGCACTAAAATGCAGCGTCTCGTTCTTGTCAGTTGCCTTGGCCCATAGCCGGGTGGCCAGTCGCTCGAGTAGGACGAAGTGGCTCATCACGCTGAAGTCGAGCAGGACCGGAGGTTGGCCCAACAGAGGGACGATCCGATGTGTCACCTTGCGCGCCGAGGTGAGCGTCAGCTCAGCGCTGTCCCCATTGATGGTCACCCCGGCCTGTTGGCCGCCGTAGACCAGCGGGCCTTGGATGGTATAGCTGAGCGGGCGCAGATTGGCATCGAGCTTGAGGCGCTGGACCGCCTCGCCTGCTCCGGCCAGTTTATCCGACTCGATCTTGGAGGTGAGCAGCAGATCGCCCTCGTGAAGTTTTTCTAAGGTAAAGGTCTCCTGGGCCATGGCCCGGCTGCCTATCTCGGTGGTCAGCGTTCCCTGGAGCAGGATATCCCGGGGGAAGGCGAAGAACTGATGGGTCGTCTCCTGAGTGCGCTCCCAGGGCAAGGGCGGCAGACCCACAGCCGAGCGATTGGTCGCCAGGGTGAAGCCCAAGAAAGTACCGAGTCCCAAGAGCAGGATCGCGCCCAGCGAATAGGAAAAAGCCCGCCGAGGCTTGAGCCATCCCCAGCCGCGTCGCAGCCGAGCGGCGGGTTTGGGATCGGTCGCTTGACTCTGGGCGCCCACCCGACGGAGTGTCTCATCCAGCAGCGATTCGTCCAGTTGGGGAGCCTCGTCGGGCGCTACGACCAGTGCCTGTTGCAGTCCCTCCAGTTCGGCCAACTCTCGCCGGCAGACGGCGCAATATTCCAGATGTGCGCGCGTCTTTTCCCGTTCGTCCGGCTCCAAAGTGCCGTTGAGATACCAGGGCAAGAGCTCTTGGAGCTGGCGATGACTCTCGCCCTCGTCCGCTAGCTGCCTCGCGATATTTGCCATAGTTCGTCCCCTTTCAGCCCCATGCCCTGCAAGATCTCTTTCAACGTGCGCTTGGCGTAGAAGATCCGGCTCTTGACTGTGCCCGGCGAGCAGCCCAGCACCTCGGCTATCTCACGATAGGAGAGCCCTTGTTCGAAGGTCAGCTCGATGGCCGCGCGCTGGGCTTCCGGCAGTTGGGCCAGCGCGCGGCGCACGCAGGAGCAGAGCTCCTCTCGGCCGGCCTGCGCTTGGACCAGGTCCTGCCCGGTCGAGGGCTCACCTAACCGGTCGGCCTCCGCATCGTGGGAGAAGAGCTGCAGCTTGTGCCGCGCCCGATGCCACTCCAGCGCCTTGCGATAGGCTATCCCCAGCACCCAGGTGGAGGGCTTGCAATGTCCATTGAACGTTCTCGCTCGCTGCCACACGGTGATCATCGTCTCCTGGAAGAGCTCGGCGGTCGCCTCGCGGTCATGGGTGCGCAGCCAGAAGAAAGCAATGAGGCGTCGCTGATAGCCGCGAAAGAGCTGTGCAAAAGCTCGCTGGTCACGTGCTGCGGTCCGTTCCATCAACTGGGCCTCCCCCTCGGGGTTCATCTCGGTCGGCATTGGGCCGGCGCGCCTCCTCTCTCTCCTAAAGAGTATATGACGAAAATCGCCGAATGGTTCAATCGGAGGGATTTATGAGACGGGTAGGGACGGATCTTGTGGCAGCCACAGGCAGACACATGCCCCGCCTTGCGGCAAACTCTCGGCCCGGCTGCGACTCCTAGGCGAAGAGCAGCAGCCACAGGAGACCAATCCGAGATAATTCAGCGCGCTCCCGGCGGCCGCTGGTGACGATCGGAATGAAGGGTGAAGTAAGGAACAGGGGGATATTCGCTGGGCAAATCTGAATCCTGTTCGGGGTCGCGAGCAAGCGGGTCGGAGGCCTGTCGCCGTGTTGAGTAGCAAAGTATTCCTCGTGCAGCCCTGAGATCTTGACAGTGGGTATAACCAGAGTTATACTGCGAACATGAAGACAGCCATCTCAATCCCTGATGACCTTTTCAGCGCAGCAGAGCGCGTGGCTAAGCGGCTGGGCCTCAGTCGAAGCGAACTCTACCGGCGGGCTCTCGGTGCGTTCCTGGAAGGCCACAGCGAGCGGATCGTGACGCAGGCTTTGGACGCGGTCTACGGGGCAAGGTCAGAACAGTCGCGTCTGGATCCTGTCCTTGAGCACCTCCAGCGCGCGAGCGTGCCTCGGGAACAATGGTGATTCACCGCGGTGAGATCTGGTGGGCGGGCCTCGGGGAGCCTCGCGGCTCTGAGCCAGGCTACCGTCGCCCTGTGCTGGTAGTGCAGTCGGACGCCTTCAATCGGAGCCGAATCAGCACCGTGCTCGTTGTGGCGATCACCTCGAACCTGCGCCTGGCCGACGCGCCGGGAAACGTGCGCGTGACTGGCCGGCAAAGCAAGTTGCCTCGCGAGTCGGTGGTCAATGTATCCCAAGTGCTGACGCTCGATAAGCAGTTCCTGACCGAGCGCGTTGGCCGTCTTCCGCCCAAGCCGTTGACGGAGGTCGAGCGGGGTCTGCGACTGGCTCTATCGCTGTAGCGGTGACGGGCTTCGCCGCGCGCGGGGTGCCGCTCAGCTCGTGCCGTTGGGCCGAATAAAGAGGACTGATATGAATACAGTTGAATGCGTCGGTTGCGGTGGTCAGTTTCCCGAGATCGACGGTCCAGTTCATCGATATATGGAGTCATCTCCCGGTTGTTGGGCAGCTTTTGGAGAGGTTCTTGCCCGTGAGTACAGCGACCCGATCTACTTTGGGGTTCATCGCTTGACCGTTGATGCCTATGCTGTGCAACATCCAGGTTCGCCGTCTCGCCAAAGCATTCGGTCAGTCGGAGTGCATTTGATCCGCCTGTGTCTTTTCCTTGAGCACGGACTGTCGGCGGAGAACGCGAATGATGCGATGCTGAAAGCGGCAAAGCTTAAGCACACCTTTGTCTGGCTGGAGCCACCCGTCTCGCTTGGGCAGCTTACTGTGGCCGATGTAGTTAAGGCCAGAACCGCTCAAGCACACAAAAGTGCTGTGAAAACCTGGGCACAAAGTGCATGGGACGCCTGGTTGCCGCACCACGACACAATCAGAATATGGCTATCGGCCCGACAAGGCGCCCGAGGATTATGGCCATACCCGTTTAGGGTTACCCCAAAAAAGGAAGGGCAGCCGCTGCTGGCGACCACCCTTAGGAGGTGAGAGGATCTACAAAGCTTGACCAGAGAGGGTCCACTGTTGGGGGAAAATCCCGCTAAGCAGCGGGCAAAACCCTGACAGTTGGCGGGCAACTCCCGCCTCTGGGACCCCTACTTAGGACAAGCCCAAGGAGGTGATACAAGGACAGTATAAACACTTTCGAACCGCAATACTGTAATCTTTCTTACTGATCCCGCTCCGGCTCTTCAGAGTGTGCTTGCCAGCGCGCGCGCGATGCGTCGGCTGGCCTGACCGTCTCCATAGGGAGAGGGCGCCTCTGCCATGCGCCGATAGAGCTGAGGGTCGTTTAAGAGCAGTTCGGTCTGGCGCACGATCTGCTCGCGCTCTGTGCCTACCAGCCGCGCGGCTCCGGCGGTCAGTGCTTCCACACGCTCGGTCTCCCGACGCAGCACCAGCACCGGCACTCCTAGAAAGGGCGCTTCTTCCTGGATGCCGCCTGAGTCGGTCAGGATCAGCTCAGCAGCGTTCATCAGCCGCACGAAGGCCAGATAATCTAGCGGCTCGATCAGCCGCACCCGCTCCAGCCCGCCCAGCAGGCGGTGCACCGGGCGGCGCACGTTGGGGTTGGGATGGAGGGGATAGACGATCTCCAAGCTTGGATTACGCCGGCTCAGATCGCGCAGCGCCAGGCAGATCTGCTCCAGCTCAGGGCCAAAACTCTCTCGGCGATGGCCGGTGACCAGGATCAAGCGCCGCTCCGGTCTATTCTCCTGGCGGGAGCGGCTCTCCGGTTCTTCCTGATGACTGAGCGCCCAGCGCAGCGCGTCAATGGCCGTGTTGCCGCTGACCCAGATCCGCTCGTCTGGAATTCCCTCACGCAGCAGGTTTTGGCGGGCGTGCTCGGTGGGAGCAAAGCACCAGCGGGCCAAGTGATCGGTCAGTATCCGGTTGGCCTCTTCCGGATAGGGGCGCCAGAGGTTGCCGGTGCGCAGACCGGCCTCGACGTGGGCCAGCGGAATCTGCTGATAGAAAGCGGCCAGCGCGCCGACAAAGGCGCTGGTGGCATCGCCTTGGACGATCACCAGATCGGGCGCCTCACGGCGCAGCACCGGCTCCAGGCGGCGCAGCCCTTCGGCGGTAATGTCGTAAAGGCTCTGGTCGGGGCGCATCAGCTCCAAGTCATAGTCGGGAGTGATTCCGAAGATATTTAGCACCTGATCGAGCAGTTGGCGATGCTGAGCTGTAACGCAGACGCGCGGCTCGAAACGCCCATCTGCCCGCAGCTCATAGCTGAGCGGGGCCAGCTTGATCGCCTCCGGCCGAGTGCCGAAGATCAGCAGCGTCCTGATCATCGCTGTCCGGCCAAGCGGCGCGCGGCGGCCAATGCCCCCCGGCGACTGACGATCCGGCCAGCCAGGATGGCCTCACGCACCTGCTCCAGCATCCGGCCCAGCTCCGGGCCGGGGGGCACGCCCAGCTTCAAAAAATCATGCCCGTCTATCAGACGACGGGCACCCTCCAGTTGCTCGAGCGCCTGAAGATGGGGCAACAGTCGCGCGGTGTGGGCCAGCACCGGCAGCCAACCGCTCGACTTCATGGCGCTCGCCTGGCAGTCGGCAATCATCAGTTGCACCAGTCTGGCAAAGCGGGGGAAGCGTGCGGTAAAGTCGCCCAGGGGTCGAGCTCGCTCTTCACCAGAGCGCAGCAAGCGCACCTGCTTGCTGCGGCCCATCTGGGAAAAGTGGCCGATGCGCTGGTGCTCGCGCACCAGATAGACCACTTGAGCGCTGGCCTCCTTGCTCAGGCGCAGGCGGCGGCAGATCTGCCCGGCTAGCTCAGCTCCGATCTGATCGTGGCCGGCCATGTTGACGCCGCGATTGCGCTCCAGCGCTTCCGGCTTGCCCAAATCGTGCAGCAGCAGGGCCAGCTTGACCAACGGGTCAGCAAGATAGCCATCGGCGATCTCCAGGGCCAGCAGGGTATGCTGATAGACATCTCCCTCCGGATGGTACTTGCCCGGCTGCTCTACCCCTTGGCAGGCGACCAGCTCGGGCAGGATCAGGGGCAGGATGCCGTATTCATCGAGCAGGCGCACCCCACGCGCCGCCTGGTTGGTGCCCAGCAGCCGCAGCAGCTCGCCGGCCACCCGCTCGGCCGAGATCAGCGTCAGGCCGGTGCGATGGCGTCGGATGGCCTGAGCCACTTCGGGGACGATCTCACCGTCGATCAGGCAGGCGCAGCGGATGGCCCGCAGGATCCTGAGATAGTCCTCGCCAAAACGCTCGGCGGGATCACCGATGGCCCGGATGAGCTTGCGCTTCAGGTCGGAAACTCCGCCGACCAGGTCAATCACCCACCCATCTGAGCGCGCCGCCAGGCCATTGATGGTCAAATCTCGCCGATGGACGTCATCGGCCAAGCTGCGCACCAGCTTGACCGCCCCCGGCCGACGACCATCGTACTCGCCCTCGGTGCGAAAGGTGGCCACTTCATAAGCGTGCCCCTCCGGTCCGACCAACACCAGCACGCCAAAGGCCGCGCCCACCTCGATGATGAGACTATCGCCAGAGAGCGCCCGGACCTCCTGGGGCGAGGCCGAGGTGGCGATGTCCACCTCCAGGGGCTCGAACTCGTAGTCCGCATCGAATTGGGCCCGCAAGGCGTCGCGCACTATGCCACCGATCAGCACCGCCTCATGGCCGGCCGCCTCCAGTCGGCTCAGGATGGTCCGTGCGAAGGGGTGAGAGGCAAAAATCGCTTCGACGTCAATGCGCAATCGGCTCATCGCGCCTGCCTCAGCCTGATCTCCGCGCCGGCGGTCACCTGAAACCGCTCGGCAGCGTTACCCTCGCGCAGGGCCAGCTCCAAAGTGCCGGCGCTGCCCAGGTAGGCCAGCGGCTCGCCGGGCGGCACGAAGCCAAAGCTGGGCTGAAATGCCAGCCTGATCTCTTGGCCGGCAGGCTCAATCTGCCAGCGGAGTCGTTCACCGTAGCTCAGCAACCGGCCGACCAGCTCGGCGGAGATATTGGTGACCAGATTGCCGAAGTGGTCCACGTAGATCACCTGCCCCTTGAGCCACCCTTCAGCTAGGGAGAGCGAGCCTTGGCCGAAATCAAGCTCTTGCCAATGCCCGGTGAGCTGAGCCAGTTGCTCCGGCTGGGCTCCGGCGCTCAGCCGGGCGGCCACCGGGGCGAAGAGGTCGCGTCCATCGAATGTCTGTCCGGGTGATAAGCCAGCCTGCCGGGGAGCGATCTGATAGACAGTTGGACGGCCCAACCGGTGCGCTGCCGGCAAGAGCAGTCCGTTATCGGGCCCCACCAGATGCTGCCCGCCGGAAGTGATGATCAGCGCGGCACGCCCGGTGCCCACGCCAGGGTCAACCACGGCGCAGTGGACCGTGCCGGGGGGAAAGTAGGGCGCGACGCTCCAGAGCAAGAAAGCACCCTCTCTGACATTCTGAGGCCGCACCTGGTGGTTGATATCTATGAAGCGGGCCTCAGTCAGGCCGGCTGCGCCGGCCTTCATCGCTGCCGGATAGGGACTGTCGCTACCGAAGTCGGAGAGAAACGTGAGCACCTTGCGCATGAGCATTCGCCTCAGCTCATCCTAACGGAGAGTCAGGCCTGCTTGCAACCTGGGGCCGCTTAGCGTCGCCGAGCCGGGCTCATCTTGCCTCCTGATGAGTGGCCGGTCTATAATTCTCAATTAAGGGGTGATGATCATGCCGATACAGTCCCTAGATGAGATGCACCAACACATGGAGAAAACGCTCGCCATCTGTCGCGAGGAGCTCGCCCGACTGCGGGTGGGGCGAGCCAGCTCGGCAATGGTGGAAGATGTGCAGGTCAATTATTACGGTGCGCGCACGCCGCTGAAGCATCTGGCGCAGATCAGTGCGCCGGAGGCTAACTTGATCGTCGTGCGACCCTTTGACACCTCACAGATTGCGGCAATAGAGAAGGCTATCTTAGAGGCCAATCTGGGCTTCAATCCGGTCAGCGACAAGGAAACGGTGCATATCACCGTGCCTAAGCTCTCTCAGGAGCGGCGGCAGGAGATGGTGCGCCTGATCAAAGAAAAAAGCGAAGAGTCCAAGGTGGCGCTGCGCAGCAACAGGCGGCACTTCAGAGAGGAGATTGAGCAGCGCCAAGATCGGGGAGAAATCAGCGAAGATGACCTGCATCGTGCTCTGGAAGAGATGGATAAGACCACCAACGAATACGTAAAACAGATTGACCAACTGATGAAGGAGAAGGAGAAGCAGATCACTACCATCTGAGCTGCCCCCGGCTGGTGCGCCCGGCAGGATTTGAACCTGCGGCCTCTGCCTCCGCAGGGCAGCGCTCTGTCCACTGAGCTACGGGCGCGAGTTACACTGGGGCGGAGGGACGGGGATTCGAACCCCGAAGGCCTTACGGCCGTACCGGTTTTCGGGACCGGCTCCTTCCCATTCGGTCATCCCTCCAGTTGGCATTATAGCCGCTCGGCTGAGAAGCGTCAAAGTTGCTGTTGTCTCACTCGTTCATAATCTCAAGAAACCTTGCCGGAGTGACAATTGCTATCCTCCGGTAAGCACCTAAATCGAGCAAGTGATGATCTCCTGACACGATGTAATCAACCTGCGCTGCCAGTGCTGCGCTTAATACCCAATCATCATCTGGGTCCTCCGCAATGACATGCGCTAGCTGCCCAACGGTGACCAAGCTGGCCACCTGGCTAAGATCTAGAAGTAGCTCTGATACCTCCGTGGGTGTCATCCACTGGTGTTTTTGTATGCGAGGTCTGGTGAGCACATCTTGTAGTTTACTCAACAAAATAGAAGAAGTAACCAACTCCACCTCTCCTCGGAACCAGGCTTGTAGGAGTTGGCCGGAAGGACCATATCTGACTATGGTGGCGCTCACGAGCACATTGGTATCAGGAACAAAACGGATCATATATGCTAGTGGTGTTGTGTCCGAGCTCAGCTGCGGCGCACCTCTTGAATCGCCTTAGCCACCTCACGCTCAACCAGCTTCGGATCGACATCTTGATTTCGTTCCCAGACACGCTCGAGTAACTGAGCTAAACGTTCTCTTGCTGCCGCCCTACTACGGTCCACAACGGTTTGGGGCCGAACAATGAGCTGCTCACCCTCCTGGATGATTTCCAGATAGTCTCCCTGATGGAGACCTAGCTTGTCAAAGAGCTTTTTGGGTATCGTGATCTGTCTACTCCTGGTGATCTTAACCAGTGGCATGTTAGCCTCCTCCTAAATGAATGGCAGCATAATACTTTATTCCTATAACTGTAATATAAGATCCTGCATTGCGATTGTCAATGCGAAGGACGCTGCGCCGGCAGATTTGTCTTAGGCTATTCGGTCGAGTCGAGATCGCTGGTCGCCGGAGGGCGTCGGCGCTTCTTGATCTCGCTGCGGCGACGC